>Ga0326727_10001096_pt1 | contig 103996 bp, 87 predicted proteins | sample MB2enrmetagenome_FD_207643 | JGI IMG/M metagenome (GOLD analysis project Ga0326727, IMG submission 207643) | Lab enriched peat soil microbial communities from McLean, Ithaca, NY, United States - MB29MY | ecosystem: Environmental > Terrestrial > Soil > Wetlands > Peat | place: USA: New York... | reverse complement strand
TCAAGGCACTCGGCGTCGCCCTCCCGGCCCTGTAGTCAGGAGGCCCACATACGACAGAACGACTAACTGCTTTCGTCCCAAGCGGTTCGACAGAAAAACCCGCTTATAACAAAAAGGAAGATGGGTCGGTGCGGGGCCGAGGGGCCTGATGGAGGGGGTCGGCTGATTCGCCTGCCGTCGAGTCCGGGGCTGAGGGCCTGCCTCAGGCGGGTCACCTAGGCGGAAACCGGGGGGAGCGCCGGCGCCAGTGGTGGGCTATGCTTATAGCCTGCCACGGGGTGATAGCTGTAGATCACGTGCAGGGTTCCGGTCTTGAGGGAAGGGAAGGGGACGTTCTCCTCGGCCCATCCTTTCGCGGCCACAATCTCCTCAAAGGGTTTGATCTCATCCCCCTTACGTTCCAGGAGGTCTCTTTGGAACTGTCGGTAGGCATCCTCCCCCAGAATCACCACGGTTTGGAGGTTGGGGAATTGTTTCAATTCGTCACGCAAATGCCGCGCGCAGTAGGTGAGAGCCTTTTCCGGCAGGCGATCATGCTGGACATGGCAGCGCAAGGCATCGGTCAACGCGAAGGCCTGCTTGAAGTTTTCAAAGTTCTCCACTCCCAACAGTGCGTAAAGCGCCGTGGCGAAGGGGGTGGGCCGCTCGGGGTGTTTGTAAAGAAAATTGTCGGGGTTCATGGGGGCATCGCGGCCGATCACCACCACCCGCACGCGGTTCAAGTCCGGGTAGTCGCGCTTCAAGTACTTGGCCAGAAATTCGCGGGGAGGAATCATCACGGCGGACATCGCGGCGCAATCGCGGCAAGTTTCAATTCGCCGGCACAGCGCTTCGATTTCCAGTCCGGGGATACGCGCGCCGGCGTCGATTACCGGGCGCGCGGCAAAGGCCAGTTGCAGGAGAAGTTCCGGGCTCGCTCCGGGCGGGCCAAGAATCAGATTGTCAAGCAGCCGCACGGAACCCACCCGAGCCGCGATCAGGGCCACGGCGCCTGCCGAGACCCGGTCCACGGACTCGAGGTGCGACGGATCGACGATCGCCAGATAATCCAGTGCCACCTGCGGTTCTTCCTCTACGACCTGGCGCATGGTTTTCAGCAACTTTTTAACTTGGACTTCCCCGGCCTGAACGAGCGTTTCGCCGCACCGAAGACTGCGGTGCAGGACGGTCGCGGCCTGGCGCGCTGGGTGGCTGAGCAGGGCATTGCGGGAGCTCATCGCCAGACCGTCGGCCTCTCGCACGATGGGGCAAATCACCAGCCGCACGCTGAGGTTGAGGTCTTCAACCAGCCGGCGGATGATTTGGACCTGTTGAAAATCCTTCTGGCCAAAGTAGGCAACGTCGGGCTGCACCAGGTTGAACAGCTTCAGGACAATGGTCGAGACGCCGCGGAAATGGCCGGGCCGCGTCGCGCCTTCGAACGGTGCGGCGAGCTTGCTTGGCTCGACAAAGGTATCGAATTCCGGCGGGTAGATGTCTTCCTCGGGGGGAGCAAATATTCCCTCCACGTTGAGCGCGCGGAGGGTCTCGAGATCTTTCTCGAGGTCGCGCGGGTAACTCGTAAAATCCTCGCCCGAGTTGAACTGCGAGCGGTTTACAAAGATCGAGACCAGCACCGTGTCACACTGCTGCTTGGCCTTACGAATAAGACTTTGGTGGCCCTCGTGCAATGCTCCCATGGTGGGCACCAGCGCCAGCGACCTGCCGCGCGCCCGCAGCTCTCGCACGTAGCCGCGCAAATCCGAAACCGAGGTTATCAACCGGGTGTGCATTCTCGTCCAGTTCAGCCGAGTGCCCGCCAGCGATTGCCGTCCGGGAGCAGTGCAGGAGTGCGGGCCGAGCGGCAGGCCAGCTTGTTCCGTATGGGCAGCAGTTCAGCCCGCGCGGGTTGTTTCCTTTTCAAATTGTTCTCGCACGGCGGCGGTCCAGTGATACGACTCGCGGTCATCAGGGTAGCTTCCTTCCCTTACATCCGCGTGAAAGTTGGTTAAAGCGTGATGAAGTATCTCACGAAGGTTGGCGTAGCTGCGGACGAACTTGGCGGAGGGAAGATAACTGAGTCCAACGAGGTCATGGAACACCAACACCTGGCCATCGCAGTCGGGGCCCGCGCCGATTCCAATAGTGGGAATTCGCAGGCGGCGGGTGATAATGGCGGCGAGTTCGCGCGGGATTCCTTCCAGGACGACGGCAAAAGCTCCCGCCTCCTCCAACGCTTCAGCGTCGGCCAAAAGCTCGGTGGCGGAATCGAGGGTCTTGCCTTGCACTCGATAGCCCCCCAGCGCGTGGATGGATTGCGGGGTCAGGCCGATGTGCCCCATCACGGGGATTTGCGCTTCCACAAGTTTCCGCACCACCCGGGCGCGTTTCCGCCCCCCTTCGAGTTTTACGGCCTCCGCGCCACCTTCCTTAAGGAAGCAGATCGCATTGGCCACCGCTTGTTCATTGCTGACGTGATAGGCGCCGTAAGGCAAATCGACAATCAGCAAGGCCCGGCGAACGCCCCGGCGCACGGCTTTTAAATGATGAAGCATTTCATCAACAGTAACCGGTACTGTTGAATCATACCCCAAAACGGCTTGAGCAAGAGAGTCACCTACGAGAATTATTTCGACTCCCGCCTCGTCCACCAAGCGCGCGGCCGAGTAATCGTAAGCTGTCAGGCAGGTGACCTTCTCTCCCCGCAACTTCTGTTCGAGGATGAAAGGGACGGTTACTTTGCTCACGGCCGGAGAATTCTGGTCCATGGCAATACCTCCAAAAGAGAGTGGTTAGTGCTTAGTGGATAGTGGTTAGTAGCTTGTGCCGGGCCATTTCCGACTAACCACTAAGCACTCGCCACTAGCCACTGCAATCAAAAGACCCTCTCGGTCGCAGGAAGTTATTCCAACGCTAAGCGCGTAGCGTTCGGGGGCCCGGGAGGACCTCCACCCACCTGGACGGAGAGGGTCTTCAAAACTCGGAGATTGCTCACGGGCACGGATTTTGCGCCTTCGTATTTTGGCGCGAGCCGCCCGTCACCCCCGTCTCAGTCCGCCGATGCGGATCCAAGCGGCAAGAAATACTGTGTGCCCCTGACCGGCTGGCGCAAGCGCTGCAAGAGTTCCTGGAAATCTTCGTTCCGGTCGACGAAATCGATCTCGGACGTTTGGATCACCAGCAGGTCACTGGACTTGTAATGGAAGAAGAAGTGCTCGTAGGCATTCACGACCGCTTGCAAATAATCATCAGAAATGCGAGGTTCGAACGCCACATTCTTCTTCTCGATACGCTTCCTCAACGCCTCCGGTTCCGCCTGTAAGTATATCACCAAATCGGGGATGGGGACTTGTTCGGCGAACATTTCGTAATACTGATCGTAAACCTTGATTTCCGCGTCGTTAAGATTCAGATAGGCGAAGATCTTGTCTTTCTCAAAAATGTAATCGCTAATGATGACCCGGTCGGTTTGTGGCGACGTGTCGAGGGCACGCCATTGTTTGAAGCGTTGGATGAGGAAGTGGAATTGCGCCTGAAATGCCGCGCCCGGCTTCTCGCGATAAAAGGCCTTCAGAAAAGGATTGTCTTCGTCGTCACGAATGCGGGAGGCATGAAGGTGATCCGCCAGGAGATCGGCGAGAGTGGTTTTTCCCACGCGTATCGGGCCTTCGATGGCGATAAAGCGCGGGGGCTCATGCAATTGCTTCATTGGGTCATTTATCCGTTGAATCATTGGCTCAATACGCCACTGAGTTTCTTGCTTCCGAAATGGCTCAATGACTCAATGATTCAATCACTCAATCTTGTAGCGGACCACCTGGCTCAAATCCGGCGAGTCCTGGAGCATCTCCGCGATGGTTCTCCTGCTGACCGGGTGGCGTGTGCTGGGCGTTAACTCCCGCAGCGGGACCAGCACAAATCGCCTTTCGTTCATGCGCTCGTGAGGAATGGTCAAGACCTTGGTCCGCACCACCACATTCTCGTAAAGGAGGATATCAATGTCAATCGGTCGTGGGCCTTTGCTGACTCCGGGGCGTCGGCCGAGAGTCCGCTCCACGGATTTGACGGCCTTCAGAAGCTGCATCGGCATGAACTCCGTGGACGCTTCCAGGGCGCAATTCAGGAACCACGCCTGCGGCCCGAAATCGACAGGCTCGGTTTTATAAAACGACGAGACGCGTTGAACCTTCACCCCGGCTTTGCCGAGCTCTTCCATGGCGCGCCGAAGATTTGCCACACGGTCTCCCCGGTTCGAGCCGAGCGAAAGGTATACCCGCTTGCTTGGGCGTGCCTTCGCGCGGGAGGGCGGTAGGCAAGGATTCGTTTCAGCCAACATGGATACCTTGGTCAGACAGATGCGCAGTTCAATCAAACAGCGTTCGCGGCCCGGCGCCGGGCAAGGGCAAGTTGAAAAGACGGTAAGCCGGCTCATTGGCTTTCCGTCCGGATTTGGTGCGGCTGACGAAACCCTGTTGCAGCAGGTAAGGCTCGACCATATCCACGAGCGTATCGACTTCTTCATTCAACGTGGCGGCGATGGCTTCCACCCCGACGGGCCCGCCGTTGTAAATGCGAATAATCGTGGAAAGGAAATTCCGATCGAGATCGTCCAGGCCATGGTCATCCACACCCTCGAGCTTCAAGGCCTCGCCCGCCACGCCGGAATTGATCGCACCGTCGGCTTTGACATCGGCGTAGTCGCGAACCCTTCTCAGCAGGCGATTGGCAATTCTCGGCGTGCCGCGCGCGCGGCGGGCGATTTCCGTGCCGCCGGCTTCATCGAGTTGAGCGTGCAGAATTCCCGCCGAGCGGCGGATGATCTTGCGGAGGTCGTCAACGGTGTAGAACTCGAGGTGATAAAAGAGGCCGAAACGGTTGCGCAACGGCGCGGAAAGGCTGCCGGCCCGGGTGGTCGCGCCCACCAGCGTAAACCTCTTGAGAGGGACGTTGATGGTTTTGGCGAACATCCCTTTGTCAACCACAAAGTCCACTTTGTAGTCTTCCATCGCCGGATAAAGGAATTCCTCAATGTTGGCGGGTAACCGGTGAATTTCATCGATAAAGAGGATGTCGCCCTCGCCAAGATTAGTAAGAATGCCCATCAGGTCGCCGGTTCGCTCCAGGGCAGGCCCCGAAGTGGTGGTGATCTTCGACCCCATGACGTTAGCAATGATGTAAGCGAGCGTGGTTTTGCCCAGGCCGGGCGGGCCATAGAACAGGACGTGCTCAAGGGATTCGCCTCGCTGCTTGGCCGCCTGCAAAGCGATGGAAAGCTTTTCGACAACTTTCTTCTGTCCCACGTAATCGTCGATGCAGGACGGGCGCAGGGTGCGATTGAAGCTCTCCTCTTCTTTCGAAATAAGTTCCGGCGAAACTAATCGTTCTCTGGGCATAGGAAAACCAGGTTATAGGTTACAGGAGACAGGTTATAGGGAAAGAACAGTTCAAATGTGACAAGGAACAGGCTGGAATCTGTGACCTGTTCCCTGTAACCTGCTCCCTAAGTCTTCGGGTGCAACTGTTCGAAGACTTTGTGAAGAAAGTCCTCGGTCGTTTTCAGGTTCTTATTCTTGGCGAAGATCTCCTCGACCATTCGCACCGCTTCGGTGCGAGAATACTCCAACTGCTCGAGCACCTGGAGGGCTTCCTGTTTCAACCCCGCAGCGGATTCCTGTTCGACGGAAAGGGGTTCTTCCGTGCGCGCCAAAGCGAACTTGGCCATTTTCCCGCGCAGTTCGGTGATGATCCTTTCCGAAGTTTTGGCGCCGATGTAGGGGAGTTCTTTCAGAAAAGCGGCGTCGCCGCCTTCAATAGCCATGGCGATTTCATTCAGCGGCCGGATGAGGCACTTCAGCGCCCGCATAAAGCCCACGCCCGGTACCGTGGTGAAGGTCTCAAAGAACTCCCGGTCGAGCGGGTCTAGAAACCCCACCAGTTTGGGAGTCAAGTGACCGCCGCCCAGGCCGCCATCGATGTAATAGATCGTGTAAAAAGTCAGGGGGTTACGGCGCTCGCCTTCCGGCGCGGTGCGAAGGCGCGATGCGATCCCCGAGGGCACGAAGATTTCGTAGCAAATCGCCTGCACCCGAACCAGGAGCGAATGGCGTTGAATACGATCGTAGAGAACTTCACCGGTTATTTCGGAAATCATGTCTGTTGTCTGTGGTCCGTTGCTAGGGTAAAGACGAAATTCGAAAATCGAAACTCGAAACTCGGCACGTGCCCCCCCATTTCGAATTTCGCCTTTCGATTCTCACCTCTCCTTGTTTTGTTTTTTCCTCGTGCCCGGGGGGTGGCGCAAACATTGACTTCGATGTATGGATGCGCCTCCCCTTGGCCTCACTTCTTTCCATAAGATTCGAAACCCAAGGCTCGCCACGTGATTACGAGTTTCGAATTTCTAGTTTCGAGTTTCGATTCCGGCACCTGGCACCTATCTTTTCCTTTGCGCGTTTACATAGCAAAGCGCGACGGCCAGCGCGTCGGCCACATCCGGCGGATGCGGCGTGCGGTCGAGCGAAAAGAAATGCTGGACGGCGCGCTGCACCTGGAGTTTCGAGGCGTTGCCGTTGCCGGTCACCGACTGCTTCACGCGCTTGGCGGAAAAGCTCAGCACGGGAATTCCCTCCAGCTTTGCCGCCAGGCAGATCACTCCGCGCGCATGGCACATCAGGATCGCGGTGCGTGGATAATCCGCGTGACTGTAGACTTCCTCCAGGCACATGGCCTGGGGGTTGAACTCCTTCATCACCTGCTGAAGTTCGTGGAAGAGCGATTCCAGCCGCGCGGGAAGATTTTGCCCGTGGCTGGGCGGTAAGCGAATCACGCCCGCTTCCACCAACTTGACATCGCCTCCACAACTCACCACCACGCCGTACCCGGTGATGTTCAGACCCGGGTCGATTCCAATAACGCGTGTTAGCTCCTGGGGCGCGCTGGCCATTCCAGAGGATTGTAACATTCAGCGGGCAGTTGTCAGTAGTCGGAAAAGGCCAAAACTTGAAACTCGAAATTCGAAAATCGCGACGAGTTTCGATTTTCGAATTTCGGTACGTGCGACGGACCACGGACAACTGACGACGGACGTCCTTAACGGGGTGTCGAGTCCGGCAATCCGCCGTCCACGGGAATCGTGGCGCCGGTGGTGGGAGTTTGCCGAGTGGCGAAGAACAGCACCGCTCGCGAAACGTGTTGGGCGGTTACCGCGGCCTTCAAAAGATTGCGCGACTGGTAATATTGTTCCAGACCTTTTTCATCCAGTCCGCGCGCGCGCATCCGGTCAGGGCCGACTTCCGCCCACAGTCCGGACCGCCGGCTTCCGTGCGAGAAGACGGCATCGGGGGCGACCATGTTGACGCGCACCCCCAACTCGGCCATCTCCTGGCTGGCAATGCGGCCCAATTGATGCGACGCGGCCTTGGTGGCGCTGTAGGCGCCGAATTTCGCACCCGGCATGAAGACATTCTTGGTGGAAACCAGAATGATGTCGCCCCCCGTCCCCTGCACACGGAAGTGGCGCGCCGCTTCGCGCAGCAGCAGGAGAGTTCCCTCAGTATTGACACGCTCGACGCGCTGGAATGCCGCGAGGTCCATCTGCTCAAGCGAAGAAACCATGGCGACGCCGGCGTTAACAATCACCAGGTCGATGCCGCCCCAGGTTTTGATGACCGCTTCAAATCCCTGCGTCACAGAGACGGGATCGGTCACATCCAAGGGAGCAGTAATCACTCGCTCGTCGTATTTCTTTTTCAGTTCCTCACCGAGATTATCCAAGGCCGCGCCAGGCAAGTCAGTGAGCGCGACGTGGCAGCCGTTTTCCAGAAGGCCCTCGGCAATCGCCGAGCCAATCGCGCCGGCAGCTCCGGTGACCAGGGCGACCTCGCGCCCGAGCGGTGGCTCATCGGTACGGAGCTTGGCGTGTTGCAGAGTGAAGTACTCCACTTCGAACAGATGCTCCTCGGCAAGGCCGCGATACGTTCCCATCGCGGCAATTCGCGCTTTGGCGGCGAGTGTCTGCGCGGTGATGTCGTGCGCGATGCGCGCCGCGTGCGCATCCTTGCCCGCGCACAGCGCTCCAAGCCCCGGTAGCAAAACCACGCGCGGCAGTGAATCGAAAGGCTTCATGCCAGGAGGCATCAGCGGAGCATTCCGGGCAAGATACGCCTGGTAGTCCGCCGCATAAACTTCGATTCCCTTCAAAAGCTGCCCGCGCAATTTTGCTGGGTTGCTGTAGTCAGGATTATCGATCCACAGAGGCAGAGCTTTGGTCCGCACCAAGTGGTCGGAGGTCAGCGTGGGGGTCAGAGCTAATTGTTTGCCCCGATCCGATCCGAGAAAATCGAGGACTTCCTGATTGACCAGCGGCTGGAGCACCATGCGGCGATATGGGCGATCTGGATCGCCACTGGGTTGTGCCAGCAGTCCCCGCACCACCGGCGCCACGGTCGCGAGGCGCTTTTCGGCGTCGGCCAGAGATGTCGGCATGACCACCACGAGGGGCTTGGAAGCGCGGCGCGTGGCGAAGTCCTCCGCACGCGTGACCAGATCGATCATGGCGGAATAGGAGTCGCGGGCCGTCTCGCCCCAAGTCATGATGCCATGCTGCATCCAAACCAGCGCGTGGCATTGGGGGTGCTCATCGTAGACGGCGATGACCGCCTTGGCCAGCTTGAATCCCGGCTTCACGTAATCGACCAGCGCCACACCTTCGCCCAGCGCTTCGCGAATGAGCTTATTGCCCTCCGGTTGGTTGGTCAGCACCAGGATTGCGTCGGCGTGGGTATGATCGATGAATTTGGCGGAGAGGTAGGCGTGCGAAAGGGTTTCGATGGAAGGCGCGGCGGCGTTGGGGACGAGCCGATGCATTTGGAACTCGCCCGCCATCGCGTCATCGGAAAGCTCCGGGAGGGCGCACAGCCGCCTGAGATACTCAAGATCGAGGGGCGTGTGGCCCTCCGGCTGGATGGTGGCGAGATTGAATCCTGAGGCCTTCATGAAAAGGGCGGGAATTTCCTGGCCAAAAACACTGCGATAAGTTCCTTTGAGGGAAGTGTTGCCGCCGCCGTGGAGCACCAGTGCTTCCTCGCCGCCCAACAGGCGCGTGGTATAGGTTCGCAAAGCCAAGTCGGCTCCCCACTTTTCAGCATATTGATCCAGGAATTGATTGGCATCTTGATCAGACCAACGATTTTTCATGGGAGTCCTTGAGAAGGTGTTTGTAGTGACGGGCCTCAGCCCGGCATTGGGCCTTCAAGAAACCGTACCTGCCTAAAGGCGGCCTCTACGTTTCTACTCGCGGCTGTCGACCGCCGCCACGGCCTCGAGCATGAATCGCGCGTTAGCTTCTGGCGTCTTGCCGTCGAACACGGCGCTGCCGGTTACGATTAGATCCGCGCCGGTGGCGGCAACCTCCGCGATGTTCTCTTTCGTAATACCGCCATCGACGCCCAGAATGATGTTCCTGCCGGAGTCGGCGATCAGGCGCTGAACGCGGGCGATGCGGGCGGTAGTGGCGGGGATATATTTCTGCCCGCCCCAACCGGGGTTAACGGCGAGGAGCAGAATGAATTCAAGCTCATCGAGAAGCGGTTCGAGTACTTCCAGTGGTGTCCCCGGATCGAGCGCCACGCCGCGCACGATGCCTCGCTCCGCATCGTTCACGTTGGTGAAAGTCCGCAGCTTTTGCAACACCCGATGCACGTGCGAGCAGGCCTCCGGATGAATGGTGATGATGTCTGCCCCGGCGGCGACGTAGTCCGCAACCTTCTCCAGCGGCTCTTCAATCATCAGGTGTACATCTTTAAGCAAGGAAGTTTTGATGGCCTTGATGAAGGGCGGCCCTACGGTCATCATTGGGCAAAAGCAGCCGTCCATCACGTCTACATGCGCCAGCTTCACACCCGCCCGCTCCAGGAGCCCGATTTCCGAGCCCAGAGAGAGCAAGTTGGCGGTGATCACCCCGACGCTTACTGTCGGCGCCGCCGCGCGCAGCATTTCCAGGCCTTTGGGATTTGCCATGCGTTCCCTCGGGAATCACGAAACTCGAAACTCGCAGGTCACCCACCGAGTTTCGAGTTTCGATTTTCGAGTTTCGTTTCTGACTTCTAACTTCTCACTCCTGCCACCTCATGCCGAAGCGTCTGGTAAAAGTCGAACGCCTGTTCCGGCTTCATTAGCTCGTGGACCACTTTTCCGACCGCCTGAATCATGGCCGCCGGAGCGTCGGACTGGAAGATGTTCCGGCCCATATCGACACCGGCGGCGCCTTCGCTGACGGCTCGATAAGCCATGGTCAGCGCGTCGAGTTCGGGAAGCTTCTTGCCGCCCGCCATCACCACGGGCACAGGACACGAGGCCGTAATGGTCTCGAAGCCCTCCGGCACGTAGTAGGTTTTCACCACCTGCGCGCCCAGTTCGGCGCAGATGCGACAGGCCAGACGAAAGTATTTGGCGTTACGCACCATGTCCTTGCCGACCGCGGTCACCCCCAGCGTGGCGATTCCGTAGCGCAGGCCGGCGTCCACCAAGCGTGTCATGTTGTGAATGGACTGCGTTTCAAACTCGCCGCCCACGAAGACCTGTACGGCCATGGCGGAAACATTCAGCCGCGCCGCGTCTTCAACGTCCACGGCAATGTGCTCGTTGGAAAGCTCCTTCAGGATGCTCGGCCCGCCGCTCGCGCGCAGCACCACGCCATGCGTAAAACTCGCGGGGATGGTAGTACGCAGAATACCGCGCGTCAGCATCAGGGCGTTGGTGTAAGGCAGCAACGGTACGATGTTCAAGTCAATACGCTCAAGACCGGTGGTGGGCCCCTGGAAATACCCGTGATCGATAGCCAGCATCACGGTGCGGCCGGAAGCGGGATTGAATACCCGCGCCAGACGGTTCTGCATGCCCCAGTCGAGCGCCCCCGCGCCCTTTACGAAGAAGGGTTCATGCTTCGCCGGAATGTCAGCGTAGAATTGCTTGGATTCTTTCTCAGGATCAAACTCGGGCATGGCGCATTATCCTTTCCGAGATGTGGTGGTAAAAAGCATTTTAGCTTTGTGATTGTCCTTGCTCTCGAACCCTTTGTCAATGCTGGCAGAATTCAACATTTCGAGCAGCACATGGCCCTGGCTGGGAATCTCGAGGTCAACCACATAGCGGTTTTCTTCTCGCCGGAATGGGGCGCCTTTGATTTCGTAGCTGCGGCTCGCATCCAGGCCGACCTTCACAGGATCAATCTTGAGCTTGCGGTGGACCGGGTGGTTTTCCAGATTAAAGCAGTTGACGACTGCGGCGGGTTCAGATGGATGCACGTGAACATGAACCATTTCGTCCAGCCCGTAGAACGTACCCGCCTTGAAAAATGGTTCCAGTCTGCGGTAAGTAGCCATAGCCTCATGATGGGCCTTCTGGACGGCGGGGTCTTGGTGAGTTCCTCCGATGCCAAGGTGCCGGCAGGTGGAGGCGTTCCACCAGAACTCCAATGCGTTCGCGTTGTCCTTCCGCAAGTCAATGTGGATGTACAGAGGCAATCCGTAGGCAAGGTTGTAATAGTAAAGGGCCATGGCATGACCACTCATGAGGTCTTCCATAGGCCCCCACATTAGCTCGAAGGCCCAGACCGAATCGAAACCCTGTGCCTCGGGGACCTGCTCCCCAGGAGCCGCTTGGCCATGCCCGTAATAGGTGGGAGTAGGTCGAATCGATGCGCCGCCGGCCACCGGATCGTGCATTTCGATGAGGACACCCGGATACTCCGCGTGGACCATACGCGCCAGGCGTGAAGTGGCCTGCACATGCTCTTCACATCGGGCGGGCACCGGATGGCCGTGCTGGGGGTCCCAGCATTCACCGTTGTATGCCGTACCATCAAACATGAAGAAGCTAGCTCCGTCGCGAGCCAGCGCCTTCAGGCGCCGGGCGGTTTCTTCAACGTACTGGCGGGAAGCTCCGCAGAGCGGTGAGCCTCCGAACCCCATGCGCTTTTCCCAAGTGAGCCGTTGACCAAAGCGGTTCATCCGGTACATCTCGGGAGGGTAGGCTGTGGGATCACACCATCCGGACAAGGGGGTGTGCAGCGACAGCTTCAAGCCGTAGTCGCGCCGCAGCATCTCGGTAAAGTCTTTGCAGGCGCCCATCCTTGTCTCATCCCAGATCTTGGAACCAAAGAGGGTGTCCCATCCGGGGTCCAGGTAGAGCGCTTCGCAACCGAGCGCCTTGGCTTTGGCGGCCTCTTTTTTTATGTCCGCGAGCAGGTAATACTTCTTGCGCATTTCCGGGTCGCCTTGCTGCTCGCCGGGGAGCCACCAGAGCTTGTTGTCGTAGAGTTCGTTCCAGTGAACCGGAGGGTTGAAACCCGGTGGGCACCCGTGCCCGCGGTCGGCCATTTCTTGACGAAAAGCGTAGAAGCCTTCAAGCATTCCACCCTGATAGGCTGTGAGGCGCGTCACGCCATAGCGATGGGATCCCCCTGGTGGTAGCCAGGCTCCGTGCTCCGGCTCGTCGAGGTACGTGCCCATACCTCCCCAGCGGAAACCGGCGCCCTCCTTTCCCAGCGGGACGCGGTCAAGGATCGACCATTCCATTCCCTCTTGGCTGTATTTGGTCACCAGGAAGCCCCGCTTGCCGTCCGTCCAGACCCAGCCCTCGGAAACGTAGACTGGCGTCGTCTTCGTGTCGTACGTCATGAGCTCCGACCGGAATTCCTGGTTCACGATCTGATCCAGTGAAAAGTCGAAATACTGTGACCAGTTACCCTGAGGCTCGCGGCGGTAGGGGACGGCCGTGAGTTTGAAATCCTTCCACGCCCCCCTGACCTTCGCCGCTTCGAGCGCTAGGGGAAGGACGAAGCCACATCGCTCGCGAGAGAGGTCTAACGGCACGGCGCCCCGGTTAACCAAAGTGATTTCCTCTTCCACCCAGGGCTTGTCATGCGGCAAATGAAACTTCTGAAGGATCTCAAAACATCCTCCCCACGTGCTTCCTTGAAGATGGATGGAGATTGAGCCATCATCGGATTTGGCCATCCGGCTCGACTGAAATGTGGGACGCTCAAACGAGTAACTGTAATCCGCGTCCGCCAGGATGAGTCCGCTGGCCGGGTGAAGCAAGCGAGTGTTCTTGAGCCCTTCGCGAGGCGAAAGCGATAGGCGAAAAGACGTGTTCTCAACTTCACCCACTGCCCAATCCGAGCCTGACGTGCTGTCAGGCTTCGCTCGGGCGGGGAGAGCGGCCAAGGCGGTGATCGCGCCTGCCCCGGCAAAGAACCTGCGCCTGGTTATTGAGCTCATACCAATGGCTCCTTACCCAAACCCATCCACTGCCTCAGGCGTAAATCCCGCGCAACTTGATGCAGAAGGCCACGCGGTCGATGGCCAGCATGTACGCGGCGATGCGATTATTGACTTTATGTTTTTCGCCGTAGGCCACCACGCTATCGAAGGCAGAGACCATGATCTGTTGCAACTGGTCGTTGACCCGGTTTTCCGACCAGAAATAGCCTTGGCGATCCTGGACCCATTCGAAATATGAAACCGTAACCCCGCCGGCGTTAGCGAGAATATCGGGGACCACGAACACTCCGCGCTCAAACAGGATGTCGTCCGCGGGAGGCGTGGTGGGACTGTTGGCGCCCTCTACCAAAATTCGAGCCTTCACTTTGTCCGCATTTTTGCTGGTGATGACGCTTTCCGTGGCAGCCGGCAGCAGGATGTCGCATTCCTGCTCCAGAATCTCCTGCGCTCCAATGCTCTCGCCGCGATCGAAACCTTTGAGCGTCTTGTGCTTCTCGACATGCTCCAGGAGGCGCGGGATATCGATGCCGGAGGTGTTGAACACGCCGCCCGAAATGTCGGCGACGCCGATGATCTTGTATCCCGACTCGTGCATCAGGCGAGCAGCCTGCGAGCCGACATTGCCAAAGCCCTGAACGATCACACGCGTGCTTTCCCTCTGCCAACGGAAGCGCTTCAGCGCCTCGTCAGCGGTGATCATGCAGCCGCGGCCCGTCGCCTCGCGACGGCCTAACGATCCCCCCAGGTCGAGCGGCTTGCCGGTCACGCTGGCCGTCACCGTGTGCCGCATGTGCATGGAGTAGGTGTCCATGATCCATGCCATCGTTTGTTCATTGGTGTTCATATCGGGCGCCGGCACGTCGCGCTCCGGCCCGATATAATCCAAAATCTCTGCCGTGTAACGCCGGGTGATCCGTTCCAGTTCGCCTTTGGAGAGCTTGGAGGGGTCGCAGACAATGCCACCCTTGGCGCCCCCAAAAGGTATATTCACCACCGCGCACTTCCACGTCATCTCGGCGGCAAGCCCGCGAATCTCATCCAGAGTGACGTCCGGGGAGTAGCGCAATCCTCCTTTGCACGGGCCGCGCGCGATGCTGTGCTGCACGCGATAACCGTCAAAAACCCTCAGCGTGCCGTCATCCATGGCCACGGGGATGTGAACGATAAGTTCGCGATTGGGTGTGCGGAGATAATGCGACAGACCTGCGTCCAGTCCAAGCTTGCGAGCGGCTACATCGTAACGCGCCGCCATGGATTCGTAAACACTAAGTTCCTTATCTTTTTCCTCCATGCTCATGTTGCCCCCTATTTTGACTGGAAAGGATTCCGTCTCCTGCGAGCGGTTCTCCGCGCCAGCCGAAGCTCAACGACTCGCTGAGAGTATAGCAAACGACTTATTGCGGTTCTACATGGCCCGATTTAGGCAAAGGTTGGTCCAGGGTGAACCCTGTGGGGGTGAGGCATGAGTATTTGCCGCATTGTTTGCGACCAATAGTGGAATCGATGTGATTGCAGTTAAGCGCTTGCCACCGCAAGTTGGGCGGTGGCGGCAATGGGGGCGTTCACACGTACTGGCGCGCTGGATGTGAGGGTCCAGCATCCTTTTTGGCGCAGCAACTGGGAAACCAATCGGGCATGCATGGCGTGGCCGGCCCGATCGGCCACTACATGGCCTATCAGGGGGTGACCTAACAAGGATATGTCGCCAATCAGGTCCAGAATTTTGTGGCGGCAGAATTCGTCAGGGAAGCGCAGACCCTCGGGGTTTCTCACCCGCTCCTGATCCAGGACCACCGCGTTTTCAAGTGACCCGCCTTTTGCGAATCCGCTGTCCTTCAGCATTTCGAACTGGGCGAGAAAGCCGAAAGTCCGAGCGGGAGCAATGTCGCTTTCGTACGAGCCTGCGCTGGGGGCAAAATCCATCGATTCTGCGCCAATCACTGGGTGATCAAAGTTAATCGCATAGCTCACCATAAAAGTGTCGGCCGGGTATACCGCAATCTTCTTGGCGCCATCAACCAGCTCCAATGGCTTCACGATCTTCGCGTAAGCCCGACGGGCGCGCTGCGGGCGCAGGCCAGCTTGGCGGATCAGCTTTACGAAGGGCAGGGCGCTGCCGTCCACGATAGGGAGTTCCAGGTTGTCGATTTCAACGATGGCGTTGTCAACCCCCAGCCCCGCCAGCGCCGAAAGCAGGTGCTCGGTGGTGGAAATCAGCACGCCTTTCTTCATCAGGCTGGTGGCATAACTTACGCGGGCGACGTGTCGCGATTGCGCCTCAATGGTGAAGCCGTCAAGATCGGTCCGCTTGAAGACGACACCGGTGTTGCCAGGTGCGGGGCATAGCCGTAAGTTGACCATAATCCCAGTGTGCAGACCAACTCCCGAAAGCGATACGGCTGAAGCCAGCGTATGTTGTTGATCCAAATTGCCTCCCCGACGCAAGTCGCTGTTAGGGCACTTAGGGTTCCATATCCATAGTTAAAATATAAACCATTAAAAATGTTTAAGATGTGTACATTTTGTAAAGTGCAATGATCTCGATGGTGTGGTCATCGTACAACAATTCACGAGGGTTCGAGTGTCCTCGTTGCCGCAACTTCGGACGGTGTATACTTGACTGTATTTATCCTTTGAGTAATTAGGCTTTCGGCTCTCCATGAGGTAAGAAAATCGGGCCGAGGAATGGTAGCACGGACCTGTCCTGTAGGTCCTGGTTCTTGCCTTGCCCATAGGGGACATCCCGCGGACGTCCACAACAGGTCCGCGTTACCCCTGCTGCCCAGATTGAAGGGATAGACTCAACGGATCCGTCAAGTGGAACCGGATAAAGTGACCACCAGATCCTCTAAGTGCCCAACCAACCTAGCCCCGGTTGGGGTAAAATGCCAAGTTCATCTACTTGAGGGTAAGGAGGATTGTTTGCCCCAAGCCGCCAATAATCTCTATCTCATCGATGCCATGTCGTTGGTGTTTCGCGCCTTTTTTGCGCCCATGCAAATGGCGTTGGTCTCGCCCAGTGGGATGCCTACCAAGGCCATCTACATCTTCGTCCGCACGCTGCGAAAGCTCCTCAAGGATCATCAACCCGATCACGTTGCGGTGGCGTTCGATCTGGCCGCGCCCACGTTTCGCGACAAGCTTTTTGAAGAATACAAAGCTAACCGGCCGGCGTTTCCCGAAGAACTGGCGGTGCAACTTCCCTACGTCAGGCGATTCTGCCACGCCCTGGGATTGCCGCTGGTAGAGCTCGAGGGCTTTGAAGCCGACGACTTGATTGGCACGCTGGCGCGGGCGGGATCAACTCAAGGAGCCGAGGTCTTTATCGTGTCGGGTGATGAAGACCTGTTCCAGTTGGTGAATGATCGCGTGCGGGTGCTGAAGCCCTCGCGAGCGGGTAGCGACGGCGAGACCCTTTGCGATGCGGAAAAGGTAAAGCAGATTCTCGGGGTCGAGCCTGCGCAAGTGGTTGACTGGCTCGCGCTCACGGGCGACCCCAGTGACAACATCCCGGGCGCTCGCCCGCTGCCCGGCCACGAGCCCCCACTGGCGGAAGGCGAGAAGAAGCGTAGCTACATTGGTCCCAAGGGAGCCACGGAGCTGATCCAGCGATTCGGCACGCTCGAAAAGGCGCTGGAGAAATACGCGCAAGTCAAAAAGCAGAGCTACCGCGATGCCCTACGCGACTTCCGCAACGAGGCGCTGCTCAGCCGCGAGTTGGCCTCGATTCGCACCGATGTTCCCGTGGAAACCTCCCTGGCGCGGTTGCAGTTGAAGCCTTTGGATATTACCGAATTGACGGCGCTCTGCCAGGAGTTGGGTTTCACCTCGCTCTTGCGCGAGTTTCTGGAAGAAGCGCCCGCGCCGGCGGAAGCCGCAACCGAATCGGAAGAACTCACGACGCCGCAGGCCATCGAGCGGTGGTTCCAGGCGGTTGATCGCAGCGCCACACTCGCCCTGTCGCTCCGTGTGGAGGGCGACGAAGGCTTTGCCGGCCGCCTCGCCGGACTTGGATTGGCAAGTGGCACGAGGCTCGCCACGGTCGCCCTGGGTGGGTCGGGGGATATGCTCGCCACACTCGCGCCGGCGCTCAGCGACCCCGCGCGGTCCAAGGCCGTGCACAACTCCAAGCTGCTGCAACTGCTGCTGGCCAAGCAGGGAATCGCCCTCGCGGGAGTGGCCGACGACACCATGCTCTATTCTTACTTGCTGGAGCCGCTGGCCACCAGCCACATGCTCGCCGACGTGGTGCTGCGCCGGCAAGGACGCAAGGTTTCCGCCTCCCTGGCGGAAGCCGCAAATCGCACGCGCGAACTGAGTGAGCTGCTCCGCCCGGAAATCGTGCGCGAAGAATTGCAGAAGCTCTACACTGAAATTGAATTGCCGCTGGCCGCGGTGCTGGCAGAGGTGGAAGCCGCGGGCGTGCGCATCGACGCTGAAATCCTGGCGCGCATGTCGGGCGAGTTTGATAAGGAACTGACCGCGCTGACGCGCGAGATCTACGACCTCGCCGGAGGCTCGTTCGACATCGACTCACCCAAGCAACTCGGCGAGATCCTGTTCGAGAAGCTCAAGCTCCCGGGCGGCAAGCGTTTGAAGAAGAGCGGGCAGTATTCCACCGACGCCTCGGTGCTCGAGGCGCTCGCCGAAAAGCACGATCTGCCGCGCAAGATCATCGAATACCGCACGCGCGCCAAGCTCAAGTCCACTTACATCGACGCGCTGCCCAAATTCATCCATGCGGAAACCGGCCGCCTGCACACGACGTTCAATCAAACCGTGGCGCGCACCGGGCGGCTCTCTTCTTCCAATCCCAACCTCCAGAATATTCCCATTGACGATGAGTTCGGAGTGCGGATTCGCTCGGCCTTTGTCGCCGCCCCCGGCTGCCGGTTGATCTCCGCGGACTACTCGCAGATCGAGCTGCGCGTGCTTGCGCATCTTTCCCATGACCCGTTGCTGATTGAAGCCTTCACCCGCGACGAAGACATCCATGCGCGCACCGCCTTGGAAATCTTCGGAGTGCCGCCCGGCCTTCAGAATCATGAGCACCGCCGCACGGCGAAGGCCATCAACTACGGGGTGATTTACGGGCTCAGCTCGTTCGGACTGGCGGGCCGCACGGGCACCAGCCGAACCGAAGCGCAGCGCTATATCGATACCTACTTTGAGCGCTACAGCAAAGTGAAGGACTATCTCGACGGCCTGGTGAATGAGGCGCGCACCACCGGCCGAGTGCGCACGGCGTTCGGGCGATTGCGGCCCATTCCCGAAGTCCACAGCGCCGACGTGCAGGCGCGCAATCGCGCCGAACGCGAGGCGATGAACACGCCCCTCCAGGGCACCGCCGCGGACCTGATGAAGCTGGCCATGGTGAAAGCCCAGGCGCGCCTGAAGCGGGAACAAATGCAAACGCGCATGATCCTGACCGTCCACGATGAACTGGTTTTTGAAGCGCCGGAGGCGGAACTGGAGCGGGCACAGGAAATGGTGCGCGCGGAGATGGAAGGCGCCTACCCCATGCGCGTCCCGTTGAAAGTTGACTTGGGAGTGGGGAAAAACTGGAAGGAAGCCAAATAAGGCAGTGTCCTGGCTGAGGACATGGTTAGCGGTGCTGATTCGCACGGCGATTTAAGGTCAAACCCGCAATCATGCGGGGTCTTTTTGGGCGCCCTCAAGGGACAATTTGGCGTCCTCTCCGTCGGTCAATTTGCACCCCAATTTCAGCTTGCGCGGGGTTTATTGTAAGTCCTTTTTTTTCAGAATCTTGTCAGGTTCGTTTTTGAAAAATTGGTTTCTAGACAATTTGTTTTCAACAACTTACCAGGATTGGGAACATTGTCCCGTCAGGGCAATAATGTCGCCTTGCCATTGCTACAATTTGTCGGCCTGCTATGCCATTCAACATCGCACTTGCCGTCCATCCGTCCGATCCACCGAGGGCGCCTCTAGCCTTAATCATGAGCTAGATTATAGCCTAAGGAATCGATCGTGTCAAGAAGATTATGAAGGAAGGTCCGCATGTCAAAAGTTCCCTTTGGAAACGACCCGGCAAAAATCGAGAGGTACAAGAATTTTTGGACCCTGGCGGACGTCGGGCGGCCGCTGGTGGGTTTCAATTTTGTCGGGTGGTTTCCCTTCAGCGAGTTTGCCGCGTGCAAGAACTGGGGTTCCTCGAAATATCTTACGCCCGATATGATCGATCCGGCCGCTTTTATGCAGGATCACCTGCGCATGTTGCGGGAGGGCGAGGCTGTCGATGACGACATCCTGAGAGGCGCGGGCCCCACGCAGGTGGCGGTTCCCTTCCTTCCCGGGACGCTGGGATGCAAGGTGCGCATTCTCTCGAACAATGTGCTGGGGGAGGAACAGAACCTCACCTGGGAAGAGGCCTTGCAGGTGAGGTTGGACCCTCACCATCCCTGGTTCAGAAAGTATGTGGAATTCGGTCAGGCTCTGGCGGCGGAATCCCGAGGCCTGTTTCCGGTCAGCCACACGGCGGACCTGGGGCCCACCGACCTGCACGCGGTATTGCGCGGGCACAGCCAAAGCATTCTCGACCTGACCGATGAGCCCGGCAAGTCCGCGGAGCTGCTGGCGCGGCTCGGCGACATCTTTTGTGAGTTCACGCAGGAATTGTGGAAGGCCATCCCGCTCTTTCACGGCGGCTATTTCGACGGTCAGTATTCCCTCTGGTCCCCCGGTCCGATCGTTCGGATGCAAGAGGATGCCACCGCGGTATATTCCCCTGATCTATATCGAAAGTTCGTCCAGCCGGTGGACCGTAAGCTGGCCAGCCACTTTGCCAGCGCCTTCATTCATCTGCATTCCAGCTCGATGTTCCTGCTGGACGCCTTCCTGGAGATCGAGGAGATCCGGTGCTTCGAAATCAATAACGATGCGTGCGGACCGCCGATGAAAGACATGGTGGGTTATTTCCAAAAGGTTCAGAAGGCCCATCGGCCGCTCTTGATCCGGGGAGCCTTGACCCCGGAAGATGTTGATCTCCTGCTGGATTGCCTGGAACCGCGCGGGCTCTTCCTCAATATCATGGTCAACAGCATGGAAGAAATCGAGAATCTCCGGCCGCGGCTCAGCATGTGAACAACGGGTAGTGATAGAGTTTGATGTAGGGGCGGCTTTACGCCGCCATATGGCGAGGTAAACTCGCCGCTACAAGATCAAACTGTTCCACTACTGAACAACGCACCAGGAGCTTAAAGCGGGACGGGAAATTGTGAGTGACCTCGAGTCCCATCATCCTTCAATCGAGACGAACCAGTGTGGTTCGAGTAAGGTCATTCCCGGCGTGGTCGAAGGAAATTACTCCTGAGGCGCCGGCGAAGGCGAAAACTTGATCCAGGGCGTCGCGCAGGCGCGCGCGGTTGGGGCCGGACTGGCGAAGCGAGGCGGCGAGGACGCGCACGGCGTCGTACGCTTCGGCTGCACCGATGCCCGGCTCGGCTCCAAAGCTCTGCCTGTAACGCTGGGCGAAGGATTGATGCGGCGATGACTCTGCGTCCGGTGCCTGCGTGGTCCAGATCCCAGCGTTTTCGCTTTCGCAGGTCCGGCAATGAGGCTGGCCGTGGATGGTCCAGTCGCCTTGCGCGGCCTTGCGGCAAAGGTAAATCGGCGCGGAAGGCAGCACATCTCCGAGTTGTGCCACCAGCAGATTGGCGGTGGCGGCGTCGGTCCAGATCACTACGGCTTGTGCGTTTGGGAGATCGTAGCGCGGACCTGCTTTGGAGGTCCGCGGCTCTTCATCCTCGGCCGACCGGGAGACCAGGTCGGTGCCAAGGGCCTCGGACTCAATCACAATACGCACCGGGGCAGGCGCGTTCATCGCGTGCGCGGCCTTCTCAAATTCCTCGGCACCTATGCGGCTATCGTGGTCGTCCTGGGTGAGCAGAGCGACGCGCAGTAGTTTCTTAGCTTGGTAGATATCGCGCGCAAAAGCCTGCGCCTGCATCGCGTCGGTGGGTCCCAGGCGGAAGATCCAGGGCAAATTGATTTCGGTTGTCGTGGTGTCGCTGGAAAGGGTCAGGATGGGCACGCCGATTTTGTTGGCCACTTGCTCGGCCAGGTGCGCCGCGCCGCCGTCCGAAGAAGTTATGAGCGCCACGGCCTGATCGTCGAATACCATGTGTACAATTTGCGCGGAGGCTTGGCCCCAGGGGCCGGTCTCGTCGCGCGTGACCAAAGCCAGGCGGCGGCCGCCGGGCAGGGAAGTGGAGTTTTCTTCCTCGATGGCCATTTCTGCGGCGCGGCGCAAAGCCTCGCCTTCGGCCTGGCGCGAACCACCCAGCGGCGCGAGCAGCCCGAGGCGGATTTCCGTTCCCGCCAGATCATGCCCGGCATCGCGCCCGGGCCCATTGTAGCTCACCGCATCGCGGTTGATGGAGGCGTAGGGGGCGGCAGGAGGCGATTGCGCGAAGCAGAGGACAGAAAGAAGACTGAAGAGACAGAAGAACAAGTCAAAAGTCAAAACGCAAAAGTCAAAACGCAAAAGTGACCGGCTTTGCCGTTTGACCAGCTTTTTCCGATGCTGGAAACCAAACCTAACCTGTCTCATCGCCGTCCGGCCTGCACTTTTGCGTTTTGACTTTTGCGTTTTGCCTTTTGAATTGCTCTTCGTGTCACTTCCCGCCGCTGTGCGCGGCTCCTTCGTGGCCGGATTGGCGGGGCGCCAGCCAGTACTCGAAATTGCCATCCTTCACGCGGGCCATATTGACGGGTGCGATGTTATTGAGCGTGTGGTCAAAGAAATCCGTGCCCAGTGCGCCCTGGTAGGTTTTCATCTGGTAGTCGCGCAGGGCATCCATAATGCGCCCGCGGTTAAGGCCGGCTTTTTCGATGGCGGCAATCAGGATATTGATGCCGTCGTAAGCCGAAGCGGCGTAGTCGATGGGCTCCTCGTGGAACTTTTGCCGGTAGGCATCGCGGAAAGCCACCCACTTAGGGTCCTTGCGGGTGGGGTCTATGCCGGAAGTGACCACCAGACCTTCCGCGGCCGGTCCGGCGATCTCGAGCAAGCGCGGATACGCCAGGCGGCTGCCGCCGAACACTGGTTGATTCATGCCCAGTTGGCGCATCTGTTTCAGGATCAGGCCGGCTTCCTCGGCCTCGCCCCAGATCACCAGCCCTTCAATCTTCGCGTCTCGCAACATGGCGAGTTGGTGCGAGAAATCCTTGTCGCCGCGCTCGAACTTCACTTCCAGGATGGGTTGGCGGCCCATGCGGCGCGCCTCGTCGACGAATTTCTCCACCCCGATGCGCGCGTAGCGCGTCTGGGTGCGTAGCACGCCAATCCGTTTCAGCTTGAGATTCTTGAAAACGTAATCCGCCAACGTGTAACCCTGCTGGCGGTCGTCAGGGAAGGTGTGAATGAGCCACGGAATACGCGTCTCGGTAACGGTGGGGTCCGTGGTACCCACGTCCACGATGGGGACTTCCAGTTTCAGGCTTACGCGCAGCGAGATGTGGCAGTTCTGCCCGTCGACGCAGCCGAGCATGGCCCAGCAATTCTCGTTAAAGCGCATTTTCACGAGTTCGGTGGAAGACGCTCCCCACAAAGCTGATTCGTTGTGAACCTTCAGCGCGTAAGGCTTGCCTTTGTAGCCGCCCCGCGCGTTGGCTTGTTCGATGGCCAGTTGCGCGCCGTGGAGCTCGGGAAGGCCGTACACGGCTTCAGGATTGTTCTCGATGGGGCTCATGAAGCCGATGGCGATTTCGCTGAGTTGGGCGGGATTGCCGTCCGGGCGCTGGTCCGCGGCGCCGTTGTATTGGAGCGTGTCTTCGCGAATGAACCAGTCGTAGTAAGGCTTGGTGAAGCGGCGGTAGGGCACGGCCTCATCCGGCATGTTGGCATAGCGGCTTTCCGGCTTGACCGTTTCATCGCGCTTGATGACCGCGTCTTTGGGAGTATCGTCCGGATCTTTGTACTGCTGCGCCGCCACGGGCACCGTTACAGCAAGCAGAAGGAGTCCAAGCAAAACATGTCGTTTCATAAATCCCACCTTGAAAAAACAAACATACTCGCGCAGAGACGCTGAGGCGCAGAGATTCGGAATGAATGACAGCTTTGTTTTTTCGGTCTCCGCGTCTCTGCGCCTCTGCGCGAGACGTCTTTTTACCCTCACGCCGCCGCCTGCGAAAACAGCAACCTTTCATGGCGGCTGCGCGCGAACTTGACGATGCGCGCCAGGGTTTCGCCGTTGATGGCCTGGTCGGCGTCGCAGCGCGGCCGCCCGCTCGCGAAGTCCGCGACTTCAACCATCAAGCCTTGCGCCCCAAACTCCAGCGCCGCGCGGCTGGCGGGTTCGACCATGGAAGCGACTCCGGTGGCGTGGCTGGGATCGACGATCACGGGCAGGAAAGTGTTCGCCAGGACGGCGGGAATGACGTTCAAGTCCAGCACATAGCGCGAGTATTCTCCGGCCGCAAAGGCCTTGATGCCCCGCTCGCAGAGCACGATGTTGAGGTTGCCTTGCTTGGCGATGTACTCGGCGGCGCCCAGCCACTCGCCCAGGCTCGCCGCCATGCCGCGCTTCAGCAGCACGGGCTTGCTGGAGCGTCCCACTTCCGCCAGCAGGGGGTAGTTCTGCATGTTGCGCGAACCGATTTGGAGCATATCGGCGTACTCGGCCACCTGCTCGACCAGCCGCGTGTCCATGACTTCCGTGACGATGGGCAGACCGGTTTCCTCGCGCGCGATGCGCAGGATGCAGAGCCCCTCGACTCCCGTTCCCTGGAAGTCATGCGGCGAGGTACGAGGTTTATAAGCGCCGCCGCGCAGCATGTCGGCCCCGGCGCGCTTCACGGCACGGGCCACGGCCAGCGTCTGGTCGTGGCTTTCCACGGCGCACGGCCCGCCAATCACCACCGGCTGGCCGTTACCAAAGTGCACGCCATTTACTTCCACCACTCGGGTCTGATCCTCACCGTAACGACGGTTGGTTTGGCGGCAGAGGAGTGGACACACCCGCGGCAGATCATCCACGGTAAGTTGCCCGGATATTTTCATGGCTACTCCTTTGAAGCTGTCAGCCATCAGCTTTCAGCTCGACCGCAGGCTGACGGCCGATAGCCGGTGTAGCGCGGACCTGCTTTTTAGGTCCGCGGTTCGTCCGCCAAGGGCCAGGAAAAGCCGCGGACCTAAAGAGCAGGTCCGCGCTACCCCCCAATCCCCAATCCCTAACCCCTAATCCCTGCTCTTCCCGCGGTCGGACTCAAAGATCGCCATCGCTTCGATTTCGATCAGCAGATCCGGACGGCACAGGATGGCCTGGATGCCCGTGGAGGCAGGCAGCGGGCTCAGTCCTTGCTCCGCGAAAAACTGCGTCCGGATTTCGTTGAAAGCTTCATAGTCGCGTTCGATGTCGCGCAGATAGCAGGTGGTGCGGACAATGTCTTTCCACGTGGCGCCCTCGGCCTCGAGCAGTTTCGTGATGTTCTGATAGGTCCGCCAGGTCTGGGCGCGGAAGTCACCAACGTGGATGGTCCGTCCGTACTCATCCACGCTGGCCGTACCCGAGATCAGCAGGATCGTAACGCCCTTGATGTCCAGCCGCAGCCCGCGCGAGAACGAGGATGGCTTGGAATAGTCATAGGCTTCGTTCAGAGTCTCCGGCGCACTAATGGCCTTCTTGGGAATGGCCTGGTGCGAGGTTTCCGGTTCGGTGAGAGTTTCTGACGTTGGCATAAAGTTGAGTCTCCTTTTGGGTTTCGCGAATTCCGTGGCTCAGCCCGGAGGCTGTGGCCACCCAGATGTCCTCGCCCTGAAAATCCATATTCAGGATGTAATTGTGGGCGAGGGCAGTGGGGGTGGAAAGTTTTTCCTTCTTGCCGTCCGGCCAGGTGATTTCGATTTCTCCCTGGCTCGTCTTCTTATTGGGCCGATAGGTGACCCAGGTGTTGGTTGGATAATCGAGCATGCTGAGCCCCTTATCCGTGCAGGCCCAGACCTCGTTGCGGCGCGACTTGGGCGCGTTGATGAAATCGGAAGCGAGGCCGCTATCCTTGGTCAAATAGTTGTGCCAGTTGCGCCCGTCGTAGCCGCTCAAACCGAAGTAGGTGGAAGCCCATATCATTTTGGTGTCGGGGTTCCAACTGACGTTGGAAACAATGATGTGGACGAGACCCTGGTTTTTGAACAACACGATTTCCATCTCTTCGTCCGGGTCGGTATACGGTTTCCAGTAATTGCCCTGCACGTCATATTCTAGCAACCCACCCCCCCAGATGGCGAAATACATTTTGTTTCCGGCGGGGGCAATGCCATAGGCCCAGGGCTCATGGAAAGGGGCGTTCTTCTCACTCCAACTGGTCCATTCTCCGGTGTAGGTGTTGTAGCGGCTGACGCCGGCGGTGGTGGCGACCCAGACGTACTGGTCCACCACGGCCACGCCGTAGCAGATGTCATTCAGCAGGCCGCTAGTGAGGTTGGTGAAATTCTCAAAGTGGCCGCCGGAGAGGTGGCTGACCCCGCCGAAGGTGGCAATCCACAAGTCGCCGGTGCTCTTGTCCACGGCGATGCCCATGACGGCGCGGTGTACCAAGCCGTCGGCGGGGTGGTAAACCTTTGCGACCTTGCCGTTTTCAATCAGCACCAAGCCGTCTTCCGTGCCTGCCCACACGCGGTCTCCATCCACCGCCACGCAGAACACCTTGGCGTCGGGCATGCCGTTCGAGGTGGTGAAGTTTTCCCATCGCGTGATCAGATGCGGCTTGTCGGCGGCAAGTGCGGAAGAGCAAGTCAAAAGGCAAAACGCAAAAGTCAAAAGGCAAAAGTAGAAAATACGGGACACGGGAAAACCGAAATGCTCTCTGCCGTATGTCGCATCCTTCTCCTGCTTTCTTTCCCGATGTGCTGAAGCGGAATATATTTGGGTCATGGTTGTTTGTCCGTCACTTTGGCCTTTTGCACTTTGCATTTTGCCTTTTGACTTGTTCTGTCCTGCCCTCAAGGTGTAGCGCGGACCTGTTTTTTAGGTCCGCGGCTTTTCCTTGACTATCGGGGACGAGCCGCGGACCTAAAAAACAGGTCCGCGCTACACTCCTTGAAACTTTAAACTCGATACTCGCCATCATGTGATCCAAAATCCAAAATCTAAAATCCAAAATCGTCAAAGCGTCTTCAAGTACTCAATAAGGTCGTTCAACTGCTCCTTGCTCATATCTGACGTGATGCCGTGCGTGTCCTGGTTATTGAACACCGTCCAGATTTCTTCCAGCGTCAGGGCCTCGCCATTGTGCAAATAGGGCGCGTCTTCGTAGACGCGGTCCAGTTGGGGGATGTCAAACATCCCGTTGGTGTCGTACTGGGTTGCGGATTTCACGTCGGTGCTGATCCGGGCGGTGTAGTGCGTCGCGGCCGGATGGCACGTGTCGCAACGGTTATAAACGGGAATCTCGCGCCCGCCATTGGTGTTCTGGCGGTAGAAGATGGTTTTGCCGCGCTCCTGGGCTTCGGTCAACTGCCCGTCGGGAGCCAGATGTCGGTTGGGCGCGAGCGGTATGTTATTCAAGTAGGTCAGCAGCGCCTCCAACTCCTGCGGGTTGAATCCCTCCGAGCGGAAAAAGTACTTGGCGATGCGGGGGCCGCATTGCGTGGCCAGGTCGGGATTCTTGCCGTTCCACTTGTAAGGCGCGGTCTCGCGAATTCCCCGCAGGGTGCGATTGGCCACGCGGTCGCGGCCCAGTTGCGGAGTCTCAATATTCCACGATATTCCGTCCAGATGCGAGTTGGGATGGCAGGTGGCGCAGGCGAACTGCCCTTGAAAACAAATCTTGGCATTGTGAAACATTTGCTCGCCGCGGCGCATGAGCGTGATTTCCTTGGGTCCGCCCAGATCGATGGTGGACGCCACTTTAGCATGCGCCACGTCCACGATGGTCAGGGAATCGTCCAGGCGATTGGCGATGTAAGCCCAGCGGCTGTCGGGGGAGACGGCCACGGAGGTCGGATTGTGGCCGGTCGGCAGACGTTCCACGACGAAGGTGGCGGCAGAATCCAGGCGGTTGGCAAGTTCCTCCGCGGGAAATTGGCGCAGCCGTTGCGCCAGGCGCTGGGTGTCAAGAATGGAAACGATGTCAGCGTCAGAAGCCGTTACCAGGGCGCGGCGGCCGTCGGGCGTAAAGGCCACGCCCGCGTTGGTGGCAAAGTAATAATCAATGTCGTCGAGCACCACCTGGGTTACCTTGGATTGCGCTTCACCCACCGGCGCACCCAGGGCGGGTCGGACCACCGCCATGCCGTGAGTCATCATCCATCCCTGGGGAACCTGAATGAGCGGTCCCAGGTTCTTGGGGCGCATCAACGCGACGAGGAGGTCGCCGGCTTGTAGCGGCGGTCTCTGACCGCCGATGCGTCGATCGGAGATCGACGCTACAGTTCGCGCATCGGAGATCGACGCTACAGTGGGTGGCGCTTCGGCGATGTGGCGCAGTTCGATGGCGCCGGGAATCAAAATGCGCTCGGCCACCACTTGCTTGGCGGTGTCGAGTGAGAGCAATTCGGAAACCGGGGGCTGATCGTAGGGCCCCAGGTGAGGCAGGATGTTGGAAACGTAAACCCGGCGGCCATCACGCGAAAGCGCCACCTGCTCCGGGTATCGATGCGTCGCGAAGCGCTTGATTTCCGTGCCCGAGGCGAGATCGATTAGCGAAACGCTGTCGGCAATGCTGTTGGCAACGTACAGGGTTTTGCCGGGGCGATCGGTAACCAGGCCCACCGGCCCCCAGCCGGTTTTAAGCGTGCGCTTCACCACAAACGTGGCGGCATCGACTTCGCTGACCGTGTCGCTCCATTCGTTCGAAACGTAGAGAGTCTTGCCGTCGGGAGAAATCGCCAGACCCTTGGGTTTATGGCCGACAGCAGATTTTGCCACCACTTGCCGAGCCTGCGTGTCCACGGCCAGAATCGAATCACCGTCCTCGCAAACGACGAAGAGCTTTTTCCCGTCTGCCGAGAGTTGGATTTCGACCGGTGTCAGATATGCGGGTTCGGCCGTGACGTTCTCTTGCGGGCTGATTGGCGCGGCCAGCGGGGAGGGAATGCGCGTTGCGAGCAGGAACGTGCCCAGCATAAAACTGGCTACGATGATCCAGCTTCTTCGTGGGTGGCGAGTAGTAGTTCTAGAGTCCATCTTATTCTCAGGCTTCAAAGAAAAGATTCACCTCGTAGGGGCACCCCTCGTGGGTGCCCACCACAAGGGCACCCACGAGGGGTGCCCCTACGAGACGTGTTGGTTGCGGCACTGCCGCGCTGTGTCTCTGTGGTGAATCCGTTGTTTGCTCGCGTAGCATCATTGCGCTTTTGCTCCCGCTGCTGCTGGGACAATCGGTTCCTGCACTTTTAAAATCTGGTCGGCCGGAACGTGTTCCAGCACCTGTTCGGTGCCGCTCGGCCAATGGATGATGAGCTTGTCTACAAAGGCGTGCTGGCCCAGTCCGAAGTGCGGGCGCGGGTCGCCTTGCGAGAGGTAGCCGTTTTCCGAGTTGGCTTCGATGTACTGGTGCAGGTCGCCGGCGATGGCTTCCAGGCGCGCGCCGAATCCATCGCGATTGCTTTTGGTGCCCACCAGCTTGAGGGTCAGCCAATGATTGCGCGCCCCTGACGCCGGGGGCTTGGCGTGCAAGAGGATGCCATTGCCACCCAGCACCATGATGAAAACATCCATGTAACCGTCGTTGTCGTAATCGCCAAAGCAAGCGCCCCGGCCGACTTTCTTGAATTTGAAATAGTCGCCCGCTTGCGATGACACGTCCGTGAATGTCGAGTCGCCGTTGTTGCGGAGCAGGGAATCCTCCATGGGAATCAGCCAGTGCAGGCCGCCGTTCACGATGAAGAGATCCTTCCATCCGTCGTTGTCGTAATCGTAAAAGCCATCTCCCCACGCCACGTATTGGCCGGAAACCGCCGCCACGCCCGTTTCGACCGTGGTGTCGAGCCAGAAGCCCTTAGGGCCGGGGTTATGAAAAAGCCGGTGGTAGCGCATGTCGGATACGAACAGGTCCTGCCATCCGTCGTTGTCATAATCCCCGAAAATGGGGTTCATGGCGGAGGTCGCTTCGCCATTGGCTCCGAAGGCCGTGTTCACGTCCGCCGCCACGTTCGTAAAGGTGCCATCGTGATTGTTGTGGTACATGTAACTTTCCATCGTGTCGTTGGCGATGTAGATGTCGGGCCAGCCGTCGTTGTCGAAATCGCCGACGGTCACTCCCATGGCGCGGCCCAGCGGGTTGTCAATGCCGGCCTTGTGGGAGACATCCGTGAACGTCCCGTCGCCGTTGTTGTGAAAAAGGCGATCGGCGTCACCCTCATAGTCGAGCGGGCCGGGGAAGGCGTCGGCGGTGAAGAACTCGCGCTTGGCGTTGGGATCAAACTTCAGGTAATTGCCCACGAAAAGATCGAGCTTGCCGTCGCGGTCGTAGTCGATCCAGGCCGCGCCCGTGCCGAAGTGCGGATTCTCCACGCCCGCCTTGGCCGTCACGTCCGTAAAGGTTCCGTTGCCGTTGTTGTGGTAGAGAATCGACGAACCCCAGTTGGTCACGAAAATGTCTTCATAGCCGTCGTTGTCGTAGTCGCCCACCGTCACGCCCATGCCGAAGCCCTTGCCCGCCACGCCGGCCTGCGCGGTGACATCCGTAAAGGTCCCGTCGCCGTTGTTGCGGTAGAGATGATTGGTGGCTTCCATGCCCTCGGGCTTGGAGAATTTGGTGACGCCGTCCACATAGCGGCCACTGACCACGTAGAGGTCGAGCAGCCCATCATTGTTGTAGTCGATCCACGCACAGCCGGAACCCGTGGCCTCCATAATGGAGCTGAGCTTCTGCTCGCCGAACGAGTGCTTGAAATGAATGCCGGCTTTCTCCGTGACGTCTTCGTAGGTCACGAGCGAGGACGGGGGCGGAGTTTTCGGCGCCGGGCTCTGGGCAGGGGCCTGAAGGTTGGTCCACAACAGGCTGACGGCTATTGCCGCGAGAACCAGTGATCGTAGGAGAGGAATCTTCATTACTACCTCAATGTGCGCTGGCGGGATGAGCCGCCAAGTCCAGGCGCGTGGGTGTGTCAAAACGGCGCAGCGCGAGCGGCCAGCGGTTTTCCGGCGCCAGGGCGTGGTCCTCGTGGCAGCCCACGCAGCCGTGTTCTTCGCCGGAACGCGCCCAGATCCAGCTCCGCTGCGCGCGAACAACGTGGCCAGCGGCATCGAGCACTTCGAACCTCACCGGCTGGTCGGGTGGCACCGCGATGTAGAACGAACCGTCCTCCTCCATGGGGGCTTCTCCCAAGAGAACTTCCTTTTGGGATTCGGCATCGAGGGTCAGCACACGAACTCGCGTGAGCTTTGCGGCAATCCTCCCGTGGGGAACGCCTTCGGCGAGATAACCGTCGAGGCAAAGGAAATAGCCCCGGTGAAGCTCGGGGTTCAGTGTGCTCCAGTACCAGCGGGGCGATTCGTGTGCCGCTACTGGGACCGCTTCCACCGTGGAGATTTTCGGGTCCTCGTAAATGGGTTTGACAAACTTGCCCGCCGCCGCGTCGAAGGCGTAGAGGGTTAGTTGCTTTCCTGTCGACGGGCTGGCGGAAGATTGGCGCGCTACCAGCAGCTCATCGGCGGCCAAGGGCTGCGGCGATGAGGCCAGAATGGGCGGCGTCGTAAGCGGAGCATTGTGCAGCGCGCCGCGGCGAATCCAGGCGAGATCGCCCCCCAGGTTCTGGCTGGTGAGCGAAGCCTTCACGAAGACCACCGCGCCGTCGTCAAGTTCTTGCGCCTGGCTGCGAATGGCAGGGTGCTGATGATCGCAGCGCAGCGTCGCGAGTCCCGTGCCGTCGGGGCGCAAGGTGTAAAGCTCGCGGTCGGCAGGCAGCCCGCTCGAGGGAAGGAGCGGGGAGCGCGCCGTCGCCAGGATCACGCCGTTCTTCAAGACTGTCTCCACCTCGAAGTCGCCGGGACCGAAGGTGATGGGTTGGGCGTCAGCGCCATCGACTTTGCTGACCCAAAGTTGAGAAGTTGCGCGGGTCTTAGTGGACGCCTGGGCGGGATTGTGGATAAAGGGCGAATGAGCGCCACTGGGGGCTCCACCCCGCTCCTCTGGGAGCGCCGTATAGACAATTTGTCCTCGGGGCAGGTAGGCGGGCTTCACGCAGTCGCCTGGGCAGCGCGTGATTTGCCGGGCGCCTGAGCCGTCGGTGTTCATTTCCCAGATTTGCCAGTTCGAATCTACCGTTTTCTTGCCAGCGAATAGCACCCGGGCGGCGTCGAAGGAAGTCCGCGGGTCGGCCGCAGCAAAGAAATCCGGAGTCAGACTGTGGGGAGTGCGGTCGGGCGCCGCCAGCCTCACCAACCGGCTGCCCTGGGGAAAGCGTCCGGAGAGCGGCCCGGGGCGGACCACCGGCGCCTGAACGATCACCAAGTCAGGGCGCGCTTCCCCTTGATTGCCCTCTTGCGAGTTTCCCAGGTGCTGGACTTTGACAAAGGCGAAGGCACGGCTCCCCAGCTTGGGGGTATGCGCTCCCGCAGCGATGGTCCCTATCGCAGGCCACAGTCCCAGGGCAACGAGGAGAATCAAGCGCCAGGCTCGGATTGGATTGGAGATCGAAAACATAAGCCTACTCAGAGCGTGCAGGGGTAAAGGAGCCGAGGAACCACTTTTCAAAACTCGCAATTGAGCAACCGAAATTGCGCGCCAACCACCGATTCCGCTGAAGCGCCAAGTACCTGCTGCGATCCGATATGACTTTTCACCCTACCCTGGGTAGCGCAGCATGTCTATGACCGCCGTCATGATTTTGGATGACGCAAGTCAAATATACGCGATCTAATTATTTTATTGTTTTCGACTAATCTCTAATATTACCAGTGAGATAGGGAGAAACGTAACGAACACGCAAACGCGGCTGCCTGGCCCCGAGAGAGATTTGTCTCTTCCGCATGTCTCGTTTCATTTTTATGAAATCCTCTAGATAATAATGAAAAAGATTTTTCTGGACGATGATTTTTCGAAATGAGTTCAAGTTTTCTGTTGACGTCTCACCATGAATCAAGTGATTATTTGGGGTAATTATGTGATTTTATGGTTTTTGATGGATTGTCAAGGGTTGGGGGATCTGGCAGGCGAAGTCACCGGGTTGTGAAACTCCCGACCATGGAACCAGCAATGGGTAAATACATTCCCCGCGAACTCGTCGGCGTCTTTGCAGCCCTACCCACTCCATTCGGGCGGGAAGGGAACCCGCTCATGGAGGCTCAAGATGCGCTGGTGGATTTTGCCCTCGACCACGGCCTCGAAGGGCTATGCCTGGGAGGAGCCACGGGCGAATACGCCGCGTGCAGTGTGGAGCATCGCCTGGAGATTTTTCAGCGGGTAGCCCGCCGGGTGAAAGGGCGAGCGCGACTCATCTGCGCCATCGGAGCTGAACACGCCGGCCAGGTCAAGCAGTTGGCTCGTGCCGCCGCCGATTGCGGAGCGATCGCCCTGCTGTTTCCGCCCCCCGCGTTTCAGCCTTACGCGCAGGATGATCTGGTGGACTTCATGGGACAGGTCAGCGCCGATTTGCCCTTGCCGGTGCTGCTCTACAACCTTCCCCAATGCACGCGTGATCTGGGGATGGCGAACATCCTGCGTCTGATCGCCACGGTTCCGAACATTATCGGGCTCAAGGACAGCTCCGGGCGCGAGGCGAACCTGGCGGCTATTAGCGAGGCACAAACGCAAACGCCGATGGCCTTCTTTATGGGCAGCGACGATCTGCTTTTGGAAGCCTTTGCGCACGGCGCCGTGGGCGTGATCTCGGGGATCGCGGGCGCCTGCCCGGAGCTGATTCTGCCCGTGTATGAAGCGCTGCGCACCGGAAAAATCGAACAAGCGCGCGCCATGCAATCCCCGCTGGACGAGTTCATCTTGCACTTTCGCGAGCTTCCTCCCCCGTGGGCCACTAAGCTTGCCTTAAGAGTGCGAGGCCTGGAGATAGGATCTTTGGCCTGGCCTATGGGATCCCACCTCCGGCAGAGAGCCCAAGAATTCCAGGACTGGTTCGCGGGCCAAATCGCCTCCCAGGAGGCTGGCGTCCCCATCCCCGCGAGAGTCTAGGCCACCGGGAATTGCCGATTTTCGATTGCCGATTTTCGATTGGGGATTCGATTTTCCATTTTCGAGGATTACGCTTGGACTTGCCCTTTCAGATTTGCGATTTGAAATCGGCGATTTAAGAAGTCAGAAAATTGATTCATCTCATCACCGAAACCTACCGATAATTGAAGCGGGGCAGTGTGGGCGGCCGAGTTGATGATCAGAGATCGGCATGGTTGCCTCATCATGAAGTGCGCGCCTGCCGATAAGCGAAGCGGGGGAGTGTCACGCTGGGGTTGGGCGGTCGGTCCAGTCTTCGCGCGGGGTGTCGCGGCTGCGCTCCCCTTTTTCCCCGATTGCTTCTTCCGTGTCTGCGGCGCAGGATCGGTGTCAGGTATCACGTCGTCATCGAAACCTGCCGATAATCGAAGCGGGGCAGTGTGGGCGGCTGAGTTGATGATCATACAGCGGCATAGTTGCCTCATCATGAGGTTCGCTCCTGCCGATAAGCGAAGCGGGGGAGTGTGTCACGCTGGGGCTGGTCGGTCATGTCCGAGCGGCGCATTCATAAAAGCGTCGTAGCGCGGACCTCCGATTCCGAGGTTCTTCCTGCGCCAATCGAACCAACGTACCGGGGCGTGGTAGCGCGGACCTCCGGTTTTGAGGTCCGCGGTTCTTCCCGTGCCAATTGACCGAATGCACCGTGGCGACGTAGCGCGGACCTCCGGTTTTGAGGTCCGCGGTGCTTCCCGTGCCAATTGACCGAATGCACCGTGGCGACGTAGCGCGGACCTCCGATTTTGAGGTCCGCGGTTCTTCCCGTGGCTATTGACCGAATGTACCGGGGCGGCGTAGCGCGGACCTCGGGTTTTGAGGTCCGCGGTTCTTCCCGTGGCAATTGACCGAATGCACCATGGCGTGGTAGCGCGGACCTCGGGTTTTGAGGTCCGCGGTTCTTCCCGTGGCAATTGACCGAATGGGCCATGGCGTCGGCGTGGTAGCGCATCTATAACGGCATCGGCGTTATCAAGCAGTATTTCTCCGTGGGGATGGCGGTTGGATTTTTCTCGTGCCTTTCCCCGGGTGGATTCGATTTGGGCTCATCCCGACCAAGGCTCGCCTCGCCGAATCTCACGATGGAACGCTGGGGTTCCACCACTCATCTATGCGATCCCGCCGAATGCTTATTTGTCCGCAACCGCGAGCCCTCACGGCGGCAGGGCATTGTGCCTGAGCTCTCCACCTGTTTCGATCAAGTTATCGTCAGCGTGAGCGTCATGCTATGGCTCAACGCGGAGGAGCCTGAGCCCACGGTACCCGTCACGGTCAGAGGATAGGTTCCCGCGGGGGTGCCGGGGTTCTGCGGAACACTGCTGCCGCCACCTCCACCGCAGCTGGCAAGCGCCAAGGCCAGCAGCAATCCTGCGCCGAGAGATATCAGGGCCGTTCGCCGAGACGATACCCGCCATCGCCAAGCCCACGCTGCCCAAGCCACGGCGGCTAAAAGCACGACCATCATGGGCAGGCTTCTTGGCCTAAAGGGAGCCGGCGGAAGGCGAGGGGAGACTCGAGGCGCAACGTCCGAAGGCGCGGTGGTCGAGACCGAGACGGTGATGTTGGTCGCCGAGCTGCCGGGCGTGAGTGGGTTGGGTGAAACCGTGCAGGTTGCCTCGGAGGGAGCACCACTGCAAGTGAAGCTCACGGCCTGGCTGAGACCCCCGAGGCTGCCCACGGCCAAAGTGTAAGTAGCCGGCTGTCCCGGCGGCACGCTGGCCGTGGTGGTCGAACCGGAAGGCGTGGTCATGGTAAAGTCCTGCCCCGTGCCGTTCAGGCTGACGGTCTGCGTGCTGCCGGTGGCATTGTTGCTGTTGTCGGTGATCGTGAGCGTGCCGGTCAGGGGCCCGCCGGTTGCAGGGGCAAACGTGACGTTGATCGTGCATGAGCCACTGGCGGCCAAGCTGCTGCCACAATTGTTGGTCTGGCTAAAGTTGCTACTGGCGGTGATGTTGGTGATTGTAAGCGACGCGCTGCCCGTGTAACTCAGGGTTACGGTTTGCGTAGCGCTGGCGGTGTTCACGAGCTGGGAGCTAAAGGTCAGACTGCCAGGGGAAACTGTTGCTCCGAGACCGGTTCCGGCCAAACTCACCGTTTGGGTGCTGCCGGGCGTGCCGCTGTCGTTGTCGGTAATGGTGGGCGTTCCATTTTGCTCGCCCCCCGCCGTGGGCATAAACGTCACCGAGATCGAGCAATTGCCCAACGGCGCAAGCGGAGTGGAGCAGTTGTCGTTCTCTGCATATCCGGCACTGGCAGTGATACCGGAGATGGATAAAGTCTGGCTGCCGACGTCGGTCACCGTCACGGTTTGTGTTGCGCTGCTGCCACCCACATTTTGCGGGGGGAAAGCAAGGCTTGAAGGGGAGAGAGCAGCCGCCGGCACATTGGAGGGCGCAATCTTCGCGATGAAGGCGTGGCTCCCCCCAAGTTCGCTTGCAGCGGGTTGGCGGTGGGGAAGTCTGAAGAACTCGTTTGGCCAGCCACGTAGGCGTTGCCCGAGGAATCCACGGCGATGGCGTAGCCCTGGTCATGCCCGCTGCCACCCAAGTAAGTGGAATAGACCAGAACGGGATCGATTACCAGCGGCTCGCTGCGGTCGTAAGGGCCCAGCGCGAAGCGGACGCGGTTTTCGGCGTCGAGGGTGAAGCGGCCGTCAACCAATTGCCGATTGACGATTTACCGACCGGTGAGTTTCTAATTTCGCGTTTCCAGTTTCGCTTGGAGCTTCCTGGTAAGCGACGGGTTTGTGGAACCGGACTTCGCCGTCGCCGGTGGGGATGATCAGGTCGCCATAGGCCGCGAGTCGTAGGGGCACCCCTCGTGGGTGCCCTTCAAGGGCGGGCACAAGGCCCGCCCCTACGTCTGCGTGGCGGGGTAAACCCGCCGCTACGTCCAGCGTGATTACGCTGGGGTCCGCGCCCGGAGCCACGACGAAATCGTATTCAAGCTGCCCACCCTGGTTGCCGTAGTAAACCAGATCAGTGCCCGGGTACACGCCCTGGTATTTCACCTTGGCGTAAGTGGGAACATTGATGCGCCACTTCTTCGGATCATTCCCGATAAAGTAATTGACCTTGCCCGGTAATTCATCCGCTCCGGCTGCTGCCGCGTGGCCGTTCGCGCCCACCAGCCGCATGCGCAGCGCCGTCGCGCTCGGCTCCTGCGGCATCTCGACTCGGATATCGGCCAGACTGTCCGCATCGAGGCTCAGAGGGAGCAAGGGGAGGGGGAGATCGCCGGGACCGAACAACGCGGGCTTCCTTGCCGCACCGTGAATTCTTGTTTCCGCACCAAACGGGTTGCGCCGGTTGTAGGGCCGAACGGCGTTCGGCCCCGGCCCAGCGCCGCTGGGCCCTACTCCGCGGGTTGCGGCGGCGCCGCTCTGCGCCACGCCCGGCTTGCGCAGCGACAGCACCGCCTCGTCACCAGTGAGGAACAAAGCGTATCCTCCGCCTCGCGCCAGGAATCGGACGCGGGCGTCGGTTTGCCCTTGGTTTGCCTCAAAACTCAGAGGCAGCTTGCCGTAGCCCTTTACGAGCTTGGGCGGAGTGCTGGTGGACAGGGCGTGAATCGGGTTCGGAGTGAGAAAGTTCTTGGCGACTTGCAAACGTTGAAAAATGCCAAGCTCTAGTAAGACGAGCAATGAGCAAGCGATCCATTTGAAGGTGAGCGCAAAGCGATTTACGGGTGGTCTGCCTTGCCTGGAAACATGCGGGAGTGGGGACATGGCGAGCCTCGCGGGCGTGTGGGATTGGGGAGTTGCCTGTCAGGGATTCGGGAGTGGCCTGGCAGGGAGTCGGGAGCAGCCTGCTAGGATAGCTGCCCCAGCAGTTGAGTGTCAAGTAGTATAAATGTCGGTGTACTAATTGTCCTTTCGTGAAAAGCAGCCGGTAGCCACGGTCAGCGCTTTTCCGTGGGCTTTTCTGATGCCTGATACCTCAATAGAAGTTTTGCGCGATCAATCTGAATCGGGCCGCCAGCGATTCGGTCGAACATCACTGAACCGTGGAGAACAATGATCGCTAAGGTGGAAAGAAGAACCCACGGTCAGAAATGCACTGACCGTGGCTACCAGCCAGTGGCTACCAGCCAGCAAGCGTAGCGCGGACCCCCGTTCTTGGGGTCCGCGGTTCTTCCTGCGAAAAAATACAAATCTGATTGACGGTGGCCTGCCCCCGCGTTCGGAAGCATCAACCCAAGGAAAAACCGCAGGGTCGAAAAACCAGCCTGTGACCCGACAATTGCAAAACCCAGTCTAAGCGGAAATGAAATGTTCTTGTAACCTGAGCCTAACACAACACCGATAGTCTAAGTGCTGGCACTCTTAACAAGTCGGGTCCGTTACGAAGGAGACTGAAAATGAAAACCCCCCACAGGAGTTTACTGGCGGTAGCCGCGATCATCACCCTGAGCTTCATCTCGTGTAGCGGGAACAAGAGCTCGAGCTCTTCAGAGCAGGCCAAACTGCAAGGCGCGGGAGCGAGCTTTCCTGCCCCGCTTTATGAAAAGTGGTTTAAAGACTATAGCACCAGCCACAATGGCGTCCACATTGATTACCAATCGATTGGCAGCGGAGGCGGAGTGAAGAGCATTATTGATAAGACGGTGGATTTTGGCGCCAGCGATGCTGCCATGACTCCGGAGGAGATGGCCAAGGTTGACGGCGGCGTCCAGCTCTTGCCGCTGACCGGCGGCTGCATCGTGCTGACCTACAACCTTAAGGGTGTGACGGATTTGAAACTGTCGCGTCAAGCTTATGTGGGAATCTTCCTGGGCAAAGTCAAGAAGTGGAACGACCCGCTCATCGCGAAAAGTAATGCCGGCGTGGCTCTTCCCGACCTACCCATCAACGTTGTGGTGCGCGCGGATGGCAGTGGCACCTCATTCGTGTTTACCAAACACCTGAGCGCGATCAGTCCGGAATTTGCCAAGAATCCCGGCGTCAACACCATTCCCAATTGGGCCGTGGGGACTCGCTCCAAGGGCAACGAAGGGGTGACCGCCAGCGTCATGATGACCCCTGGGGCCATCGGGTACATCGAATTCGGGTATGCCAAGAGTCAAAACCTGCCCATGGCCATCCTGGAAAACAAGTCGGGCAGCTTCGTGGCGCCATCCACAGCGTCAGGAACGGCCGCCCTGGCGTCGGCGCAATTCCCGGAAAACCTCATTGCCTGGGTTCCTGATCCCGAGGCCAAAGATGCCTATCCGATTGCCACGTACACCTGGCTGATCTGCTACAAACAATACAGTGACAAGGGGAAGTTCCAACTCCTCCAAGACCTCTTGACTTATTGTGTAACCGACGGGCAGAAGGAGTCGGAGGCTCTTGGTTACCTTCCTCTGCCGCAGGCCGTCGCGGACAAAGTCAAGGCGGCAATTCAGACCATCACGCTGGCTCCCAACGCTAACTAGGCTGGCCAGGGACACGCTTTCCATGCGGCAAGCCCATCGGGGAGGATTTGGAAGTATCCCGGCGCGTCCAAGAATCAGGTGAATCGTGGCGGAAGAAGAAAAGACGATATCGCAAGCACCAACTGGTTGGCAACGAGGCAGTGATTCAGCCTTTCGCGGTCTCTGCTACGCCTTCGCATGGTTGTCGGTCGTCCTGATTTTTTTCATTGTGGTCAAGATCGCCATCGCCGCCGCGCCGGCGGTCCGGCAGTATGGCCTGGGGTTCCTCACCACACGAACCTGGGATCCCAACAAGAGTCAATTCGGGATTCTCCCTGAAATCTGGGGCACGATGTATACATCCTTGCTGGCGCTCGCGATCGGCGCCGCTTTCGGCGTGGCGGCTGCGGTGTTCTTGAGTGAGGGCTATCTGGGTTGGTTTGTCTTCTCGATCCTGAAGCTGTTCCACGTGGAGTTTCACCCCTTTTGGGGGAAGCTCCCCGAGCGCGTGGAACAGGCGTTGAAAAACCTGATTGAATTGCTGGCCGCGATCCCCAGCGTCGTTTACGGCTTGTGGGGCTTGTTTGTCATCATTCCCCTCATACGTCCGACGTGCAATTGGCTGCACCTGAAGGCGGGTTGGTTCCCTCTCTTTGGCACCGACCTCAGTGGTCCCGGGGTTCTCCCCGCGGTGTTAGTCCTGTCGATCATGATCCTGCCGACGATCACCGCCATCAGCCGGGATGCTCTGGTGGCGGTGCCACCCAAATTGCGCATGGCTGCTTACGGATTGGGCGCAACGCCCTGGGAGACGATTTTGGCCGTGATTCTCCCCACCGCCGCCCGCGGCATCGTGGGCGGAATTCTCCTGGCCTTTGGCCGGGCGCTGGGAGAAACCATGGCGCTGGCCATGCTCGTCGGCAATTCCAACATCATCAGCATCTCGCTTTTCTCGCCCGCCAACACCCTGGCGGCGTTGCTGGCCAATAACTTTCCGGAGGCGCAACACAAGGAGGTCGGACTTTTAATGTACGCCGCCTTGATCCTTTTGGGGATCACTCTGGTCGTCAACATGATCGGCGCCCTCATTCTGCAACGCGCTTCGATCCGGTTCGAAGGAGGGAAATAATGGCGACCCACGATGCCACGGCTAGTTCCCTAACCTCCCGCGGTCCGGGTGAACCCGAGCTTAACCCCTTGGCGGGGGTGGATTTCGCCGAACTGGAAAAATCCCTGCGCCGGCCCCGCACGCTCATCAATGTACTCTTAAGCTGGTTAGTGGCGGGCATGACCCTCATGGCGCTCATCCCGTTGTTTTCCGTGATCTGGATGCTCCTCTGGAGAGGTGGCCGGAAGCTGAGCCTGGCCTTATTCACACAACTCCCCCCCGCCGCATTGGAAAAGGGAGGAGGATTCGGGAACGCCATCCTGGGGACTCTGATGATTGTGGCGCTGGCGGCCCTGATCAGCATGCCGCTCGGCATCCTGAGCGCCATCTTCATGGCGCAAGCGCCGGAGGGGAACCGGCTCGCCAGCGCGGTCAGGTTTTCCGCCAAAGTGCTGACCGGGTTCCCCTCGATCCTGGCGGGCGTCTTCGCCTATGGAGCGGTGGTTTTGACGACGGGAGGCTACTCGGCAATTGCCGGCGCGGTGGCCCTCTCCATCCTGATGTTACCGACGATTATGCTGACCGCCGAAGATGCTATCCGCATGGTCCCGGGAAAAATGAAAGAAGCGGCGATCGGCATGGGAGCAACGAGAACGCAGACGATCCTGATGGTGCTTTTGCCCACGGCCTTTCCAGGGATTCTAACCGGCATCATGCTGGCCATCGCGCGCGGGGCGGGGGAGACGGCTCCGCTGCTTTTTACCGCGCTCTTCAGCAATTACTGGCCGATCTCCGGCCACCATCTCAACCTGATGCAGCCGACCGCATCCCTGGCGGTGCTTATCTACAACTTCGCCGGAATGCCCTTTCAAAACCAGATCGAAATGGCCTGGGCCGCGGCTCTGGTGCTGGTGATCTTGGTGCTGGTAACGAACCTCATTGGGCAGAGTCTTTCCGGACGCCAGGTGCAATCCTAAGGAGTAAAAACGCATGCCACCCACCAGTCAAGCGCATGAACGTCAGCCCATCGGGAAACCCAAGGGGGATGGAAAACCGAAGACGGCGGACCCCCAGGTGGTCATCGATTGCCACATCAAGGAACTCTTTTACGGGACCTTCAAGGCCGTCCGTGACACCGCCATCCCCGTCAAAAAGAACGCCATCACGGCTTTCATTGGCCCTTCCGGATGTGGTAAGAGCACGGTCCTGCGGTGCCTCAACCGGATGAATGATCTGGTTCGCGGTTTTCGGTTTGAAGGCCATGTTCACTTCCGGGGGAGAGATATTTACGCTCCGTCCGTGGATGCCGTGGCCGTTCGCCGTTTTATCGGCATGGTGTTCCAGCAGCCCAATCCCTTCGCCACGAGTATCTATAACAACGTGGCTTTCGGTCTTCGTCTGAACAACTACAAGGGAGACCGGCACGCGAAGGTCGAAGAGGCCTTGAAACGTGCGGCTCTCTGGGAAGAGGTCAAAGACAAACTGCACAACAGCGGACTTTCCCTATCCGGCGGGCAGCAACAGCGGCTGTGCATCGCCCGCGCCATCGCTACGGAGCCCGAAGTGCTGCTGATGGATGAACCTTGCTCCGCCTTGGACCCCATCGCCACGCGCAAGATTGAGGAGTTGATGCTGGAACTGAAGACCCGGTTCACGATTGCCATCGTGACGCACAACCTGCAACAGGCGCAGCGCGTCTCTGACCTTACCGGATTCCTGTACGTCGATACCACCCAGGGTAGCCGTACCGGCTATCTTGTGGAATTCGGAGAATCCAAGCAGCTCTTCGAAAACCCCAAAGAAAAAAGCACGAAGGAGTACATCCGCGGGGAATTCAGTTAGCGTCCAGATCTTCCAAGTGGTTTGTTGACCCCTTTCCGCACTCTTCCTTCCTTTGTGGGTCGGGGCAGGAACAGGGGTGGCGGGGCCTTCCACGTCGCAACCCTTGCCACTGAAGAGGGAGAGGAATTATGGGATCGGGAAACAGGTTTCTCTGGAAACTCCGTGGCCTCCTGCTGGCTCTGGGGGCACTGCCGCTCTTGGCCCATCTTCTGGCCTGTACGGCGCATGCCCCGGAGAAGCCCAAACCCCAAGTTCCTCCCGGTGGCGTCCTTTTGCAAGGAGCGGGCGCCACATTTCCATCCCCCCTCTACCATCAGTGGTTCGCGGCCTACCAACAAGCCCATCCCCAGACGGTTATCACTTACGATAGCGTGGGGAGTGGCGAGGGCATTCGGAGATTCCTCGGCCGCGACGTCAAGGATGAAGACAAGGTGGACTTCGGCGCCAGTGACGCCGCTCTCCAGGATAACGAAATTGCCCAGGCGCCGGACGGCGTGGTCATGGTGCCGGTGACGGCCGGGGGAGTGGCGCTGGCTTACAATCTCCCTGACGTCACGCCCGAACTCAAACTCTCGCGTAAAGCTTACAGCGGTATCTTTTTGGGAGAGATCAAGAACTGGAACGATCCGTTGATTGCCGCCGCTAATCCCGGCGTCAAGCTCCCCCGTCTCACGATTGTGACCGTGGTCCGGCAGGATTCGAGCGGCACGACCTTCGCCTTCACCAAACACCTCGATGCCATCAGCGAAAAGTGGCGGAATCAATACGGCCCGGCCACGGTGGTTAATTGGCCCGGAAACGCTATGCGGGCGAAAGGCAACGAAGGCGTAGCCGGACTTCTCCAGCAATCGGTGGGCGGGTTGGCCTATGTCGGCACCGAGTTCGCCCACCGGTACAAACTGCGAGCCGCCCTGCTTGAAAACAAGGAGGGGAGGTTCGTCAAGCCCAGTGAAGAAAGCATCCGCGCTGCCCTGGCCTCGGCACAGATGCCGGAAAATCTGCGAGTTTATGTTCCCGACCCTTCTGGCCCCGAGGCTTACCCGATTGCCACGTTCACCTGGATTCTTCTGCGCCAGAATTATGCGGACCCCGCCAAAGCCCGGGCGCTTCGCGACTTGTTTACCTGGAGCTTGGGCGATGGGCAACGCTACGGTTCGGATCTCGGCTACGTCCCGCTGCCTGCTAATATCGTGGAAAAAGCCCAGGCCGCGCTCGAAACCGTCAAACCCTGATTTTCGCCGGCGCCGGCCTGAACGGCGTATTATTACACCGCCGGCAGGAGGCCCACGCTCCGTCTCTGTGCAAGGGGCCTTCTCACGAAGGGGCGAATACATAGAAGACCGGGTACGGGTCAGCGAAATTCCTATTGTCTCGCTGCTCAACTCAGGTACATAATTTCGAGTATGAACAAGACATCGCTACTTGCCCTACTGCGAATTTCCGTTGGTTTTTCTTTCCTCTTAAGCTCGGTCGGTTTGTGCGCCGGGGCACATCGCGAGTTTCAGGCCGGCAAGTTGTTGGATATAAGTTCTGACGAACAAACCAAGAAAGGCACCTCCCATCAATATGCTATTTATCAGGTGCAGGTGGGGGATATTGTGTATTTTGGCCGAGGCGAAAAACAGGTTAAGCATCCCGGCGATACCGGACATGGCCTGATCGTTGGCGATCCTGTGCAAGCCGCCATTGAAAAAGACGATCTGATTATCCAACGCCCGGACGGGAAGGAAATCAAAACCAAGATCATCAAGCGTCAGAGGGCAGGGGGCATGTAGTATCGAATCTCTGACCGGTCTCATCCGCGCCATCAGCGGCGGTACGGCTTGCCGTACCCTCCCCTTCCGATCCCGCGATACAAGGAAAAAGGTACGGCAAGCCGTACCCCTACCGCCCGGCCAGCGAAGCCGTCTTGCCCATCATTGGAAATTCTTGATCAACACCGCCGTGCCCATCGGCGAGCCCGGCTGGGTGAGAGTATCGTCCGCCGGGCGCGTTGGCCCTGCCATCGCACGCTCCCCTTGCTCGGGTTCACTCTGCGCACGGAGGGGACGCCCATGCCACAGCGGGCAGTGTGCCCGCGGCCTCCTGCTGCTACCGCCTGCTTGCATTCCGTGGTGGGCCGGTGTAGCTTTGCGGTCAGCCGGAGGGTCAATAAGGAAAACCCTGATGAGGAATCACGGATGAGCCCTTTGCGAATACCCCGCTTGCGTCCTCTACCCATCGCGCCGTTTCTGGTTTTCGCGATCCTCTTCAGCAGCCTGGCACGGCCGGCGAGAGCGCAGCAGGCGCCGATCGACCTCAGCCTTGCTCAAGCCTACTTCCAAGATGCTCAGGCCGCCTCGATCCGTGACCACGGGACGCTGTGGGGGCAGGAGCTTTATGGGCCATTGTTCTTCATCGACCCGGAGACCCACGCGGTGGTGGCGAACCAGGCCGACGGGGAAGGGAAGCTCGCGGCGCGCGAGGGCGTTTACACGGGAAAGCTCCCCTCGGAAATCATGCCGGCCAATACTGCGATCCAATGGGCGGGCGTGGACTGGACCATGGTTGAATGGCCACCGCCGGAACTCCGGCAGCCGCGCGTGCGCCTGCTGATGCATGAGTGCTTTCACCGGTTACAGCCCCGCATTGGACTCCCGGGCGCCGATGTTTCTCCGAGCCACCTCGACACCCGCGATGGCCGCATTTGGTTGCAAATGGAGTGGCGCGCGCTCGAGCAGGCCATGTGGCGGCAGGGCGCGGCTCGGCAAAAGGCGGTGGCCGACGCCCTCTATTTCCGCGCCTACCGGCGCTCCCTTTTTCCCGGCGCGGCCGCCCAGGAGAATAAGCTCGAGATGAACGAAGGGCTGGCGGAGTACACCGGCGTCAAACTCAGCACGGCGTCGCCGGAAGAGTTCGCCATGGTGGCGGATGCCACGTTGCGCCAGGCGCCCGACCGCCACCGCAATTTCGTGCGCTCCTTTGCTTACGATTCCGGCCCTGCCTATGGGTTCTTGCTGGACGCCTCGGGGACGCCCTGGCGCCCGGGTTTGACGCCACAGTCCGACCTGGGAGCCCTGCTGTCCAACGCGAGCAGGATCGAGGTTCCCCCCGTGAACGAAGATGAAGCGGTGCGGCGCGCGCGATCCTACGATGGTGAGGAAATCATCGCGCTCGAGACGCAACGCGACCACGAGCGCCAGGCGCGGCTGGCCTCGGCGCGCCAGCGCTTCATCTCGGGGCCGGTGCTGATCTTTCCCGTGGGCCCGCAATTCGGCTACGGCTTCGATCCCAACCACGTCTTGAGCGTGGACGAAAGCTCCACCGTTTACGAAGGAGGGCAAGCGAACGACGCCTGGGGAGTCCTGCGCGCCCCGGATGGCTTCCTGCTCGTCCGCGGACCAACCCACGTCATCCGCGTGCAAGTGCCCGCCCCCGCCAACGCCCAGAAACGTCCGCTCAAAGGCGAAGGGTGGACACTGGAATTAACTCCGGGCTGGACGCTGGCCCCCGGCCCGCGACCTGGCGACTTTATGGTGCAACAAAACTAGAAGGGGTATTCATTTGCCCATAAAAGCAAGCCTAGATATGTAGCGCGGACCTGCTCTATAGGTCCGCGCCTCTTCCTTCTCATTTAGAGCGAGCCGCGCACCTATAGAGCAGGTCCGCGCAATGCCTGATTCCAACATGATTGCAACCATAACCCTGAATCCGGCGATCGACAAGAGCGTGACCGTTCGCGGTTTTGAAATCGGCAAAACCAATCGCGGCGAAGTGGACCGCGTGGACGCTGGGGGGAAGGGAATCAACGTCGCGAGAGCCCTCAAGCGTTTGGGCTCCTCGGTCTGCGCGCTGGGGTTGGTGGCGGGCAGCAATGGCCGATTTATCTTGGACGCCCTCAGTGCCGAGGGAATTCCCGCGGACTTCGTTCAAGTCCCCGGTGAGACGCGCGTAAACCTGAAAATCCATGATCCCGAAAAGGGAACGGAGACCGAGTTGAACGAACCCGGATTCCACGTCACGCCTGAGCACTTGGAGGAATTGCGCGGGAAGATTGCAGACCACGCGCCACATTGCGAAGTGATGGTTTTTTCGGGCAGCCTGCCGCCTGATGCGCCGCCCGAGATCTTTGCGGATATGATTCGCATCGCTAAAGCACATGGCGCCAAGTGCTTCTTGGACACCGCCGGGCCCGCGCTGAAACTTGGACTTGCGGCCTGGCCGTACTTGATCAAACCCAACCGCGCGGAAGTGGAAGATCTCCTGAACACCACTTTGCCGACTCGCCGCGAACTGGTGGAGGCGGCTCGGGAGTTGATGAGGATGGGAAGCGAGCAGGTTCTGATCTCGCTGGGGGCGGAGGGCGCCGTGGGTGTGGCTGGGAAAGAAGCCCTGTTCGCCCGGCCGCCGACAGTCAAGGTGCGAAGCAGCATAGGGGCGGGTGACACCATGGTGGCGGTCATGGCGCACGCCGCGGTGGAGGGCATTCCCTTCCGCCAGGCCTTCCGCATGGCCGTAGCCGCCAGCGCCGCCACCGTGGCCAAGGAAGGAACCAAAGTGGCGGATTTGGCCGCCGTGCGAGCGCTTCTCCCGGAGGTTAGGCTGGAAGATGTCGTTGGGTAACGTGGGGAATCCAACGCGGGACGGCTTGGCAGTAATCTTCGTACTCCTGACCAAATCTCTTCCGCAGGCCGGGTTCTTCGGCGAAGACCACAAAGATGTGAATCACCAGGAATGCTCCCGCCGCGAACAAAACCATCGCAACAGAGTTGAGGCAAAGTCCCCATCCGAGCAGCATCGAGACGCCGCCGATGTACATGGGATTGCGGACAAATCGGTAAGGGCCGTGCGGAACGAATCTCTTGGGGGGATCAAACAGCGCCGGGGTGCCGCGGCCTTCCAGGACGAAAAAAACGACCGTGGTGAGGGCCAGGGCAGCGCCCGCCACCAGCAACACGATACCCGGAGCATACAGCCAGCCAGGAACCCGGAAAGGAATGGATTTGTCCAGGGCCCGTGACCTCAACGCCACCCAGCCCCATGCCGCCAGGAACAAAGGCGCATAAACCATTGACCGCAGCGCGATCCAAAGGCGGTTCATCGGTTCTCTCCCAGTTTTCGCAGGGCCTGGATGCGCGGGGCGCGGCTCTTCGGGCTATCAAGGCTGAAGGAGCGAGCGTCTCCCAAATCGGTGCGAATGTATTCTTCCGTGCGGCGAACCGCCTTTTCCAGTTCCGCATTCGACCGAATGAAGGACGTCCAGGCAATGGATTGGCTCTCAGGATCGTACTCCCACAACCCCACTAGCTGCCCGCGGTCGAGAATGGCGTGGTTCGGCAAATCCATGGGACCGCCCACCTCCACTGGTTGGGCCTTTTCGTTAATAGCCGATTTCTTCAGATTCTCGGATGCAAGCAGGCTCTTCACGTCGCGTCGCAGCAGCAGAATTCCATCGGCTCTGCTCAGCAGCGCATATTGCGGCTCTTTCGGCGCCTTGAAGGCTTGCTGTTCCTCGAGCCGATCCGGCAGCATCAGGCGTTCGTCGCCTTTTTCGAGCGGCCGGAGCTTGAGCGGTTCGATGGCAGCTTGGGCAGCTTTGACACCGAGGGCCGCAAAGGCCTGGAATTCTGCGGCGGTTGCGGGTCCGATCCAGTCGAAGTAGAATCGCGCCAATTGCCCATAAGCCTCTTTCACGGAAAGTTTGAAGCTGGCGAGCGGGTTAGGACGCCACATTGTGTACCGATAGCGCTGCTGGTCCAGGCGGCCGTTGGTGGGAACACGCCGGATTTCGCCTTCCGCCTGGAGTTGCCTCAGGGCAAGCGGGAGCGTGGTGGTGAGGCCCTTTTTCTTGCCCTCGTTGCCGAGGCTACGCGAGGCTTTGCCCGTGGCCGTGCGCAACTCCTCCGGGTCAAGCGGACCCTTCTTCAAAGCTTCAATCACAGCTTTGCAAAGCTTGGCGACCTCAGCGTCCGTCACGCCGAGCTTGCGGGCGACTTTCATGTCGGCTTCGGGAGCGCCTTGGCCCAGCTTCAGTCCCAGCGCAAAGGCGGAATTGGGCAGCACATAGGTGCAACCGCGCGCCGAGGGCAGTTCGTGGATTTCGAGGTTTGCCACCGCCTTATCCACCGCATCACGGCCCACACCGCAGCGCGCGTAGAGGCCCAGATACGGCCCCACGCCGCCCACCGACCGCGCCCATCCGGTTTGCTCCAGCACCTTAGCCGGCGCCGCATCCGCCAAGCGGCCATCCAGTCCTTGCCGGTGCGACCACCAGGCGCGAATCTTCGCAGCATCCATAAGTTTGCCCCTCTGGAGCTGTGATGATAAACGAAAGGATCGGCCCCTCGCAATAGGAGCAGGGAAACCCGTTGACAGGTTGCATCCGCAAAGCCAAACTAGAGGAAGAAGGCAGGCACGTCAAGGCGGTGAGGGAGTCATGGACGTAGAAGGGCACGTTTCACGTCGGCCTCTTGAGCAGGAGTTGGTTTCGCGCGGGGTGCGGATGACCCACCAGCGTCGCCTGTTGGTTCAGATCATTCAAGGGGCGGATGGCCACCTGGACGCCGTGGCTCTTTGGCAGCGCGCCAAGGACCATGACCCCACCATTAATAAAGTCACCGTATATCGAACCCTGGGCATGCTGAAGAAGCACGGTTTGGTGGATGAACTCGACCTGATGCACCTCGATGGTGGGAAGCACTACTATGAGGCGAAAACTACGCGCGACCACATCCACCTGGCCTGCGTGAAGTGTGGGCGCATTCAGGAGTTTGAAAGCTCGCTGTTCGAGAAGTTGAAGGGCCAGATCGAGCGCGAGCAGCAATTCCGCATCAACACGGTGCGTGTGGAAGCGGGCGGCCTTTGCGACCGGTGTAAGTGAAGGTGTCAGGTGTCAGGTGTCGGGTGCCAGTAAAACCCAAACACCTCAGGCCTGACACCTGATACCTGACACCTGTTTTCCCTACTGCCCTTCCTCCTTGGCCGCTGTGGGGGCAAGTCCAAACAGCTTGTGGATTTTTTCGAAGATGCTTTCTTGTTGACCCTTCATCATGGCGGCGCGCGCGGCGGCATCCAGGTCGTGGCGAACGGCTTCGATTTCCACTTTCCGGCGGGCCAGCAATTCGGAGAGGTAATGGGCGATTTCCGGGCGGCCGTGCAAGATGTCTTCAAACGCCTTCCGGTCCAGGCGATAGCACTCGGAGTCTTCCAGCGCCTTAAGTGAGGCGCTGCGGGGTTCGCCGGTCAGCAATGACATTTCGCCAAAGAAGTCGCCGGCGTGCAGGATGCTAACCGTCTTGTGTACGCCGTTGTCGGTCGAGACAATGACTTCCCCCGACCCTTTGGTGATGATGTACAGCCAATGAGCCTCGGCGCCTTGCCGGGTCATCAATTCCCCTTTCATAAAAGGGGCGTAGCGAAGGCGTTCGGCCAGCACGCGCCGCTCCCCATCATTCATTTCGCGGAAAAGCTCCACCCGCGCCAGGTCCAGGGCACTGAGCCGTTCCGCAATCTCGTGCTCGTGGTGAAGCTTGGCGCGCTCCTGGTCTTTGGATTCCACAAAAGCCGTCAAAGCGGGTACCGAAAGCGGAATATCCGCCCGCTGGAGGGCGAAATAAATGCGGTTGCGCACCAGGGAATCCGTGGGGTCGTCTTTGGCCAGGTCGGTCAGCCAGTAGCGGGCTGCGTACAGGCAGTAGCTCTCTTTGAAATCCATCAAGACCACATTGGGTGGTGGATCTGTCGCGGAGCCTTCCACGGGGGCGGTCACCAGGGCATCGGTGACCACGCGGATGACCTCGGTGGGTGGCACGCGAAAATCCACGTTGAAATAAACCCACCGGCGCTGCTGGAGGGGCTCACCGGAGCGCTGCCCCATCACCGTCACCTGCGACTTGATCAGGAGGCTGTTGGGGATGATGACGGTGTCCCAATTGCGCGTCTCGATGGCCACGTGGCGCCAGGTAATCTCTTTGACCTTGCCGGCGGTTTGGTCGATTTTCACCCAATCGCCCACCGCGAAAGTCTCATCAATTTGCAGGACCAATCCCCCCAAAATATTGGAGAGGCTATCTTGCAGCGAAAAAACGATGACTCCGGTCATGACCGCGGAGGTCGCGACGATGCTGGAGAGGCTCACGCCATAGCGCGAGAGCAACCACAAGGCTACCCCGACGTATCCCGCCGCCACGATGAGGTCGCGCAGCACTTGAGGCGGGGAAAGGGGAGTGAAGCACAGAACCACGTCGAACAAAACGATGCTGGCGAGCTTCACCATTCCACAGCCCGCTAACAGGAGGCCGGCAGTGTGAAGGGCCAACGCGGCCGTGGACCACCCAAGTCTCGACGGGACAACCGAGAGGAAGATCAGGAGAAGCGCGAGGGCGAACATGGTGAGCGCTGTCCGTACGTGTCGCCGGTGCCGGCGCGAAAACCCCGAAAGCAGAGCGGCTATTCCCAGGAAAACGAGGGTGATCGGGAGAAGGTCGTCTTGTCTCGCTATCAGCCTGAGATCGTGCGCGATCTCGGTGAGCATGTTGATATCCGGCCGGACCCAAACCCAAGCGCTCATGCGGGCTCATTCATCCTTGATGGCGGATTTGACCATGGCCAGGATGGCGGGGGGGATCATGGCGGCGGAGATGCCGTGATCTTTCTCGGCGTGCTCGGCCGCGAGCTTTAGCAATTCCTCTTCCGTTTCCGCCCGCATTTCTTTGGGGCAGTCCATCCCAACGTCACGACATCGCAACACTTTGGTCATGAAAGTTTCCTCTCCGCTTAACGAATGGCGGCTATCATACCACCAGTCCCGATTTTTTGCCGGGATGGCTGCCGGCGTGCTGTCCTAATTTTAAATGTAGCGCCGGTTTCCAGCCGGCATTGAGCCGCCAACTGCTTTCGCTGCTTTCGCGGATTGCTTTTTGGGCAACCCCTGTTATGATAAATAAGCCAATTTAGGCGCCAGGTCACCCATGAAGATTATCAAGCAACTCGTCAGTTTCATGTTGGGGATTGCTGTGGGTGTTTGTCTGTACTCACTTCTCAAGCTTCGGCCGCTTACCCCAGCGCGCTGGGCGAACGGTCCATCGCCCGCGGGAACAAACAACCAGTCTCTCCGTCCCCCCTGGGTTCAACGCTCTTTGCTCCCGCCAGTCGCTCGACCCAGGCGGGTGCATTCCGCAAAGCGCGTCCCTCCGGTGGCTCGTGAAGTCGCCGAGGGGCGAGCGCCGGTGAAGCCTAAGCCCGGGGCAGTAAGGGTGGCCGTACCCGCAGCAGCAACACAGGTAGCGGTCGAGAAATTTTCATCCGCGCCACCGGCTCCGACGATATTTAAGGCGATGGGTTACGTGGAAGAGGCGGGAGGAAAACTGGAAGCAATTATTCTGCAAGAAAACCAAGTCCAGGTCGTTCATGTAGATGATCTCATTGCGGGGCGGTACCGAGTCACGAAGGTTTCTCCTGACTCCGTGGAGGCCCTCGATGAGACGCTGGCGCAATTACCCATGGCTAAACCTAGCGGCTCCAAATCCAATGTGTTGACGGCGAGCGCGGGGCAGCAGGCCTCGACCCCACCGGGGGCCGTCGCTGCGGCTCGCCCCCAAGCTATGCCGGTGGCCCAAGAGAACGATTACGCTTCGAGCGTGCCCAGCGCCGGACCGGTTTCCGCTAGACCCGCGGTTATCGCTCAGGCTCAGCCGACCATTCCATCCAGCCCGGCCACGGAAGAACGAGCCGCGACGCCTCAAACTGAAGAACCGGTTGCAAATTCTTTAGGATATGTACAAAAGGCGGATGGCAAGATTGAAGCCGTGGTGGCGGATGGGGACTCGATTCGCCTGGTCCCAGAGAGTCCCACAGTAGCTTGGGCGCAAGTCACCGCTCCTCGCCCTTCCCCGGTCGAGACGTCACCGGGTCAGGTTTTCGCCCCAACTGCGGTTACGGCTACATCGACCGGGGAAGAAATGACTGCCAGCGCGGTGGATCCGGACGCGAGTTCGACTCTCGCTATGGCCTCGTTGGTTCGACAGGCATCGTACGAAGTTTCGAGTCCCGCGCCCGCTGCTGCCGATGGGTCGGCAGCCGACGGTTTTGGCATGGGCTCGGCGGGTGGAGCGGTTGGGGCATCGGATGGAGCAGATGACCAGACAACACCCACCTTCGCCGAGAATCACAGCATGGCTACTTTGGTCGCGGCGGCCCACGGACAGGATAAGCGTGCCACCCAATCCGATGGGCCAACTGTTCGGTCGGCCAAAATCTCCGTTGAGATGAAGCCCCTCGGGTTCGTGGTCAAGGGCGATGGCGAACTCGCCGCAATTCTCTGTCAGGACGACGAAGTCTATATTGTTCGGCAAGGTGACCGTTTCGCTGACCGCTACCGCGCCGTCAGCGTCGCCGCCGACGCCATCGAAGCCGTGGAAGAGCCACCAAGACATGGCCAAGATGGCCATGCCACGTCAAGTGCCGCGGGCGTCCCGCCCGTGTCCGATCATGGCCAAGATGGCCATGCCACGTCAAGTGCCACGGGCGTCCCGCCCGTGTCCGATCATGGCCAAGATGGCTATGCCGCGTCAAGTGCCGCGGGCGTCCCGCCCGTGTCCGATCATGGCCAAGATGGCCATGCCACATTTATTTTCCAAACGCTCGCCTACGTCGAGACTCAAGATGGGGAAATGCAAGCCATTGTGGCAGACGGTTCACAAATATATCTGGTAAAACAGGGGGAAAATTTTGCGGGCCAGTATCGGGCAACTAGTGTTGATCCCTCCGTGGTTCTGGCTACGAGGGTGCCCCCCGGGCAGGAAGTGGGGAACCCCCTTTCTGCCCAGACAGAATCGGGCGGGGAACTTGCATCCAAGAAATTGTTAGGGCGGGCAAACGGACGGGTTCTCCATGAGGTGGATGCATCGGGCGGTCCGGTGCTCATAAACTTGGGCATGAATTTGCTCGACTCGTCGCTGACCGGGTTTGATTTGCAGTCACATTTTTTCACGGCCGATAATCCCAACGATTCGTTTTGATTCCGGCCACGGGAGAGACGGATGCTCAGCAAAGGAATCCGGCTGATAGGGGTTTTGGCATTACTTGCCTCATGCTTAAGCTGCGGGGGTGGTTCGACCACCGCTTACACGCAGGGGCGCAAAGCCGAGGAGCGGAAGGATTGGGACACGGCCTTGGTGGACTACGAGAAGGCGAAAGAGGCTGACCCCGCTAACGCCTTATATATCCTCCATGAAAGAAACGCTCGCCTGAACGCCAGCATGCTGCACCTCAAGAACGGTCGTCAATTATTAAAGGAAGGGAAAATAGAAGAGGCGGCAGGGGAATTCCAGAAGGCAGCCCGCATCGATCCGACCAATAAGGCTGCGGCTCAGGAACTCGACGCCGTCCTGGCCCAGCAGGCCCAGGCAAAAAAGGAACACACGGAGGCAATCCAAAAGGCTCTGAAAGCCCGAGAAGAACCAACCCCGACTCCGGGGGTGAAGCTGCAAGCCCTTCCCCAAGAGCCTATCCACCTTAAGGTCACCGTTCCCGCCGATAAGGTTTACCAGGTCTTGGCGAAGCTTGGAGGAATAAATGTCGTTTTCACCTCGGACTTTCGCCCGACCGCTCCTCTCAACGAGGACCTTAACGGCGTCAAAATCGAAGATGCGCTGAAGATTGTAGGGATGCAGAGCAAGTCGTTTTATAGGGTGATTACTCCCAACACGATCCTGGTGGTTGCTGATAACCCCACCAATCGACGGGACTTCGACGAAGCGGTGGTAAAAACGATTTATCTTTCCAACCCCCTACCCCAAGCCGAACGCACTGCCCTTCTCACCACCCTCAAGCAAGTGTTGAATTTGCAGCATATTATGGACAATCCTGATGCCAACGCCATCATCGTTCGGGATTCACCGGCGAATGTAGCGGCAGCCGAACAGCTTGTGCATGAATTGGATCGATCCAAAGCTGAGATCATGATTGACATTAGCATTGTGGAAGCCGACCGCGATCGAATTCGCAATTTGGGCTTGACGCCGGCCACCTTTAACTCCAGCGGGACACCCACCCCCGGATTCCAGGCGGGGGCGGGATTTGCGCCGACCTCAAGCTCTTCGGGTACAACCACCACCGTCACCTCTGCCGCAATCAACACATTGACTTGGAAGGACTATGCCGTGGTTCTCCCTGGAGCAGCGGCCCAGGCGGTCTTGAACGACAACAAAACTCACATCTTGCAGAACCCCCAAGTCAGAGTTACGGACGGTGGGGTCGCCAAGTTGAAGATCGGCACAAAAATCCCTTATGCTACGGGTAGTTTTCTACCCTCGCTGGGGGGAACTACCAGTTCGTCAGGGAGCGTCGGCTTGCTCGCCAGTACGCAGTTTACATTTCAGGATGTGGGTGTGAACCTGGAACTGACCCCCCACTTGCTCGCTACCGGAGAGATTGCGGTTCACTGCAAGATTGAGATTTCCTCCCTGGGGGCGTCCATCTCCGTGGGCGGGATTACTGAGCCCACTTTCGGCCAGCGGGTACTCGAGGACGACTTCCGATTGGAGGAAGGAGAAGTTAATCTGTTGGGTGGTTTGATTCAAAGAACCTTGACCCAATCCGTGCAAGGGATTCCTGGGCTGGGTGACATTCCGTTGATTCGTTACCTTTTTTCCGATGAAAACAAAGAGGTGAATGACCAGGAGGTGCTGGTTATGCTCACCCCGCGGGTCATTCGCCTCCCTGAACCTGGAGGGACCGAGGGCTCAGCCGTGCCGGTGGGCGCTATCGGCGAGGAACGCCCCGGGGCGCTCGAGGGCCCGCGCCCCTTCCAGAATCCAAACGCTGAGCCCCCACAGCCCTAAGCTGAGTTAAGGCAGTGGCTGGTGGTTAATGGCTAGTGGATAGTGGTAAGAACCAGCGTGTTGAAGCAGGGGAAGTGGCGCTGACCTTTAGGTTGGCACGAGTACCCCTCGGCTGAGAAAAATGTGAGTTGAGTTTATTTGCCTCGCCCCCGAGGTGGGCGAGGGAAGAAGAACTGTTATGGAAAAGAGACAGAATCAGTTTTCGCCCAAAGCCTTCATGCTGATCGAGTTGATCGCGGCGATCACGATTCTGCTGGTGCTGACGACCCTTGCCTTGCCGTTGGCGCGCAATCAGGTCATCCGAGCCCGAGAAACGCTGCTCCATGAGGACTTGCGCATGATGCGCGAGGCGATTGATCGTTACAAAGGCGATTCTGACCAAGGCAAGATTCCCATTAAACTGGATACCTTCGGTTATCCCCCTGACCTCCAGACCTTGGTCGACGGGGTACAGGCCAAAGGGAGTCTCAAGGGGAAGTACAAGTATCTTCGCAGGATTCCCCTGGATCCCATGACGGGGAACGCGGATTGGGGCCTGCGGTCGATGCAAGATGACGTCGACACCAAAAGCTGGGGCGGGCAGAACGTTTTTGATGTGTACTCGAAGAGTCAAGGAACCGCTTTGGATGGGACGCAGTATGCGAACTGGTAGCGACAAAGGTGTCAGGTGTCAGGTGTCAGGTGCCAGGTCTCGTCACTCGTCACTCGTCACTCGTCACGGCTCTTGGGGCTTTACCCTGATTGAACTGATGGTGGTGATCACCCTTATTCTGATCCTCGCGACCTTCGCCATGCCGATGTATCACGTTGCCGTCGTTCATGCCCGCGAAGCCGTGCTGCGCGATGACTTGTTTACGATGCGTAAGCTCATCGACGAATTCACCATCGACAAGCAACGCCCTCCTACTTCTCTTGATGAACTGGTGGACGCGGGTTACCTGCGGGGTGGAATTCCCGTTGACCCCTTTACGGGTTCGAACGAAACGTGGACGACGGTTATTGAGGATGTCCCCATCAGCCAGGACCAAGCCGCCTCGGGGATCGTGGATGTGCATAGCGGGGCAGAAGATAATTCCCTCGAGGGAACGCCGTACAGCAGTTGGTAGAACTAAAGGCTAAAGGGTAAAGGCTAAAGGATAAAGGAAAAGCTAAAGGGTAAAGCATAAAGGTCTGAGGATAAGGGTAAAAGGTGGATGACGGGTGGAGGGTGAAAACTCAGGTCTGCGATCTCGTGACGCGGGGGTTCATTTTACCCTTTACCATTTAACCTTTACACTTTTTTAATATGGCCGAGTTTATTTGCAAATTAGGGACGGACGCCGGACGGGTCTTGACCCAGACGGAGGAGGCACGCTCCGAGGAGGAACTCCGCCAGCGGCTGCGCGCGCAAGGTTTTCTGATTTTTTCGATACACTCCAAAGAGATTTGGAATTTTCAGATGCGGACGTCACGTCCGGGAAAAATCCGCCCGGACGAGTTCTTGATTTTCAACCAGCAGTTCTTGACCCTTTCCAAATCCGGATTGCCCCTGCAGAAATCTTTGGACCTGCTGGCGCATCAGACCCGAAGCGACACCTTGCGTCTGGCCATTGAGGCGGTCCGCGACAAAGTACGCTCCGGGGCATTGCTGTCCGAAGCTTTTGAATCCACCGGTTGCTTTCCCAAGATCTACTGTGCCACCGTGCGAGCAGGAGAGCGCAGCGGGAGTCTGGACCGGGTGTTGACCCAATACCTGACTTACCAGAAGCAGTCGCGGGGATTCCGCAAGAAATTCATTTCGGCCTTGATCTACCCGGCCTTTCTCTTAGTTTTCCTGGGCGGCCTGATCGCCTTCGTGATCGAATTCATTGTGCCGCAATTCTCCAAGCTGTATGCGGATATGGATGTGCAATTGCCCGCGCTGACGACCTTCGTTATCTCCTTCGCCATGCAAGTGAAGCAGTACTCGCTGCTCATTATTCTGGCGCTGGTGGGGCTGGGCCTGTTGGTGAGAGCCGCGGCCCAGTCCGAGAAAGCGCGCTTGGGCTGGGAGCGGGTGAAATTCCGCTTGCCCCTGGTGGGAAGCCTCCTGCTCAAGTTTTCGGTGGCGGAGTTTGCGCGCACCCTGGCAGTGCTTTTGCAAGGGGGCACCCCCATTATCCCCGCCCTCGATACCGCCAAGGAATCGGTAAGCAGTCCGTGGCTGGCGCGCGCCATCGCGCAAGCGCGGACGGAAGTGGCGGCAGGGAAAAACCTCAGCGCCTGCTTGCGCACGAGTGGCTTTTTCCCCGCGATTGCGCTCGATATGATGGAAGTGGGAGAGACCACCGGCGCCATGTCCAATATGCTGGACGCGCTGGCGGAATTCTTTGAAGAAGATGTGAACATCGATCTTGAAACCCGGCTGTCCCTGGTGGGGCCGGTAATGATTGCCTTGATCGCCGTCGTGGTGGCGTTCGTACTTATCGCGTTTTATCTTCCGCTGTTTTCCATGGCGGCAATGGTGCACTGAGCGGGGTTAGGGATTCGGGGTTAGGGATTCGGGGTTAGGGACGCGAAGTTCGGAGGCGGGATTCATGGTCGAGAATTACAAGGAGTTAGATGTTTGGAAAAAGTCAGTGGCCCTTACCACTAACCTATACAAATTAACTTCCCGATTTCCGGATACAGAGCGATACGGCTTGGCTTCACAGATTCGGAGAGCTACCACCTCGATTGCCGCAAATATCGCAGAAGGATGGGGAAGAGGGTCAACGGGGGAGTAGATTCAATTCCTGACAATTGCGCGCGGATCCTTGATGGAATTGGAAACACACCTGATTGTGGCGTGCAATTTACACTTTCTAAACTCAGACGAGTTGGGTGCAGTTTTACAGCCGGTCGAAGATATCGGGAAAATGCTTAATCGTTTGATTACGGTACTAAGAACCAGAAGAGGGCGAGCGTGAGCACGAATCCCGGGTCTCGATCCCCGAATCCCTAACCCCGAATCCCGGAGGTTCATTTTGGAAGCGACAGCCGTCGATGTGAAAGAGATGGAAGAGGCGCGCCGGTTGGCGGCGCGTTATCAGTTCCAATTCGTGGACCTGCGTGATTCGCGTCCGGACAGCGAACTGTTGCGCACGATCCCCCTTGAACTGATGCTCCACTACGAGTTCCTGCCTTTGGAAGGGGTTGACCACAATCTGGTGATTGTGGTGGCGGACCCCACCAACCTGACGCGCCTGGATGAATTGGAAGTAAAGCTGGACCGGAAATTGGTGGTGCGGGTGGCGGCGCCCAGCCAGGTGCGTGATTTCCTCAAGAAAACCGAACCCTCCCAGCGCGTTCTGGATGATGCCACGGAAGAATTTCGCCTGGATGTGATTCGCGAGGAGGAAGCCGCCGGCGAAGGCCTCTCGCTCGAGCACCTGGTGGAGGAAACCGAAGTCAGCCCCATGATCCGGCTGGTGGACTCGATCATTTTTGCCGGGCTGGAACGGCGGGCGAGTGACATTCACATTGAGAGCCGCGACAACTCCGTGGTGGTGAAGTACCGCATTGACGGAGTGTTACAGCAGGCCATGGCCCCCCTGGCGCGGGAGTTCCAGTCCAACCTCATTACCCGCATCAAAGTGATGTCGGAATTGGATATCGCCGAGCGCCGCGTTCCCCAGGACGGCCGCTTCCGGGTGCGCTATCGCGGCCGGGCCATTGACTTTCGCGTCTCCATCATGCCCTCGATTCACGGCGAGGACGCCGTGCTGCGCATCCTCGACAAGGAATCCTTGCACGAGAAATTTCACTCTCTGCGCCTGGAAGTGCTGGGATTGGCCGACCGGGAAATCCGGCGCCTGCGGCGTTTTATCCGGGAGCCCTACGGCATGGTGCTGGTGACCGGCCCCACCGGGAGCGGCAAGACCACCACGCTTTACGCGGCGCTCTCCGAAATCAAGTCCGATGAAGACAAGATCATCACCATCGAGGACCCGGTGGAGTATCAGCTTCGCGGCGTCACGCAGATTCCGGTGAACGAAAAACGCGGACTGACCTTTGCACGCGGACTGCGCTCCATCTTGCGGCACGATCCGGACAAAATCATGGTGGGTGAAATCCGCGACAATGAGACCGCCCAGATCGCCATCCAATCGGCGCTGACCGGCCACCTGGTGTTCACCACGGTACACGCCAACAACGTGGTCGACGTGCTGGGACGTTTCCTCAATATGGGCGTCGAGCCGTACAATTTTGTTTCGGCGCTCAACTGCATCCTGGCGCAGCGGCTGGTGCGTACGATTTGTGAAGCTTGCAAGCGCCCGGCGCAAGTGTCCAATGAGCTGCTGGAAGAGTCCGGCCTGAAACTCGAGGACTGGAAAGACGTTACGTACTACGAAGGGGGAGGTTGCCAGGAGTGCAATGAGACCGGGTTCCGCGGCCGGACGGCGATTGGCGAACTGCTGGCCGTTACGGATAGCATTCGCGAGATTATTCTGGACAAGCGGCCCTCCTCGGAAATCCGCCGCGCGGCGCACAACGAAGGCATGCGCTCGCTCCGGGAATCGGCCCTGGAAAAAGTTCAACTAGGTGTTACGACATTGCGGGAGATTAATAAAGTAACCTTCGTAGAATAGGGGTAGGGGCTTGGATTTCGGGACACGGGACATGGGACACGGGACACGGAGCAAGGGATACCTGGCATGGGACAGAGAACCCTGCGAAACGGAACCGAATGTTGTTTCTCGTGTCCCGAATCCCGAGCCCCGAATCCCGAGTTACGAACCCCGTGTCCCGAGTCCCGTATCCCGTGTCCCGGGGGTCGCATGAACTGGACGACTTGGAAAAAGCGGCTGGGACTGGAGCGGCACATTCACACCGGGCGCTTCGTGGCCCCTACCTTTGCCCTGGACCTGGAACCGGGTTTTGTAGCGGCGGCGCGCCTTAGCCCATCCAAAAGGGAGTTGCGAAGCGTGGGGGTTCGGGAACTCCCGGTCGGGGCGCTGGCGCCTTCGGCCAACAAGGCCAACGTAACGGACAGCAAGGCGCTCCGCCGCGCAATCGCCGAAGTCAGCGAAAGGGTCGGAAACGTAGGTGGTAAGCTGGGCCTGCTGATTCCGGACGTGGCGGCGCGCGTAGCCCTGCTGCAATTTGAAGCTTTTCCCGACAACCATGGGCAAGCAGAGACGTTGGTGCTCTGGAAGATGCGCGAGTATTTGCCCTATGCGCCGGAGGAGGCTCGCCTGAGTTTCCAGGTGCTGGCCAAGCAGCCCGGATCGGTGGAGATTCTGGGGGTGGCGGTGCGGAATTCGGTGCTGGCCGAATACGAAGCGGTAATGGAAGGTATCAATGGCGGGCCGGCGTTGGTCCTGCCGGCCAGCGTGGCGTTGTTGCCCCTGCTTCCCGAGGAAGCCGGCGGTCAACTCCTGCTGCATCTCTGCCCGGGGGCATTGACCGCCGTGGTGGTGGCATCTAACCGCATGCGCTACTGGAGGACACGGCCGCTGGAAGGCGACGGGCTCACCAATCTGGAGGAAGTTGCACGTGAGGCCGTGCGGGTGTTGGCGACTTGCCAGGATAATCTGGGCGTACAAGTCCAGAATGTCTGGTATTGCGCGCGTCCACCGCAGGACCCGGAGGTGGACGGCGCCTTAGCTGCGGCTCTGGGCCGCGAACTTCGTCCCCTCCAAGCGGATTTCATACCCGGCGCCGCGCTGCCCTCTGAGGAACGCGAAGTCTTTGACCATTTCGGAATGCCCTTTGCGGGTTTGGTGGCAAACCAGAGTTAACGACGATGAAAATTACTCTCAACCTTTCCCCCGCGGCCAGCCTGCGTGATCGTCTCGCCTTGGCGTGGGCGGTTCCGGCGACGGTGATGGGGTTGGCCGCGCTGATCATTCTGGGCCGCGCCTCGCTCCAAGAATATCGCGACTACCGGGGAATCCGAAGCCAACTTTCAGAAATTCAGGCGCGCTCGAATGACCTCCACAAACAGGAAACGGCCATCCGCAGGAAACTTGACGACCCGGCTCATCGCGAGTTGTTTCGTCAGGTCCGGTTTGTTAACAAGCTCATTGACCAAAGGGAGGTTTCCCTTACGCAACTGAGTGCGCGGGTGGCAGGCCTTCTACCGGATGACGCCTTCCTTACCGGCTTGGCGCTCAGTGTCCCCAAGAAACCGGCAGAGGATTACGTGGTGCGTCTGGGAATCAGCGCTAAGAATGAGGATGCCATCGAGACGTTCCTAAATGATCTGGAAGATGCCCCTGACTTCAAAGATGTGTCCATAATTAACCAGGGATTTCAGGAAGCCAGCACGCAAGCCGATCAGGTAAGCGTGCTGTGCACAGCGCGCTACTTACCGGGAGTTGATCCCGAAGCGGGGAATACAGGTGCGGAAGAGTCGTCGCCAAATAATAAATCGGATCATTGAAGCGGCCGGCATCGGGCTGGTGGCTTTGGATATCGTGGTTTACTTTGCGGTCTACCGGCCCCTGGGAATTCGGCTGGAGGCGGAAGAGCGCCGCCACTCGGAATTGCGGCAAGCGATACGCAATCAAAACGTTCGTGTCGATCGATTGAAGAAGTATGAAGCGGCCCTGCCCCAGGCCGGGAAGGGGTTGGGTGATTTTATGGCCAACCGCATCCCGCCTCGCCGAGAGGCATTTTCCACCGCCGCTCACCTGATTCATAAGACGGCGGATGCCGCCGGCGTAAAACTTTCCGGGTCGGCGTACCGTCTCAACCTGGAGCACAAAGATCCCCTGGAGCAACTGGAAATCACCATTAATGCGCAGGGGTCATATCCGGGCTTGTTGAAATTCTCCCATGGCCTGGAAACCGCGAATGATTTTCTTCTGGTCCGAGAATTCACCTTCGCCCCGGGAGATAAAGGAGACCTCGGCCTGCGCCTGAGTGTTGACCTCTACATAACGCCATGAACCTACCCGCCGGGATCAACAAATGGGGAGCCGCCGTGCTGGGGGTGGTGTGCTTTTTCCTGGTGGCCCATCTGGTGGTGCAATTTCGAAGCCTCCAGCCGGGGAAATCCCACGCCCATCTCGCCGCGGCGGGCGCGCAGGCCAAGCGGGTGGAGAAGGGTTCCGCTCACGGCGCCGATGATCTTGCGCAATATGACCCGGACGTTCACTTCGATGCCCTGAAGAAGCTTGATTCCCGTCCCCTGCCTGACGAGGACCGGGTCCCCTTTGATTCCGGGGTGGTTGCAGCGGCACCCCAACGCGCCGCCGCCGCCGCGCCGACCCCGCAAGGCGCTGCCCCTGCGCCGGTCGCTCCACCCCCTCCACCCCCTGCCCCCCCATTGGCAGCCGCAGGTTACAATGAATACCCGGGAGGGCAGAAGGAAGCCATGCTCACTTTCACGGACCCTGCGCGCAAGGATGAAATTGTGACGGTTCACGAGGGTGACATGATCGGAACAAGGTTCAAGGTTACGAAGATCGATTCCACCATGGTCGTGGTTGAAGATGGCGAAACACATAAGACTCTCGAATTGCCGTTTCCACAGTAGCGGGCGCTCACGCCGGGCCGATACTCGCGGGATGGTACTGGTCATCCTCATGGTGGTGGCCGCACTGCTGTTAATTGCCTTGACGGCGGCGCTACCGAGTGTCTATCAAGACGGTCAGCGGGAGCGCGAAGCGGAGTTGATCTTCCGAGGCCGAGAGTACGCCAAAGCCGTGGCGCTGTTCCATCGCCAGTTTAGCCGCTACCCTTCGAGCACGCAGGAGTTACTGCAAACCAATGGAATGCGGTTCCTGCGTAAGGAGTATCTTGATCCCATGGACCCGAAAGGGAAGTGGCGATTCATTCATGTCAATGCGGCCGGAGTGTTGCTGGATTCCAAGAACCAGCCTCTCACCAATCAAAACAACAATCCCGCGGGTATAGGCCAGAATAACTCCACGAATTCGGCGTTCGGGGAAAACTCTTCTTCGGCGTTTGGGGGAAACTCCTCGTTGGGGGGAAACTCTTCTTTCGGCGGAAATTCCTCGTTTGGCGGAGGCTCGCTGCTGGGGGGATCCAATTCCATGGGACTTCAAGGGGGGGTGGGTGGCCAGGGGATGAACTCGTCCACGGGAGATTCCGGCCAGATCGGACCCACTTCGTCCTTCTTCGGGAACCAGAACCAGATTCAGGGCGCATTTATCGCCGGGGTTGCGGCCACCAGCCATCATGAGTCCATCCGCGTTTGGCAAAAGCACACTCACTACGATGAGTGGGAGTTCATTGGGCTTGACATGGGAGTGTTCGGAGTTCAAGTCGGCATGCCGGGCGCCTCCTCAGGGCCGATGGGAATCGGACAACAACCCACCTCACAGGGCCCCGGTTTCTCGCAAGGATCGTTTGGTTCCACGCCTTCGCCCCCGAACCCTGGAACCACCCCAGATTGATCGTGTCAAAAGATTAGTCAGTTGTTGCTGAATCTGTTTGAATTGCCCGCAAGAACGATTTATACCCTTGACCATCCTTGCGCGTGGGTGTATCACCAAGCTGGAAGGGAGTCGGGTCGATGATGCGAGGTATTGGTCGGATAGCGTGTTTTCTGGGAAGTTTGAGCCTGATGGTGATGATGGTGCACTGTGGCGGAACAAATAAGACCGTTCCGCCGCCCTTGGGGATAACCGTGACCACCACGTCCTTGCCGGGGGGGGTGATGAATGTGGCATACACCACCACCCTGGCGGCTTCGGGCGGAACGACGCCCTACACCTGGAGTATCAGTTCCGGCGCGCTGCCCTCGTGGGCGAAACTCGATACCTCGACGGGCGTGATTTCCGGTACCCCGAGCTCCAGCGGCACGACAAGCTTCAGCGTAACGGTGACCGATTCCACCACCCCCACCGCATTGACAGCGACGGGGAAACTGAGCATCACGATTAATCCCGCGCTGGCAATTACCATCACATCTTTGCCGAACGGTGCGGTGGATGTGGCCTACAGTACCACGCTGGCGGCCTCGGGCGGCACTTCGCCCTACACCTGGAGCATCAGTTCCGGCGCGCTGCCCGCGTGGGCGAAGCTCGATACCTCGACGGGGGTGATTTCCGGCACCCCCACTGCGATTGGCACGTCAAGCTTCACCGTGAAGGTGACGGATTCCACCACCCCGACGCCCGTGACCGCCACGCAGGCGCTCACCGTAACGATCGCGGTGTCCACCGCGGCGTGCGGGTCGGGGAATGAGCCCCTCTTCAGCGGGCAATACGCCTTTCAACTGGAAGGGGACAACAGCAACGGCTTCAACGCCGTGGTCGGCTCCCTGACCGTCGATGGCGAAGGGCACATCACGGCCGGCGAAGTCGATATGAACAGTACCCTGGGCCCTTATAGCCACAGTCTGCTTTCCGCCGCCGGTACTTACAGCGTGGGGCCGGACAACCGCGGTTGCGCCACGATCGTCACGGCCTCCGAGGTCACCTTCCATACCCGCTTTGAACTGGGGGTCATTTCCTCCGGCGTCGCGACCCAAGGACAAATCATGGAGTTCGATCCCGCCACCTTCAGTGCGTTCATCGCCAGCGGCCGGATTTTCCAGCAGACCGCCACTCTGCCCCTGGTCAGTGGGACGTTTCTGGCCAATGGAGGCTTCGTCGACCTGCGGACGGGTTGGGATGCCGCCACGCATGGCCGGCTGGTTTGTGGGAGCGTTCATACCAACACGAGCGGCGTGCTTAGTGATGGGGAGCAGACCTGCAACGACGCGGGAATTGTGACCCACACGGGCCCCACCACGGGCACGGTGGGGTCACTGGGAAGCATCGACGGGAATGGGCGCTTTGCGGAGACCGATACCGTCACTTCGACCAATCTCGTAGGCTATATCGTGCCTGGGAACGGAGTGACGGGGGTGCCCGCGGCGCTGACCCTGACCACCGATTCCACCCGGGTGCTGGCCGGCGAGGCAATATTTCAGAAGCCGAGCACCTTTAGCCAGAGCTCGCTTAGTGGCGACTACGTCATCTATGCCAATGGGGTGTATGGCCCCACCAGTGGGAAGATCTTCTCGGCGCTGGCCAGTTCGGATGGATCCACTACCCTGACCTTTAACGCGTACGATGAGAACGACGGCGGCGCCTGGGTCCCAGGTGGCGCTTTACCGAGTTACTCTTATTCTGTCGACTCCCTTGGCGAAGCGACCTTAAGTACAATAACCACACCAGATGCCGGTAAAATCTACTTAACGGGTACCGGCTTCGCCGTTTACATCGGCGCTGACCTCGGGGGCTTTGCCGGGTATGCAGTTTCGCAAACCGGCGGCGGCTCCTTTACCGAAGGTTCGTTGCAGGGTAGTTTCTTTGGCGGCACCACGGAGATTATCAATCAAAGCGCGCAAGCCGAAGATGATTTGATCACCCTGGATGGGACGGGAAGTGTTTCGACGATTTCTGATCTGTCCTCGATCACCCAGCAACAGCCCGATCAAACGAGCACCGACACGCTTACCATCGCGGCCAATGGGACCTTTACCACCGCCTCCCATGGTTCGCAAGTGGTGGGCATCGTGATCGACGCAAATCATTTCCTGGTCGCCAGTAACATAAGCTCGTCGTATCCGACGATCTCGCTGCTCGGGCTTACGACACCGGCTCCGTGATTCGGCCGGCAATGTCGGTGAGTGCTTATTCTATGAAAAAATTCGCCTTGTCCTGGTTGGCTTTAGCGCTCGCGTGGGTTGGGGCCGGCAACACCGCTCAAGCGGCAATAACCATCACGCTGACCCCCAGTGCTGCGAGCGTAGCCGTGGGTTCCAGCTTGCGTATTACGGCTTCGGTGACAGGGGCGATGGCCAAGCTCATCTGGACCGTCAATGACGTCACCAACGGCAACTCAACCTATGGGACCATCACCGGTTCTTACCCCTCCTACACGTATACCCCGCCGACGGCCATCCCGGGCGGCAGCAATCCCGTAACCGTTGTAGCCACCCAGGCGGGCACCTCGCAGTCTGCTTCGCTGTCGGTTACCATCAATCCTTCCGCCACCACCCCGACGGCCATCAACCTCACGGGAGGTGCGGCCAGTGTGACTGGAATCAACTTTGACCTCTCCAGTATGGCGACGACCTTGGGCCTGGCAGATATCGGCACTTGTGGCCCCCCCGCCAACCCCCCCAGCGAATGTTCGGCGTCGGTGACGGGAATCCAAGTCTCACGGTCCGGGGCAGCGACCGCGGACTGCCCCAATACCGCGGGCAGCCTGCCCGCAACCTGTAGCCTCTGGCTACTGGGGCAGGGCTTGACCCGTTCCCCACTGACGGTAAGCGTGACCCATGGGAGCACCACGGATGTGACGGTCAGCAGCATTGAAACCACGGATGCGCCGACTGGTTATGCGGCAATCAATTTCTTAATCGCGGTGTCCGGAGCAGCTCCGCCCGGAGTTCGAAACATCGTTGTGACGATCGGCAGCGGTGCAACACAAGAAACACAAGTCTACGTTGGGGCAATTCAAATTGTTAATTAGTGTGGTGTCCCGCGTAATATTTGACAATGGGAAAATGCACGGACCCCCTCACCCCCGAGCCCCTCTCCCCCAAGGGGGCGAGGGGAGAGTTGATTTTACTGCCCTCGCCCCCCTTGGGGGAGAGGGTGGCTCGACGAGGCGTTTTAATCAGCCGAGGCGAGACGGGTGAGGGGGTCTCGCCTATTGTCAACTTAAGATGGGACACCATACTAAAGGGCTGAAGCAATGAAGATGAGAGTTCTGGTTCTGACGATAGTTTTGATGAGCGTAATCGGTTCGATTTCGCCCGCTCGCGCCACCACCATGGTTTCCATGTCGATGGAACAGCTCACCCAGGCATCCAGCGACATTGTGCAGGCGCGCGTGGTGAATCAAGTAAGCGGGTGGAACGCCACTCACACTCAAATTGTGACGATCACCACCTTGGCGGTCTTGCAGACGCTCAAGGGGAATGCCCCCTCGACCGTACAGGTTCGACAACTGGGGGGCACCGTCGGCAACATGACCGTATCCGTACCGGGAGACATTGCCTTCCGGCGGCAAGGAGAATACGTGCTCTTTCTCGAACCTGCCGGCGGGTCCAGCTACCATGTGGTGGGGATGACGCAGGGCGCCTACCCGGTCTACCAGGATGCCATGTCGAAACAGGAACGGGTGGTCTTGCCGGATAACCTTGCCCAAATCCAGAGCATCGTGAGCGGCGGCGGAAACCCGGTGGGAACCGTTCCTCTGGTGGGATTTCACAAATATGTAACCACGCTGATTAACGCCGGCATTCAAATTCCCCATGGACTGAGCATTCCGCTCTCGATCGCCGGCGCGGAATCGCGCGGCGTCGGCCGCGAGCACGTTTACGGGAAGACCACAGTGCAGTTGTTCCCCAACAAGAATGTGGTGATCCCGGTGGGAACCGAGGTGGAAGGCGAGGCGGTCATGAGTGGGGGAAGCTGGACGATTCACTGGGACGAAGTGAGTGTTCGCGGCGTTCATGCCCAAATTTCCGCGATCAGCCATGAATCCGAGGGAAGCCTGCGCGGCAGGAATGTAATCCTCAGCGTGAGGTGAGAACCGTGAGAGTGAGGCGGGTGGAAATGAGCGGTAAGAGACTGTTGCTGTTGGGGGTGGCAATCCTTGGGGTGTTTTCCGCCGTTGGCTTGCTCGCCACGAATTTTCAGATTTACGAGGTTACGGCCGGGAATTACGTAGCCGCCATGTGGCCGACGGTGAGTCCAGCGACCGCTCCGAACGTCACCTGGAACCTGAACTTTGCCGGCACCCCGTCTAATGTGAACGAAAACGGTACCGGCGTGGCCCCCCAATCCGTCCTCAGCGACGCATTCGCCACCTGGGCGACGGCCACCTACAACAGTTCAGCAGTCACCAATATAGAATTTACTTTCGGAACCGCAAATGCCACTCTCCCGCAAGCGCCGGCGGTTGACTGCCAAAACGTGATCGGCTTTGCGGATCCCAGCAGCAGTGATTTCCCGACGGGAGTCATCGCCTTCGCCTCGATCACAACCGTCAATAGTGCCGGTGGTCCGGTTCCGTTCGCTTACAATTGCGGCTCAATTTCACCCAACCCAACCTGCCCCCTGGAGGTCTGCATCGTTGACGTCGATATTATGTTCAACCCCTCTGACACCTTTGCAACCTCCGGTACCACGACTGGACAGTACGACCTGCAATCCGTGGCCACGCATGAGATTGGACACCTCATGGGTCTGGACCATAGCACGATTGCTCACGCGGTCATGTACCCCTATGGAGATACGAGCTACATTGGGGTCCGTCAGCAATTGTGGACAGATGACATGATTGGCGCCGGAAGATTGTATCCGGGTCCAGCCGTGACTGCCAACGGCGCCGGAATTCAGGGGCAGGTCATAGTGGGCGGCACGGGCGTATACGCGGCCCACGTCGAGGCCATTGATGCCACCACCGGCGACGTGGTGACCGATACGCTTACCGATCCCTCGGGGAATTACCGTCTCTGGATGTTCGGGGGTACTTACTATGTGTATGTTCAGTCCCTGGCTCCAGATTTGAACCATGGACCTTGCACCATCGCCAACTTCAGGGGGCAGGAGGGGTACGGCCCCCCCGCGAATTCGACCGACTACACGGGCAAGTTTTACTGATCGAGCAGAAACAACTCCCCTTCTGGCGCCGGTTGAGCGGCCCCGTGGACATCGCCCGAAGCGCTTTCGAGATGAGCTAGGCGCTTGCGGCCACAGCGCGCCTGGTCGCTTCGACTGTTTTCGCTACCCGCCGGTGGTCTACGAGCATTGCCAGCAGGTCGGCCCGCTGCACTTTTTCGCAGAGGACAGAACACATGGAGATGGCGTTGAAGGGCCGAATGAATTCATGAAGGCGGCGTTGATAATCTCTTATGGTTGCCGCATCGCAGCCATTTCCATATGCCCACGACCAGTCCGTGATCCAGCGCATCACCGTGGCGTGACGATGCAGCGGACTGCGCTGCAAGGGTTCGCTGGGGCGGAGCAATTCGGCCAGGCAATTGGGCGCTGTCAGGAAGACCAGTCGTCCACTGTGCAGCAGGGCATCGGATTTAAGTCCCGTCTCACTTAGCCCGTGCGCAATGTCCTTCAGGCAGGTGGGCCCTGCCATGATGACAACTTGCTGGCCGATTTCTAGACCGGCAGTTGAAAACTGCAAGATTTCGGAAAGGCTCTTTTCTTTCCGGACTACCAAACGGCACGGCTCGCCTTGTCCCATCAGGCCACCGTGGTACACCAAATCGAAACTCATATACGCATATCTTTGACGATATCAGGTCGGCATGTCAACAGGTCATCGAGTCCCAGGGTAATATTGTCATTCGCGTGTTTTTGGGATGTTTCGCTTATTCTTCGCGCTGGCTTTTGCGTCTGCGTTGCCCGATTCGCAAAAGTGAGTCGCGACGCCGAGAGGCCGCGTCCATCGCTTCACCTCAGGGCCTTACACAGGTTTTGGAAGGTTTGGGAGTCCTGCGCGTTGGCTTGCCGTCGTCATGCGGCGAGTGTCTTTCGTGCCCTGCGATGGCGCGATAAACACTAGCCGCCGCGCACTAGAACGCGAAGATCGCCTGAAAGTCAATCCGCCGGTTTGCGGCCTGGCCCCCGCCCCCGCCGGGACCGCCGAAGAGCCCACCTAGCGAGCTCGATTGGGCAAACTCGTTCGTGCCGATAATCCCCCCCCGCGGCCCGAGGTTTACGTCATTGAATAGATTCCGGGCGTTGGCGCTGATCGTCAGGTTGAAGCGCCGATTCGTACTCGTTCCCCCGCCGAAAAGTCCGCGAGCGCCGCCTCCGCCTCCGCTCAGCCCACCGGGGCCAAGACCGCCGCCCACGCCGCCGCGGCCACCGCCACCTCCTCCACGACCTCCCGGGCCTCCTCCACCGAAGCCACCCTGACTTGCTCCCGGCCTCTGAATTTCTTTCCCGAAGCCAAATGTCTTGCTCAGCCTAATGTTAAAGGTGAATTGCCCGGGATTCTCATAGCCATAGGGCGGAATCATGGATTGGGCGGTCGCCGGGAGGGTATTGAAGGTTCCCAGCGCGGTCGCCACAATGTTAGAACCCGTGGCGCCCGCGGCGGCATATGCCGGCCGAGAACTGCCCACGGCTCCTGTCCCAAACAGGTCCGGGCTCACTGTAACGCTGAACGGTGAACCGGATGATGCCACGACGAAGGGACTAAGGCTGACGCGATGCGGCAGGTTCCAATTGCCGATCAGAACCGCGCGGTTTCGGACGTCAAATGCCGCCCGCCCATAGTCCTGCCGGATGTCGTAGGGGTTCATGACCAGGCCCGCGCTGTTGCCCGTGGTGTCGGCGTTCGCGTAGCTGAGCGTGTAAAACCCGCCCAGCGTGAGCTTGGTGCTCACACGCATGTTGAAATTGGCAATCAGTTGGTTTTGGTTGAAGAGACCGCCGGACTGGAAATCGTAGATGTTCCCGGCGGCGCTGCCATAGGGCCGGGTCCCGAGCTGAGGTTCCCCTAGCGGGAAAGTCCCGGGCAGAGGCGCGTTGATATCGTTGGTAAAGAGTTGGTGGACTCCGTGGGCATTCAGATAAGTTACCGACAACGTCGTACTCTTTGAAATCTGCTGCTCGATGCTGAATGCGGATTGCATCGTGTAGGGCGCCCGTACATGGGGATCAATTTCGTACCGTGTGGGGGTTACGGCATAGCTCGCGAGGTCGCTGACGCTGGGGATGATCGGGAAAAAGGTTGGATCGGGAACCAGGTACGTCCGCTGGTTCGTGCCATTCAAACGCTGGGCTTCGAGCAGCAGGCTTTCCGCAAACCGATCATAGAAAACTCCAAAGCCGGCGCGAAGCACGGTCTTCGCCGCCGCGTTCTTGTGCGGATTCAGCCCCCAGGCAAAGCCCACCCGTGGCGCAAAGTCGGAATGATCGGGAATTCCCGTCTGCGATTCCCAGCGCAAGCCCAGGCTGAGGGTCATGCCGGTGCGGACTTTCCAGTCATCCTGCGCATAGAGCCCCACATCCAGCATATTGAGGGTAGCAAGCGGGTTTCCAGCGACGATTCTAAACTGGCTGGGCCCGCTCGTCTCGCAATTGGTTCCTCCACTATTTTCACACGCTTGGAGGTTTTGTTCGGCTGTTTGGTAGGAAGTTTGTGAACCGGGCGGTGTACAAGGTGACGTGGGTGTGTTCGCCAGGCAAGGAAACGTGAACGTCCCGTTGAAGTTTGCATTGGAGCTGCTGGAATCCTGTATGTCCCGCAGTCGGCCGCCTACCACCAGGGTGTGCTTCCCGAAGAAGAAGGAGGTCAGATTCTGTACTTCGTAGTGATCTTGTGTATTGGTGGATATCCCGGATGAGCTGGGACCCCCGTTGAATGCTCCCAGCACCGAAAGGGTATAGGGGATAGTCTGGTCAGTTTGAGCCGCGGAGGTGGAGCTGTCGTGCAGGTATTGGAAACGAAATTGGTTCAGTGTCTTGGCGCTGAACACCTGCGTGTCGCTGATCTGCACGGTATGTTCTTCGCTGTGGGTTTTGACAGCTTGCGTCGCCAGGGTCTGTTGCCCGATCCCGCTGTCGGCGAAATTGTTGTCGAAAAACTGGTAGCGAACCGAGAGAACATTGTTGTTGCTCAGTTGATAGTCCATGCGAGGACTCAGATTGGTGCGGGTCTGGGGAGTGGAGACGGCCTGGCTGAACGGAGTCTCCTCGAGCGTGGTGGGGTCGAGCACATACGCCGATATAACCGAGTCGTCACCGATGTCGCGGCGGAAGATGGTGAAGAAAAACGAGGCTTTCTTGCTGAGTGGCCCGCCCACCGTTCCGTTAAAGAAATCCGTGTGGTACCCCGGTTCCTGTCCGGCGAAAGGGTTCCGGGTATTGAAAGGCGAGGCGTTGATATTACCCATCACTTGGCCGTGGAATTGGCTGGAGCCCGGCCGCGTGGTGATTTCGATACGCCCATAGCCCAGCTTGTCATATTCCGCCGAGAAAGGATTCTGATTGATGCGGATTTCCAGGATGTCCGCCTTGGGGGGAAGTTGGCCGGCGGTGAATCCATCAACGTATATCTGGCCGCCGTTGGGTCCCGCGGAGGGCCCGGCCAGAGCTTCCAGTTCCGATTGCAGTTCATCCGGGTCGTCCGAGAGCGCTTGCAGATCCTCTCCCTTGATTACCAGAGCACTGGCGTTTTCCTGGGGATTGGTACCTACATTGGTGGTTTCTTCGGTGACCTCCACCTTTTCCACTTCCTGCGCGATTTGGAGAGCGATGTTTACTTTGCCCGTCTGGTCTGCGGTCACCTGGACGTTCTGCTGCTCAAAGATTGCGAAACCCTTGGCACGGGCTCGAATCGTATAAACCCCGGGGGCCAGGCCATTGATTTCGTACGATCCATCGGGATGAACCACGCCCGCTTTCACTTGCCCCGTGGAAGACACCGCAGCCACTTTGGCGCCCGGGACGCCGGCGCCCGAGGGATCCGAAATCATGCCCTTCACCGAGCCGGATGGATTTTGCGCCAGTAGAAATCCCGGAGTAAGCAAGGGAAGGAGCAGCAAAATCGCCAGGGGCGCTCGTGCTCCAAAGAACGGAAATCTCATTCTGTCTCCTCAAATAGCGCTTCCTTAAATCAGACGTAACGGCGCGCCGTCGGGTTTCATCTGGAATTTCCATTTTCAAACCCCGGACCCTTGAAAACTCTAATCGGTAAAGACTTGACGCGTCTGTTCAAGAATGCACACTTAGGCAACTTTAATGAATGGCATTGCCCAGATTATCGAGAAGTCATCAGCGGGCTTTCGTTACCCGGCCTCACCCTCTTCATTACCTTATTTTCTTACACTTAACTTTAAGTACGTGCTTCTTGCCGAACGGGCCATAGGTTGCGGTTTTCGGCATTGAGATTTCGGCATTGAGATAGCTCCGGCAAGGGAATTCATGTACACTGGCGCGCATGAAACGCACACTTATCCTATCGTCAATTTTGTTAATCATTGTCGCGGCATTTTTCGCGCAATCTCTGGCTGCGGAATCGGTATTACGTCCCGCGGATCTGCGTTGCGAGTACCTCAAAAACCCTCTCGGCATCGACCGCACCACTCCCCGGCTCAGTTGGAAGTTGCAATCGCCCCCACTGAGCAGCCGTGTTGTTCCGGTTAGTGGGCGTGGCCTGAAACAGACGGCCTACCAGATTCAGGTTGCCGCCACGGAGCAAGCGCTGGCGGATGGCCAGATTGACCTCTGGGATTCCGGCCGTGTGAACTCCGACCAGAGTAACCTCGTTGCGTATTCGGGCAAGACTTTGGTGTCGCGCCAGATATGCTGGTGGAAGGTCAGAATCTGGGACCAGGACGGCAAGGCTTCGGAGTGGAGCGAGCCCGCCCTGTGGAGCATGGGATTGCTTCAGCCAGGCGACTGGTCGGCGAAATGGATCGGCCTCGACGGCGGAGACGAGACGCGTCCCCACGACGCCGGGCGCACGCGCCTGCCCGCGCGCATGTTGCGCAGGGAGTTCGAGGCCCCAAAGCAGGTCAAACGCGCGACCGTCTATGTCAGCGGCCTCGGCTTTTTCGATCTCTACCTGAACGGCGCCCAAGTGGGGAACCACATTATGGACCCCGCCCTCACCGAGTACAGCAAACTGATTCTCTACGTCACGTTTGACGTGACCCGCCAACTTCAGCCGGGCAGGAATGCGGTGGGCGTGGTTCTGGGCAACGGAAGATTCTTCGCGCCCCGGGCAGGCGACGAACATCCGGTGAGATTCAAGACTTATGGCTACCCGCGGCTGCTGCTGCAACTTGAAATTGAGTACGCGGATGGCACGCGCCAGCGAGTGGTGAGCGACGAAGACTGGAGGGTCACGGCGGACGGTCCCACCCGCACCAACAACGAATACGATGGCGAGGAATACGACGCCCGCAAGGAGATTCCAGGTTGGGATATGGCGCGATTTAATGCGGATTCGTGGCACAAGGTGGGCATAATGTCCTCTCCCGGCGGCCGCCTGCAAGCCCAGATGCTGGAGCCTACTCGCATCACCGAGGTGCTCAAGCCGGTGTCCGTCCGGCAAAGCAAGCCGGGAACCTACCAGGTGGATTTTGGGCAGAGCTTTTATGGGCAGGTTCGCCTGCGCGCGTCGGCTCCGGCGGGGACGGTGGTAAAAATACAGGAAGCCTACAGTCTTAATCCCGATGGCTCGCTGCGCTCCCAGGACAACCGCAGCGCGCTGGCGACGGATACCTATATTTTTAAAGGAGTTGGCGTGGAAACCTGGAGCCCGCGATTTCGCGGCCAGGGATTCCGCCGCGTGGAAGTGACCGGCCTGCCGGGGAAAGTCACCGCCGACCAGTTCGCCGGGCTCGTAGTGGAGAATGCCCTCGATCGTGTCGGCTCTTTCGAGTGCTCCATTCCGCTGCTGAACCAGATTTATCGCAATGTGCGCTGGGGGGAGCGCATGTTCATGCGCAGCGGCGTGCCGCTGGATCCCGACCGCGACGAACGCCAGGGCTGGGGCGGCGATGTGGCCAAGGACAGCGAGGGCGAAGCCTTCAACTTCCACGTGGCGGCGTTTTACGACAAGTGGATCAACGACGTTTTCCTGGATCAGCATCCCGACGGCAAGCAGTCCGATGTTTCTCCGGCCTACTGGGCGTTCTACAGCGGCGATATTCCGTGGCCTAGCGTTCTTACCATCATCCCGGATTGGCAGTACGGGTTCTATGGCGACCGGCGCATCCTGGAGGTGAATTACGCGCCCATGAAAAACTGGGTGGAGTACTGCGTTCGCCAACTGAAACCCGATTACACCGTCGACAAAGTAACCTACGGAGACTGGTGCGACACCGCTTCCATGGACGGGAAGGGCAAGGACGAGGGGGCCACCAGCCCGCCCCTGATCGGCACGGCCTATTGCTACTTGAACGTCAAACTCATGGCGCGCACGGCGCAGCGGCTGGGCAAGACCGAGGACGAAGCCCATTACACCGGCCTTGCCGCCAAGATTCGCGACGGCTTCAACCGGCGGTTGTTCAATCCCCAAACCGCCCAATACGAAGGTGCAACGCAGACCTCCTACGTGCTGCCCCTGGCGCTTGGGCTGGTGCCGGAGGAAAGTCGCTCCCGGGTGATCCAGAACCTGGTGGATGACATCATGATTCAGCATCATGGGTACTCGACGGTGGGCTTGCTGGGGATGCAGTGGTTGATGGAAGTGCTCACGGAAACGGGACACGCGGACGTGGCGGTGACCGTGGCCACGCGCACCGAGCGGCCGAGCTGGGGCTATATGATTTCGAAGGGCGCCACGACCATTTGGGAACGATATGACATGGACACGCGCGACCCCGGCATGAATAGCGAAGCCTTGCTGATTCAGACCGGCGGCGTCGAGGCGTGGTTCTACCAAGCCCTGGCCGGCATCAACTATGACCCGGAGCATCCGGGTTTCAAAAACATCGTGATGCATCCTCGGGTGGTCGCCGGACTGACTTTTGCCAAAGCCTCGCTCGATTCGCCGCAGGGGAAAATCGCGAGCAGTTGGCAGACCCAGGGTGGAGAATTTCACTGGAACATTGTCGTGCCGCCCAACGCCACGGCAACCGTCTACGTGCCGGCAAAAGACGCCGAAACCGTGCGCGAAAGCGGCAAACCCGCAGGCCAAGCGGAGGGAGTCAAGTTCCAGCGCGTGGAAAACGATGCCTCGGTATACGAGGTCACCTCGGGAAGCTACGCCTTCACGTGTCCACTCCCCAAGTGATGAATGGAGACCGTAGCGCGGACCTGCTTTTTAGGTCCGCGGCTCTTCCTTGCCCATCGGGGACGAGCCGCGGACCTATACCGCAGGTCCGCGCTACACTCTAGCTCTTCCTATCCAAATACCGACAATCTTAAAGCCGGACGCCTGCCCGCCGATTTGGGTGCGCGGGTCATAGGAAGAACCGCAGACCTCAAAGGCGGAGGTCTGCGCTACGCAGGCTCCCGGTCAGCACCGTCTTGACGCCCGCATCGGGAAAAAATAAGATGGAAGACCTCTTCATATCAGGCCACCAAGACGAGATTGAAAACTGCACGGGAAGGGATGGAGGCATTGACGCCGCCCAGCACCAGCCAGGAGATCCAGGCGCAACGGGATGCTCGGGAACTCGCGCGCTTTGGATACGCCCAGGAACTGTTGCGGAGCATGGGCGGCTTTTCGAACTTCGCCATTTCCTTTTCCATCATTTCCATTCTCACCGGCGCCGTCACGCTGTTCGACTACGGTTTGCAGATGGGCGGCCCGCTGGAAATGACTCTGGGCTGGCCGCTGGCTACGGTTGGCACGCTGTTCGTGGCGCTGAGCATGGCGGAACTTTGCTCGGCGCTGCCCACCTCCGGTGGCACCTATCATTGGTCGGCGGAGTTGGGTGGCCCCACCTGGGCGTGGTTCACCGCTCTGCTGAATATTGTGGGACTGGTGGCCGCGCTGGCCGCCATCGACTATGGCTGCGCCCAATTCCTGGCGCCGATTCTCGGACTCGAAGCCTCGAGCAAGGTCTTGCTCGTCACTTATGCGCTCATCCTAGCCTCGCATGGCTTCATTAACCACTATGGAATTCGCTGGGTGGCTTGGCTCAACGATCTCAGCGTGTCGGTCCACATCCTCGGTGTCGTAGTCCTGATCGGCGCGCTCTGGATTTTCGCTCCCAAGCAGCCTTTGAGCTTTCTCTTGACCCCCGCTTCCTCCAGCACCATTCATGCGCCTTATGGCTGGCTTTTCATGCTGGGGCTGCTTCAGGCAGCGTGGACCTACACCGGCTATGACGCCTCGGCGCACGTGGCGGAAGAGACCCTTAATCCCCGCCGCCGGGCGCCCTGGGGCATCGTGCTATCGGTGGTGGTTTCAGGGTTCTTCGGCTATCTCCTGATCCTCTCATTGACTTGCGCAATTCCCAGCATTTCGAGCGTGCTCAATGCCAAAGATGCGGCGGGGAATCCGCTTCCCGCCGTGCTTGCGATCGTTACGGCCACGCTGGGGCAGCGAGCGGGGAAGGCGGTCCTGCTGCTGGCGGTGGCGGCGATGTGGTTCTGTGGATTGTCGACGGTCACCTCGGTCTCCCGCGTAATTTACGCCTTGGCGCGTGACAAGGGTTTGCCTCTGGCCAAGTTCTGGAGCAAAACCCACCCCCAGCACAAAACTCCTGGGGCCGCAATTTGGCTTTCCGTGAGCGTGGCATTTCTCGCCCTGGCTTATAGCGCGTCGTACTCCGCGGTAACCTCCCTCAGCGTCCTCGGATGCTACCTGGCCTATAACATTCCTGTCTATTTGGGCTGGCGGCGGAAGCACCAATGGGTAGCCAAGCGCGGCCCCTGGTACTTAGGCCGGTGCAGCAATTTGATCAATGTGCTGGCGCTTGTCTGGACAGGGTTCATCTGTACGATTATGATAATGCCGCCCAATGTTCTGGCGGGCATCAGCATGGCGGTGGTGCTTGCCGTGCTTTACGCGTTGCACCGGTTTACGGGACCGCATGAAATCCGCAAGCCGACGTGGGCCGCGGTGGAAGATCCCGCCAGGCCTACTTCGAGGTAATGGGTCAGTTTGGTTTTAGATTTACAACCCTCGCCCCCTTGGGGGAGAGGGTGGACCGCAACCGGCGCTTTCACCAGCCGGGGCGGGCCGGGTGAGGGGGTCAAGACCGTGCAGACGCAGGAAATGGCAGGCGCGAATAAAGCCGAACAGCCGCGCCGCAAGCGTCGGTCCCTTTCCCGGAGCGCAGCACACGCTGACAGAGCGCGCAATCTACGCCAAACGGCGACCGAATCGGAACAAGCCGCATGGCCTTTGCTGCGGACTCTAAGATTCAAGGGGTTCAAGTTTCGGCGGCAGCACCCGCTCGGTCAATATATCGTCGATTTTTGCTGTCCGCAGAAACGCTTGATCGTGGAATTAGACGGTAGCGTGCATGGGCAGCCGAGTCAGGCTAAGAGGGACACGCGCCGGGAGGCACATCTTAAGAACATGGGATACACCGTGGCGCGATTTTCGAATGGCATGGTCCTCGAAGCGCCTGAGTTGTTTGTCAACAAGGTTCTGAGCTTGGTCTGGTCGCTGCCGGATGCCTTTGACGACGAGTCGTGATTTGCGGAGGAGGGCGGCCATGCTTTTGACCCCCTCACCCGTCCCGCGCCGGCTGATGAAAACGCCGGTCGCGGTCCACCCTCTCCCCCAAGGGGGCGAGGGAAGATGAATCATTAGACCTAGGGAAGAACCGCAGACCTCAAAGGCGGAGGTCTGCGCTACACCCGCGGAGGTGCCTATGGACGCCACTCACATCAAGCAAAGTTTAAAGCCCTACAAGCTGTACATTGACGGCAAGTGGACTGGCTCCGCGAGCGCGGTGAGCATTCCGGTAATGAATCCCGCTACCGGCGAAGAACTCACCAACGTGCCCGACGCGAATGCGGAGGACGTGGACCGGGCCGTGCAGGCCGCGCGCCGCGCCTTCGAAAGGGGTGTATGGCGCAAGATGGACGCCTCGGCCCGCGAACGGATTATCTGGCGCATTGGCGAGCTGATTGAGAAGAACAAAGAAGAATTGGGGCTGCTCGAATCGCTGAACAACGGCAAGACGTTTCGAGAGGCGTTGCGCGGCGATATTCCGCCCACCGCCGACATCTTTTATTACTACGCCGGCTGGGCGCGCAAGATTTACGGGGAGACCATTCCGGTCGACGGGAATTTTCTGAACTACACTCTCCGCGAGCCGGTGGGCGTGGTCGGCATGATCACGGCGTGGAATTACCCCATGCTGCTGGCGGCGTGGAAAGTAGCGCCGGCGCTGGCGGCAGGCTGCACCATGGTCATCAAGCCTTCTGAGATGACACCCCTCACCACCTTCAAGCTCGCGGAATATTGCCAGGAGGCGGGAGTGCCGGACGGGGTGGTGAATGTGGTGACCGGATACGGGCCCACGGCCGGCGAGGCGTTGGCGCGCCACATGGAGGTCGATAAAGTGGCGTTCACGGGCAGCATCCGTACGGCGCGAGCGCTGCTGAAGGCTTCCGGTGAGAGCAACCTGAAGCGGCTATCACTCGAGCTGGGCGGAAAATCGCCCAATATTATCTTTCCCGATGCTGATCTGGAGCGCGCGGCGAAGGCGGCGTTCTGGGGCATTTATGCCAACAAGGGCGAAGTGTGCAGCGCCGGTTCGCGGCTGCTGGTCCACGAAAAGATCTATGACCAGTTTGTGGGCAACCTGGCCGAGCGCGCCGCGAAGATGAAAGTCGGGGACCCGCTCGACCCGGCATCGGAGATGGGTTCGCAGATCAGCGCGGCGCAAATGGAGAAGATTCTCGCCTACATCGATACCGGATGTGCGGAAGGCGCGCGCTTGCTCACCGGCGGCGAGCGCGACGAGGAAGGCGTAAATGCCCGGGGATTCTACGTGAAACCCACGGTGTTCGCGGACGTCCAGCCGCAAATGAAGATCGCGCAGGAAGAAATCTTCGGCCCGGTTCTAGCGGCGCTGAAGTTTCGGGATGTGGAAGAAGCGGTGGAACTTGCCAACTCCACGATTTACGGATTGGTCTCCGCGGTGTGGACGCGCGACATCGGCACGGCGCATCGCCTGGCGCAGCAAATCAAGGCCGGTTCGGTATGGATCAACGCCTACAATTGTTTCGATAGCAGCTCGCCCTTCGGCGGTTACAAACAAAGCGGCTTCGGCCGGGAGATGGGGCCCCACGCGCTAGAGTCATACACACAAGTCAAGTCGGTTTGGGTGTCGCTGGATTAGCGCGGGCCCCGAAGGGGCCGAATATTATTAGCCATGGGTGAAACCCATGGTGAAACCCATGGACTGGAGTTTGTACATTTGTGGCGAGGTGAACGATAAAAGGAGAACAGTCGAATGCGAGAGTCTCTGCCCTCGCCCCCTTGGGGGAGAGGGTGGCCGGCCGCCGGCGTTTTCATCAGCCGGGGCCGGACGGGTGAGGGGGTCAAACCCGTGAAGACTCCCTATCCCAGTCGCAAGACGCGCTCCCTGGCACGCACGGCGGGACAGATAGTCAAAGCGACACTGTGCTACGGCTCCCTAACGGTATAGTTCGGGAGGCTCCGGGGTTTTTCGTGCACAACGTGCTGAGCTTGGTGTGGTCGCTAGCGGAGGCATTGGATTGAGCTCGTTTGGCTTGGACCCCCTCACCCGGCCCGCCCCCGCTGGTGAAAGCGCGGGTTGCGGTCCACCCTCTCCCCCAAGGGGGCGAGGGCAGAGGTCTTCGTGAGCACGCTTCGCAATGTACAAACTCCAGGCCATGGGTTTCACCCACGGCTAATGATATTGTTCCCCTTCGGGGAACACGGCAGCATCGGCCCCTTCGGGGAACACGGAAGCACCGGCCCCTTCGGGGAACTTGCAGGAACCGCTCATCCAAGGCAGCGCGACCCAGAGGTGAAAATGTCGTTGGACGAAATCAAAAAGCACTTCGCCACCCACCACATTACGAAGGTAAAGCTGGGCGGGTTCGATGTGGACGGCGTCCTGCGAGGGAAATACATCTCGCTCGAGAAATTCTGGTCGGGCGCCGCCGCGGGCTTGGGATTTTGCGATGTCATCTTTGGCTGGGACAGCTCCGACGGGCTTTACGACAACATCCGGATGACGGGATGGCATACGGGGTACCCCGATGGGGTGGCGCGCATCGATCTTTCCACCTTCCGGGTGTTGCCGTGGGAACCGGACACCGCTTTCTTCCTCGTTGATTTCTTCAGTAAGGATGGCAGCCCGCTGGCGGTCTCGCCGCGGCAAGTGCTGAGACGCGTGGTCGAACGCGCGCAATCCCTGGGGTATGTGGCTAATGCCGCCATCGAATACGAATACTTTTTCTTCTGCGAAGACCCGCAATCGCTCCGCCAGAAGCATTTCCGAGACCTCGTGCCGCTGTCGCCGGGCATGTTCGGTTACAGCTTTCTGCGCGCTTCGGTACACTCCGACCTCGCCCATACGATTTTGGATTCCCTGCGCGCCATGGGCATCGAGATCGAGGGATTCCACACGGAGACCGGTCCGGGCGTGTACGAGACGGCCATCCGCTACAGTGACGCGCTGAGCGCCGCCGACCACGCCGCGCTGTTCAAGACGGTGGTCAAGATTCTGGCGCAAAAACACGCTTTGGTTGCCACTTTCATGGCCAAGTGGAATAACAGTTTGCCGGGTTGCAGTGGGCACATCCATCAGAGCCTGGCGAGCGCCAAGGGGTCCAAGAATCTCTTCTACGCGCCGGGGGCCGAGGATGAAATGTCGGACCTGATGCGGCATTTCATGGCCGGACAGCTTGCCTTGATGCGTGAGTTTGCCGTGATGTTCCTGCCCACGGTAAATTCCTACAAGCGTACGGTGCCGGGCACCTGGGCGCCGACTAACGTCACCTGGGGAGTGGATAATCGCACCACGGCGCTGCGTGCCATTTCCGCCGGCAGCAAGGCCACCCGTGTGGAACACCGGTTGCCAGGCGCGGACTCTAATCCGTATCTCGCGCTCGCGGCCAGTCTGGCTTCGGGGCTTTACGGCATCGAGAAGAAATTGGCGCTTCCGGCGCCGACGGTCAACGCCTACACGTCCAAGGCGCCGCCTCTGCCAGGCACGCTCGAGAAAGCGGGGGCGCTCTTCCTGGCCAGCGATGTAGCACGCGATTACTTTGGCGCCGATTTTGTGGAGCACTACGCCGCCACGCGTCAATGGGAAGTGCGCGAATTCCGGCGCGCCGTGACGGATTGGGAGCTGGCGCGATACTTCGAGATTATCTGAAGGGCGGCAGGTCCCGCGAAGGCAGTGTAGCGCGGACCTGCTCTTTAGGTCCGCGGCTTTCTGTTACCTTGGGAAAGGGCCGCGGACCTACAGAACAGGTCCGCGCTACACGTACTGTGTCGCTGATAGCTGACCGCTGAAAGCTGAGAGCTGATCGTGATTTCAAGATTTTCTTTCCCTACCCGAATCGTTTTTGGCGCCGGCGCGGTGCGTGAGCTCGGCAACGAGGCCCGACAATTGGGAATTGCGCGCCCGCTCGTGGTGACGGACCGCGGCGTGGTGGCGTGCGGACTTGCCGAGCAGGTCTTGGCGGAGGCGCACCGGGCGGGTCTGGCGGCGGCGCTTTTCGCGGACGTGAACCCCAATCCGGTGGAGAAGAATGTCCAAGACGGATTGGAGGCCTACCGCCGCGCAGACTGTGACGGCGTCATCGGCTTGGGCGGCGGGAGCCCACTCGACACCGCAAAAGCCGTCCGATTGGCCGTCACTCATCCGTTTCCCCTTGAGCAATACGATGACCAATTGGATGGCGCGGCGAGAATCCGCGGGAACGTTCCACCCATGATCGCCATCGCGACCACGGCGGGCACGGGCAGCGAAGTGGGGCGGAGCACCGTTATCATTCTGAAAGCGACCGATCGCAAGACGGTGATCTTCAGCCCGTACTTGATGCCCAACGTTGCCTTGGCGGACCCGGAATTGACTCTCGCCATGCCGCCCAAGATCACCGCCGGTACGGGACTGGACGCATTGACCCACAACGTGGAAGCTTACCTGGCGCTGGGTTACCATCCCATGTGCGACGCCATTGCCCTTCAGGGAGCCAGGCTCGCGCTCCGTTACCTTCCGCGGGCAGTTCACAACGGAAAAGACCTGGAAGCACGCAGCAACATGATGATGGCGGCGATGATGGGCGCCGTGGCCTTTCAGAAGGGGTTGGGGGCTGTGCATTCCCTCGCGCATCCTCTTTCCAGTATTGCCAATCTGCATCATGGCACCACGAATGGCATTCTCCTGCCGCACGTGCTGGAGTTCAACCGGCCGGCTTGTGAGGAACGCCTGCGTGACCTTGCCGTCGCCATGGAGCTTGACGGTTCCCGGGGGTCGGTCGCCGAAGCCGCCACGGCGCTCATCGTACGGGTGCGTGAACTCTTGCCGGAGGTCGGTATTCCTGTCACTCTCGGCGCACTGGGTGTGACCCGTGACCTGGTTCCGTTGCTGGCCGCGAAAGCCATGGAAGACGCCTGCCACCAGTCCAATCCCCGCCCTTGCACCAAAACGGACATGATGTCGCTTTACGAAAAAGCCCTCTGAAAGATCTTTGATGGGTTGTAATGGTCTTTAATGAATTGTCAAGCTTCACTTGACCCCAGCCCCCGGGACAGAACGCGAGAATTTGTGGTTGCGAAGGGGAGGCAGTGTTAGTATTTGCCCCGCAACCCAGCGGTGGATTTTGATTAACTCATTGGAAAGGTGGTCTTCATGGGGAACGAATCGAGATGGAATTCTGACGTCGTGCGCGAAGGGGCGGATCATTGGACAACCTGTGGGCAGCGGCTTACGTGGCTCGTAATCTCTATACTCATGGCCGCGGCGATGGCCAGCGCAGACGTCAAGTTGCCGGCGCTGATCAGCGACAACATGGTGTTGCAGCAAGGCCGGCAGGTGGCGATTTGGGGTACGGCCGACCCCGGCGAGCAAGTTTCCGTTAGCCTCGGCGAGCAAAAGGAGATGGCCACCGCTGATTCCGGTGGGCAGTGGAAGGTGCAGTTGGGGCCGCTCGCCAAGGGCGGGCCGCTCGAACTGACGGTGGCGGGGAAAAATACCGTGACCATTCACAACGTGCTGGTGGGGGAGGTGTGGGTGTGCTCCGGCCAGTCGAACATGGAAATGGCGGTATGGAACCACAATGTGTTCGGTGGCGTAAACAACGCGGAAAAAGAAGTCGCGGCCGCCAATTATCCTCTGATGCGGCTCTTCATCGTGAAGAAGGCCGTGGCGGGAAAACCGCAAAGTGATGTGCAGGGCCAGTGGGTGGTGGCGAGCCCGGCGACGGTGGGGAGTTTTTCCGCGGTGGGTTACTTCTTCGGCCGGGATTTGCACCAGGCTTTGAAATTCCCCGTGGGACTGATCGATTCCTCATGGGGCGGGACGGAGGCCGAGGCTTGGACAAGCGACGCGGCCATGGACGCGGACCCCGACCTGAAGGTCGCGGCGGATTCCTGGCGGCAGCGAATCATTGATTTCCCCGCAGCGCTCGGAGACTACAAGCTCAAACTTGATGAATGGGAAAAATCGGCGGCGGAGGCGGAGGCCAACGGTAAAGTCGCGCCGTCCGTTCCCGACGCGCCTCGCGATCCCCGCAGCCATCCCTGGCGCGCCGCCGGGTTGTGGAATGCCATGATGGCGCCCCTCACGCCTTATGCAATCGCGGGAGTCATCTGGTATCAGGGGGAATCAAACGCGGAATTCGCCTACCAATACCGCAAGGTTTTCGCCACCATGATCCAGCAATGGCGCAGTTCCTGGGGTGAGGGGGACTTTCCATTTCTCTTCGTTCAGCTCGCCAGCTTTGCTCCGGGCGCTAAATCTCCCGACGCCTGGCCCACCCTGAGGGAAGCGCAGGACAAAACCCTGGCGCTGCCGAAGACCGGGATGGCCGTTGCCATCGACATCGGCGACTCTAATGACATTCATCCCAAGAACAAGCAGGAAGTGGGGAGGCGCCTGGCCCTGGCGGCGGAAGGCATCGCCTATGGCCGGAAGGTCGAGTACATGGGGCCGACCTTCAAATCCCTGCGCGCCGACAAGGGGACTCTGCGCCTGCAATTCACGCATGTGGCCGGAGGACTGGTAGTTCACGGCCAGAGCCTGATGGGTTTTGAAATCGCCGGGCAGGATCAGCAATTTTTCCCCGCGGCAGCCAAAATCGAGGGCAACGAAGTGGTGCTTTCCAGTTCGCAGGTTGCGAAGCCGGTGGCCGCGCGCTACGCTTGGGCAAACGATCCCAAATGCAATCTCTATAACCAGGTGGGATTGCCGGCCCCGCCTTTCCGTACGGATGATTGGACGGTATCAACCCAGGCACTGGTTCGGACGGAAGCCTTGAAGCTCTGGTAGGGGGCGGGGGAATCAGTGGGGAAGACAGGAATGTTGAAGTGGCTGGTCATCGGCATTGGCGATATCACCACGAAGCGCGTGATCCCGGCGCTGCTCGAGGAAAAACGCAGCGAGCTTTGGGGCATTGTCACGCGCGACCCCGGGAAGGCCGCGCCTTATGGGGTGCGGGCGTTCACCGATCTGGACGCGGCGCTGGCGGCAGGTGGCGCGGACGCTGTCTATGTGGCGTCGCCGGTGTTTCTCCACGCGCCGCAGACGCTGGCGTCGCTCGGGGCAGGGAAGCAAGTGCTTTGCGAGAAGCCCATGGCCATGAATTACGCGGAGGCGCGCTCGATGGTGGAGGCTGCCCGCGCGGCGGGCAAGACGTTGGGGGTGGCCTACTATCGCCGCACGTATCCCAAGGTGGCGCGGGCGAAGGAGTTGTTACGCCAGGGGGCGATTGGCCAACCGCTGCTCGCTTACATCACCTGTCAGGATTGGCACTCGGGTGCCGATCTCGACCGCGCCTGGCTGCATGATCCGGCGCTGGCGGGCGGCGGCCCGCTCTTTGACATTGGTTCTCATCGCATCGATGTGCTGAACTTCCTTTTCGGCGAGCCCCAGCGCGTTGCGGGACAGTTGTCGAACGCGGTGCACGCGCTGGCCGTGGAGGATTGCGCCACCGTCATGATCGAATACGCCAACAAAGTCCGCGGCATCGTGGATGTGCGTTGGAACTCACACGTGCGGCGGGATGAACTCCGCATTATCGGCTCCGACGGGGAGATGGACCTTACCCCTCTGAACGGCCCGAGTCTGGTTTTTCCCGGCGGACGCGAGGATTTGCCCCCGCACGCGAACTTTCATTTCCCCTGTATCGAGAATTTCGTGGCGGCGGTACTCGACGGCGCCCCGCTGGCCGCGAGTGGCGAGAGTTCGCTCTGGACCGATTGGGTGACGGAGCAGGCGGTGGCGTCATCCGCCCAAAGCCGCGCCTCCATGGCGCGCCCTTTCATCGATCGCGCAAAAACCTGAACGGAGGAGTCCATTCCATGGCAACCCAAAAAGTGAAGCGTTACGGCCAACTGATCGGATTGAAGCCGGAAGCCTACGAAAAATACGTCGAGTATCATGCCAAAGTTTGGCCGCAAGTCTTGAAGACGATCTACGATTGCAATATCCGCAATTATACGATTTTCTTCAAGGACAACATGTTATTTGCCTACTTCGAATACCTGGGCGATGACTTTGCCGCCGACATGGCGAAGATGGCCGCCGATCCCGTGACGCAGGATTGGTGGGCCATCATGGAACCGATGCAGCAACCGATTTCCACCCGCCAGGAAGGCGAGTGGTGGGCGAATATGCGGGAAGTGTTCCACACAGATTAAGCGCGCCCGTGAAGCCCGAGTTGGCAACCCTGCCAGAAGCGCGGGGCTTAGGCCGGCCCCAGACCAAAGACCTGTTCCGTGTAGAGCCGGCCGCGCCGCAGGTCCTCTTCCAGCCCGCGGGTCATGACCGTGTCTTTTTCGTAGGCCAATTCCACCACCAGGAAGCCCTGATAGTTGATCTGATGCAGGTAGGCAGCGACCGGAGCGTAGTCCACTTCTCCCGGCCCGAAGTCTTCCATCCACACCCCATGTTGGGAGTTACGCAGGTGCAGGCTCTCAAGACGCGTACCCACGCGTTGCAAGAAGGGCATCACTTCCTGGCCGCCGCGATAAGCCCAGTGAACGTCCACGCAACAACCCGCCAGCTTGGGGTTGGTGTGTTGCAATTCGTACCACCATTCGCGCGCGTTGTCGCGGAGCTCAGGGGTGTGGTGGTGCAGCAGCAGCCTTATTCCTTGGCGCCGCAAGGCTGCGCCCAACTGGTTGATGTAGTGGGCCTGGGTTTTGAGCTCCTGGTCGGATTTGCGCTCCTGGTTCGGCTTGGGGCTGGGGTTGGTAATAATGACGCGGGTCCCCAAGGGCTTGAGGAACGCCGCCAGCTCCAGAACCGACCGAATCGACGTCTCGGCAGCGGGCGCTTCGTGCAGCGTGGTGCCGGCGTAGACACTTTCCGGGTTCAACTGGAATCTTGCCAGCAGCTCGCGCGTGTGCGCGCGCACGTCGGGCGCGAAAAACTCGGCGGAGAGTTCCACCCGCGTGTATCCCGCCTGATGGGTTTCCCGCAGGGCCTCTTCCTCGCCTTCGGCCAGGGTCACTTTGTGGGAAGCGAAGTGCTGGATCCAGATGTAGCCTTCCACGGACAGCTTAGGAGCATAAACGCCGGCGCTCTTGCCGGGTGATCCCCAGATGAATCCTGATGGGATGAGCGTTGCGCCGGCAACCTTTCCGGCATTTGCTAGAAATCTTCGTCGAGTGCATAGGGTAGATGTGATTCTCATGGCTCTCCTTGATCGCCGCCGACAATCCCGCATATCATTGCCCGTCAGTCAGGGCTTTGAGCGATCCGGCGAATTGCCGGGATGACTGTACGGCTTGCCGCGCGCCGGGTCAAGTGTTTCGAACCGGTTTCTCGCCGTCGCTTACCAGGCTCCGCAGCAGGTTGGGCAGTTGTTGCGTAAAGGCCGAGCGCGCCATAACCGAGTCACACCCGGCCGCGCGGGCGGCGGAGATGAGCTGCTCCTGGACGTGCGAGGCAAATCCCACGATGCGAATCGGGAGGGTTAAGGGGTCGGCTTTGAGCGCTCGAATCCAATCTACGGCGGGAAGTCCTCGGGAATTGAGGTCTATAATAATGGCTTGCGGTTCGGCCTCAGCAATGGACGTCGGGCCGCGCCGCGGGTCACCGGTAACCACCGCTATGCCCAGAGCTTTCGCCGTTTCGCGAATTTTAGCGAGAAAGAAGAGGTCTTCCACCAAAGCCACGATCGTCGATGCCATTTGATCGCCATCCTCGGCGCGGTTAATGAGCGAGAGTAGAATTCTATCCGCTGGATTGTCCCGGTTCCGGTAGAAAAGTCCACGCCGCTCTGCCAATATACCTCAGGAACTGCTCGGAGACGAGGATGGCTTATAACGTTAAGGCATTTTTGCACTGCTCAGGGTGGGAGATGCGTAACCCCAGTCGAGTGGAGGACGTCTTAAAAACGTATGAACCCCGAAAATATATCAGGCGATGGTAAGGCCGGCGGGAAGCAGGTCCGCCTCCTCCGGCCCTCGATTGTCGTGCTTTGCGGGCCTGCGGCATGCGGGAAATCTACATTTGCCGAGCGGCACTTTCGGCCCACCCAGATCATTTCTTCGGATTGGGCGCGCGGCCGGGTGGCGGACGACGAACGTGACCAGCGCTGCAACGCCCAGGCCTTTGCGTTGGTGCACTTCCTTATAGAACAGCGGCTTACTGTAAACCGGCTCTGCGTGGTGGACTCGACGGCGCTGACCAGTCAGGCTCGGAAGGAGCTGCTCGACTTAGCCAAGAAGTTCCAGGTTCCCACGACTCTGATTCTTTTCAATGTGCCGTTGGAGACTTGCCTCGAGCGCGACGCCAAGCGCGAGCGTTCAGTGGGCCGGGCAATTGTCGAGCGTCAGTACCAGGCCTTCGAGCAATCCAAAGAGACGATCCGTCAAGAAGGATTTGACCAAGTCGTGGAGATTCAGGAAGGTGATTTGGAGAAGATCCAGACCGAGATTCTCTTCCGGCCAGTAGCCCGGCCAGCGCAGCGACCGCAGCCGCCCGATGCGGGCGCCCCTCGGCGGTTCGAGCGCCCGGGCAAATCGTCTCGGCCTCGACCGGGTCGGTCCGGAGATAATCGGCCCTTCACTTCGACCTCACCGGGTGCGCCGGCGGCCCGACCCGTCGCAACGCCTCGACCCGCTGGCGTTTCTGCCTCTGCTTCGGCGCCGAAGCCGGCCACTCCGCAACCCGCAGAAGCTTCTGCACCGGTGGTGGGCCCGCAACCCCCACTGGCCGCGCGTCCGCCGGCGGTTGCTGCCAATGCCAACCAGCCGGGTTTGCCTCTACCGGCGGTTGCTGCCCCTGAAAGTGCGCCGGCGGGCGCTCCCCCGGCGGTTCCGGCAGGAGCCGACACTCGAAATGGAAGCTAGACAGAGCGACATAAATTGTCGCGTCGATCGCCGATCGACGATGGCGGTCGGAGACCGCCGCTACAGGCCGGATGCGCAAACGTTTATGTTGCGCTGTATAGAAATAAGCTACATCCGAAAGGGCGGGGTTGAACGATGGAAGGCCCGGCTTTAACGGTCAGGGCGCCCCGTCAGGCGGTCGTAAACGGTCCGCGCGTTTGTCGTCCCCAGCGCTTCGTTATAAAGATCCTTCATCCGCAAAAGGTAACGCACTTCCTCGTCGAAGCGATGAAGGGCTTCGAGTTCGACCTTGCGGATGGGAAAGCGCTTGCCATCAGTTTTTGAGTACCAGAACTTCTGATAACCGCGGTCTTCAAGCTCGCAATTGATTCCGTGGGCGACGAAGTAGGGGGGGCCGGAGTAAATCCAATCTCCATGTGGGTTTTCCAAATAGGCCACGCAACCGGACTTCTTCAGCTCGATCCTTCCGGGTTGAGCCTCGGTCACCACGAAGCCGGCCTGCGCGAATTGCTTTGGGATGTTTTGCGCCAATGCGGTTTTAGTTGCCATATAGTCCTATCTGCCTCTTGAATTGGATGCGTGGCACGGTTGTCCCCCCCGTGTCAGGCCATCGCTCAGATGGTCCTGCCACGATGGATTCCCTCCCGAGGCCGCTGGTTGACACAATTCGGAACCTGCTCCTAGAATAAGAAGTCTATTGCACGGATGGCAGAAAACGCAAGGGCGGCAACCATTCAAAACTTCAAAATACTTCGCGGGCCAGTAAACTTGCTGCATCTGATCGGCAACACGTCACTGGTGCGCCTGGCGCGAATTCGGCCTGCATCGCCGGAGGTCGAGATTTACGCCAAGGCGGAATGGGAGAATCCCGGAGGTTCGGTAAAGGATCGCCCGGCGATGAATATTATTCGCGAGGCGGAAGGCGTCGGTCGGATGTCGCGGGACAAAATCTTGATCGACTCGACCTCCGGCAACACCGGCATTGCCTATGCGATGATCGGCGCTGCCAAGAACTATCGCGTGAAGCTTTGCATGCCGTCCAACGTGAGCATGGAGCGCAAGCGTATTCTGAAAGCTTACGGCGCGGAGATTGTTTACACCGACCCCATGGAAGGCTCGGACGGCGCCATTCGCCGGGTGCGCAGCCTGGCCCGGGAGGATCCCAAGCTTTATTTCTACGCCAACCAATACGATAACCCCGCCAACTGGCGCGCCCATTATTTGACCACCGCGCCAGAGATCTTCGACCAGACGGAAGGCCGCGTGACGGACTACGTGGCGGGGCTCGGTACCAGCGGCACGTTTATCGGCACGGCGCGGCGGCTGAAGGAGCTTAACCCGCGCATTCGTTGCTTCTCCTTCCAACCGGACTCGCCTTTTCACGGACTGGAGGGCATGAAACATATGCCCACTGCCATCCAGCCGGGAATTTACGATGCGGGCGTGGCCGATGAAAACCTGGAGATCTCGACCGAAGATGCACATGTCATGACCCTGCGATTGGCCCGCGAGGAAGGCCTGCTGGTCGGCGTTTCCGCCGGCGCTGCCATGGTGGCCGCACTCCAAGTGGCCAGTAAGCTAACCCGCGGCGTGGTGGTGACGATTTTCCCCGACAGCGGCGACAAATATCTAAGCGAAAGATTTTGGGACGAAGGGCAGTAAGGAATCAGGTCGGCGGATTGTCTCTGTTCAATAATCACATGGCCCTAGGACTTGCCAACAAACATCTGCAATTTATTCGCGCCCACGCGACTCAGGATTACCCCAGCGAGTGCTGTGGGATATTGTTGGGGAAGGCGGATGGTGACGCGAAGCGGGTGACCGAAGTGGTGCCGCTCCCTAACTTGCGCCACGATCCCACGCGCGCGCAGGAGCTTGTGCCCCTGGACGACCCGGGCACCGAAACGGAGAGGAACCGCTTCTTGATCGATCCGCTCGACCAGTTGCGCGTGGAAAAGGGCGCGCGGGCACACGGGCTCGACGTGCTGGGCTACTATCACTCTCACCCCGATCACCCGGCGCGGCCCTCACTCTACGACCGTGACCACGCCTGGCCCTGGTATTCTTATGTTATAATTGCTGTTGAACGGGGCGTCCCGAGAGATTTGACGAGCTGGGTATTGGCCGAGGATCGGTCGGTCTTCGGGGCGGAATCATTGGTGATTTGCGATTTGTGGTTGGGTGATTGAAAAAGACCAGCACGACTCGAAAGATTCGCGTAATCGCCAATCGCCAATCACCAATGACGCGGAATCTTTCGGCTTTGCCGTGCATCCAAGTATAGGTGAGAAATTGGTGAGTCAATCACAAATTGCAATCGAGTTGTCTTTTACAATCACCAATCGCAAATCACCAATGGCTCAATCACAAATCGCAAATCACAAATTGAGGAGAGCTAATGCCGGTTAAGGTCATCATTCCGACTCCGCTGCGCCAATATGCGGAAAAGAAGGAGTCGATGGAAGTGCAGGCAAAGACGGTCGCGGAGGCGCTGGGGGCCATCACCTCTCAGTATGGCGACCTCCGCAAGCACCTGTACAACGACGAAGGCAAGTTGCGTAGCTTCGTGAATATTTACGTCGGCGACGAAGACATCCGCTTTCTGCAAAAGGAACAGACTCCGCTGAAAGAAAATGACGTGATCAGCATCGTACCCTCCATTGCCGGCGGCACGGCCCCTTCGCTCTGCTCAGGACATGTTCTGCGTTGTATCTGTAGCTAGCCTGGGCTCCCACCCTGCCGAGCTGGGGTGGCAAATCCCGGGCAGATCCCACCCGAAAAAGTCATCAGTTGTCAGTCATCAGTTTTCAGCAAAAGCCACCCCGCACGGGGGTTTTGCTGATGACTGAGAACTGACCACTGACCACGGACAACTGACGACGGACAATTTCTTGGGAGAGGATTGGAAATGAGCACCGCGACAATGATTCAGCCCATGCAATTGAGCAAGGATGAGATTCTGCGTTACAGCCGCCACCTGATCATGCCGGAAGTCGGCATGGACGGCCAACTGAAGCTGAAGCAGGCCAAGGTCCTGTGCATCGGCGCAGGTGGCTTGGGCTCGCCTCTGGCGCTTTACCTCGGCGCCGCAGGCGTGGGCAAGCTCGGCCTGGTGGATTTCGACGTGGTGGATTTCACCAACCTGCAACGGCAGGTGATTCACGGCACCAGTGACGTGGGCCGCGCCAAGCTCGACTCGGCGCGCGACACTTTACTGGAAATCAACCCCAACGTTGAGATTGAAACCTTTCCAATCCGCCTGAGCAGCGACAACGCGCTGGACATCTTCGGCGAATACGATATGGTCGCCGACGGCACCGATAATTTCCCCACGCGCTACCTGGTGAATGATGCCTGCGTTTTGCTGGGCAAGCCCAACGTCTACGCCAGTATCTTCCGCTTTGAGGGCCAGGCTTCGATTTTCTATGCCCCGTATGGTCCGTGCTACCGCTGCCTGTATCCGGAACCGCCTCCGCCCGGACTGGTTCCCAGTTGCGCCGAAGGCGGGGTGCTGGGCGTGCTGCCCGGCATCATGGGTTGTATTCAGGCGATGGAAACGATTAAGCTGATCTTGGGCCGCGGTGAGCCGCTGATTGGCCGCCTGCTGCTTTTTGACGCGCTGGGCATGAAGTTTCGCGAACTCAAGCTTCGTAAAAATCCCGATTGCCCGATCTGCGGGACGCACCGTTCGATCACCAAGCTGATTGACTACGAGCAGTTCTGCGGGATTCGCGGCGAGGAGCATATACCTATGCAAACCGGCATCCCGGAAATTACTCCGGCAGAAGTGAAGAAGAAAATGGACGCGCACGAACCCTTTGTCCTGATCGACGTGCGGGAGCCGCACGAATACCAGATTTGCCGCATCCCAGGCTCGAAACTGATCCCTCTAGGGGAAGTGCCCAAGCGGATGAACGAGCTTGACTCTGCGGATGAGATCGTGGTGCACTGCAAGTCCGGTATGCGCAGCGCCAAGGCCGTGGACCTGCTCATGAAATCCGGATTCCGCAAGATTCATAACCTCAAGGGTGGAATCCTGGCGTGGTCGGATCAGGTTGATCCTTCGGTGCCGAAGTATTGAGACGGATATTCACAAACCCAGTTCAAAGGAGAATTCATGGCAAATTTCTTTGCAGACAACGCCGCCAGCATCGGCAGGACCCCCTTGGTGCGACTCAACCGGATCGCAGCGGGATCATCAGCCACGGTGCTGGCTAAAATTGAAGGTCGTGCTCCGGCATACTCCGTGAAGGACCGCATCGGCGCAGCCATGGTCTTGGACGCCGAGCAGCGGGGCGTTTTGAAGCCCGGTGTGGAAATCATCGAGCCCACCAGCGGCAACACGGGTATCGCTCTGGCCTTCGTGGCCGCGGCGCGCGGTTACAGCCTGACCCTTACCATGCCGGAAACCATGTCGCTGGAGCGCCGGCGCGTGCTGGCGGCCTTTGGCGCGAAACTGGTGCTGACGCCGGGACCGGAAGGCATGCCGGGCGCCATCAAGCGCGCTACGGAGATTGCCCAATCCGATCCCCAGCACTACTTTCTTCCGCAGCAGTTTGAGAATCCCGCCAACCCTGCGATCCACGAGAAAACCACCGGTCCGGAAATCTGGAATGACACCGACGGCGCCGTTGATGTGCTGGTTTCTGGCATCGGCACGGGCGGCACGATTACCGGCGTTTCGCGCTTCATCAAGAAGACCAAAGGCAAGAAGATTCTCTCCGTCGGTGTTGAACCTTCGGCAAGCCCCGTGATCACTCAGCACCAACAGGGATTGCCGCTGAAGCCCGCGCCGCACAAGATTCAGGGCATTGGCGCGGGAATCATCCCGAAAACCCTCGACTTGTCGATGGTCGATCGCGTCGAACAGGTGTCGAACGATGAGGCCATCGAATTCGCCCGGCGCCTGACCCGCGAGGAAGGCATTCTGAGCGGCATTTCTTGTGGAGCCGCGGCTGCCGTGGCCGTCCGTTTGGCCAAGCTACCGGAATTTGCCGGCAAGATGATCGTCGTGGTTTTGCCCGATTCCGGCGAGCGCTACATTTCCACGGTGCTTTTCGAGGGGATTGGGTGAAAGGTGTCAAGTGTCAGGTGCCTGGTGTCAGGTCTTTGGATTCTAATGGTACCTGAAACCATAGAACCGGTGCCGCGTATCGGGAGCCAAATTTTAGGTTTTCCCTGACACCTGATACCTTGCACCTGGCACCTTTTCTGGGAGGTTCCAAAATGAGTGCCGATGACATGAGGTGTCTGGCACAGGAGTTTCGCGCGGATCTGGACGCGCAAGTGGCCGGGGATGGACTGAGTGAATTCAATCTGCCCAGGCGTGAGGCGGTGGCCACGATCTGCCGCCGATACCTGGAAGTTCTCTTTCCTATTTACTTTCTTAGCGACGAAAGCGCGGTTCCAGGCTCAGGCACCTTCCTCCACCTGAAGGAGATTCAGGCCCTGCTCTCGAGCCAGATCTGCAGCGCAGTGCGGTTTGAATGCCACCGGCGCGGCGAGCCAGCGCCCGCGGACCTCGAGGATTGCGCGGAAGAGGTCCACACGAAGCTGATCGCGCAGTTGCCGGAACTGGCCCACCTGCTGGCCACCGACATCGAAGCGGCTTACCATAATGACCCGGCCGCATCCAGTGTTGAGGAAATCCTGCTGGCTTACCCGTACATCGAGCCTGTCACCGTGCAGCGTCTCGCTCACCGGCTGTACCTTCTCGATGTGCCCTTCATTCCCCGCATGATGACGGAGATTGCGCACAGCCATACGGGCATTGACATTCATCCCGGCGCCTCGATTGGCGAATCGTTCTTCATCGATCACGGTACGGGGGTGGTGATTGGCGAAACCTCGATCATCGGTAACAAGGTGACGCTTTACCATGGGGTCACCTTGGGAGCCTTCAACCCCCTCAGCAAAGATGAGAACGGCCAACTGCGCCGCGGGCAGGCCAACAAGCGGCACCCGACCATCGAGGACCACGTCACCGTCTATCCCAACGCCACCATTTTGGGAGGGAATACCCATATTGGCCATCACAGCGTTATTGGCGGGAACGTGTGGCTGACCCACTCCGTGGCGCCTTACAGCCGAGTGACCGTGAAGGATCCCGAGCTCTTCATCTTCAACGCCGGAGCCGAGCCCTGGAGCATTTACGCCGGGATATGAAGTGAAGGAGTCGTTAGTTCCCGACAATTCCCGCGTCGCACTTTCCTTTGGCCGATTCCTCAGGTAAAATCTCATTTCTTATGTTGGGGAGTCCAAGGAACGCAAACCAATTCTGCCTGTCTGCACCTACTAAGGACGGGCCACCGGGAGCAAGGTGAACCAGGGAGGTTCATATGGCACTAAAAGCAGGTGATCCGGCGCCGGACTTCAAATTGACCTGCGCGACCGGAGAGTCACAAGGCGAGTTTGAGCTTTCTGCTCACCGCGGCAAGAACGTTGTCCTGGCATTTTATCCGCTCGATTTCACCCCGGTTTGCCAAAGCGAACTGGGGGCATTCCAAGCGGACCTCGCCAAATTTACGAATGCGAACACCGAAGTTGTGGGGATTTGCACCGACTCGGTTTTTGCCCACATGGCCTTCCAGAAACATCTGGGCGGGCTGAAGTTCCCCTTGGCCACAGATCGCTGGCCTTACGCTGAGGTGGCGACTGCTTACGGGGTTTTCCCCCCTACGAAACATCCCATCCCATTCATCAACGACCGAGCCATTTTCATTGTTGACAAAGATGGCAAGATCGCGTGGTCGAAGATCTACGAGCTGCGCGAACAACCGGACAATGGGGAGATCCTGGCGGAGTTGAAAAAGCTGTCCTGACAGAAGGACATAAGGGCGGTTCGCGAACCGCCCCTACACTGGCTATTCGTTGGGGCGACAGTGGACGTAAAAGAACTCTTCCTCAAGCAAAAAGAGAGCGAGCACCAGGGTACGTTCTCGGTCTATGAGAAGATTCCTCGCGATCGCCTGGATTGGCGCCCGGCCGAAGGCATGTTATCGCTGGGGCAGATCGCGCGGCACGTGTGGCGGTCCGAAGAGGGAACTCGCCGCATTGCGCTCGAGGGCGATTGGAGTTACTACGTAACGCGTGTTCCCCTGGGCCTCCTGGCGATTCTGGGAGAGGTGAAATCCCTGGACGATGAGTTGCACGAAATCCACCGCGTTCATCAGGATACAATACGCGCGGTGCAAGCGTTTCCGCTCGATCACTGGGAAGAGATCCGTGAGAACGCCCAATTCCACACTTTTCGCTCCGTTGGTAATATGCTTTTCCGAATCATCGAACACCAGATACACCACCGCGCTCAGGTGGGAACTTACCTGCGCATCCTCACCGGCGGGCGCGCCAGCCCTTATGCGGATTGATTCTCTTTCTTACCTCTGGAAACGAACCCCCACGTGCCATTATGATGTCACCAAGCGAGTGGAGGTGATTACCCATGCGGCGAGTGATCCTTGGGTTGCTTTTGCTGGGGATGGCCGTCTCCGCGCCGGCGGCGGACCGGGCAGCGGCGAAGGCGAGTTACCAGCACGGCAACGAGTTCTTTGAGCAGGACCGGTTTGCGGATGCGGCGGCGGCTTACAGCAGCGCTATCGAGCAGGACCCTCAATTCCTCGAGGCCTACTACAACCGCGCCCTGGCCGATGAGATGGTGGATCGCAAGAAGGCCATTGCGGATTGGCATCAGTTTGCTGACCTTGCCGCCAGCGCCCCGGATTTCAAGTACCAAGTGAGTCAAGCCAACGCCAGAATCCAAATTCTGGGAATGCTGCCCGTATATCCCGACGCCTTGCAGCCCTCGCATTACGTTCCGGCCGCATCGGACTATTACCGGGAGATCGCGGAAAGCTCGGAATCCGAGAAATGGAATTCGTTCCCCATCAAAGTTTGGATCGGGAATGTGCCCACCGGCAATTGGGCGCAGGGAGCCCGGGAGGCGTTCAGTATATGGCGGCAGATGTTTCCTCTGGAACTGGCCGCTGAATCCGAGGAAGCGGATATTCGCTTCAACTGGGAGGGGGACACGACCGTCGAGGGCGCCGCGGGAGAGGAAATGGACTGGGTGCAATTTCGCCGTGTGGGAAGCGAACTGACTGGCCGCAAGGTGGCCTTCATCTCCGTGGATCTTTCCCGCAATTGGTCCAAGGATGAAATGCGCGCCATCGTCCTGCACGAAATGGGGCACGCTCTCGGCATCAGGGGGCACAGCTTATCCAAGGGAGACATCATGTACTGGCAAGTCCAGGAGAAGTCCCACCAAGTGAGAGTCCCGGGGATTTATTATCCTTATGCATGGAAAACCCTCGTTAGCAAGCCCAGCCAGCGGGATCTTAACACCCTGATTCGTCTCTACAACACGCCTGGAGTCGTGCAGCGCGAAAGGTAGTCAACCATCCGAAACTCGAAAATCGAAACTCGAAAATCGCAGCGAGTTTCGAATTCCGAGTTTCGAATTTCGAGGTTCGAATCATGAGAGTAGCCATCACGGGTGCAGCAGGATTGTTCGGGCATGGGCTGGTCGCGGCGTTTTCCACTCGGCACGAGGTCTTTCACTTGACGCGTGCCGAGGCTGACATCACCGACGCGGAGTCCATCCGCGCGGCCCTGGAGCGGATCCGCCCGGACCTGGTCGTGCATCCTGCCGGAATTCCCGACATCGATATCTGCGAAGCGGATCCTGCCCTGGCCTTTCGCGTGAATTACCAAGGCGCGTGCAATGTCGCCGCCGCCGCCCGCGCTCTCGGAGCGGGCCTCGCCCACATTTCCACGGACGCGGTTTTCGATGGGAGGAAGGCGACGCCCTACGTTGAGACCGATGCGACTGGCCCCATCACCGTCTACGGGCAAACCAAGTTGCAAGCCGAACAGGCGGTGAAAACCCTGGAACGCTACTGGATCTTCCGCGTCTCCGTGTTGTTTGGCCCGGGAAAGATCAACTTTGTGGAAAAGGGGCTACGCAAGGTTGCAGCGGGCGAGGAGTACAAGGTCGCAAGCGATCAGTTGGGTTGTGCTACCCACACCGTGGATGCCGGGCTGAAGATCATGGAGGTTGCGGAAGCCGGCCGCTACGGCCTCTATCACCTGGCAAATCAGGGAGAGTGTACTCGGTTCGAATTGGCCCGGACGGCGGTAGAAATGGCAGGGCTCGATCCGGCAAAAGTCATCGGCGTTCCCGACGCCTTGATGCAGCGGCGGGCGCCCCGGCTGAAATACGCGGTGATGGAAATGCAAGCCCTGCGGCATGCCGGTTTTATGCTTCCCCGACCATGGCAGGAAGCACTGGCGGACTATGTCCCCACGGTGAAATTCTAAGGTACTGAGAAGCACCGATTTGGGCATGGAAACTACATCCGGCGATTCATCGAGAGGGGTAATCCGCCGGGGAACGCGAGAAACCCAGCAGGTGCCGCATGCGTCCCCAGAGGTCGGAAGTCACCCGGCTGCGCGGCACGTGCGGCACGGCATTGCGCTCGAGTTCCTCGATGATGCGGGGATCAGAAACTTCGCCGGTGATCACCAGGACACGTCCCACCAAGCTGGGCCGGAGGTTGGTGATGGCGGCCACCATTTGCTCAGGGGGAAGATGGGCGGAACGGAGGTCGAGCAGGACAGCGTCAAACCGATCCTTGCGAATCATCGCCAGCGCGTGCTGGGTGTCGGGGGCCACATCGCCGTCGCAACCAAGCCCCGCCAGCAGCACATAGAGAACGTTCCGGATCGAGGGTTCGTCCTCGATGATCAGGACCTTACGGCGCGGAGGACTTGCGGCCACAGACTTCTCTCTTAGTGCGGACATCGGTTTGCAAACTGCTGATAATGGGTTAATTCAGACAATCCGTCGTACTTAACCGAATAATCAAACCAATTCTGGCCCTCCAATCCGCGAATGTCAAGCCCTTTGTTGAGGGCTTGCCTGGGCCCCCAAAGCCTGCGCCGGTTACGCGCCCCCAAATCCCACCCATCCTTCCTGCCCGCCCGGCACTTCGCCGCGAAAACTTCTTCCTTTCCATCCGGCATAGACTACAAAGAACGACCTATATACAGGAGATCACAAAGGCGGGGGCGCCATCCCGCCGGGGTTGGCGAACTCGCTGTCGTGTCCGGGAAGGATGCGTCCCATCATGGCCAGAATGCGCGCCCGGTCGCGCTGGAACTGCTCCCGATGATGCGGGATCATGGTGAAAACATTTTCATCGCGCTCGCGGGTCAGCAGCGCGTCCCCGGCAATGACCGTGGGCTGCTCGCCATGATGAACGATCACCGAGACGTGCCCCGGCACGTGGCCGTTGGTCACCAGGAATTCCAGGTCGTCCGGTAACGGGTGGGTCTCGACCCATCGGAATCGCGAGGGGTCGCCGAGGCGTTTGCGGTCCCACCAGCGCAAAGCAAGCCGCCGCAGGGCGCCCATCAGTTCCGAACTCCTTTCATAATCCGCCGATTCCGGATAGTACTTCAGGCTCAATCTCTCCCAATTCTGCTCGTCGAGAAGATCGGCGTAAGCCTCGCAGCACCAGTCATGAGACTGTTGCGTCCCATAGATTTCGCTTTCCGGGAAGAGGCAGTTGTTCAGAACATGGTCAACATGGAAATGGGTGTTGACCACCATGCCGATATCCGCCGTGTGAAGGCCCCGTTCTTCCAGGGCGCCGAGGAGTCGATGGGCCTCGTGCGGCATCCCGGTATCGACGATGATGTGATGATGGCCCCGCGAGAGCAGCGTGCAGGTGGCCCCCCGCCAACTGCCGGGAAGGAGTACCTCGGTTTTCCAGTTCTTCGTAGACGATTCGGGAGACGGCGAACCAGCTTGATGTGAGTCAGCGTTTTCCATTCCAGAAGCCATTCTACCATTTGAAGCAGATTTTGCGGCGGTAATGTATTCGAGAGGTTGGCGAAGACCTAAGTCGGAGGTGGGCAATTTGCCCCCCATACTGGGTCTTTCAATCCAGCTTGCGAGTTCCCTATCGTTTTTCCGTCCATTGTAAACGACAAAAAGCGCTTGGCGTTTGGCGGACGAATTGCACATCCCTTCTCGCCCCGCTGTGGATGGGGCAGCGCGGTCCGGTATGCCAGGCGCGCCGCTCCCGTGCGGGGCCGGGAATTTTACAAACTCATCCGAGGAGAATTGATTCATGGCTTTCGTAATCGTTGATAGTTGCACAAAAGATGAGAAATGCATCGAAGTCTGCCCGGTGGATTGCATTCATCCGCGAAAGGATGAACCGGCATTTGCGGATGCCACGCAACTCTACGTCGACCCCGTCAATTGCATTGACTGCGGCGCCTGCGTTCCGGTTTGCGAGGCATCGGCGATTTACGCTGAGGCGGAGCTGCCCGAGAATTACGCTGACTTTACGGCTAAGAACGCGGCGTACTATCAATAGCCGCGCCCTGTTCCACGATCTTCTGAGGGACGCGCCGGCCTGCGTTTTAGGGGTAGGCTGCTTAAACTCTTGCGAGCTTGCCTTGTTGGCGCGTCTTCCTCTTTTTGTCTCCCCCCGGATTTCCATCTTACTTATTTCCTTAAGGCATAGGCCGGCCATTGCCGCTGTGCGATTCTTCACTTAAATCAAACCTCCTGGTTCGGGCAATGCGTGCATGTTCGGTCACAAAAGCCGCCTGATTTCCATCGATTATCGCTCAATTGCTGCATTTTCCTGTAAGAAACCGGTTTTTTCAGGTGATATTTTGTCGCTGTCGCCTGTGTTTTCATGCACATAGCCGGGTCGATCTTCATTCTTAACATCTCTAAGGGTCAGCGCCCCATTTCGAACCCTGAAAAGCATATTGGTGAGCCGCCACAACCGGCGCAGGCTGGAATCTTCCTGCCTCTGCATGAGCAGCGATTTTTCGTCCCCGGGAGCCGTCAGCACCGCCAAGTCCTCGGGGGATTGCATTTCGTCGAGTTGCTCCGCGAACTTTACGCAGACCCTTCGGTACCTTTCCTCCAGCTCACGCACTTGCGCCCGGGCCTTGCGCAGCGCCGCCTTCCGTTCCGGGCCTTCTTCCAGCTTATCCAGGGATTTGAGGAGAACGAAGAATTCCTTCATTTCCTCCGAAGGGTCATCGTCAAAGTGTCTCACAAAAGCCTGGATTTCGGCGGGAGTGGGACCGTGACCACGACGCCTGAGCGCGGTGGCCATCTTCTCGTAGCGTTCCAGGTTTTCATGGGCTCGCAGGCGTTGCGGATCGGTCACGGTTCTATGAATCTCCTGCGCGGTTTTGATGCGCTTCAGGGCGAGGCCGTCCTGCACGCGTTCGGCGCGCCTCATCCGCCAGAAGGTGTCCCCGATGCGCTGCTTCAACTCGGCTTCCAAGCCTTCCACCAAATTGGTCTCCAGGGAATTCATGAGCCCCGCGTACTCCTCCGGGTCCTCCCCCAAGACCGCGAGCGCCCGGTTCGGCGCCTGGCAATAGAATCCGTGACGCAAATTGGCCGCGGCGGAGTTGGCCTTGCCTTCGGGGGTCACCGGACCCTGCGTCTTCCGGCCGTTGGCGCGATGCGCGGCCAGGTTTTCTTCGGTCATTTCTTGCTTGTGAATTAAGGACATTTGAGCCTCCATGGGATATAGGTCCTGGGTCCTGGGTTCTGGAGGTTTACCCCCGCACCTAGTCCCTAGCCTCTAGCACGTGCCGGAGTGCGTGATCCCACCCCGTGAGACAATACTCCGCTTGATGGGTTGCACGATGACGGCCAGAGGCTAGTAGGAAGAGGACAAATTTCCCGTCCGAGGAAGGACAAATGTCGATTTTTGTAGGTCTTTTCCTACCGGTAGGAAATGGACATCGGGTGTGGTGTCGTTCAGCCCTGCTTTTCTTCCAATTCGGCCCATCGCGCATACAGCTTATCCACTTTTCCCCGGGTCTCTTCCATTTTTGCATAGGTGACGTGGAGCCTTGCGGCGTCGCTCATGATGGCGGGATCTTCCAACGTCGCGCGTAAAACGCCAAGCTCCTGCTCAGTCTCGGCGATTTTCTTCTCCAGGGTGGCAAACTCGCGCGCCTCCAGGTACGAGAGCTTCTTTTTCGCCGCGGCCGGGGGGGCGCCGTCCGGTGGGCCCGGTGGAGAAGCTGAGCGCGGGGCTGCCGCGGCGGCGCTCCGCGCGCGCTTGGCCTGCTGCGCGCGCTGCCAAACGTCCCATTGGGAGTAGTCGCCGAATCGTTCCGCCGCGCCCAGGCCATCCAAGCCGAGAACGACGGTCGAGACACGGTCCAGCATGAAGCGATCGTGGGTGACCAGCACCAGGGCGCCGCGATATTCCAGCAGGCTCTCTTCCAGGATTTCCAGAGTGGGGATATCCAAATCGTTGGTGGGTTCATCCAGCAACAAGACGTCGGCCGGTTGGAGCATGAGCTGCGCGATGAAGACGCGTGCCCGTTCGCCTCCGGAGAGCCTGCCCACCGGCTGACTCAGGTCGTCGGGGTTAAAGAGGAATCGCGCTGCCCAGGAGGCGACGTGAATCACTCGCTCCTGATAAATTACCGAATCGCTATCCGGCGCCAGGGCGCGGCGCAAAGTGAGGTCGGGATCAATCTCGCGATTTTGGTCGAAGTACACAATCCGCAGCGCGTCCGCCCGGAGAATCTCGCCGCCGGTGGGTGGGATGTCGCCCCGCAGCAGGCGGAGGAGAGTGGTTTTGCCGCTCCCATTTTGTCCAACCAACCCCACTCGCATTCCCGCTTTAATGGTGAAGTTCACGCCTTCGAACAGGGTACGATTCCCGATGGCGCAGGCAACGCCCTCGAGCGTAATGAGCTGTTCGGTTTGCCGGTCGGTCGCGGAAAAGTCAATCTGGGCGGTGGCGGTGCGGCGGCGCGAGTTCAGGTCCGCCAGCTCGTCGATCAACTCGTGGGCTTTATCGATGCGCGCTTTGGCCTTGGTCCGGCGAGCCCGGGGACCCCGGCGCAGCCATTCCAGCTCCGTATGCACGCGATTGGTGAGGGCCTCCTGCCGCTTTCCCTGGGCGTCGAGGTACGCTTCTTTCTGCTCCAAAAACCGGCTGTAGTTCCCTTTGACCCTGAACACGCCATCCACAAAGACCCGATTGAGTTCCACCACCTCGTTCGCCACATTTTCGAGAAAGTAACGATCGTGGCTTACCACGACGCACGCGAACGGCGCGTTCTGAAGCAGGGTTTCGAGCCACTCGATCCCGGCAAAGTCCAAATGGTTGGTGGGCTCGTCGAGAAGCAGAATGTCTGCCTGCTGCACCAGCCCCTCGGTAATCCTGAGGCGTTTTCGCCAGCCGCCCGATAGGGCTGCCGCGGGGGTGTCAAAGTCGATAAACCCTGCGCGGCCCAGCGCCTCGGATGTCCGTGCCTCCCGCTCCGCCGGGGGCACAGCCGCCTGTTCGAGGGCCTTCTCGATGACCGATCGGACCGTCTCACCCGGCGCGAAATCGGACACCTGCGCGACGTAACTGAGCCGGCTGCGCTTGCGTACCGCCACCTCGCCGCTGTCGGGCTTCACACGGCCACAGAGAATCTCCAACAGAGTCGACTTGCCCGAACCGTTCGGCCCAATCAGGCCGATCCGGTCGCCTTCCGACACGGTAAAGGAGACATGCTGGAAGAGTGGGGTGATTCCGTATTGCTTCGATAGTTCCTGGGCATTAATAATGGGGGCCAAGTCGCTCGCTGTCCTAATGGATGAAATGGGGAGGACTACAGAACTCCGTCCTCATTTGGGGCTCCAATCCGATTGTATCGCGAGCTGCCTTTTGTGAACATACCAGGGGCGGCCCGGTAGCGGTACAGTCTGAAGCTGTAGAGGCGAGTTTACCTCGCCATATGACTTGGCGTAGCGGCGAGTTTACCTCGCCATATGGCGGCGTAAAGCCGCCTCTACGTCAAACTGTACCACTGGCGGGAACCCGGCGCTCTTGACAATCAAGTTATACTTTCCGGGATTGGGGCGTCACGGGCAAATGATGCGGACGCGAACCCTAGAGTTCGCATCTTATGAGGATCAATCTAATTATTGTTCGGCAGAGGGGAGAGACCGATGAAGACACGGCCGACCTCAGTAACGGTGATCTCTTGGATTCTGATCGTGATGGGGGGATTATGGCTCATCGAAAGTACGATAATGTTGAACAATCCCCTGGCCAAGGACCTGATGGCGAGCAGTCCGATTCCGGTTCCTCTTCAGTTTGCCACTTGGTACGTCGGGGTAGTCGTTATGATTGCCAGTGGCCTTGGGATGCTGAAGGGACAAAACTGGGCGCGCCTTCTGTGCGTAATCGGGGGCGCCGTTGGGGGTTTGATTGGGCTGGCAACATCTCCGACGAAAGTGGTCATGATTCCGAGTTTCCTCTTTTATGCGGTTATCGTATTTTTCCTTTTCCGTCCCAAGGTGCAAGAGTATTTCGGCAAAAGCAAGGCCACGGGTGCTGCGGAAAGTCATTAGCATTGTTTAACGCGATGATGAAGCCCTCTCTAGTGTGGTGTCCCATCTTAGAGTTGACCATAGGCGCGACCCCCTCACCCGTCTCGCCTCGGCTGATGAAAACGCCTCGTCGAGCCACCCTCTCCCCCAAGGGGGCGAGGGGAGAGTTGAACTTGCTCCCTCG
>Ga0326727_10001095_pt1 | contig 104151 bp, 91 predicted proteins | sample MB2enrmetagenome_FD_207643 | JGI IMG/M metagenome (GOLD analysis project Ga0326727, IMG submission 207643) | Lab enriched peat soil microbial communities from McLean, Ithaca, NY, United States - MB29MY | ecosystem: Environmental > Terrestrial > Soil > Wetlands > Peat | place: USA: New York... | reverse complement strand
CTGGCTTGCGGCGCACGCCGCCGGAAGAAGGTGGTCGGAGAGCTGGATGCGGGAAATCCGCACGTCCCGTTCGATGAGGGGGCGCAGGAAACGTGCGACAGCGCAACGCGCCTGTGCCCTACTCTACGAAGCCTTGGAAGGGCCGCCTGAAAGGCGGCCTGCAGAGGGAGTTGCAAAATTCCGGGAAACCGCTTGCTGACGCGCGCGGCTCGGGAGGCGCGCACGGAAGGGAAAGCAGTTACCGAGCCGGGCCCAGATGGCACCCGTGAGGGAGCGGCCGCACCCACGAATTTTGCAACTCCCTCTGCAGGCAAGATTGCCTGCCCCACCGGACTGCCAACTGCGTGCCATGATTGGCTAGTTAGCGCTCCACGGAAATAACATACCAGGTGGTAACCGGATTTCCGATGGCAAACGTCCATCCCGCGGACGTTTGTTTTGCCCGAATCCGGCCTCCAAGCGGGCAGCCTCCGCCGTCCAGGGCCGTGGCGGTTACCGCAGTCGCGCCCTCCAGGTTCCTCAGCGTGATGTTCCCCGTCACGGGCTCGATGAGCGATGGCGGACCGCCCTGATTCAGGAGCTTAGTGTGGTCGGAATTCCACTTCATCCCGGTATTCGCGACACGCCCGCCGGCGCACAAAAGAATCTTGCCGGACTGCGACAGGCCCTTGGAATCGAGGGAAGTGACGGTCACGCTGGCGAAGTCATTTTCCATGTCCGCGGAAAGATTCTTCAGCGCCTTCTTGGTTTTGAGAAACCCCACCAGCGCCTGAGTGCGGTCGGTGTCTATGGTGACGATACCGTGTTTTGAGGTCCACCCGGACCATGAGAGCTCGCCGGTATCGGATACAATCGGATCGGACGAAAGGGGCACCGCGGGGTTCACCGTGGGGGTGCCTTCGAGCGAGCCAATCCGGACGCCATGTTCCAGCGGGAGCGCCAGCTGAAAGCCCGGCGTAAAGTATGGTGCCTCCGGCAGCGGAAGGCGGCGACTGTCGATCACCTGGTCCCTGGAGTAAGTTCGTTCTACGACATCGCGGGCACGGCTGACATCGCTTCGCAGAAAAATCAGGGCGCCGGCCGCGAATTCGGTCATTCTTACGGGATCGAGCGAAATGTCGAAGGGATCGCCCACGTACGGCTGCCAATCCGGCGCGCGCTTCGGCTCGAAAGTGTAAGTCAGGATGGCGTCCCAATCCTGGAAACTCCCGTATGCCGCGATGATAGGAATGCCCTCGCTGGCCCACTCGTTCGGAAACGGGTGGTTAGTCTCGGTCACGGTGTAAGGCTTACCGGCAAACGCGGATCGCGAGAGTTCCACCACGGTGGAGTGGAGCGGATCGTTCACCATCGGTGTGTTGAGCGGGGGAGGCAACTGCGGATGTTCCCAGTACACATGACCGTCCAGCGCATCGAGTTGCAGGAGGGAAGCGAGCATGGGATAGCCGCTGGAGTAGTGATTATGGTCCGAGGTCCCGATTACCGGCGCCTTCACTCCGAGATCGGCCTTGAGATACCGGTTCATCTCCCCGTAATAACCCTGCTCGATACTCATGTAAAACGAGACTTCCGCGCGGAACCTCTCCTCGGGCGCGGCTTGTATTTCCGAAGACTTCAAGCGGGGAACGGGCGCGCCGGCCGATACGCCGGCTAACTCGCGGAGCCTCGCCAGTTGCGGCGCGCTCCGGTTTTCCCGGAGCCACGCATTGTATCGATCGGTCAGTTCCTCTTCGTAGTAAGCCGTCGGAGCGTGGAATCCAGTGCCGATGCCGTTCTCGTTGTCCATTTCGACAATCGCCACCGCCGTCTCATTGCGATACTCGCACTTGGTGTACGGATTGAGGTGCGTGAGCAGTTGCTTGGCATACTGTTTCTGTAACTCGATCAGGCGAGGGTCGAAGAGAATCAGCCCTTTGCCCCAGGCAATCTTGTCGTAGTCCCGGACGCCGTCGCCGGCCTTGTATGACCGTCCCACGTTGAGGTTCAGGTCGACGTATATGCCGCGGCTCTTCAGTTCGGACACCAGAAAATCGAGCCGGTCCAGTTGCTGGGGATCGAAGGACTGGCTATCGTTTCGGCTTCCGTCGACGATGCCCCGCGGCGCCGCGAGATCCAGGAAATGGAGCCGCACGCAGTTCACGCCGAAACGAGCCAGGGTAGTCGCCCACATGGGGATGTCCTGCTTGGGAGGGAGCAAAATGGAACCGGGGCTCCAATCCGTGAGGTGGACGCCCCAAAACCGGATCCTGCTGCCATCCCCTTTCACGAAGTGGCCACCCTGAACGCGAATGAATCCAGCCTTGCCGGCGGGCGCGTCCAGCAGGAAGGAGAGATCGGCGGGCGATCCATCGGCCCGGCGATGATTCATCGCAAACGGCCGCAACGCGCCGTCATTCCATTGCGCAACGGCGGGGAAGGCCATGAGAAGCGCGAGTGGGCCGCACGTCCATCGGAAAGCGGCCCCCGCGAGCGCGAGCGGTAATTTAGGCACCTATTTGTATCCTTACCGGACGCAAACGATTCTAAACCGATGCGGCGCCGAAGAAATCCGACTAAAGTTGGACGGCGCGGGCTTACAGGTGCGCCAGCCCGCGCTGGAGCGCCGCCACCACGGCCTGAGTGCGATCCGACACCTCCAAGCGCTGCAAAATGACGCTGACATGGCATTTGACGGTCGCTTCCGAGATTTTGAGCGCGTCGGCGATCCCTTTGTTGCTCTTTCCGCGCACCATGAGCGCGAGCACTTCGCGTTCCCGCGGGCTCAGGTCGGAATTGGGAGTTCGATTGGCCAGGCTTCGCGCCACCGGTGGAGGAAGATAGCGGCCTCCCGCGTGCACACAGCGCAGCGCTTCCACCAGAGTTTCGTAAGACATGGCCTTGATGACGTAGCCGGCCGCGCCGGCCTCCAGCGCCTGATGGATATCCTCGTCGCCCTCGTAGGTAGTGAGCACCACGCAGCGCGCGCGGCTGTTTTCGCCGCGTATGATGCGCAGGGCTTCCACTCCGCTCATGCCCGGCAGCCGTAAATCCATCAGCGTGATATCGGGGCGATGGCGGCGAAACGACTCCACCGCTGCTTCTCCGGAATCGGCCTGGAAGCAGACCGTCATATCGGGCTGCGCGGCGATGATGGACGCGATTCCCAGCCGCATGATGGGATGATCTTCCACCACCAGGACGCTGAACCGCCGCGCTGCGCTCACGGGTTTAGGGTTCATCAGCTTAGCGCTCCTCGCTCTTCCCGCGCGGGGGAACGCGTAGGAACCTCGACGCTTAGTTCCGTACCTTTGCCGGGGGCGCTGCGAACCGCGAAATGCCCGCCCAGCCGTTCGGCCCGTTCGCGCATTCCGATGAGTCCGAAATGGCCGCCGGTTTGCGGAAGCACCTCGCCGGGCTCGAAACCGCAGCCATCGTCCATCACGGTCATCCGGATTCTTCCGCGCTGGAAGTGAATTCCCAGTGAGACTTCATGCGGATGCGCATGGCGGATGGCGTTGCAGACCGCCTCTCGGGCTACCATCATGATGTCGTGTTCCACTAGCGGATCGAGCACCACCGGCTTCCCGTACGTTTCAACTTTGACGGGCACCTGCGAAGCGGCGCAAGCCTGCCGCGCCATCTGGTCCACCAGGCGGCTGATTTCCGAACGGCCGCCGCGATGCAAATTCCAAACCGCGGCGCGGGCTTCGTCCGTAACGGCGCGTATCTGCGTGCGGGCGCAATCCAGCAGGTTTCTGGCGGCAGCTTCTTGTTCCGGGGGCATGGAGGCGCATGCCTCCAGCAGAGCCGAAACGCCGGTGCATCCCTGGATCAGGGTGTCGTGCATCTCGCGGGCCAGACGGTTGCGCTCCCCCAGAACCGCATGGAACCGGGCGTGGGCTTGCCGCATACGGGCCTGGTATGTGAACCACACCGCCCCAACCAGACCCGCGATGCACAAAACATAAAACCACCAGGCGTGGTAAAAGTGCGGGCGCCAATTAAAGGAAAACGAAGATTCCGACATGGAGCCGGGTTGCGCGATGTCGAACGCGCGCAGGCGAAACCGGTAGTGGCCGGCCGGAATGTTGGTGTAACCCACGCGGCGGGCGCGCGTTTCCGTCCACCCGCTGTCGAACCCTTCCAGTTGATACAGGAAGCGGACGCTGTCCTGCGACCGGAACTGAATCGCACCGAACTGAATCTCCAGCTTGCCTTGTCCGGGGGGCAATTGGAAATCGCCGCCCACACCCACTTCGCGGCCATCCGCCTCTACGCGATAGATCACCGTGGGGGGAGCGGGTTCGGGCCCCTCGGAGTCCGTGCCAATCCGCACAATTCCGGCGGTACTGGGGAACCAGACTTCGCCGCTCGCGGTGGTACAGCCGGCCGGTTGGACGCCGCCATATATCTGCGTGCTCTTGAGGCCTTCGGAAGCGCCGTAAAGCTTCACCGCAGGCCGGTGCGAGGGGACCGCCGTGGTGAGTTCCAGATCGTGGCGGCCGATGGACGAAATGCCATCCGGCCCGCTCAGCCAAAGTTTGCCGTTGCGGTCTTCCAGGATTTCATAGATGCTGTTGCTAGCCAGGCCCTGGGCAGTGGTGTAGACCGTCAGTTGGCCGGACTTCCAGAGATACAGGCCGCTGGTGCGCGTACCGAACCACAACCCTCCTTCGGGGTCTTCATGAATGGCCCACACCTTTTGGTCGCGCAGACGCGCGATAGGTGAATCCGGCACATCCGTTCCGTGGCGCACCCGCGTCAGGCCGCGATCCTTGCCCACCCAAACATCGCCCACCCCGTCGACATAGAGGGCGCGCACGCTCTCGTGCTGTTCGAAGCAGCGTGTGCCATTGGGCTGCCAGCGGCAATAGCCGCCATCCGTGCCGATCCACACGCCGCCCTCGCGGTCTTCCGCAAAGGCCCGCACATAGGGCTGAATCTGCGGAACCGCGAGCGGCGCTCCGTTGACCCAGCGGAACGCGCCTTCCCCTTCGGTTCCGAACCACAGCGTGCCGGATCTGTCGCGAAACACATTGCGAATGCGCACGTTGGCCAGAGGCCCGGGAATGTGCAGCATTTCGGCGTGATGCCCGGTGATCCGGAACAAATGGCTGCCGGATGCCCAGAGTGTGCCGTCGCGATCTGAAAAGATGGTCCCAAAATCGGCATCGTCGAAGTCCGGAAGCACGAAGGTGCTCACCGCGGTCTTATTCAGTCGGACGAGACCGGCCTGGGTCCCGATCCAGACGTTGTGCCCGGACCCCGAAAAGCTGCTCAGGATGGTCTTGCTGGGCAATGCCGGGTCCGCCGGCAGCCTAGAGAAATGGCCATTCTGGTAGCGGAACAGGCCTTCGCCGATGGTTCCGATCCAAAGCGTGCCGTCGTCGTCCTCCAGCAATGTTCGCACCGTGCTCTGAATGTCCGGAACGTGCGCAAAAACGATGGGAGAGGAACCCAAAGCGGGATTGCTTCGTTGCAAGCCGCCTACCGTGCCCACCCAGATGGTTCCGTCGCGCGCCTGCAGGATGGACTTCACGTTGTCGGTCACCCCCCCGGGCAGTTGGTATTCCACCGCGCGATTCCCGTCGATGCAGAAGAAGTGAAAGCCGCCGGCCCACAGACGCCGCTGCTGGTCCACGTAGATGGAATGGACCGCGATCTGCAGCATGCCGTCGCGGCCATCCACGCGCTCAATTCTTCCAGCCCGCCACCGGAACAGCCCGTCATCCGTTCCCAGCCAGATGGCGCCCGCGGAATCCTCGCGAAGGGTCCGGATGTAGCCGTTGGTGAGGCCATCCTCTTTGGACCACGCGTGGAACGAGCGGTTTCGATAGCTGACCACGCCTCCGCCTTCGGTTCCGATCCACAATGTACCGTCGGCCGCGGTGAGCAGGCAGAAGATGCTGTTTTCATGCAACGCCGGCGTGTTGTCGCGGTCGAAAACCACGAACTGCGCGCCGTCGAAACGAACCAGGCCGCCAGTCGTGCCGACCCACAGGAAATGGTCGGACGTTTGGGCGAACGCCTGAACGGTTTCTTCGGGCAGTCCGTCTTCGGCATGCCAGACACGCATGGCGTAGTCGGTGAGAGCGCCCCGAAGCGGGCAGGCACATGCGAAAACACTCGCCAGCACCAGCGCGGAGATGGGCGGACGATGCGCACTTGGCATATGGTTCGCGCTACTGGTGGTATTCTAGCAGGTTGCGGAAAAAGGGCATTCCGGGACCGCTCCCTCACGGGGTGCCCCCTGGGCCCGCCTCTGCAAGTGCCTGCAAAAGAACGAGCGCGTTTCTGAGCCGCGCGCGTAAGCAAGCGGTTGAGGGGCTTTTTCCGCAGCCTGCTAGCTCGAATCCAGGTACCGTACGGCCTCGTGCATTGGCGTGAGATCTGCACTCTAATCCAAGGCGCCCGCCACAATCGGGCGCCAGTGACAAATTTACGCACAGGAGACCATTATGAATTGGGATCAAGTAGAAGGGAAATGGAAGCAACTCAAAGGGTCAGCCCGTAAACAGTGGGGGAATATGTTATACATGGTGCGGCCAGCTAAATCTTCATGTGCTCGCGGCCCAGTGGATACTTGAGCATGAGCGCCCGCGGGGGCCTCTGGCCCCAATTCGCGGCGATCGCGGCGCGTAGCCATGATGAGCGCTTCCTAGCGGCGAGGACAAAGTGAAACTAGAAGGAAAGGTTTGCCTGATTACGGGAGGGAGCAGCGGCATAGGCGCGGCTACTGCCCGCGAGTTCGCCTTTCGTGGAGCGGACATCGCGGTGTGCGGCCTCGCGGCTGATGACGCACTCGCCCAGAGTGTGAAACGAGATGTGGAAGCCTTGAATCACAGAGCTGAGACCATCGCGGCCGATGTGGCGGATCCCGCCCAAGCAGCATCCTGTGTGCAGCGGACGATTGACTCATTTGGCCGGCTGGACGTGCTCGTCCACTGCGCGGGTGGTCCAGCTCCGGGAGCCTTGCTTGAAGTGGATGCCAAGAATTGGCACGGGGCCTTCGATATCCACGTTCACGCGGTGTACCACCTCGCCCGGGCTGTTGTTCCGTGTATGGCCGAGCACGGCGGGGGCGCGATCCTGTTAATCTCCTCGGCAGCCGGGGCCCGCGGTTGCGCCGGCGCGATTGCCTATGGCGTTGCGAAAGGAGCCATACCACAGTTTACCCGTGCCTTGGCGCGCGAACTGGCGGATTTCAATATCCGCGTGAATTGCGTTTCTCCCGGCATCATTCGGACGCGATTTCAGGATTACCTCACTTCCGAACAGGTCGAAAACAACGTGCGGAACCGTATACCGCTTCATCGTGAAGGACGGCCGGAGGACGTTGCGGCGGCGCTTGCCGCCTTAGCCGAAAATGATTTCATCACGGGCGCCGAAATCCCAGTGGACGGCGGCATGACTATGCGAATGGTTTGACGAACGATGGCAAAGCCCTACTTCTCCCCCGTCCCCAGCAGCGTTTCGAAGTACGGCGCCTCCGGCTCCTTGTACACCACGGCAGTCTCCACATTCTTGAAACCCCCGCCCTTCAGATAGCGTTCCAGTTCCAGTTCCGTGAAGCCGAGCCACACGTCGGCATACATCTCGCGCGCTTCCTCGAAGTGATGGCGGTTCAAGTCCAGTACCGCGATCCGTCCGCCGGGCTTCAGAATGCGGCGGGCTTCCTCCACGGCGCGGTGCGGATGGCGCGCGTGGTGCAGCGCCTGGCTGAGGAATGCCAGGTCCACCGTGCCGCTGCGGATGGGCACGTCCTCCAGATCGCCCAGCCGGTATTCCATATTTCCGATACCATGCTTGCGCGCCAGTTCGGCGCCGAACCCCACCATTTTCTCGGAATTGTCGATGGCGATCACCTTCTTCGCCCGCTGGGCCATCAATTGCGAAATGGTGCCTTCGCCCGCGCCCAGGTCGGCAATCACCATGGGCGGCATGAGCTTCAGGAGCGCCTCCGCCACGCCCTTCCACGAACGGCCCGGCACGTATTGGCGGCCGAATTTGCCGGCCAGTTCGTCGAAATAGCGGCGCATCTGGTCCTGGCGTTTGCGCAGGGTCAGGCGCAACGCCTGCCGGTCTTCCACCGCTTCCGGCACCTCGGCGGCCGCTTTTCGCAGCAGGTCCATCAATTCCGCGGGGGCGGTCAGACGGTAGAAAGCGTTCTTTCCCTCCCGCCGGTCGTCTACCAGGCCGGCCTGCTTCAACTGCGCCAGGTGGGTGGAAATTCGGCTTTGCCCTTGCGATAGGCGCGGGCCCGTTCGGCTGACGCCTCACGGATGCCAGCGAGGGGAGGCCGCCAGAGCTGCTAGAATTGTTCTTGCCCGGCGCCACGTGTCAGGTTACGGTACGGGATGATAAAGACAATTCGCCACAAGGGGCTGAAACGGCTTTTTGAACAGGGCGACCCGAGTGGCGTGAACGCGGAACATGTTGGCAAGCTGCGGAATATTCTGGCGACTCTTCACGCTGCCCCAACCGTTGCCCACATGGACATGCCGGGGTTCCGGTTGCATCCGCTCAGAGGCCAGAGGAAAGGCTTCTGGGCTGTAACTATCCGGGCCAACTGGCGGGTGATTTTCCGCTTTGACGACGGCGCGGAGGATGTTGATTATGTCGATTACCACTGAAAGGAAGCAGCCGATGACCATGAAAAACCCGCCGCACCCCGGCCTTGTCGTGTTGCAGGAATGCATTGAGCCTTCGGGCTTGAGCATCACGGATGCCGCCGCTGCCCTTGGGGTAACGCGCAACACGCTTTCGGAGCTGGTGAACGCGAAGCGCGGCATATCCCCGGAAATGGCGGTGAGACTGTCCAAGGTTTTCGGCGGCACCGAGCAAGGCTGGCTGGTGCAACAGGCCCAGTACGACCTCGCACAAGTCCGCCGCGACCACATAAAGCTGAAACGGCTGCAACTGGCTTAGCGCCGCCGCGTTTCGTTATTTTATCAGGAGCCACGACCAGGCGCCCGCCCTGCAACGTTGCCTGAAGAAACTCGAACCCAGCGACACGCTCATAGTCTGGAAACTGGACCGCTTAGGCCGCAGCTTGCGCGACCTGATACGGATGCTCGACGACTTCAGGCAACGTGGTGTGAAATTCCGTTCCCTCACGGAGGCACAATCGACACCGAGACGCCGACCGACCGCGCCATATGGCAGATGATCGGCGTCCCGGCCGAGTTCGAACCCAGCCTTATCAGCGAACGGACCCGCGCCGGGGTGAAGGCCGCGAAAGGCCGAGGCGTGAAATTCGGACGCAAGCCGAAACTGATGGCGCTACAGAGTGAGCTTGCTCGAAAGCAGGTCGCCCGCAGCGAGGACAGGGCAACGTTGCCGAGAGCTTCAAGGTGAACCGGACCACGCTTTACCGGACGCTGAACTCCTAACGGCCACCTTCCGATAAGCCCACCCAACGGCCACGACTTCTCCTTAATGTAACCTCCTAGCGTAATATTGGTTGAGAGAGATGCTACATCAAACGCGCCGGGAGATGACTGCGTTTTTATCTCTGGAAAGCTTCCTTCAGGACGTACGCGTTGGTCTGCGCACACTCCGCCGCCGCACAGGGTTCACCACAGTTGCCGTGCTCAAACTAGCTTTGGGTATCGGCGCAAATGTAGCCATCTTCAGCGTCGTGAAAGCCGTGCTGCTCGACCCGCTGCCTTACGGGCATGCCGACCGCCTGGTCGTTGTGGGCGAACCAACGGCAGACGATCCAGAGAATCCGTTGGTGCCCTATACGGTGATGCGCGAGATTGGCGCCCGCAGCCAGTCCCTCGAAAGCGTATCGGGATACGGGGACGGGGCGGCGCTGCTGTTGGAGAATGACCGGCCCGAAATCCTACGCGGCCTCAGTGTCGATTCCAACTTCTTCGATACGGTGGGGGTGCAGGTCGCACTTGGCCGCAACTTCCTAGCCTCCGACCAGCAGCCCGACCGGCGCCTTGCGCTGATTCTCAGCCATGCCCTGTGGGTGCGCCGGTTCGGCGGCGATCCGCAGATCCTGGGCCGGCAACTCCGCCTCAACAGCGGTCCAGCGCAGGTCGTGGGAATTCTGCCGCCCTCGTTTCAGCCCTTACTCACGGCCCTGTCTACATCGGTTCCCGAAATGTATTACCCGCAGCCGGTCGATCCGTTCGCGACCTGCCGCGACTGCCAGCGTCTGCGTTTCCTGGGCCGTTTGAGGCGCGGCGTCACCCCGAACCAGGCGAGCATGGAGTTGAACGGCATTTTCGCCGCGATGGTGCGCAAGTCGCCGGAATCCCATCCCCGCGGCGCACGCCTCACTTTGGCAGCACTGCCGGACCGACTGCTTGGCCGCGCCCGTACGGCGCTGTGGGCCGTGTGGTGCGCCGCCAGTTTCGTGCTGCTGATTGCCTGCGCGAATGTGTCGAACCTGCTGCTGGCGCGAGCCGCCGACCGCACGCGCGAAATCGCGCTCCGCACGGCGCTCGGCGCGGAAAGGGGCCGGCTGATCCGCCAACTCCTCACAGAGAGCCTGCTGCTGGCCTCCGCAGGCGGAGTGCTCGGCACGGCGCTGGCTTTCTTCGGCACTGGCGTTCTCGCTTCGTTTGCACCCGACGGAATCCCCCGCGCCCAGTCTGCCCATGTGGACGCCACAGTGCTGGGCTTCGCCTTCGTCGCCACCGCATTGGCGGGCCTGCTCTTCGGAATGGCGCCGGCCTGGCGGGCATCCCGAGTGGATCTGACGTGCGCCATCAAGGGCGCCGACCAGAGCGTCCGCGCCCACACCGGCTTGTGCAACGTGTTTACCGTTGCAGAAATCGCGCTCGCGTTCGTGCTGGCAGTGGGCGCCGGACTGATGACTCGCACTTTCTGGCACCTGATGACCATGGGCGCCGGCTTCGACCCGCGCAACGTGCTGACCTTGACTACTTGCGTCGTAAGCCCCCGCTCTGATGCGGACCGTATCGGCTACTACCGTGAGGTGCTCGACAGCCTGCGCGCCACTCCTGGGATCGAAGGCGCCGCGGTGACCAGCCTGATTCCCATGGACTACACCGAGCGGCGCCGTCTCCTGATCGACGAGCACCCCGTCGCGGACGAGACGTACGCACCTTACGCGGACCAATTCTCCGTCTCTACCGATTACTTTGAGATCATGCGGATCCCACTCAAGCGCGGCCGCCTGTTTACCGAGCAGGACACTGCGACGACGCCGCGGGTAGCACTGATCAATGAGACTTGCGCGCGCGCGCAGTTCCCGCACGTGAATCCAGTCGGCAAGCACGTCCAACTGGGTCATTCGCCCTGGATGACTATCGTCGGAGTGGTCGGTGACGTGCGTCAGGATGGCATTGATCGCCCAGTCGACCTCCAAGTCTATATGCCGATCAACCAGGAAGCGATCATCGGCTACTACCGGCTGATGGCGCGCACCGTGGGCGATCCCATGCGAATGGAACGCGCCATCCGCAAGGTTTTTGAAACCGTGGATTTGGGCTCGCCGGTCTACCACGTGAAGCCGCTTGAAGCCTACTACTCGGAGCGGCTGGCGAACCGGAGATTCGCGCTGGCATTGCTCGGTCTGCTCGGAGCGCTAGCTGTGGGCCTAGCGGCGGTGGGTATCTATGGCGTGATTTCGTATTCCGTCGCCCGCCGGGCCAGGGAGATTGGGATCCGCATCGCGTTGGGAGCCACGCGTCGTGACGTGTTGACCCTTATCCTGCGGCAGTCGGTTCCGGTGATTGGAACAGGACTGGGAATAGGCCTCGCTGGCTCGTTGTTACTCGCACGCCTGCTTGCGACGTTGTTGTTCGAGGTCGCGCCGACAGACCCTGCTACGTCCCTTGCGGTAGCGATCCTGCTGTGCTCGGTGGCGTTGGGTGCCGCCGCCCTGCCCGCGCATCGCGCGGCAACCATCGACCCCATGCTCGCCCTCCGCCGTGAGTAGGCCCCCAGAAGCACTCAAACACCCGAAGCCTTAACGCGCCAGAAGAACCGGAACGTTAGGAAACGGCTCACCTGATGGCTTGCGCACTCGCACCTCGAAAGCGCAGTAGCTGTTCTGCGCTGCCGCGAACTGCACCCGTGAGAGCACCGACGCAATCCAGTCTCATCGGCCAGTATGCACCTCAATTGACAAAATACGACGTTCTGTCCGATAACGCCAAGAAAACGGCGTTGTCGAAAACTGCGCATGGTGTCGTCGGATAGTCGGACATAACGCCCTTTTATGTCCGATGATATTAGCGGGCAATTGAAAAACAAACAACTTAATCTGCGCCTGGCTGCTGACCGCTAGATCAGCCGTAGTCCGGCTGCTGCGCACGGCTCGATTCGTACGCAGACGGTCGGCCAGACTGAAAGGCACTACAGTAAATCAATATGGGGCAGATCCTTCGGGGCTGCAACCGATCTATCGCAACCAACGCACATTCAGGCGCCACCAGCCGTATTCGTTCGGTGAACAGACGATCGATGGCAAGCCCCTACTTTTCCCCCGTCCCCAGCAACGTTTCGAAGTAGGGCGCCTCCGGCTCCTTGTACACCACGGCAGTCTCCACATTCTTGAAACCCCCGCCCTTCAGATAGCGTTCCAGTTCCAGTTCCGTGAAGCCGAGCCACACGTCGGCATACATCTCGCGCGCTTCCTCGAAGTGATGGCGGTTCAAGTCCAGTACCGCGATCCGTCCGCCGGGCTTCAGAATGCGGCGGGCTTCCTCCACGGCGCGGTGCGGATGGCGCGCGTGGTGCAGCGCCTGGCTGAGGAATGCCAGGTCCACCGTGCCGCTGCGGATGGGCACGTCCTCCAGATCGCCCAGCCGGTATTCCATATTTCCGATACCATGCTTGCGCGCCAGTTCGGCGCCGAACCCCACCATTTTCTCGGAATTGTCGATGGCGATCACCTTCTTCGCCCGCTGGGCCATCAATTGCGAAATGGTGCCTTCGCCCGCGCCCAGGTCGGCAATCACCATGGGCGGCATGAGCTTCAGGAGCGCCTCCGCCACGCCCTTCCACGAACGGCCCGGCACGTATTGGCGGCCGAATTTGCCGGCCAGTTCGTCGAAATAGCGGCGCATCTGGTCCTGGCGTTTGCGCAGGGTCAGGCGCAACGCCTGCCGGTCTTCCACCGCTTCCGGCACCTCGGCGGCTGCTTTTCGCAGCAGGTCCATCAATTCCGCGGGGGCGGTGAGACGGTAGAAAGCGTTCTTTCCCTCCCGCCGGTCGTCTACCAGGCCGGCCTGTTTCAACTGCGCCAGGTGGGTGGAAATTCGGCTTTGCCCTTGCGCCAGAATATCTTGCAACTCCGCCACTGAAAGCTCCTCCTGCTCGAGCAGCAGGAGCAGCCGGAGCCGGCTCGAATCGGCCGCCAGACGCAATGATTTTAGGATTGACGCCATAGTTGAAATCTTCTAATATCAATGTATCAAGATTTCTTGATATAAGGAAGACATCACTCATGAGCACTGCCACGCTGAACCAGACGGACTTCAAAGTCGCCGACCTCTCGCTGGCCGATTGGGGCCGCAAGGAGATTTCCATCGCCGAGTACGAAATGCCCGGCCTGATGGCCATTCGCCGCAAATACGCCGCCGAAAAGCCGCTGGCCGGCGTGCGCGTCACCGGCTCGCTGCACATGACCATCCAGACCGCGGTGCTCATCGAAACCCTGGCCGACCTGGGCGCTTCGGTGCGCTGGGCAAGCTGCAACATTTTCTCCACGCAGGACCACGCGGCCGCCGCCATCGCCGCCGCCGGGGTTCCGGTGTTCGCATGGAAGGGCGAATCGCTCGAAGACTACTGGTGGTGCACCTTCCAGGCGCTCTCCCATCCCGATGGCAAAGGGCCGCAGCTTATCGTGGACGACGGCGGCGACGCCACCCTGCTCATCCACAAAGGCTACGAGCTCGAAAACGGCAGCGGCTGGGTGAACACCCCGTCCTCAGCGCACGAAGAAGATGTCATCAAAGACCTGCTCAAGAAGGTTTATGCCGAAAATCCGCGGCACTGGCACGAAGTGGTGAAAGAGTGGCGCGGCGTGTCCGAAGAGACCACCACCGGTGTGCACCGCCTATACAAAATGAACGAGGCCGGCGCGCTGCTGGTGCCCGCCATCAACGTCAACGACTCGGTGACCAAATCCAAGTTCGATAATCTCTACGGCTGCCGCGAATCGCTGGCCGACGGCATCAAACGCGCTACCGACGTGATGGTGGCCGGCAAGATCGCGGTGGTCTGCGGCTACGGCGACGTGGGCAAGGGCTCGGCGCACTCGCTGCGCGGCATGGGCGCGCGCGTGATCGTCACCGAAATCGACCCCATCAACGCCCTGCAGGCCGCCATGGAAGGCTTCGAGGTGACCACCATCGAGGACACCCTGGGGCGCAGCGACATCTACGTCACCTGCACCGGCAATTGCGACATCATCACCCTGGAACACATGGAGCGCATGAAGGACCAGGCCATCGTCTGCAACATCGGCCACTTCGACAACGAAATCCAGATGGACCGGCTGAACGCATCGCCCGCCACCAAGACCAACATCAAGCCGCAAGTGGACATGTACACCTTCCCCGCGGGCCAAAGCATTTTCGTGCTGGCCGAAGGCCGCCTGGTGAACCTGGGCTGCGCCACCGGGCACCCCAGCTTCGTGATGAGCAACAGTTTCGCCAACCAGACGCTGGCTCAACTGGACCTCTGGAAGAACCGCGGCGCGTACAAAGTGGGCGTTTACACCCTGCCCAAGAAGCTGGATGAAGAAGTGGCGCGGCTGCACCTGGAAAAAATCGGCGTGAAGCTCACCGCACTCAGCCCCAAGCAGGCCGACTACCTCGGTGTGCCCGTCGAAGGGCCCTACAAGCCGGATCATTACCGCTATTGACGAACGCGCTGTAATTGTCGTGTTACAGTGAAAAAACAGCGTCCTCAGGAGAACAAACTTGGCAGACACACAAAGACACCTTTTTACGTCGGAATCCGTCACCGAAGGCCACCCCGATAAGATCGCCGACCAGATTTCGGACGCCGTCCTGGACGCCGTCCTGGCGGACGACCCCACGGGCCGCGTGGCGTGCGAAGTGCTGGTGACCACGGGCACCTGCATTGTGGCCGGCGAGATCACCACCACGACGTACGTCGACGTTCCGCGCATCGCCCGCGGCACCATCGACTACGTGGGCTATAACGACGCCACCTACGGGTTCGACTGCAACACCTGCGGCGTGCTCAACCTGATCCAGTCGCAGTCGCCCGACATTTCGATGGGTGTGGACACCGGCGGCGCGGGCGACCAGGGCCTGATGTTCGGCTATGCCTGTGACGAAACAGCCGAGCTGATGCCGCTGCCCATCATGATGGCCCACAAGCTGGTACGGCGCCTGTCGGATGCGCGCCGCCAGGGCGTGCTCGAGTTCCTCCGTCCCGACGGCAAGAGCCAGGTGAGCGTGGAATACGTGGGCTCGACGCCGAAGCGCATCGAGGCCGTGGTCATTTCGACGCAGCACAGTCCCGATGTCTCCACCGAAGCCCTCCGCCGCGAGGTGAAGAAGCACATCATCGACGAGATCATCCCCTCCGGTATGGTCGATTCGCAGACGAAGTATCACATCAACCCCACCGGCCGCTTCGTGGTGGGCGGTCCGCACGGCGACACCGGCCTCACTGGCCGCAAGATCATCGTCGACACGTATGGAGGCATGGGCCGCCACGGCGGCGGCGCATTCTCCGGCAAGGACCCGACGAAGGTGGACCGCTCGGCCTGCTACATGGCGCGGTACATTGCCAAGAATATCGTGGCGTCGAAACTGGCCAGCCGTTGCGAAGTGCAACTGGCGTACGCCATCGGCGTGGCCGAGCCCGTATCGGTCCGTGTGGACACTTTCGGCACGGGCGTGATTCCCGACGAACGCTTCACGGAGCTGGTGCGCGAGAGCTTCGTGCTGACTCCGCGCGGAATCATCGAGCACCTCGATCTGCGCCGTCCGATTTACCGGAAGACGGCTGCGTTCGGCCACTTCGGCCGAAGCGAAGACACGTTTAGCTGGGAATTTACCGATAAGGCGGAAACGCTCAAAGAGCGGGCCGCGGTGGCTGCGAAGGCGTAACCGAAGGATTGTTTGGCGGGCGCGAATCGCGGGAGCGCTCCCAGCTAAAACGCACCCCACCTCAGACACGCTACCGGTTTCATTAATTTCTATAATTTCGACTATTTCGAGTATGGTTCGCTGGAAGCGAGGAGATCCATGGCCTCAACTCTCACCGACCCAATCTCAATTCCAGACGGTCAGGACACCCAAATTCGCGATCTTCGCCGATTGATTCAATCGGGAGGCGCCAAGCTGATCGGACCGGATGGCCGCGAGATCGCGCTCCCGCAGGTCGTCCACGATCTTCTTCTCACAATGTTGAAGAACTTGAAGTCGGGGAACGCCATTTCGATCGTGCCCGAGCATCGGCAACTTACGACACAGCGAGCCGCCAACATCCTCGGCGTCTCGCGGCCTTTCCTGGCCGGGTTGGTGGAAGCCGGCGAGATCCCGTTCCACATGGTCGGCCGCCATCGCCGAATTTACCTGAGCGACTTGCTCGACTACAAGCGGCGGCGCGACGCAGCCCGCCACGATGCGATCAGCAAGATGGCGAAATCGGAAATGGAAGCCGGTACTCACGATAAGGTGATTCTGCCTGACGGGGCTGAAGACGAGTGACGGACGACCTGGTCGTCCTGTTGGACGCCTGTGTTCTGATTCACGCGCCGCTTCGGGACACTCTTCTCCGCCTGGCCGAGCACCCGCGGCTCTATTTGCCTCGATGGTCCGACCAGATCATGGCGGAAGCGTGCGCAATCTTCAGACTCGGATTGGCCTCTCGACGAAGAAGACCGATTACCTCGTGGCGCAGTTGAGAGCGCATTTCGCCGACTGTTGGGTGCTCGGACATGAGCGCCTCATCGCCAGCATGGACAATCATCCCAAGGATCGTCACGTGCTCGCCGCGGCCGTAAAATGCGGTGCGCAGTCGATCGTCACTTACAACAAGCGCGATTTTGCGGCGGCGGCCACAGAACCGTGGGGTATTGAAGTTCAGGGCCCGAGCACATTCTTGAGGTACTTATACGACCTCGATCCAGCGCTCGTCGTCGAAAAACTTGAGGAACAGGCCCGCGATCTTGGGCGAAGCTTACCAGAACAACTCGCCGTGCTACGGAAGGCAGTACCGGCCTTCGTGGACGGTCTCTGTCAAGATCTGAGAATTTAGCTCAGCCCTTTCGCCGCGCTCTCATCCAGGAACCACGCCACCGAATCCCCATTGTTTCCGATCTGCGAGGGAAATTTCTTGGGATCGTATGGCGCCCGAAAAACGGCCCGCAAGGCTTCCACTTTATCTTCGCCAGCCACCAGAAACACCGTATTCCGCGCCGCCAGCAGCACGCCGGGCAGCAGCGTGACACGCCATTGGTTGAATTTCTTCGCAAACGTGGCGGCCGCGATGCCAGCGCAGTCGTCGATTAGCGGATCGCCCGGAAAAAGGCTCGCGGTGTGAGCGTCCGGTCCCATGCCGCGATGCACGATGTCGAATTGCGGCATCTCGCCGCCATGCAGGCCGAAGAAATCGCGAATCTCCGCGGTGTAGCGCTCCGCGGCTTCCGCGGGCGCCATCTCCCCCACGATGCGGTGCACGTTGCCGGCGGGAATGTGCGCGGCTTCGATCAAATTGTCGTTCGCCAGCTTATAATTGCTGGCCGAATCGGTGGGCGCGACGCAGCGCTCGTCGACGAAGAACAGGTGCACCGGGTCCCATGCGAATTGCGTCGCCGCCATCTTCTGAAAGAGCAGCTTGGGAGTGCTTCCGCCGGAAATGGCGATCGCGGCGCGGCCTCTCGCGGCGATCGCGGCTTCGAGCAGCTTGAAGATATGGCGCGCGCAAGCATCGGCGGCCCCTTGCGCATCTGGCGCGGTGAATTGTTGTACGCTCATGACTCTAAAGATGCGCCAGTTGCTCGGCGGACACCAGCGCCCTTTCGAAAACCGGGTCGTGCCGCACAATTCCCAGTTCTTCGCGCATCAGCAGATAATCGGTGGGCTGCGGCAGATTGGTGCATTGCGACGTGCCATTGAGCGTGACCACCATGCGATCGTCCTGGCGCTCCAATGCCACGGCGATCGCTTCGCCGGTCAGCCGCACCCGCAGGAAATTCTCATCGGCAACGCGCGAGAGATGCAACAGCGGATTCACACCCACCTCGGCCAGCGAGTCGCGAACCCACGCTCCCAGGTACAACGCGGGGACGCAGCGCGAGCCGCCCCACTCCACTTCCACGGCGGCGATGCGCGTCAACTGCGCCGCGTTTTGCTGGTTCTCAAAAACTTGCGACAACATTTCGCGCCAGCGTGTCAGGATGGTCCACGACAGGTCTCCCAGCATGACCCCTTGCTCCGCCAGTTCCCGCGCGCGCAGCAGGATACCCGCCGCGTCGGGCGCCGACGCGCTGTCGAGCACCACCTTCTGTGCCATTTCCGCGATATCGCGGAACTCGGGCATGGCCAACAATCGCGTACTGCGGCACCAGACAATCAGCGGAAGGTCGGGCACGGTGAGCGGCAAAACCACCGACCGCAGATCGGCCAGCGCCGCGTCCGAAACGGTGATCTCCACCTGCTCGCAGCAAATCTGCCGCCGCTGTCCGAACGGCATCCAGCACTGCGAGTAGACCCGCTCCGTCATGGAGCGCTCGCCCGCGCCGCTGAGCCGCACCAGAACGGCGCGTGCCGGGTGCTCCGGCATGAGCGCCGCGATGGTCTCTCCCAGGTCTTGCGTATCTTCACCGGCTTCGGCCAGCACCAACAGCGTCATGGAACAGGCGCGCAGCACGCCCGTGCCGCCTTCGGCCTGCCCCTGCTTGCCGCTATCCACCCACAGCTCGGCAAGTTCCTTGAGGATTTTTTCCGGAGCGACGGTCGTCCCCATCACGGTTTCCTCCACACGTGCCCGTGCCGCGCCAGCATGGCGTCGGACGCCGCGGGCCCCCAAGTTCCCGCCGGATAATTCGGAAAATCGGCCGGCGTCTCGCGCCACACGTTCTGAATCGGCTCGACCACGCCCCAACTCGCCTCCACCATGTCCTGGCGGGTATACAACGTGGCGTCGCCGACGATGGCGTCGAGCAGCAGCGTTTCGTAGGCCGATGGCGAACGCTCTCCGAAACTCGACCCGTAGTTGAAATCCATCGATACGGGCCGCAACATCATTCCCGATCCCGGCCGCTTGGAGCGGAATTTGAGCGAAATCCCTTCCTCCGGCTGGATGCGCACAATCAGCAGATTGGGCGCGCTCTCGGCGCCGTCGTGATCGAAGATGTGCAGCGGCGCCTCGTTGAACTGAATGGAGATTTCGGTAACGCGCTTGGCCAGGCGCTTGCCCGTGCGAATATAGAACGGCACGCCGGCCCACCGCCAGTTTTCCACGAATAGCGTGACGGCCGCGTAGGTGTTGGTCTGCGATTGCGGGTCGACCCCGGTTTCCTGGCGGAAGCCGGGCACGTCCTTCCCGCCGATGCTCGCCGGCCCGTACTGTCCGGCCACGGTATTCTGGCGCACTTCGCCGGGCGTCATGGGGCGGATGGAGCGCAGCAGCTTCGACCGCTCGTCGCGCACCGAGGGGGCACGAAACGTGGCGCTCGGCTCCATGGCGATGGTGGCCATCACCTGCAGCAGGTGATTCTGGATCATGTCATCGAGCGCGCCGGCTTCCTGGTAATACGCGCCGCGGCCCTCGACTCCGATGGATTCGGCCCCGGTGATCTGCACGTGATTGACGTATCGCCGGTTCCACAAGGGCTCGAAGATGCCGTTGCCGAAGCGAAATGCCAGGATATTCTGCACGGTCTCCTTACCGAGGTAATGATCGATGCGGTAAACCTCGGATTCATCGAAGGACTCGTGCAGGCGGTCGCTCAATTCGCGCGCACTGGCCATGTCGTGCCCGAAGGGTTTTTCCACTACCAGGCGGCGCCATCCGTTTCCCTTGCTCAAGCCTGCCGCGCCCAATCCCTGCGCTGCGCGCGCATATTGGCTGGGCTGCGTGGAAAGATAGAACATCACGTTGCCGCCGGTGTGGCGCAGCTTCTCGATCTCCGCCAGCCTTCCGGCAAGACTCTGGTAGAGGGCCGCATCGCCGATATCGCCGGCCACGTAGAATAGTCCGGCCGCGAAAGCGTTCCAGACATCGGCATCGAAGGTAGTGTCTTCGGAGAACTGTTTGACGGCCTCCAGCATCTTCTCGCGGAAGGCCTCGTCGCTCATGGGCGTGCGGGAGATTCCGACCACCGCGAAGCCGGCGGAAAGCCTTCGGTCGTAAGCCAGACGGTACAGGGCGGGGAGCAGCTTGCGCTTGGTAAGGTCGCCGTTGGCGCCGAAAATGACGACTGCGCACTCCGGGACGCGCCGTTCAAACCGCAAGGGATCTTGAAATGGATTCTCGATGGGCATCGTCACCCAAAATACCACGGCCGGCGGGCCACTCGTATCGCAATACGATTACAGGGTCGACCCTGGTAGCGCGGCGCTCGGTATCTCGGTCCTCAATCGCCCGGTCCTTCCGCAGTGGTACGCCGAGCGCGCGAAAGTAATCCGCGACCACTTCGAACATGGGCTGGGCTTGGGTTTAGGTCCCCTGCTTTCCAAGAACTTCCGCCCGGATGGTCATCATCTGCTCGCACGAGAACGAAGTGGTGGCCGCCACGGTCTGCGGCAGGACGGCCAAACATGTCAAGGGCGTTCTACTTCGATTTTGCTGGCTGAATCGGCGCGCCGTCTCGCACCTCATCGGTGGCCCGCCGCACCACCGTGTCGCCGGCCTTCAGATTTCCGAGGACTTTCACCAGGTCGCCTTCCGCGGCGCCCTTCTTCACGTCGACCCACTCGGCGCGCCCGTCCCGGCCGCGAATCACGAACGTGCGTTCCGTAGTGCTCACCACGCTGGTCTTGGGCACCCACAATTCGGCGCCCTGGCCCCGTACCGGCCATTTCACACTCGGGTACATGCCGGGAGCGAGCGTGGCGTCGCGATTCATGACGTCGAGTTCTACCGGCATAGTGCGGGTCTTTTCGTCCAGCACGCCGGCGACGCGCGCGATCCTGCCGGAATAATTTCGCCGGGGATATGCTGGCACGGTGAACTCAACGGTGGCTCCGCGAGCGATACTCCCAACGTACTCCTCCGGCACCGGAATTACCACGCGCAAATGCGAAACCTGCTGAATCACCAGAAGAGCCGGGTCCGCACCCGGACCCACCAGAGCCCCCGGGTGCACCAGGCGATCGGTGATCACTCCGTCGAACGGCGCGGTGATCTTCAGATAGGCCAGCATGGCCTTGAGGGCGTCTGCGGCGGATTGCGCTGCCGCGCTCGCCCGCTGTCTGGACCGCACCAGGGCCTGCGCCGCCTCCACTTGCTTCTGTGCCTGAACCACATCGTTTCCGGCGACGGCTCCGGGCGTTTTGGCGGCTTCCTGAGTTCGTTCGTACGTGCTTTGAACGGCCGCCAACTGCGCTTCGGCTTGCAGACGGTCCGCTTCCGCCGCCTGAACTCTGGATTCCGCCTCGGCGATCTGGGCGTCCATTTCGGGAGCGGTCAAACTGGCGAGCAGCTCACCCTCCTTCACCACGCTGCCGCGGTCGACCGGCACCTTGTCGACATAGCCCCGCACCTTGGCGTGTAACGACACGCTCAGGTAGGGCGAGATTTCGGCCGGAAGGTCGACCGTTCGGGACTCCGGCTTGGAGATTACCGGTGCGAGATCGGTGGTTTGCGCGAGGGCCGGCGACGCCAGGATGGCCAGCAAGAGGAGGCGGGCTGAAGCCCGCCTGCAGGCTAAAGCCTGCCCCACGTCCTGACTTCTGACTTCTTCTTTACCTTGCATCATAATATCGGCTCGTGGGATCCATCGGATCGAGTGAGGGAGAAGTAACCGACGCTCTCCGCTGCAGGATGGCGTAGATCGAAGGCAGGATGGTCAGGGTGGCAAACGTGGAGACCAGCAAACCGCCGATCACCGCGCGGGCCAGGGGAGCGGCCTGCTGTCCCCCCTCTCCGAAGCCCACGGCCATCGGCAGCATGCCGAAAATCATCGCTGCGGCGGTCATCAGTATGGCGCGCAGGCGGCTGCCGGCGCCGGCGCGAGCTGCCTCCAGGACCGGCCGGTTCTCGCGGCGTGCGCGCTCGGCGAACGTGACCAGCAGAATCGAATTCGCGACCGCGATCCCGATGGCCATGATGGCGCCCATGAACGACTGGATGTTGAGCGTGGTTCCCGTGGCTCGCAGCATCAGCAGAACTCCGCAAAGCACCGCGGGAACCGTCAGCACGATGGCCAGCGCCAGCCGCACCGATTGAAAGTTGGCGGAGAGCAAAAGAAAGATCACCGCAACGGCGAGCAACAGACCGGTCCGCAATCCCGAAATCGTTTGCATCAAGGGGGGAATTTCACCGCGTGTTACCACGGTAACGCCCCGCGGAGGAGCGCCGGCCGCCGCCACGGCCTGAGCGATCTTGCCCGCCGCCTCCCCGAGCGTGATCTGGTGAATATTCGCCGTGACACTCACCACCCTCTGGCCGTTATACCGGTCGATCTCGCCGGGCATGGTATTGGTCTTCAGGCTCGCGATGTCGTCGAGCAGAGGTTTGGGGCTTCCCGCGAGCATCACGGGAACGCCGCCCACCTGCGCCACGCTCTGAATCTGGTTCTGAGGCAATTCCACCTGAATCTGGAAGGCATTGCCGGAGTTTGGATCGCGCCAATAGTTAGGGTCGGTAAACCGGGACGAAGAGGTCGCCGGCACCACCGAATGCACCACATCCGCCATGGTCAATCCAAACTGGCCGCTTCGATTGCGGTCAATGTCGATGTCCAAAGTGGGGTAGTTCATCTCCTGCGAGAATTTCAGATCGCGCAGGAAGTCCAGCTTCGCGAGGGAAGCGCGGACTTTTTGCGCGAATGCGTAGTCGGCCTGGAGATTGATTCCCTGCACGTCGATCTCGACGGGCGTGGGCGACCCGAAACTCATCACCTGTGTGACGATGTCGCCTGCCTCGAAGGAAACTTCCGTTCCAGGCAGCTCGCGCTGGAGACTGGCTCGCAATCGCTCGCGGAGGGTTTCGCCACGGGGAGCGTCCGGTTGGAACGAAATCTGAACGATGGCATCCTGCGGCCCGCTGGTGAACAGATGAATCAGGTCGACAGGATAGCTGGAGGGTATCAGCCCGACGAAATCGCTGGTAATCCGGATATTGTTCTTGCCCGCTTCCCGCTGAATGATATCCAGCGCGTGGAGCACGATGCGCTCGCTCTCCTCAATTCGCGTGCCGGCGGGGGCGCGCAGGCGAAGCCGATAGAGCGGGGCGTTGGCGTCGGGGAACAGCTCGGTGCCCATGCGAGGCAGCAGAAAGTACAACAGCCCCAGGGCGGAAGCCAGATAGACGATCGCAAGCGGCCAACGGAACCGCAATACGGCAGTCAAGTAGCGCTCATAGAACCGGCGGAGGAGGCCATGCTCCTCCCCGCGGTGAGCTTCCCGCATCAGCCAGGCGGAGAACACCGGCACCAGGCTGCTCGAGAGCAGGTACGAAGCGATCATCGAGAAGGCCACCGCCAGCGACAACGGAACGAAAAGCTGCCGGCTCACGCCAACCATGAAGAAGGAGGGTACGAACACGGCGAGAATGCAGAACATCGAGAGCAATCGCGCCATGGCCGTGCGGCTGCAGGCCTCCACAACGGCCCGCGCGCGGGAAACGCCGGGGAGCATCTGGGTGTGGATGTTCTCGATCTCGACCGTAGCCTCGTCCACAAGCACGCCGACCGCCAGCGCCAGCCCTCCCAGGGTCATGATGTTGATGGTCTGGCCCGTCAGCCAGAGCAGAACGACGGCGCCCAGCAAGGCGAACGGGATGTTCATAATGACGATCGCGGCGCTGCGCCAGTCCCGCAGAAAGATCAACACCATCAAGCCGGTGAGCGCCGCGCCGAGTAGCCCTTCGGTCACCAGACCGCGGAGCGAATTGGTGACGTAGGGCGATTGATCGAACTGCAGGCTGACCTCCACATCTTCCGGCAGCACCTTTTGGAAAGTCGGGATGGCCGCCTTCACGGCCTTGATGACTGCCAGCGTGGACGCGTCCGCGCGCTTGGTCACGGGTATGTAGACCGTCCGCTTGCCATCCACGTGCGCGTAGGCGCTAACGATGTCGGTTCCATTTTCGACCGTTCCGATATCGCGCAGGTAGACGCTGGTGCCGGTAACCGGGCGGATCGGTGTATCCAGCAGCTCCGCCAGGTTTGCGCCGAGTGCGGAATTGGTCCTGGCGATGCGTTCGATGTTGCCGGTCCACATATTCCCGGATGGCATGACGACGCTCGATTTGCTGACTGCCTGGATGGCCTCCTCGGGAGAGATTCGATACTGCCGCAGCTTGCCGGGATCGAGCGTGACGACGATAGTTCGCTGGTTTCCTCCAAATGGAGGCGGCGCCGACACGCCAGGCAGAGTGGCAAACAGTGGCCGCACGCGATTGATGGCGTAATCCTGCAGTTCCCCTTGGGTGTGCGCCGCGCTCTTGAAGACCAGAAGCCCAACGGCCACGCTGCCGGCATCGAAACGCGTGATAAAGGGCGGAACCGTACCGGGCGGCATGAAAGAGCGCGCGCGGTTCACGTAGCCGACGGTTTCCGACATCGCCTGGCTCATATTGGTGGCCTCATGGAACACCAGCTTCATGAGAGCCGCGCCCTGGATGCTTTTGCTCTCCACGTGATCGATGCCGGTTATGTAAAGGAAATGATATTCGTAATAGAACGTCAGGTAACCTTCCATTTGGGCCGGGTCCATGCCGCTGTACGGCTGTGCCACGTAGATAGCCGGATCTCCCACCTGCGGAAAGATATCGACGGGCATTCGCTCGACTGCCAGGACGGCGCACAGGGCAATCGCGATCAGGGCCACGACTACCGTTACCGGTCGGCGAAGCGCGGCTAAGACGAGACGCATGTTCCTCCCATTCCGGCCACCGGCTCGTGAGGCAGGTTGGCAACCTGCGGGACCCAAAGAGTACCCCTGGTAACCCGCCGCCCAACGTCACTCGATTCCCGGAGCCTCATTAGCGAATTGCCTCATTCAGAAAAGGCTGGAGATCGCCCCGTGCCGCTGCCACCTGAAGCCGCGCCCGCCACACATTCAGACGCGCCAGGGCGTCGTCGATCTGGGCCTGGACCAGCAGGCGTTGCGCCTGCGCGGCATCGTCGATGGGCGCCAACCCCGATCGGTACCGCGCCGTCGCCTGCTCGACCGCTACGCGGCCGGACGAGACCGCCACAGGAGTATTCGCCGCCACCCTGCGCGCGCCGGCGAGCGTGGCCAGCGCGGCGTTGAATTGCGCCCGCAGCTTTGTGGCGATCGCCTGGTATTGCGCTTGCTGCGCCCGTATGTTCGCCGATTGCATGGCTTCCTGCTCGCGGGCCGCAAAACGGTCCATCGCAGGGAACGTAACCGTGAGGCCCACGCCGTAATTGGGTACTGTGGGCACGAGGCCATTCAGTCCGCCCAATCGGGCGCCATCGGTCTCAAAACCGGTTCCACGGCCAGCCGCGAGACCCTGGACGAGGAACTGCGGATAGTATGTTCGCCCCAGGGCATCGAGGCGGCTTTGCTGTTGCGCAATCGCCGCGGTCTGCTCGCGCGCCAGGGGATTGCCGGCGGCGTCGAAGGGAGGTTCGGGGCCGTCGGGCGGAGATTCCATCAGCCTGCCTGGATTCAGGTTCACCTGGGATGGGTCGAGACCTACGAATTCGCTCAACGTCGCGCGGGCGACTTCGATGGCCTGCTCGGCCTGGGCGACTTGCGTTTGGGCGAGCGCCATTTCGGCCTCCACCCGGGACTCATCGGCTCCCGGCCGCAACTGCGCGCTCACCAGTGCGTGAATGCTGCGCCGCAGAACCTGCCAGCTATCCACCGCGGCCCGCGCTGCTTCGGCGATCTGCCGCGATGCGATCACGGTGAGAAATGCGTCGGCCGTGGCCACCGAGACCTCGTAACGGGTCCGGTTCAGCGCGGCCTGCGCCTGGTCCCGCGTGGCCGTGGCGGCGGTCACATTCGCACGGCGTAAACCGAAGTCGAAGGGCTGCCAGGCAACCAGGACGCCCGCGCCGCTGTCGAATACCGAGCCGAAGTTGTCCGCCTTCACACCATCTACGCCCGGTATGATGCCCTGCGGCAACAGCAGGCCGTAAAACGTGTTCCGCGTGGCGCGATTCACCTGCAAGAGGCCGTCCACGCGCGGCAGGTACGCAGTCCGCGCCAGGCGGATCGCCGCCGCTGCGGCGTTCATCTGTTCCTGCGTCACGCGGATGGATGGATAATTTCGCAGGGCCTCTTCCACAGCCTGTGCGATGGTCATCTCCGCCGGCGGAGCGGCCTGCTGAGCCGGCAGAAGCATACCTGCCGCGAGCACCATGCCGGCAATTTTCCTCGCGCGGCGGTATTCGTTTCTGCGCGTCTTCCGCATGACGACTATTTCCCCTCGAACAGTTCCCCGATGAACTCGCGCACCTTGAGTTTGGCCGCCGCCAGCGCTTTGCGCCCCAGGGGCGTGGCCCGATACACCTTGCGAAGCGATTTGCCCTTGCGCAGCTCCTTTGCCTTCAGGTACCCCTTTTTCTCCAGGCCGTGCAGCAGTGGATAGAGGGTCCCGGGGCTGATGCGATATCCATGGCGGGCCAGTTCTTCGAGCATGCCCAACCCGAATACGGGGCCTTCCACGGCATGGTGCAGGATATGGAGGCGCATCAACCCGGAGTACAGGTCCCGGTCGACCGCGGGATCTTGGTAGTCGAGCATCGTACTCTCGATTCGATAACGAAAGTCATTATGGAACTGTCTGCCGCGGATGTCAAGGGGTGGTCTCCACGGGGCCAGCCGGGACCAACCGCTTGCTTACGCGTGCGGCTCGGTACAGAGCCGACACGGAGCGGGGCCGGGCACACGGTGAGGGCGCGGATGCTGGCTTCTTGGATAGCGCCGCGACCGCAGTGAAGGTACAAAAGCTAACAGCCGAGTTTCAAAACTTTCGTCAGCCGCTCCATGGCCGGCTCCAGAATCGAGCGCTCCGCCGCGTAGCAAATGCGTATCGAGCCCTCGCCGCCCGCTCCGAACGCCACGCCGGGCGCCAGCCCCACGCGCGTTTCCTCAAGCAGCCGCTTGCAGAACGCGAACGAGTCTTCCAGTCCTTCGATCCTGGGGAACACGTAAAATGCGCCGTCCGGTTTGGGAAGCGTTACGCCCTCGATGCCGGAGAGCGCCTGCAGGCAGATGTCGCGGTTCTCGCGAAGCCGTTCGAGCATGCGCCGCAGCTCCGCCTCGCCTTCCGCCAGTGCCGTTTCGCCGGCTTTCTGCGCGAAGCTGGGGGCGTGCGAAACGATGAATTCGTTCAACTGCGTTGCCTTGGCGCCCATATCCCGCCGCGCCACCAGCCATCCCACGCGCCAGCCCGTCATGCAGTAGCTTTTGGAGAACGAGTGAACCACCATGACGGCATCGTCGCGCGTGGCCATGCGAAGAATGGAAGGCGCCGCATCGCCCAGCGCGGCGCCGGTATAGTACAGCCGGTCGTACACCTCGTCCGCCAGCAGCCACAGGCCGTGGCGGCGCGCGAATTCCAGCAGCGCGCGCTGCTCTTCTTCCGTCGCCACCCAGCCCAGAGGATTCGAGGGCGAAGTGTACAGCAGCAGGCGCGTGCGCGGAGTAACCGCCATTTCGAGCGCGTCGAAATCGCAGACGTAGCGGTCGCCGCACAGCGGATGCGCGATCTGCCTAACCGCCGCATTCGCCATCATGACGCTGGAACTGCCGTTGGGCCACGCGGGCGTCAACACCAGCGCCTCATCGCCGGGATCGAGTGCGCAGCGGATGGCCACGTTCAGCGCTTGCACCCCGGAAGCCGTCACCACAATCTCATTCGCCGGATCGAGCTCCACTGCGTGCAGCCGGCGATAGTTTTCGGCGATGGCGCGCCGCAGCGAGGGAAGCCCGGCGTTCTCGGTATAGAAGGTGTAGCCGTTTTCCATGGCGTCGACCGCCGCGCGCTTGATGTAATCGGGCGTGGGCAGATTGGATTCGCCGAAATACAGGCGCAACACTCCATCCATCCCCATGGCGATCTCCGCCAGTTCGCGGATGCGAGAGTGCGGAACGCGTTCGACCGAGCTTGCAAGGTGTGGCATCTTTTCCATTCTCCCGCTACTTCTTCTTCTCCAGGTTCCATAGCTCGCGCGAAAGCACGCGGCCGCAGAACGGGCAATAGTTCACGCCCACGAACTGGTGACGCTCGTCGCCGAATACCAGGAAATACTCGGTATCGATCTCGGTGATGATAGTCCCGTTGCTGAGCTGGTAAGGCTGCGCGTGGCGCGCCAGGTCGCGGTCGATTAGCCGCTCGAATTGCGAACAACAAGTCATATTCCCACCACTTTGCTGCGGCGCTCGAGCAGCACGGTATCGCGCCACCGGCCGTCGCGCTGCCCGATTCGTTCCCGCACGCCCACCCGCCGGAATCCCAACTGCTCATGCAGGGCGATGCTGGCGCGATTCTCCGGGAAAATGCCGGCCTGTAGCGTCCAGATTCCGTTGGCTTCCGACTCCGCCACCAGCGCGGCCAGCAAGCGCCGTCCAAGGCCCTGCCCGCGATATGCGGCCGCCACATAGACCGAAACTTCCGCGACCCCGGCGTAGCACTCTCGCCGCGACACCGGGCTGAGAGCGGCCCACCCGCTCACGGTCTCGCCGGCGCGGATCGTCAATCGCGAGTGGCGCAAATGTCCCGCGTCCCATTCGGGCCATTCCGGCGCGCCGGTTTGGAACGTGGCATCGCCGGTCGCGATGCCCTCGAGGTAAATCTCGCGCACCGCCGGCCAATCGGAATCCCGCATGGGTTCGATGATCCAATGCATGGCTACTGAATGGTGCTGGCGCCCTGGATGCCCATGTCGGTGGTGGCGATGTTGCGGTTGATGTGCTGATCGAGATCGATCACGTAAGTCTCCGGCGCGTCGATCAGCACCGGCGAGTGCGTGGCGCAGACGATCCGGAAGCGTTTGCGGTCCACCAGTTCCATCAACATCTTCAGGATGCGCCGCTGGTTGGATACCGAGAGCGCCATCTCCGGCTCGTCCAGCAGCAGGATGGAGCCGTCGGGCAGCCTGGGAAAGCTCTCGCGAAACAGCGCCAGCATGACCTGTCCGTGGCTCGCGGTTTTGAGGAAGTCCAGCATCTCCGGCTGGCCGGCGAAGAACTCGAGCTGCTGCCGCGGATTGTGCTGCTCCGCATCGAAGAGAAACGTCGAGGCGATCTTTACCTCGCCCGGTTCCAGCCGGTAAACATAACCTTCCACCTGTTCGCCGCGCAGGGCGTAATAGATGGAATGGAGCAGGGTGGACTTTCCACAGCCGTTCTCGCCGCGCAGCACGATCAGCGTGTGCGAGAGGTCCACGATCATCGGCATATGGAAATTCAGGTTGGGAAAGACCGGGTGGCCCAAAATCTTGAGGTACATTGTTTCACAGGATAGCAGGTCGGGCGAAGAACTCGTTCCCGCATGTGTAGCCTGTTAGAATCAAAGCATCCCGATGGCCATCCAGACCCGCACCCCAGGCGCGCGTCAATTCTTCTCCAAGCACGGAATGCTTTCCAAATGGCATCCCAAGTATGAATTCCGCGCGGGGCAGGTGGAGATGGCGGAGGCCGTGGAAGCGGCCCTGGCGGATAAGCGCCACCTGATTGTGGAGGCCGGAACGGGCACCGGAAAAACGCTGGCGTACCTGGTTCCGGCGCTCCAATCGGGCAAGCGCGTAGTGGTGTCCACGGGCACCAAGAATCTACAAGAGCAACTTTTCTTCAAAGACGTTCCGTTTCTCCAGCAGCACTTCACGCGGCCGTTGAAGGTCTGCTACATGAAGGGCCGCAATAATTACGCCTGCCGGCAGAAAATTTACGATTCCGAGAATGCGCCGGTGCTCAACGGGCTCGAAGAGGTGGCCGATTTCGAGATCATCCGCAATTGGGAGAAGACCACCGAATTCGGCGACCGGGCGGAAATCAAGACTCTGCCCGAGGCCTCCACCGTGTGGCCCAAGGTGGACGCGCGCAGCGACCTGTGTACCGGCCAGAAGTGCGCCAATTTCGAACGCTGCTTCATCACCCAAATGCACCAGCGGGCCGTGGAGAGCGACATCGTCATCGTCAATCACCACCTGTTCTTCGCCGACCTGTCGATCAAGGACGAGAACTACGAGGGCGGCATTTTGCCGGACTACCACGCGGTGGTCTTCGACGAAGCCCACGAAATCGAAGACGTGGCCGGCCAATATTTCGGCTTCGCGGTGAGCAATTACCGGCTGATGGATCTGCGCCGCGATATCGGGGTGGTGGGCCGCATGAAAAAGTTCGGCACGCCCGAGTTGGACCGCATTCTGCAGCGGTTCGAGGAGCTGACAGGCGCGTTTTTCGCGTTGTTCGGCGAGGTTGACCGGCGGGTTGCCTTTCAGGGCCGCGAGGCCTTTCGCGAAGCCAACGAAGAGGCGTATTCCGACCTGCTGGCGGTGCTGGAATTGATCGGCTCGAACCTGCGGCTGATGCAGAATCCGCCGGAAGAAATCCAGCCGCTGATTCGCCGCACGAACGAGCTGCAGATGGCCCTGCGCTTTGTGATGGAAGAAGAAGACGAGCGCTACGTGTATTGGGTGGAACGCCGCGGACGGGGCTGTTTCCTGCAAGCCACGCCGATTGAAGTGGCCGATATCGTGGCGGAGCGGCTCTTCAGCAAAGTGGACACGGTAGTGCTGACGTCGGCGACGCTGGCGGTGGCGGGCGGGTTCGAATACGCGAAGAAACGGCTGGGCGTCGAGAATCCGCGCACTCTGATTGTCCCCGGGCATTTCGATTATCGGAAGCAGGCGCTGTTTTACGTGCCGCAGCACCTGCCGGAGCCGCGCAGTCCGGCCTTCACGGCGGCGGCGTCGGACGAAGTCCTGCGCATTCTGGCGCACAGCCGAGGACGCGCTTTCGTCTTGTTCACGAGCTACCAGCAGATGCGCCTGGTGTACGAAAAGGTGTCGCTCGACTTGGAGTATCCCACGCTCATGCAGGGAACCGGGCCGCGCCACGCGCTGCTCGACGAATTCCGAGCGACGCCCAACTGCGTACTGTTCGCCACGTCGGCCTTCTGGCAGGGCGTAGACGTTCCGGGCGAGCAGTTGAGCTGCGTTATTATAGATAAGCTGCCGTTTGCGGTGCCCAACGACCCGGTGGTTAATGCCCGCATCGAGACTATTCGCAATGCGGGAGGCAATCCGTTCTACGATTACCAGATTCCGCAAGCTGCGATCGCGCTGAAGCAGGGGTTCGGGCGGCTGATTCGCACCAAGACGGACCGCGGCGTGCTGGTCCTGCTGGATAATCGCATCACCAAGCAGCGGTACGGCCAGGTATTTTTCGATAGCCTGCCCGACTACGGATTCACCACCCAATTAGAAGACGTGGAGAAGTTTTTCGATGTTTGAAGTGACCATAGAAGAGACTTTTGCGGCCGGCCATGCGCTGCGCAATTACCGCGGGAAGTGCGAAAACGTGCACGGACACAACTACCGCTGCCAGGTGACCCTGGAAGGCGCGGAACTGGACGACATCGGACTGCTGGTGGATTTCGTCGAGCTGAAGCGCGTGGTGCACGGCGTGCTCGACCGCATGGATCACCAGTGGCTCAACGAGTTTCCGCCGTTCGACGTGCTGAACCCCTCGGCGGAGAATATGGCGCGGTATATCTACCAGCAGGTGGCCGAAGGGTTGAAAGTGCGGGAGGGAGTTCGGGTGGGGCTGGTGCGGCTGTGGGAGACGGATACGGCCCACGCCACGTACCGGCCATAAGAAAACCGCTCCCCGCGGGGCTGCCACGCCGGGACCGGAGGGCACGCCACAGGGAGCGGTTGAAACTGTTGGTTATTTGCCGTAGTAAGCGGCGTTGCGGGCGGTGAAATCGGCCCATTTCTCCGGCAGATCGTCCAATGCGAAGATGGCGGAGACCGGGCAGACCGGAACGCAGGCGCCGCAATCGATGCACTCTACCGGATCGATGTAGAGCAGTTCCGCCTCGGCGTGATTGGGTTCATCCTTTTTAGGATGAATGCAATCGACCGGGCAGGCGTCGACGCAGGCGGTGTCTTTGGTTCCAATGCAAGGTTCTGCTATTACGTAGGCCATAGCGTAAGGTTATCCCAGGTACATATTCATATCACAGCGGCCGGGGAAAAACAAACGGAAGTTGCAAAGCGGCCAGGGCCGATAGGCGCGGAGGCTGCGCCGGCCCGGGTTGGCCCGGCCAGCGCCCGGCCGACCGACGCACACTCGCCGATTCCCGGCCGCGAGACCGGGGCAATCACCGAGGAAGTTGCCTATCGTTGCTCCCCCAGTGCGGTTCCGCGCGCCCGAGCGGGCGCCGGGCCCGGGCTCAGTTCCCGTATGAGCGTGAGCACTTGCTCGGAAGCGACTATTCCGGTTTCCCTTCCATTTAGAAACACCGTCGGCGCGGCCTCGATTCCGTTCGTATTGCCGAAAGCGACGTCGTGGTCGACCAGGGCCTTCGTTTCCCCGTGTTCCAGGCAGTTTCGGAACTTCGACTGGTCGAGCCCCGCGATTCCGCGAGCGTGATCGAGAATCCGTGGGCGCAAGTTCGCGGGCGTCAGATCCCTCTGGTGGTCGAAGAAGAAGTCGTGAAAACTCCAGAAGTAGTCGTTCTTCTGCTGGTAGGCGCAGGCGGCCGCCTGCGCCGATTCGCGCGCCCATGGGTGCATCGATAGGGGAAAGTAGCGGAAGACCAGGCGCACGCTGCCGCCTGCGACAGGGAGGACCTCCTTCCGCATCATCTTGGCAAACTTGGCGCAGTAAGGACACTGGAAGTCCGAAAACACAGTCGGGGTAACCGGGGCGTTGGACGGTCCGAGAGCGGGAAGGTCTCCTTTTGCGGCTTCGGCGACCTCGCGCGGTTGGGGGTGCGAATTACTGGTGGGCGCCGGCTCGGGAGGGGGCACCGTCGCTTGCGGATCTTTGACGAGCTGGCGGACGAGCGACAGCATCTGCGCGGCATCGCCCACCCGTGCCCGTCTACCGTTGAGGAAAACTGTCGGTGTAGCGTGAATGCCATTGTCCTTGCCGAAGGTGACCTCGCGCTCGACGGCGGTCTTGGTCTCCGGCTTCGATAGGCAGGCCTCGAATTTCGCGCGATCCAGGCCGGGAATCGCGCGGGCGTGCTCCATTACTCTCTCGCGAAGATTTCCGGCCGTGAGTTCGCGCTGGTGCTCGAAGAAATAATCGTGATAGCTCCAGAAGTAATCGTTCTTCTGCCGGTAGGCGCAGTCGGTGGCTTCCGCGGCCGCCCGTGCCCAGGAATGCATCGGCAAGGGGAATTGCCGGAAGACCAATCGGACGCGCGGTCCTTCCGCGGGCAGCACCTCTTTGCGCATAATGGCAGCGAAGCGTGCGCAGTACGGGCACTCGAAATCGGAGAATACGACCACTGTGACCGGGGCGTCCGCCGGCCCGGAGGCCGGTAGGCCGCCAGTGGCCATACCCGCCAATTCCTGTTGCCCGTCGGCGGCCTCGCCGCCCACGTCGTCCGCAGGGCATGTGGGACCGGCACGGGAGGCGTCGGACACTTGCCGCGCCCCATGCGTTCCGGTGAACACTGCTAGACCGACCGGTACGGCGCACCCAACCACGGCGATGGCGACCGCCTTGCCTGCTCTCATTCGATCCTCCAAACAGTTCCTAACAGCGACCCTACTTGGCCGTGTTTAGGTGGACGGTATAGATCCACTGCGGCGGCCCGTTTCGCACGATACCGGTTTTGCGACCGAACCGGTTGCCAAACACGTCCGTCCAGCGGCTCTTCTCGTACTTCAATGAGATGGACGAGATACCGAGCTGAGAAAGGCTGAACAGTTCGCCCGGGTCGGATACGCCATTGTGATTTAGGTCCACCCAGACGCGCAGCTTGGAGTAGACCGCGTCGCGCGCATCGATCCGGCCGTCGCCGTTGCCGCCGTTTACCGGCTGGTCGAAGGTGGCTAAGGCAGAGAATCCGGTTGGCCGCGCCTTTGGCGAGGCCCCGGGTTGGGCCGGCAATTCCATGAACAACTTTGTGCCGTTGTCGATGCGCCCTGTGAAGTCGCTGTCGAGGACGAGGAAACCGCCATCCCAGCCGGTAGAGGTCCATGCAATCTGCTGCCTGCGGCCGTCTGCGTGAATATCGAACTTGACGCCTCCTTCCATGCTCGTCAGCATGAAGCCGGCACCGCTGAGATCGACCACGACCACATCGTCATCGTCGCACGTGCAAGTGTCGGGATCGCAATAATCATCGTCGCAGTCGCTATCGCAAGAACAGGGAGCGATGTCCTCCATGGGCCTTACCCCGCCGAGTTTCGCCGCTGGCGAGCGGGCCGCGTCGTCACCGCTGCACGGGCAGTTTCCGCCACCGCCGCCGCCGGACTGGCCGCCGAACTGGCAGCAGCCGCTAACGCAGGTTCCCTCCACTCCTCCCTGCCAGCAATTCGAGTTGTAGCTGCACTGCGCGACGCAGGTTACACCGTCGCAGAGCAGCGTGCCGCAGGCCTGAGAGGCGCCGGAAGGGGTGCAAGGCTGTCCCGAGTACGGCGAGCAGGACTGGCACGTCGTACTTCCGACGGTGCCAAGGCATTCGAGGCCACTGCAGCAGCCGCTGCTGTTGCTGCACGGCATGCCAGCAGTGCCGCAGTTTGGCGGCAGCGGAGTACAGTTCATGGGATCGTCCGCCCAATAATTGTTAGTGAAAGTAGTGGGACAACTGTCGGTCCCACACGCCCCATGCGAGCACCCGTTAAAGCTTGTGTTGCAGGGCAAAGTCTGCCCGGTGAACGTGCTCTGGAAGCCGGTATTCGGGGATTCGCAGCCGTCCGCGATCAGCTCCTCTGCCGAGTAGCTACACACGCCTCCGTCCATTCCCCCATATGGCCCCACAGTACAATTGCCGCAAGGCAGGAAATAGGTGTTGTCCTCGTAGTTCACGGCGCAGCAGGACCCGTCTGATGTCCCCAGTTGCGCCGTTCCACGCGTTCGCGTTACCAGGAGGAGCACGAAGACACCTCCGGTCATCGCCAAAACTCTCAGGAACCTCTTCATCGCATTTCCTCCTCCACCAGTTCACTGCTGGTCAATCCAGCCAGGCCGACCCGGCCAGCGCGCATCCGGGTCCCCCGGGAAGTAGTTCGGGTCGTCCACCCGCCGCCATGTCGAGCCTTGCGGATCGAAAACCCTAAAGCTGCCATCCCACCGCAGCCCGCCCTCGAAGAAGAAGCCGGCGAGGCCCACCTCCAAGGTCGTCAGCGCTGCCAGCGGCCTGGTAGGTTCGATATCCGCCTTGATCTGGTCAATGTAATCGCCCAGGCGGATCGCCATCGTCTGGCCCGGCCTGAACAAGATCGATTGCGACCCCGAGCGTTGCGAGATTGGCATGCCCTTGTCGAACGCGACGGACGTCGGTATGCGACCGAGGTACAGTCTGGAGACAGGACGGTAGTGCGTAGTCCAGTCGGTGGTCTCCGGAAAGCTAAACGTGAACGCCGCCTGGACAATGGTCTGATTGGTCCGGTTGAAAAGGTAAATAGTAAGGTTCTGAACCCAATTGTCGTCCGCCGTGAACGGAGTGACAGGATCTTGGGCCTCTCCGACCGGTTTGATGAAACGGCCCGGCTGCACCGTGACATCGCCCAAGGTGATCTTGGTAACCACCACCGGCTGCATCTTGTTCGGGACGTGAGCCTCGACTTGCCTCTGCATCCGGGCTGGCGCGGCAGCCTCCGATTTGACATAGCGGGCGGCCAAGGTGACGAGGACCGAGAACACCAGGACGCTTCCGCCTACAACTTTCAGTCGTTTGAACATAGGGCTATCCTTTCCGTAGAGCAGCCAACACCTCCTGCTCCCGCTCGGGCTGGATCTTACCAACCCATACCTTGGTTACCACTCCGGCACTGTTCACCAGAAGCATGGTGGGGGTCCCCCGGACCCCGATGTTCGCCATGGTGGCCTGCTTGACCTGATCCACACGCACGCCCTCGCGGTTCAGGTATTCTTCGGCTTCGGCTACAGGCTGGGGAAGTACGGCAACCGTTTTCAGATTCCTCCCCACCTGCTCTTGCAGCTTGCGATAAAATGGCGTGCTTTCTTTGCAGAACTGGCACTGGGTGGAAATAGCCAGGACGAGTGTCCGTCCGTTCTTGCGCCAATCGACTCCGGGAACCCGGCTGTTCAGGTTCGTTCCGACGCCCATCTCCGCCAAGCCTTGTGGGCTCCGCGGGGCGGGGGCAGGGAGCAGGTAGACCTTGATCAGGACGGCCGACAGCAAAGCCGCCACGGCGACAGTTGCGACGTTTGCGGTTGTCTCGATCTTACCGGATAAGTTCATCTCCCGACATCCTCTGCCAAATACGGTTTCAGTTTTCCCATTTGGAGTACTCCTTCTCCTCTAAAAGGCCGCGCCACCGAAATCGCGGAGTTCCTGTGTGCCGTCACCGGGAGATATGGCCAATCAAGTTCGCGGCGATGAGCATGGCCAAGCTAAGGCGAATGCAGGGTGTGCTTTCTTACTGGGAGCGCACACCGGAGCCTCACCCTGGGTCCTTATCCAGAGGCCCCCGAAACAATCGGCTAACAACTGCGATTTTGCGGCAAATGAGTTTTCACGTCAAGAATAAACAGGATATTACCCCCTGTTTATGTCGCAGTTTCTATTGAAGCGGCGACCGCGAACGGCCCGCGCCGCGGCGCGTGTCCGCCGGCCCCCCAAGCGAGAGACGGATGTAAGCTTCGGTCGAAGCTAAGCGCGCGTGGCCGAGCAGAAGTTGGATCTGTACAGGCGGCATCCCGTCCCTTGCGGCCGCAACCGCAAACGTGTGGCGCAGCGCCTCGGGGCACACGGGCCACTCGATCCCGGCCCGGCAGGCAACGTCACGCACGACTCGCTGGATGGACCGGGCTGACAAGCCGAACGATTCGTGCTTACTGAACCACCTGTCAAGAAGCGGCGCGATACGGGGAGTTATGGGAATCTCCCGAAACCTGCCGTTCCCGCCATCCGGTCCGAGCGTGCCGGCGTACAGGCGGCAAGTTTGAATGGATATCTGCTCGCGCATAAGACCCGCCAACTCTTGGACGAGTAGCCCCGTATCCAGCAGAGTCCAAACGACTCGCTTTTCGCGGGGAGTTCGGCAGGCGCCGTTCAGCCTTTCCGTCTCGCCCAGCGTCAAGGGCAGATGGTTGAGGTCGTAAGGAATAATAAACTCCTTATATCTCATGATGCGCAAGCGCCCGGCAAAAGCGGACAAGGGAAAATAGCGCGCAATGTTCCTTATCGTACATTTCCGCGCCGTCCATGGTGGCCCGCCCGCGTTCGGGAAAAACAAACGGAAGTTGCAAAGCGGCCCCGCGTTCACGAAACTGAAGTAGATGAACGCTAAAGTGCGCAAGGCCGTCTTCCCCGCCGCGGGATTGGGTACGCGATTTCTTCCGGCTACCAAGGCGCAGCCCAAGGAGATGCTGCCGATCGTGGACAAGCCGATCATCCAGTACGGGGTGGAAGAGGCGATCCAGTCGGGGATTCAGAACATCATTATGGTCACGGGGCGCGGCAAGAGCGCCATCGAAGATCATTTCGACGTGAGCTTCGAACTCGAGAACATGCTCGAAAGCCGCGGCAAGAAGGAACTGCTGGCGATTGTGCGCAACATCTCCGACATGATCAACGTGTCGTACGTGCGCCAGAAGGAGGCGCTGGGACTGGGCCACGCGGTGCTGCGCGCTTCGACGCTGGTGGGCGATGAACCGTTCGCGGTGGTGCTGGCCGACGACGTCATCGACGCCGCGACCCCCTGCCTGCGGCAGTTACTCGACGTGTACAGTTTTTTTGGCGCGCCGGTGCTGGCGGTGATGGAAGTGCCACCGGAGAGTATTTCGTCTTATGGGGCGATTGACGCCGAGCCGGTGGCGCACAACGGATCGAGCGACCGGGTTTACCGGATCCGCAACCTGGTGGAGAAGCCCAAGACGGAAGATGCGCCGTCGAACCTGGCGATTATCGGGCGGTATGTGCTGACGCCCGAGATTTTCGAATCCCTGGAGGCGATCGACCCCGGCTCCGGCGGCGAAATCCAACTGACGGACGCGCTGCGCCATCTGCTGCATCGCCGGCCGATTTACGCGGTGCGCTTCGAGGGCACCCGCTACGACGCGGGGGACAAGCTCGGATTCCTGAAAGCCACGGTGGAATACGCCCTGCGGCGGCCCGACCTGGGCGGGCCGTTCCGGGAGTATCTGAAGGGGCTCGAGCTGTAGCTGCTCTGTATCCCTCCCGCCCCGGCAAAACTGAAGTAGCATAATTAGGACAGCGCCCGCTGTCGTCAGTTGGGGATCGATGGTTTTAAATGCCAAACAGGAGGATTGAAGATGAATCAGAGACGGCATGTCTCCAGAAGGGTTTTTGAGTGCTCGTTGGCGTTTGCATTGCTCGCGGGTGTGACGTGCGTAGCGCAGGCGCAACCGCAGTTGCCCCCCGGCGAACTCGACAAGTTGGTATCGCGCATCGCGCTCTATCCCGACCCGCTGCTCGCGCAGATCTTGAGCGCGTCCACTTATTCCGACCAGATTCCCGAAGCGGCCAAATGGGCCGATGAACACCACTACCTGACCGGCGATGCGCTGGCCGCCGCTATTTCGGAAGACCATCTGCCGTGGGATCCCAGCGTGCAGGCGTTGTTGCCGTTCCCCTCGGTGCTCGAAACCATGGCGGGCGATATGGCCTGGACCACTCAGTTGGGCAATGCGGTTCTGGCACAGCGGCCGGATGTGATGGACGCCGTGCAAAGAATGCGCCATAAGGCGCAAGCTTTCGGCTACCTCAGGACCAACACGCAGGTCATCGTATCGACCGGTCCTTACATTACGATTCTGCCGGCGGCCCCCGATTTCTATTGCGTGCCGGTTTACGACCCGGCGATTGTGTTTGTGGCCCCGCGCCCTGGTTTCGCGGTGGGCTTGGCCATCAATTTCGGGTTCGGCATCAGCATCGGAGCGGCTTTTCGGCCCTGGGGATGGGGCGGGGTCCGGATCGGATGGGATACCCACGCCTGGTTCATCGGCGACCATCCATGGGGCCGCACCTGGGTTAATCGCGCAACTTACGTTCACCCCGGATATTCGATGCCCCGTTATGAAGCGGCGCGCCGTGTGGAGACGCACCAGTTGATCGCGCGGTCGCCAAAGGAGCGCGAGGCCGCCCGGCTCGGTCACGAGAGGGTGGAGGAACATCGCCGCAAGTAATCGAGGCGCGAGCGGGCTACGGATCGCGGGGTACGATCCGGGAATCCACCTGGAATTTCTTGTAGTCGGTCCAGGTGATCTCCTCGTCTTCCGCGATCCGTTTGAAGAGTGCGATCCGCCCTTTCCCGATCATATATTCGCGTTTGGGCAGCCACAGTTCGCCGGTGATCCGGGTCTGTTCCAGCACCAGCTTGGCGCCGGGGTTCAGCCGGGCGAGAAACACGCCGAACGAGATGGTTTCCGTAGTTTCCGCTTCCACCCGCACCCACTGATATCCCGCCTTCTCGATCCACATTTTGCCGCGGATCTTGGCCAATGCCGCGCCGTCGCGGCTCTTGGCGCGATATCCCGGCTTGGGCACGCCGGAGACCACCCAGACGTCCTGCCCGTCAACCGTGTCGCTGCCCTCCAGCCGAAGGTCGAAGGCGTCGGGTAATTCCAACAGGAATGCGCGTTCGCGGCGGCGGGATTTTTCGAACTCCGCGGCACGCCGCTGTTTCTCCTCTGGCGACTCGCTTTCGAGCTTGGCGGTGTCCTTGTCCAGTTTCTGCTGTTGCTTCCTTTGCTCCGCGGGGGGCAGGGGCTTGCCGTCCCGCTCCGTTGTGCGCGTGAAGGGCAGGCCGTCCAAAATGAAAACTTCCCAAGTCTCCCGATGGTCGGAAGTGACTCGATCGTGCGAATCGAAATGGCGCTCGCGAGAGTGTCCCACCCAGGTGTAATCGGCCCTCTTGATCCAGTTGTCGCGATCGAGTTCCACCGACCGGCGGACAATCTCACGCGCATCTTGCGACAGTCCGCAAGTCGCGAAGAGGGCGAGGAAGGCCGAAAGCAGGCGCACAAGAGATTAAACGGCGAGCAGCGGGGGTTGGTTGCAGGAGGCTGTCAGCTCCTACAAAGTCCCACCGTGCGCGTCCGGCGCCGGGCCGAGACTAAGCGCGATTTTACGGGCCACATCCTCCGGGATGCTCGGCAAAAACGTCAGATGGCCGCTGCAAGTGCCGCCCTTTCCGGGGACGCTGAAGGTATAAGAATTCGGGTCGTCCGGACCGGCCGAAATCCTATCCTGATAGAAGATGCGCCTCGAAGTGTTCTCGAACAGCTTGCCCTTGGGGATGTTCAGCACCTTCTGGAAGAATTCCGTCAGCGGGGTGAAGGTCTGCCCCGGCTGGCTTGTCACCACCGCCAGCGCCGTCGAAGTATCGTGGAGCACGGCCGCGCTATGGCTCTCGCCATACAAGGACCAATCCGAAGGAACGGTAAGCTGGCAGGCATTTTTGGAATCTTTGACGACCTGCTCCGTGGTGGGCACCCCCTGTGCGGAAAGACACGGCAGGCAAAAGAGAATCAGAGCGGAAACCATGTATTCTCTCATATTCGGAGTGTAGCGCCGGTTGCAGCCTGGAACAACCCCGAATCGTGTAACGAATGAGCCGGAATAGGTTCTTCGAACGCGGCGTGGAAACAGGGTTCAGCGTCTCCGATATCAGTGTGTATAGGCCGGGAGACCATTAGCACAACCTTTAAGTGGTGCTATGATTGAGGTATGAAGTGGATACAGATTTCGATTCTGGCGGTATTGGTGGCTGGTCCAAGTCGACAGTTCGCCGCCGACCGGACGAAAACGATAAGCGAGGTCCCTATACGTCCCATCGCGTCGGTCAATGGCGCGGACCTTTACGCACAATATTGCGCAGTCTGTCATGGAAGAGATGGCCAGGGCAATGGCCCGGCCGCAGCGGCGCTGAAGCCGGCGCCGGCGGACCTGACTCAGATCGCACGAAGGAACGGCGGTAAGTTTCCCACCATTGCGGTACAACACGCGATCGCTGGTTCCGACTCAATTGTTGCCCACGGAACACGGAGAATGCCGGAGTGGGGCGAATTGCTCGTGCCCGGTTCGGACAACCCCGCCATGGGCGATTTGCGCATCTACAATTTGACCAAATATATCGAGGGATTGCAGAAATAAAATAAAGAAGAAGTCAGGAGTCAGGAGTCAGTTCTGCCCCCGGGCAGATCGAGTTTGAATCCGACAGTTTCCAATCGGCGTTTATCGGCGGCTAATAGATCCTTGTTGGGAGTTTTGCGTAAGGCCGCCACATCTTTATTGAGCCGCCGATAAACGCCGATGAACGCCGATAGCTCAGGGCGCCGCCTCTGACTCCTGACATCCAACTCCCGCCGGGAGATCAAGGATGAGCCCTTGCTTACTGCACGTTCAGGTACACCGTCTGGCAGGAAACCCCGCCCACGGTGCATGTGACCGGTTGCGCACCCGCCCCGATATTGGCCGGGACGGTCGCGTTCACCTGGTATAAGTCCGCAAATCCGGGAGCTAAGCCACTAAATGTTACCGTCGCAGGCTGTCCGCCAATTGTGATTGAAGGCGTCGCCACCGTGGTCGACGATGCGTCTGTCGCGGGCGAGCCGTCCGGGGGCGGATTGTTGACCGGCCCCAGCCCATTGAGGTACAGCGCCACGGTGGTTCCGCGCGATACGGGGTGGCTGGCGGTAATCGGGGTGTAGCTCAAATCGAGCGCGGACGCGAACGACTGGCCGTTCGACTGATACGCAAAGAATCCCGGGGCATAAGTCGCCAGGTTCAATGTGTATTCCGGGCTGTAAGTGTAATTAACAATCGTCTTCACGGTTGCCGAAGAGTAGTTAGCTAGCTCCCAGGGAACCTGCAGGTTGATTTGCGTGGCACTTACATAGTGGAAACGGGCTGGCAGGCTGATGCCGGCGGCAGGAATGTCGAAACTGAACGCCACGTTGTTAATTCCCAGTGGAAGAGGAAATTGCGTCGCAGAGCCGGAGGAATCCGCAAGATTCGCGCCGAAAATGGAAATGATAGACCCCGGGGCGACGGCCCGGCCGGGCGTGAAAGCGGCGCCATCCACGATGCCGCCCGCGCTGATTGAAGGCGCGATGCGCGCGTTTCCCGTAAAGTCGACAGTGAGCCCAGCGACTGTGGCGCTGAACTCCTGATTCCCGGCCGTCGGACCGAGTATCACTGTGGCGACCGCCACGCCATTGCTATCGGTGGTGGTGTCGGTATACTCCTCGCCGGAAAGTACCTGCCCGCCGCCGGCCACTTCCGCCCACCGCACCGCGGCGTTTTCCACCGACGTGCCATAGCGATCGATTACGCGTATGACCAGGACGCCGCCGTAAGCCTCCGGGATCTCCTGGCTCACCGGCCCGTCGAAGCCATCGCCCACCAGCGGAACGATGTCGTACGCGGTGTTGCTGGGCACCACAAACATGTACGGAATGTGCAGTGGAACCGCGGCTCCGCTCACGTTGATCACGCCTTCATATCGTCCCGCGGGCGGCACTGAGCCGGAAAGCCTCACGGAGATCGACGAACTCTGGCCCGCCGCGAGGGCGAGCGTCGCGGTGCTCGAACTGTTCACCTGCACCTGGGTGGATGGAGCAACGGTGGTGGCGGAGATGCTGAAACCGAGTGTGAGCGGCGATCCGGAACTGTTGGTCACGGCCAGCGTTTGCGCCGCCGGCAGCACACCGGCCACCGAGCCGAAAGAGACCGTGGAGGGGACGAACTCCACCGGCGAGAGCACGGCGTTCTGAGCTTGCAAAAGTCCCGAGCCAACATCGGCAATCGACGGCGCGCCCGTTCCGGCCTGATTGAGAAGCCCTGAGAGTGTCGCCGAATTCACCAGCGCGGACTTCACCTGGAGCGGTGTCAGATTCGGCTGCGCCTGCTTCACCAACGCCGCCGTGCCCGCCACCAAAGGGGTGGCAAAGCTGGTGCCATCGGCCACGGCGTACCGCGTGGGCGAAAACAGCTCGCCGAACGGATCCACGTCTTCCGCCGCCAGCAGATAGCTGGTCGCCGCGGCCGAGAGATCGGGTTTCAATCCGTAGTTGCCGACGCTCGGACCGCGCGAGGCGAAGTACGCCGGGGATTCCGGAATCAATCCCGCTAGGGTCGCCGGCACCTGGCCCTCCTGGGTGTTCAGCGTCACCTGCGTAGAGGGATTGGCGTCCACATAACTCAGCAGGTTTTGCCCATCCGACTGGCTGATCATCAACGCCGGAATGGTGGCGCCGTTCAGTCCGCCCCAGCCGGTTAGACTGGCGGCATTGGCGCTGTTATTGATCAGGACGACGCCGACGGCTCCGGCCGCTTGCGCGTTGGGCACCTTCACGCTGAAATCGCAGGTGCCCCGCGTGATCAGGGCGACCGCACCGGTCAAAGAGCCGGCCGCGGGCGTGGCGCACAGCAGCGGATCGTCGCCGACCTGCGTGACGTCAACCAGGGGTGCAGTAACGGGAGTTGGCAGGACCACGCTGTCCACGGCGGGGAAAGCCGTGAGCGTCGCCAAATCGGCTGGGACATTGGTCCCGTGCACGTCGATGGTATCGCCGTAAGTCACGTCATTTTCGATGCCACCGGCGGCAATGATCGACGGCGTATACGCCGGTGACGTGATCGACCCGTAGGTGGCCGCCTGGTTGGTCAGATATTGATAACCGCTGGCGCCGTTATTGCCTGCCGCTGCAACGGCAATGACCTCTCCCAACTTCATGGCATTTTCAAATGCCGCGGCGAGAGGGTCGCAAGGCTGGCCCGCGGATTGGTTGCAGATTGAGCCACTGTCGGTGGGGTTTTCGAACGCCGGGGCGCCGGAGGAAAAATTCACCACGGTCATGCCATCGGTGACGGCATCGTCGAGCGCCTCGAGTATCCCTGTCTCGGACGCACCGCCGCCGAGTTCCGGCGAGCCGTAGATTTTGTAGTTGCCGAGAAAGGCTTTCGGCGCCACGCCGGAGATGGCGGTCGTAGAATACGACGATGCCACCCCCGCCGCCACCGACGCCACGGCAGTTCCGTGTCCGATCAGGTCGCGCGCGGAGTTATCGTCGGGCCGCGAATCGGCTGGGTTGGTGCCCGCGGCCAGGGTGCTCACATAACTGCGGGCCACGATCACCTTATTAGTAGTGAAGGCGCAGTCCGATTCCGTCGTGGCCCCCACCGTGTATGTGTCGCATTTGGGGAATCCCGATGGAGGTTGGAGCGAGCTGTCCTGAAACGAAGGATGGGTCTGGTCGATCCCGGTATCGATAATTCCAATCTTCAGCCCCGCGCCGGCATTGGCCGCCCCGCCGATCGGGGCGCTGCTCCAGGCCTGCTGCACATCGCTCAGAGTCAGTTGGTCCATGAGGCGAAATCGCCGCATGGGCACCACAGCCACCACGCCGGGCAGATTGCGCAAGGCCGCCGCCTGTGCCGGTGTGGCGTTCACGAAAATACCGTTGAGCAGGTGCTGGACGGCGCCGGTGACTTTAATAGATTGAGCTTCAATCTGCGTGCGGAGGCTCGACTGCACGTCGCGGAGGTGCTGGCGGTAGGTAGCGGAGACTGCCCGCGTCTGCTCGATGCGCCCCGGGTAGCGCTGCACTACCGGAGGGTCGGACAGCAGCAACATCCATTCGTGGCTGGGCGGCGACGCCGCCGGTAAGAGGCTCGCGAGCGCGAAGAGGAGAATTGCTGATCGGTGCATGGTTCGAATGACGTATAGCACAGAATTTTGGTGACACGAAACCCATCGAACGGGCGTGTTGCCCTACAAATTCGCGAGGCGGATGGACGAGTCGCCGAATTTCTCGAGTTTGACACCCATGCGATCCATGAGCGACAGGTACAGGCTGCACATTCTGCGATTGTCGTCGCCGGCATCGAGATAATTCAATGTCCGGCCGGTCTCGAGCGTGCCGCCTAAACCTCCGGCGAGCACCACCGGCAATCGCGTGTTGTCGTGCTTGCGGCCGATCCACATGTTGGAGAGCCACATCAGGCACGAATTGTCGAGCACCGTGCCGTTGCCCTCGGGCATGGCGTCCAGTTTGCCGGCCAGGTATGCCAACTGGCTCAAATGGAAATGTGTAATGCGCTCGTAGGCATCCGTATTGTTGGCATGCGAGGCGGCGTGGTGGCCTTCCTTCACGTCGAGGAACGGATAGATTTGCGCGGAGAGATCGCGCGCCAGAATCAGCGAGGCTACGCGCGTGCGGTCGGTCTGGAATGCGATGGCGATGAGGTCGCACATCAGGCGGGCGTGCTCGCGCAGGTCTTCGGGCAGCCCATCGGCGGGGCGCGGCATGGTGGCGGCGGGGCGATTGTTCAACTTTGCCTGGTCGTCGGCCGTATCTTTCACTTTGCGCATGCTATCGACGCGCTTTTCCACCTCGCGCACGCTGGTGAGATATTCGTCGAGCTTGGTTTTATCGCTCGCGCCGAGCTGGCGGGTGAGCGCTTCGGCGCGGTCCTTCACGCGGTCGAGAATGCTCATGTTGCGCAGGCTGCCGCGGTTCTCGAACAGGCTGTCGAACGCCAGCGACGGGTAGACTTCCACGGGCACCGGCGAATCGGGGCTCTGCCAGGAAATGTGCGAGCTGTAGGCCAGCGAATAGTTGGTTTCGTGGTAGCCCGTCATGGGCTGCTCGCACGCCAGCACGATGCTCGACTGCGCGGTGTCCTGGCCGGCCGCGTTGGCGACCATCTGGTCCATGGAGACGCCCGAATGGATGATGGCGCCCTTCTGAATGTCCACGCCCGAGAGCAGGCTGCCGGTTTGCGCGGGATGAATGCCGTGCCCCACCGCGTGCTGATTGTAGAGCCCCTCGATGACGTTGATCTTGTGCTTCAGCGGCTCCATCACCGACAGAGTCTTGCTGAGTTTCATGTCCGCGCCCGAGCCTTCGGCGTTCCATTGGTCTTCGTTGATGCCGTTGCCCATGAACAACACGGCGAAGCGCTTCGGAAACGCGGCCGGCGTGTTGGTGTCGGCAAAGGCGGAGAGCGAAGGCAGCCACGGCAAGGCCATGGTGACGCCGACGCCGCGAAGCACGGTCCGGCGGGAAATGCGTCTTGTGGTATGCGATGTGGATTGAGACATTGGGTTCACCTTTCCCTGGTAGCGGCCGCTCTCGCGCGCGGATCGGGGTTTCGTTTGTTCAGGAACTGCGGACTCGTGACGACGGTTTCCACCAGCGTATCGAACCGATAGCCATTGGCGGCCAGCTTGGCTTGCATGCGCTCGATCATGGGATCGTCGGACAATTGCAGCGAGCGGTTCAGGGCATAAGCCAGCAATTTGCGGCTGAGATTCTCGAGATATTCTTTCTGGCGATGCTCGCGGATGTACGTCTGGATACCCTGGAAGCCGGAACCCTGGCTGCCGCCTGGGAAGGTCGCCATGGTATCCACCAGGCGGCCGGCGAGATCTTTGGTGCGCACATCGCCGATGGGTCCGTAGCCTTCGAACGCTAGGCCGAAGGAATCGAACTTGGCATGGCAGGCGGCGCACACCGGGTTGGCGCGATGCTGCTCCAGCTTCTCGCGAATCGGCAGGTCGCTCTTGGATTCGTCGGCCGGCAATTCGGGCACCACCGGCGGCGGCGGCGGGATCACCTCGCCGAGCACCTTTTTCACCACCCAGTTGCCGCGCTTCACCGGGCTGGTCCGCAGGCCGGGAGAGTTTTCGGTAAGGAAAACGGCCATGGGCAACAGGCCGCCGCGTCCGTAGAGGCCGGCGTTGTCCACGCGCATCCAATTATCTTCGCCGCCGGGAACCGCGGGCATGCCGTAATGTTGGGCCAGCGACGGATTAACGAAAGTGTAGTCGCCGTAAATCAGGTCGAGCACCGAACGATCGTTGCGGATGGCGTCTTCGAGCAGGTGTATGGGCTCCTGGAACATGGCCTCGCGGAGATCGGCATCGAAGCTGGGGAAGCGCTCGCGATCCACCGAGCTGATGGATTCGAAGTGGCGGAAGTCGAGCCACTCGCCGCCAAACTCGGTGGCCAATCCGCTGGCGCGATCGTCCTTCAGCATGCGGTGTACTTGCGCCAGCAGCACGTCGGGCCGCCTCAGATCGCCCGCCGCCGCATGGGCCAGCAACTCCTTATCGGGCATGCTGGACCACAGGAAGTAGCTGAGGCGACTGGCCAATTCGTAACCGGTGAGCGGGCTCACGGAGCCCGTGCCGGGAGCGGTGCTCCGCAGGTCGAAGCGGTAACAGAAATCGGGCGACATCAGCACGCTGACGATGGAATCACGGAGGGCGTCTTCGTGGGAGAGCCCTTCCTTCTCTCGGAGCTGGTGGTAATACGCCACGACGTCGTCGCTTTCAGCCTTCGACAGCGGCCGGCGATAGGCGCGCGCCGTGAATTTGAGCAGCGCCTGCACGTGGAGGGGCTCGGCATCGGCGCGTTCCTTTTCGAGAGTGCGGAGCGTGTCGTTGACGCGCTGGAAGTGCTCCGTAATGGCTTTGGCGGCGATGGGGTCGTTGGTATCGAGGGCCGCGGTCTTGGCCAGATATTGGTCGCGGAGGCTGAAAATGACCTCGGAATCGGTGACTTCGTGACCTTGAGGACGCGGCGAACCGGATTCCGCGCCTTCACCGAGCACCTCGCCGCTCTGGTTGTAGTAATACTGCACGAACGTGCGGGCGGTGTAATCGGCAATGAAATCGAATTCGTCCCAGAGGCGGTTGAGCTCTTTCCGGCCCTTTTCATCGAGAATCAGCTCCATTAGCGGCGTATCGTCGCGGAAGTAGCCCATGGTGTTGTGATAGCCGGCGCTCAACAGGCGGCCCTTGTCATCCGAATCGTCTGGGAAATATCGGCCGCGCTCGCTGACGTAGAAGACGTCCGGAAAAATGGAAGCGAAGCGCGCGAAGGAAGCCTCGTAACGGCCGCGTTCGGCGGCGGGCACCACCAAATCGAGATCACCCGCGCGGGCTTTCGCCGAAAGAGCGGCCCAGCGCGGCGCGGCTTCCTGGTGGAGGCCCGGATATTTTGGGATGGCGGGCACGGCCGGGGGCGTGTCGGTATCGTTCAGCAGATCTTTGGGCTCGAAATCGCGGCGGTGCGCGGCGAACTGGTACAGTTTCCAATTTAAGAGAGGCTGCGAACCGGCCGGCAATCCACGCACTTTTGGCGCAGAGAACTCCATGGCGGTGTGGTTGCGGATCTTGACCACGAAATCGCGCATTTCGAGACATTGCTCGCGCAGCGGAGTGCTCTTCGGATCCAACTGGTTGGCGTTGGGCACGGGCAGCGCGCGCCACATGGCCTGCAATTTGGCGATGGGGCCGACCTCTCCGGCGGCCTTCGCTGAGGGCTCTTCGAGCAGCGGCCAGACCATGGCCAGATACTTGGCGCTGACCTTCGCGTCCGCCGCCGTCGAGGCGAGCGTTGCATTGGGCTTGCCCAGAACCGCGCGGTATTTGTAGCGCCACGCGGCCTCGAAGTAATCGGCGTAGTCGGTGGGCTGGCGCTTATAGAAATCCACGATGCGCTGGATGGCGTACCGGTCGCGATCGGTCTCCACCAGCATGGGGTGCGGGGCGAAATTGAAGCCGTCGGGCGTGAGCACCATGTAATCGCTGACTTCGCGCGCGGCTTTGAGGTACTTATTGAGCAGCGCGGGCGACATGGTGAGCGACTCGCCGGAGTTGTCGAAGCCCTCGGGATTGGCGGGGTCGAACGGAAATTCACGGGTGGGGCGGATATCGACGCCGGTGAGATCGCGGATGGTGTAGTTGTACTCGGCGTTGCTCAGGCGGCGCGCCAGAACGATGCCCGGGTCGCCCGCATTCTTGCGGGCTTCCCCGGCGCGCATGGCTTCGATCCAGTCGATCACCTGCTGGCGGAGCGCCGCGGGCGGCTGCGGCATGGTGGCGGGCGGCATCTCTTTGGCCGTGAGCCTGCCGGCCGCGAGAGCCCAGCGGGAATTGTCGTGGACCACGGATTCGAGCGTGGTATAAGAGTCCAGATCGAACTGCGCTGCAGGCTGATCGCCGCTATGGCAGGCGACGCAATATTGCTGGACGAAGGGGCGAACGGTTTGAGCGAACTGCTGCACCAGCCCGGGAGTGGCGGCTTGCGCGCCGTACGCAGCAAGCATCGCCGCAAATACGAAGAAGTCGCGACGCAGCATCGATCTCCAAGTGCCCAACAATTGTTAACAATTATATAAGGGGGCCGGGTGGGCCGCAATGCGACGGAAGTCGCCCGATACTCGCGGTCGCCGAGGGACGTGGCGAGCGGCCCGCTGGATCATTCGATCCGAGGCTTTGGCGGACTGATGAAGCCCGCCCCACCACAGGATCACGGCGTCTTGGGTGGGGCGGGCTTCAGCCAGGCTTCAGCCCGCCAGCCCCGGAACGGCGATGGTATGCTGAATCGCTATGCGAGCTATCCTCCCGTTGTTCATCGCTGCGACTGCATTCGCCCAGACCTTCACCGTACAAACGAGCGGCACCACGGCGTCACTGCGCGGTATCTGGGCGGTGAGCGAGCAGGTCGTCTGGGCCAGCGGCAATCGCGGCACTTATCTGCGCACCGTCGATGGCGGCGCGCACTGGACCGCCGCGGCGGTACCAGGCGCCGAAAAGCTCGATTTCCGCGACGTGCAGGGCGTCGATGCTGACACGGCGTACCTGTTGAGTATCGGGAAGGGCGCAAGCTCTCGGGTCTACAAAACTACCGACGGCGGGGCGCACTGGACGCTCTCGCTCCAGAATTCCGACGCCGACGGTTTCTTCGACGAAATGGCGTTCTGGAATCCCCGGCACGGCATCCTGGTGGGCGACCAGGTGGACGGCCAGATGGTGGTGATGGTCACCGAGGACGGCGGCGCCACGTGGCAGCATTTGAAAATGCCGCCCGCGCTTCCGGGCGAGGGCGCTTTCGCCGCCAGCGGCACTGGCATTACCGTGCTGGGCGATGTCGACGTGTGGATCGGCACGGGAGGGAAAGATGCCGCGCGCGTGTACCATTCCGCCGACGCCGGCCAAACCTGGACCGTGGGCCCCACGCCGATTCGCGCCGATGCCGCCAGCGCCGGCATCTTCTCGCTGGCGTTCTCCGATGCGCTGCATGGCATCGCCGTCGGCGGCGACTACTCCAAGCCCAACGAGACTACCGGCAACATCGTTCTGACCGCCAACGGTTGCAAGACGTGGTTCACGGCGACTACACCGCCCAAAGGCTTCCGCTCGGCCGTGGCCTATCTCGCCGACCGAAAAATTTGGATCGCCGTGGGCACCTCGGGCGCCGATATCTCTAGCGACGATGGCAAGAACTGGAAGCCGTTCGACAGCGGCAACTACAACGCCGTGAGCTTCGCTTCGAGCAAGGCGGGATGGGCCGCGGGGCCGGGCGGGCGCATCGCGAAGTTTGCGATGGAGTAGAGCTACTTCACCACGACGGTCGCGCCCAGACTCGATTGCGAGGCGTAAAATGAATTGCCCAACACGTAGTCGGCCGAGGGGTAGATGGCGAAGTTGCCCGATGGGGTTCCGGGCGGAATCTGCACGTTGATCTGCACCACGCCGCACAGCAGCAGGGGTGCGCCGCCGGAATACAGGACGGAAATACTGCCCTGTCCGTCGATCACCGTGGAGAAGCCGGCGGCCAGATAATCCGGTCCATCGAAGTTCAGATCGCCGTCGCCGCAAGGCGACGCCAGAGCGCCGAAGCCAGTGCCCCAGAGCGAGACCAGCGACTCCGCCGGCGCGGGGTTCGCCGGGCCGTTGACGGTGCCATCCTGATTGATGGCCGCGGCCTGTGACGAGGTCCCCGGATTCCAGCGGAAGATCGCCGGGGCGAAATAAGATAGCTGCTGGGTGAACGGACCGAAGGTCGTGTTTTGGTATTGCAGAGTGACGTTGGCGAAGGTTTGCCCGCTCATTTCCCTGGGAACGATGGCGTTCACCTGGTTGGACTGCGCATAGAGAATAGGCGCCGCGATGCCATCGAAGAAAACCTGGACGCCGCCCAGCGAGAGTGGCGCTTCTCCTTGCAGGCCGGGCTGATAGGCCACGCCCGTCTGGGGGCCGATGCCTTGACCGACAAGCGATACCACTTCGCTAGCCGCCACCACCATGCCGCGCGCACTCAAAGTTGCGGCGTTAAGCACCGCGGGAGTCAGGCAGGCGGGCGCGGTCCAACCCAGTTCGCCGAAACGCACCTGCACAAACGCTGGTCCCGCCGGAGTTCCGGCGCCGATCGAGAGGACCATCACCGATCCATCCGCCGGCAGATAATTATTCGACGGCAGGGAGACTTGAGATGGGCCTTCGCCGAGGAATGTGGAATCCTCGAGCTGACCTTGCGGGCCGAAATGCGCCAGAACGACGTCCTCGCCGCCGTCGTAGCAGGGCTGCGGCGCCGAAGCACTGGCCGGCCAGCCGGCGAGAGCGGCGTCCAATAAATAGACGTCGCCGGCGGAGCCCACTGCAATTTCGGCCGGCCCGACGACATTGGCGGATCCGTCAGAGGTGGGTATGTAGGTCGAGTAGCGCAGTGTCTTGCCATCCGGCGAGAGGCTCGTGAGGAATCCGCCGGGGTAGGAATTGTTCCAGAGGGGCACGGCTGGCGTTGCTTGAAAGCTGCCGCGAGTGGTGGGGAAGTCGGTGGAAGCCGTGAGGCCGGCCAGGTAGATGTTGCCGGCCCCGTCGGTTTGCATGGTGGCCCCTAGTTCCCGTCCCGACCCGCCGAGGTATGTAGAGAAGATGATGCTGCCCGATGGGTCCAGCTTGGTGACGAACTGATCCTGGGAACCCGCGAGCGCCGGTTGAACCACCCCCGCCGTGACGGGGAAGTCCGGAGAAGTCGTTAGCCCGGAGACAATGAGATTGCCGGAGGAGTCCACCACCACCGAATCCGCCGAGTCCTCCAGACTGCCGGAGAGGATCGTGGTCTGGAGAAAAGTCGATCCATCGGCGCTGACTTCGATGACCATGGCGTGATTGGCGGTGGTACGGCCGCAAATGTAGGCGTCGCCCTGGCTATCCACCGCGATACCGGAGATACCGGCGAGGGTGGACGGCAAATAGGTCACGTACAGAAAGCTGCTTCCGTCTTTGTTCAATTTGGCGGCGAAAGTCGTGCTGCTGGTGGACGTGACGATGGCGGCGTTCGCGGTAGTGGGGAATGAACCGCCAGTCGTTCCGGCCACGTATAAGTTGCCCGCGGAATCGATCGTTACGGCACTGGCCCCGTCGTTCATGGGACCTCCCAGGAAAGTCGCGTACACAGTAACCCCGTCGACATTGACCTTGGTGAGATACGCGTCGTCGCAGGGCTGGAGTCCAGTACCGTCCTTGGGTAAGGCGGCCGCGGCGCCGCTGCCGTTGCAACCATCGGCGCCGGGTTGAGTCTGGGCGGCGCCTGCGGTCACGGGCGCTCCGGCGGTAGCGGCGGTGCCCATATAGAGGTTGCCGCTCGAATCCATCGCGGATGCGCCATATGCATATTGCGGCAGGTTGCGAACTGTGATGCTGCCGGGGAGCTGAGCGGCGCACGAGGCGACCGCCAGAAAAAAACTCAGGGCACACTTGTTCCGAACTGCCCCGCTGGAGTGGCATTCCGACACGCTGCAGCGGGCGGGTGGCGTTGTGGGCATTAGTCCCTCCGACTTCGCGCTGCGAATGGTGGCACGAGCGGGGCCACTTCGAAGGGGTAATGGTTCTTTAGCTGTCATCCGACTGCCGATACCTCCTGCCTTCCCGGACGAGAGCCGGCACCCGCCGGAAACCCCTTCCTTTACTTTGCACTACTTGGAATGGTACGCTAAGTGTCTCATAATGCGTACAGTTGACTTGATCCAGCGTAAGCGCAACGGGGAAGAACTCGCTCCCGAAGAGATTGAGTTCCTGGTGGAAGGTTACACTTCCGGCGACATTCCCGACTACCAGATGTCGTCTTTCTTAATGGCGGTCTACTTCTCGGGGATGTCCGACCGCGAAGTCAGCCGCCTCACGGAATGCATGCTGCGTTCCGGCGACACCGTGAATCTATCGGCTATCCCCGGCGTGAAAGTGGACAAGCATTCCACCGGCGGGGTGGGCGATAAAACCAGTTTCATCGTGGCGCCCCTGGCGGCCGCCGCGGGCGTCGTGGTACCCATGATGTCCGGCCGCGCGCTCGGCCATACCGGCGGAACGCTCGATAAGCTCGAGTCCATTCCGGGCTTCCGCACCAACCTAACCGCCGCGGAGTTCGAAAAACAACTGGCCGAATTGGGCCTGTGCTTCATCGGCCAGACCGACCGCCTGGCGCCCGCGGACCGCAAGCTGTACGGCCTGCGCGACGTTACGGCCACGGTGGAATCCATCCCGCTCATTGCTTCGTCCATCATGTCCAAGAAACTGGCCGAGGGCGTGGACGCGCTGGTTCTCGACGTCAAGGTGGGCAGCGGCGCTTTCATGAAGAAACAAGTGGATGCCCGCCGCCTGGCACAGACCATGGTGGGAATCGGCCGCCGCATGGATAAAAAGGTCCAGGCGCTGATTACCAACATGAACCAGCCGCTGGGTTATGCCGTGGGCAACGCGCTCGAGGTCATGGAGGCTTCGCAGACTTTGCAAAATGCCGGCCCGGCCGACCTGACGAAGCTCTCGCTCGAGCTGGCCGCGCGCATGATTTTCCTGGGGAAGAAGTCCGAATCGCTGGAAGATGCCCGGCGCATCGCCGAAAAACATCTGGTGGATGGCTCCGCGTACAAGAAACTGAAGCAGGTGGTGGCGGCCCAGGGCGGCAACCCGCAGGCGCTCGACAAATTCGAACTGCTGCCCAATGCCACCGGTATGCGCGAAGTCGCGTCCCCGCGCGGCGGCTACGTCACCGCCATCGAGGCTGAAGATATCGGCACGGCTTCCAACATGATCGGCGCCGGCCGCGACAAAAAGGAAGACGCGATCGATCCGGCAGTCGGTATTATCCTCGAAGTCAAGACCGGCGAGAAGGTGGATGCCGGCTCGGTGTTGTGCCGCCTCTACTACACCAAGGAAGACCGCGTGGACGAAGCCGCGGAAATGGTGGAAGACGCCTTCCGCATTTCCGCGCAGAAGCCCGACGAGCGCGAACTAATCCTGGAAGTAGTCGGGTAATGGGCCGTTTCACCGGCTTTTTGGGGCTCGCCGTCATTCTCGCAGCCGCTTGGTTATTCTCCGCCAAGAAAAGCGCCATCAAGCTCAGCATTCTCGGCTGGGGCCTGGGACTGCAATTCGCCTTCGCCCTGCTGGTCCTGAAGACCGATTTCGGTAAGGTCTTCCAAGCCATCGGCGTGGGCGTAAACAACATGCTGGGATATGTGCAAGCCGGCACCAAATTCATGTTCGGCCCTCTAGGGGCTTCGGATGGGCCGTACGGCGTCATCTTCGCGTTCCAGGTGCTCTCCATCATCATCTTCATCGCGTCGTTTTTCTCCATTCTGTACTATCTGGGCGTGATGCAGTTGGTGGTGAAAGGGATGGCCATCGTGATGCAGAAAGTCATGGGCGTGAGCGGCGCCGAATCGCTCAACGTGGCGGCCAGCATCTTCATGGGCCAGACGGAAGCGCCCCTCACCATCAAGCCGTTTCTCGAAGGGCTGACGGAGTCGGAGCTTTTTACCGTCATGACCAGCGGGATGGCGCATGTCTCCGGTTCAGTGATGGCGGCGTACGTCATGGTGGCGCACGTCTCCATTACCCACTTGCTGACGGCGGTGATTATGACCGCGCCGGCTACCATCATGCTGGCGAAAATCTTCGTCCCGGAGACGGGCAGGCCGGTCACCGCGGGCAGGGTGGAGATCAAGGTGGAAAAGACCGCGGTGAACGTAATCGATGCCGCGGCCCAGGGCGCGCACGATGGGTTGTTCCTGGCGCTCAACGTGGGCGGCATGCTGATCGCGTTTCTGGCGCTGATTGCCATGCTCAACGGAATCCTCGGCTGGGTGCACACGCTCCCGCTGATGGCGTGGCTGCCGGGTTCGCTCGAGGCCATTTTCGGCAAGGTTTTCGCGCCTGTGGCCTGGATTATGGGAGTGGCCTGGAAGGACGCTTCCACCATCGGCAACCTGCTGGGCACGCGCCTGGTGACCAATGAATTTGTGGCGTTCGTGGAACTGGGCAAAATCAAGGATACGCTCGATCCCAAGAGCTTCATCATCGCCACGTACGCTTTGTGCGGATTCGCCAATTTCAGCTCCATCGCGATTCAGATCGGCGGTATTGGCGGGTTGGCGCCGTCGCGCAAATCCGATCTCGCGCGGCTCGGCCTGCGTGCCGTGGCCGCGGGCACCATGGCCAATTTCATGTCGGCCTGTATTGCTGGAATGCTGTTGTGATTGCCGATGCCAAACGCCTGATCGAGAGCCGGACGCCGCTGCGGCCGGCGATCGGCGTGGTGCTGGGCAGCGGTCTCGGCGCTTTCGCCGACGAATTGACCGGCCGCACCGATATCCCTTACGGCGACATCCCGGGCTGGCCCGGGTCGACCGCGGTGGGCCACGCGGGCAAACTCGTCATCGGTGAATTAGGCGGCGTGCACGTGGCGGTGATGGCTGGCCGCGCGCATCTGTACGAAGGCTATTCGGCGTCGCAAGTGACTTTCGGTGTGCGCGTGTTGCACGCGTTGGGCGTGCGGTCCGTGGTGTTCACCAACGCGGCCGGCGGCATCGATCTCGCGCTCGAACGGGGCGGGCTGGTGCTGATTTCCGATCACATCAATCTGCAGGGAGCGAATCCGCTGGTGGGGCCGAACGATGATTCCGTAGGGCCGCGTTTTCCCGATATGTCGGAAGCGTATCCGCGCGCCTATCGCGACATTGCCAAACAAGTCGCCGCGGAATTGTGCGTGCCCATTACCGAGGGAGTGTATGCGGCCATGCTGGGCCCGAGTTACGAGACGCCGGCGGAGATCCGTTACCTGCGCGCGATCGGCGCCGACCTGGTGGGGATGTCGACGGCGCTCGAGGTGATCGCCGCGAATCACGCGGGGATGAAAGTGCTTGCCATCTCCTGCGTCACGAATATGGCCTCGGGGGTTATCCCGGAGTCGAAACTGGTGCACGAGGAAGTGCTGGAGGCCGGCGCGATGGTGCGCGATACTTTGGTGCGGTTCCTGAAGGCGCTGCTGCCACGGCTGGTGGAGTAAGCACGTGCTCACCACAGAGACACGGAGGCACAGAGGAACACAAGAAGCGGTGCGCGCGTGGGCTTCCCCGGACGTGTCGTCCCGTGGTTCGGCCACAGAGGTGACGGAGGACACGGGGGTCCTCGGCCCCCGGCAGCTTTTCTTCCGTTTTTCTCCGTGTACAACTAACGGCCAGAATCTTCGCAAGCCGCGACGATTCTCGCGAACCGAGGCCGCTGCGACGCCGATACCCGGGGCCTTTACCCCTCTGTGTCCTCCGCCATCTCTGCGCTCTCCGGTTTTGACTTTGCTTTTGTTCTTCTCCGCGTCTCTGCGCCTCTGCGGTGAACCTTGTTTGGGTTGCGGTTACGCCGCACTAAGTCTCTGTGGTGAACCATGACTGACCCTCTCATTGACGCCGCTCTTGCCGCCCGCGCCCATGCGTTCGCGCCGTACTCCAAGTTTCAAGTGGGTGCCGCGATCGAAGACGATGCCGGCGCCATCCACACCGGCTGCAACGTGGAGAACGCGACCTACGGACTCACGGTTTGCGCCGAGCGAGTGGCCGTTTTCAAGGCCATCTCCGAGGGCGTCCGCAAATTTCGCCGCGTGGTGGTGGCCGCCGATACCGAAAATCTTACTCCGCCCTGCGGCGCGTGCCGGCAGATTTTATGGGAGTTCTGCGGCGACGTGCCGGTGACCCTGGTCAACCTGCACGGTAAAACCGAAACCTATCGACTCAAAGAACTGTTCCCGAAAGCCTTCGATGCTTCGTATCTGTAGCTTTTTTCTCTTCGTCTTGACCCTGTCCGCCGAATCGGCGGACTGGATCTGGAGCGCGCGCTATGTCATCACCGAAGACGCGCAGCACCGCGTCATCGAAAACGGCGCCGTGGCCATCCGCGCCGGCCGCATCGTGGGGGTAGGCGCGAGGGCCGAGATCGACGCCCGCTTTCAGGCCGCGCATCGTCTCGACCGGCCCGACGCCATCCTCGCTCCCGGCCTGATCGACACGCACACGCACGCCGCCATGTCGCTCTTTCGCGGTATCGCCGACGACAAGAAGCTGCAGGACTGGCTGAACAACTACATCTTCCCCGCCGAGGCCAAGAACGTCACGCCCGATTTCGTGCGCTGGGGCACGCGCCTCGGCTGCCTCGAAATGCTGCTCGGCGGCACCACCACCTTCACCGACATGTATTATTTCGAGGATGTGGTGGCCGAAGTAGCCAAGGAAGCCGGGATGCGCGGTGTGCTGGGCGAGACCATCATCAAGTTCCCGGTCGCCGACAACAAAACTCCCGCCGATGCGCTCCAGTTCACCGAAAAGTATCTCACGCGGTTCCGCAACGACCCGCTGGTAGTACCCGCCGTGGCGCCGCACGCGCTCTACACCAACTCCGACGAGACCCTGCGTGCCGCCCGCGCGCTGGCCAACAAGTACAACGCCCCGCTGATCATCCACCTCTCGGAAACCAAGAAGGAGAATGACGACTCGCTCGCCGAGCGCCACATGACTCCCACCAAAGTGCTCGACACGCTCGGGGTGCTGACCGGCCGCACCGTGGCCGCGCACTGCGTGTGGGTGGACGAGGCCGATATGGCGATTCTGAAAGCGCGCGGCGTGGGCATCGCGCACTGCCCTTCGAGCAATATGAAGCTTGCGAGCGGGGTGGCGCCGGTGGTCCGCATGCTGGCGCTCGATTTGCCGGTGGGCCTGGGTCCCGACGGTCCCGCGGGCAGCAATAACGACTTCAATATGTTCGAAGAGATGGATCTGGCGGCCAAACTGCAAAAGGTGACCACGCTGAATCCCGAGGTGCTGCCGGCTTCGATGGCGCTCGAGATGGCTACCATCCGCGGCGCGCGCGCGCTGGGGATGGAGAAGGAAATCGGCTCGCTCGAAACCGGCAAGAGAGCCGACCTGATCGTGGTGCGCCTGGATCGGCCTAACGCCGTGCCGATGTACGACCCCATTTCGCAGATGGTTTACGCACTGAAGGCCGAAGATGTCCGCGACGTGATGGTCAACGGCAAGCCGGTGGTGAGCGACGGACACATTTCGACGCTCAACGAGGCGCAGATTCTCCAGAAGGCCGCGGAATACCGGGCGAAGGTGTCCGCATCGCTAAAGTAGCTGCTTTGGCGGAAGAGAGCGCTAGCCCCGGGTATAACGGAAGTGCTGAGACGCGACGCCCTCCCTCGAAGCCCTTAATTAACTATTGGTGATCCCCGCGCTGGCCAGCGTGCTCGTAATGATCGACAGCGGATTCAGCGCTTCGTTCTGCGTGGCATTGGCCTGGAAGGCCGCCAGGAGCTGCTGGAGCGGGCTGGAAGAGCTGGTGCTGGTCGAACCGGTCGAGCCGGTGGAACTGGTTGAGCTGGTGCTGGTGCTCGAGTCGGTGCTAGAACTGGAGGAATCGGCATGGTGCCCATGGTGATGGTGATGGCCACCGCCACCGATCGCCTGCGCCAGATCCGATATGTTGGGGAGTTGGCCGCTCTGCGAGGCGTTGGTAAAATCGGTGGCAAGCTGGGTGAGCTGACTGGCTGCCGACGTATTGCCGTCCGTGGTCGCGGTTTTCGCCGCATTTTGCAGGTTGGTGGCGATTTGCGAGGTGACCTGCTGGTACTCCGTCGGGTTCGACTCCTGAAGCTGCTGCAGCGTGCTCATCAGTTGGGCGAACGGCGAAAGCTGGCCGCTGTCCTGTTGCTGCGACGATGTCGCGCTCGTGCCGCTGCTGGATGTGGTGTTGGGAGACAGGCCGGTTCCCTGAAGAGCGGTGTTGAGAATCTGTTGCAGATAACTATTGTTAAGGTTGTTGATGGAGCTAGTACTCATGCCTGACATATCGGCAGTTTTATCGCCGCTTTCAACGGAGTCGTAAGAGATTGAAAAGATTGGCGGGAAGCACCCGCCGCCGCCGTCAATTTTTTGACGGAGCGGCGAGTTCTTGCCGTCTTAAGTCACGTTAAACAGCATTTTGAATCCGTAATCCATGTGCAACTGCTGGTGGCAATGGAAGAGCGTCAATCCCTCCTGGCTTGCAGTGAAATCCGCATCGATGCGGCGATAGCCCTTTAGCAGCACCACATCCTTTAGTACGCCGCCGGTGGGTTTGCCATGCACGTTGGTCAGCTCGAACGTATTGCGGTGCAGGTGAACCGGGTGAGCATCGTCGGTGTGGTTGTCGAATGCCAGACGGTAACGCTTGCCCTTGTGGAGCACCCGCGGCTCAGTCTGCTCCTCATACTGCTTGCCGTTGACCGTCCAGTGGTTGAAGCCCCCAGTTCCGCCGTTGAGCTTGCCGAATACCATGGGGATCACCTCATCGGGCGCGGTCGGCTGGCGGCTCTCGCCGAAAACGGTGTAATCCCAGGTCCTTTTCAGCGGCTTGACCCAGCGCGGCTTACCGCCCTGATTGGCGTACTCCACCACGATGCCCATGCCGTTCTGGCGGTCGTCATCGTGCGGCGTTCCCAGAATCCAGACGCCCGGATTCTTCATCTCCACCACCGCGTCGATGCGCTCGGCGGTGCCCAACTCCAGCACTTCCACTGTCTGCGGATTCGGCACCGGATTCCCGTCGAGCCCGACCACCTGGAAAGCGTGCCCCGCCAGCGCCAGTTGGATGTTTTCCGTGGCGCTGGCATTCAGGATGTGAAACAGCACGCGCTCGCCCTGCTTCACCCGCAGAGGCTCGCCGAATCCCAGACATTTGCCGTTGATGGTGAACTTCTGATATCCGATCTCCCACCCGTTGGGCTTCGGGTCCTTCGGCAGGGCCGCGGCGCGAGCGCGCTGTTCCGCATCGGGCTCCTCGTCGGACATTTCTTCGGTGGTGAAGATGGGCTCCCATTCGTGCGTTGTCAGGAAGAATTCCCGGTCGTACCGCCCCGCGCTGCTCTTCGGCTCGACGTAGACGAAATGGAATTGGCCGGTATACGTTCCGCGCTGGAGGTCCGACATCGACATGACGTGCGAGTGCACCCAGCGGGCACCCGCCGGTTCGGGCGTCAGGGAGTACCGCAGGCGCCCGTGGGCCGGCACCACCAGGCTGCTCTCCTCTTCCGCGCCGTCCACCGAGGCCGGAATCGTCATCCCGTGCCAGTGGACGAACTCGGGCGTATCGGTATCGTTGATCAGTTCCACGGTCACTGGCACGCCCTCGTGCAGGCGGACCGGCAGCGCGGGATCGGCACCGTCGTATCCGATGGTACTGATGGTGTGGTCCTTGGCAATATCTACCAGGATGGGTTGAATTCGCAGTGTCAAATCGGCCGATCCGGCCGATGCCGGGGCGCCACCCTCGGGGTGCGTGCACCCCACGGCGAGCGCCGTGGCGCCCATTCCAACCGCGGCGAGAAAGCCGCGCCGTGTATGTCCAGTTCGCTCTTCCACGTGTCTATTGTGAACCCGCGCGAGTTCCTTGTGTGTGTGTTTTTTCGCAAGTTGGCGAGGTATCTGCACTGGACCATAGAGAAAGGAGTGCAATATGGACTGGGATCGACTGCAAGCCAAGTGGCCGCAGATGCGCGGTCCCCTGCGGCACCGGTGGGGCCGTCTCACGGAAGACGACCTGGATGTGATTGCCGGCCACCGGGATACCTTCATCGGCCGCGTACAGGAACGGTACAGCGTTGATCGGGAGGAAGCGCAGCGGCGGATCGAGGAATGGCTCCGGACGCTCCAGGAGGACAAGATCCTCACCGGAAGGGTCTGACCGGAACCCCGCGGGCCCGGCGGGGCTGAAAACTCGCCGTGCCCGCGGAATCGGGCGGCGGCTTAGCTTAGTACACGATTTCGCAAATACGGTCGCGTATTCTGCACCCCCACCAGGGCGAACGCTCCCTCACGGTCGCGGCTCGGTGTGCAGCCCCGTTCAGAGCCGCGACCGTCAGGGAGCGTTAGGGCAATAATACGTTGGCGTATTTCTGAAATGACCGACTTAGTCGCTCTTGGCTCAGATGACCGCCGGCCGCTAAAGATCCGCCGCCACCCGGAATCCATAATCCGCATAGCGGAATTCCGGCGGGATGCTGCTCCGCGCCGCACAGCGCGAGCATTTAATATGGTGCCGCCATGCCCCGCCTCGCGATGCTCTGCGCTTGCCATGCTCCGGTCCGCGCGGATTCTCCCTCGGCGACACCGCGTAATACCCCGGGTCGTACCAGTCCGCGCACCACTCGTGGACGTTCTCGCACATATCGAAGAGCCCATACCCGTTGGGCTGCGAGTGCGCCACCGGTTCCGGACCGTTGCGCCAACGCTCCGCTGCATAGGTGCGCGGATCCGGTCCCCACGGGTACGCCTGCTGCTCCACACCGCCGCGCGCCGCGAACTCCCATTCGGCTTCGGTGGGCAGCCGCACGCGCACGAACCACTGCCCCGAAAGCCAATTACAATAGGCCGCGGCGTCGAACCAGTTCACTCCGGCCGCCGGAGCGGTTTCGTGCTTGTAGTGCAGCTTTTCCCGTCCGGTGGCCCTGCGGAATTCCTCCCAGTGGGCGTTGGTCAGGGGGTACCGGCAGATGCGAAATGGCGCCAGGGTGACACGGTGAACCGGCTTTTCCTCATCTCTTCCGTCGGCCTGACCCATGAGGAACTCGCCCCCTGGAATTTGAATCAGGTCGCCTACGACCAGGTGATTTGCGCTCATCGTCCCAAACCGAAAACTGCAGTTTCCGTTCGTTTCCGTCTACTCGATCCAGAATCACCCGCACCCTGTCGCCAATCGAAAACTCCCGCCGCGTCCGCCGGCCCACTACTTTGCGGATGTTCTCCTGATAAGTGTACTCATCGCCGGGCAGCGTGTCGATAGGCACCAGCCCCTCAATAAATAAATCCGTCAATTCCACGAATAACCCATATTTTGCAGTGGAGATTACCAAGGCGTCGAAATCCTCGCCCACCCGTTCAGCCATGAACTTAACCTTTTTCCACTCCACCAGCTCGCGTTCGGCATCCGCGGCGCGCCGTTCCGAGAGAGAACAGTCCTCGGCAATCGACTTCAGCTCGCCAAAGCTCAACCCCGCGCCGCGGCCCGTCAACACGCCGCGCAGCAGGCGGTGCACCACCAGGTCGGGATACCGCCGGATGGGCGACGTGAAATGCGTATAACTCCGCGCCGCCAGCGCGAAGTGGCCCTGATTCTCCACGCTATATCGCGCCTGCCGTAGCGATCGCAGCATCAAATAGCTCAGAATCCGCTCCTCCGGCTTGCCCTCCACTTTGGCCACCAGCCGCTGGTAGTGGCGCGACGAGATATCGATGTCCGGCCCGGCCAGCATCAGCTCTTTGCGCTTCTTCGAGCCATCGCGATGGCGGTCGGTAAAGGCAAACCGCTTCACCGGAATCGCACCCACTCCCAGCGAATAGCCGAAATGCGCGGCCACTTCCTCGAACTCCACCACGCGCTTGGGGTCGGGCTTTTCGTGGATGCGGAAAATCGAATTCTCCACGTGCTCTTCGAGGTGCGCCGCCACAGCTTCGTTGGCCGCCAGCATGAACTCTTCGATCAACCGGTGCGCGATGTTCCGGGGAGCGCGCGTCACCCCCGTCATGGCGCCGAACTGGTCGAACTCGATGAGCGGCTCGGGCAGGTCGAAATCGATCGACCCGCGCCGCACGCGCTTGCGATTCAGCACCAGCGCCAGTTCCTGCATCAGCTCGAAGCGCTCCACCAGCGGCCGGTAGCGCTCGCGCAGCGCCGCATCGCCCTCCAGCAGATTGTGGACGTCGGTATAAGTCATCCGCTCCACGCTGCGGATCGCGCCCTCCAGAAACTCCTGCGCGACCACTTCGCCCTGGTGGTCGATCTCGAGCAGCGCCGAGAGCACCAGCCGGTCCTGCTGCGGCACCAGCGAGCAGATATTGGTGGAAAGCTCATGCGGCAGCATGGGCACGGCGCGGTCGGGAAAATAGACGCTCGTCCCGCGCAGCAACGCCTCGCGATCGATGGCACTCCCCCGTAGCACGTAGTGGCTCACATCGGCGATATGCACGTGCAGGGCGTAGTTTCCGTTGGCCAGCCGGTCCACCCACACCGCATCGTCGAAATCGCGGGCGGTCTCGCCATCGATGGTCACGATGTCCATGCCGCGGAAGTCGCGGCGGCCGGCCAACTCCGCCGCCCCGATAGCCGCCGGAACGCCCTGCGCCTGCTCCACGACTTCGGCCGGAAACCGGTGCGGCAAGTGGTGCTTGCGAATCACCACCTCCACATCCACACCGAAATCGTCGGGGCGCCCCAGAATTTCGATCACCCGGCCCACGCGCTCGTCATAATCCAGCAGCTCGACGTTCACCACCATCCCGGCGAGCTCCTCCACGCTGTTGACGGTGGGCGCGGTCACTCCGATGCGGTCCACCGGCGCGCCCGGCGGCGGCATCTCCATGCCCTCGGGAATGTCGATCCACTGTTGGATGCGGTCGTCGTGCGGCACCACGTACTGTCCGCGCCGTCCCACCCGGAATTCACCCACTACGGTGGGGTGCGCCCGCTTCAGAATCTTGACAATCTCGCCATCGGCGCGACCGCCGGGTTCGATGCGCGCGATTCGAACGATGACGCGGTCGCCGTGCATCGCCCGTTCGGCGGAGTCCGGGGGGATAAAGATGTCTCCGGTAATCCCCTCAATAGGCCGTTCGGCGATGAGGAAGCCGTAACCGTCGCGGTGCGTATTCAGCCGCCCGACGGCGAATTCGCGGGAGCGCGCGGTGACGGTGTAGTGGCCCGAACGCAGCTCCAGCAGGTCGCCGCGGGCCGTCAAACGCGCCAGCGCGGCTTCCAGTTCGTCGCGGTTGGCGCCCTTTGCGCCCAGTTCGCGGACCAGTTGCTTGAAGTTGCCGCGCGCGTGGGGAAGGCTGGAAATGTGATCGAGAATCGCCCGGTCCGTCATAGCCCGATTTTACAGGCAACGGAGTGACGATCTGTAGCGTCACCCTCTTAGTACTTGGGCCCCGATCGGAGGTTCCGATGAGACTCCTGACGCTGCTCCTGGTCCCCGCCGCGCTGCTGGCGGGCTCGTCCCGTTTCGCCCGCCTGGGTGAATTTCAAGGTCCGGTGGAGGTGCAACTCGCCGCGGCCGACCCCTGGATGCCCGCCGAACGCAATCTGCCGCTGACCGAATCGGCGTGGCTGCGCACCGGAACCGGCGCGCGGGTGGAAATCGAGTTCGACGATGGCAGCGTCTGGCGCCTCGGTCCCGATTCCCTGGGCGAAATCTCGGATTACACGCGCCTTTCGACGGGGCAGTGCATCACCCTGCTGGCGCTCGACCACGGCACGGCCTACTACACCGGCCAACCTGCCTCCAAAGACGTGACCATGCTGGTGATGCCGGGCGCGCAGATGACCGTGCTGCAGGGGTCCCGAATTCGCCAGACCGCGCAACCCGGATGGAGCCAGGCGGCAGTTCTCGAGGGTCAGGTCCGCTTCTCGTCGCCGACCGCTGAAATGGATCTCCGCGAAGGCACCACCGCCCGCGTGGAACCGGCCAACACCGCGAGCTTCTTACTCTATCCCGAAATCCCCACCGAGCCGCTGGACCGCTGGAGCGAGGACCGTGACAGGGCCGAAGCCGCACCCGCCTCGGCGGCCTATGTCAACGCCGCCTATGGATTGACCGACCTGGATTCCGCCGGCAAATGGACCCCCACCGACGACCTCGGCATGGTCTGGAAGCCTGAAGTGGCGGACGGTTGGGCGCCGTATCAGAAGGGTCGCTGGCGCTACCTCGACGCGCTCGGCTACACCTGGGTCAGCGACGATTCCTGGGGCTGGCTGCCCTACCACAATGGCCGCTGGGCTCGCGAAGAGAACCTGGGATGGGTCTGGCAGCCGGCCGCTGCCGTGGGTTTCCGCCCCGGCGAGGTTTACTGGCTGCGTGGCGCCAATTTCGTCGGCTGGGGGCCGCTGGAGCCCGGCGAGGATTGGAGCGCTCCCAATCCCGGTGCGGTTACGCCGCAGGGGTACACTGCCGGCAACACCACCTACGCCAGCTTCCAACCCGATGTCCGGACGGTGAATGGGACGGGATTCGCGCCGCCTACCGCCGGGCAACTCAAGACGGCGTTCTTCGTCCCGGCGCTGCCCTCGCCGGCGTTCCTCACCGCACGCCTCGACGCTACCCGGCCCATGCTCCAGGCGGGCAGCACCCGCGTGATTCCTTCGGTGCCCGGGGTGACGTTCGGCGACACCCCGCCGCCGTGCGCTCCACCCGATCTGATGACCAACCCGCCAGAGGACGCGCCGCCTCCGCCGGTTGCCGATGTGGGCGCTACTCCGCCTCCCGATGGTGTCTACCCGGTTCCCGCCGTCGCGGTGCCGGTAATCGATGCGCAGGTGACCATCAATCCTCCGGGGCCGGACCACCCCACCTATGCACGGCGCCTGCCCGCAAGCACTTCGAGTGGAAGTTCGGCCGGCGGCAGCCAGCCCACCCAATCGAGCGGTTCGGCGGCGCCGGGTGGAACTGCTCCAACCCCGCCTTCATCGGGCACCGGTGGCGGCAAGCCGGCGCATCCGCCGGATCCTCCGCCCAGCGCACCCCCGGCTCCGTCGAGCCCGGCCGGTCATCCGGTGGGTGAGCCCTTGCACGAGCACCCCGTTGTTCCGCCCCCGCTCGCGCCTCCGCCCACGGTGCCCAAGGTAGACGGCTCGACAACCGACCCGGCCAAGAAGTTCGCGTCGCCGGCAGTGAGCGAGCAGGATTTGTACCCCCAGGTCTTGCAGGACATCGACCCCAAGGCGCCGAACTTCACCAAGGCCCTCAGCGATCTCAACGCCTGGTCGAAGAAGTTTCCCAATAGTTCTTCTCTGAACGATCGCTTGTATTACTACATTCACGTGTATAACGGCCTGGCGCGCGCCGATCAGGTTCTGGACACGGCCGCGCCCCTGGTCGAAGCCGGCGTCCGCGCGAGCTACCGGGACCAGCAACAGGTGCTGCAGATCCTGGTGGCGGCGAGCGCCAGCGTTGCCAAAGTACCGAGGCCCACCCCGCAGCAACTGGCCACCGGGCAGAAAGCCGCGCGCGAACTGCTGGAGTTTCTGCCCGACTACTTCGCCCCGCGCCGCAAGCCGTCGGGCGTTAGCGACTCCGCCTGGTCTATCGCGAAGGGACAACTGGAGGACGTCGCGCGGCAAGCTCTGGCGCGCCACGCCGCAACGCACACCGCCGCCGCGAACTAAGCCGGCAGACTAAGACGTGGGGCAGGATAGCAACCTGCGGCGCGTTGCCAACCGGCGCGCAGGATAACATCCCCGATATGGGCTGCGAAGTAGTCTACGGTGACTTCCATTTCGCCGAGACCATCGGGTTAGTAGCGTATCAGGCCAAGCAATCCGCTCCCACCGACCATTTACTCGGCGAGTGGTGCTTTGCGGGCCTTTATTCCCGGATGGCCCGGAGCGCAACGAACAATACCTCGACCTGATGCTTCAGGTGCACTGCCAGAGCTTTCCCGCGGACCCTCTCGGGATCGGCTGATCCGCCTCGCGGCCCTGCTACGATAGAACTCATGACCCCCAATCAACCGGGCCAAATGCCCAAGATGCCCATTCCTGGCGTGAAAAATCTGATTGCTGTCGGCTCCGGAAAGGGGGGCGTGGGGAAGACCACGGTCGCGGTGAACCTGGCGGTCGGGCTGGCGTCGCTCGGGTATAAGGCCGGCCTCATGGATGCCGACGTGTACGGCCCCAATGTGCCCCTGATGATGGGCGTCAACAGCACTCCCATGGCGTATGGCGACCGGATCCAGCCGCTCAACCAGTTCGGCGTCCGGCTCATGTCCATGGGCTTCCTCAATCCCGGCGACAAGCCGCTGGTGTGGCGCGGCCCCATGCTGCACAGCGTGATCCAGCAGTTTCTGCGCGGCGTGGATTGGGGTGAGCTCGATTTTCTGGTGATCGATCTACCGCCCGGAACGGGCGACGTGCAACTCTCGCTGATCCAGACCGCGCCCATAACCGGCGCCATTGTGGTGACCACTCCGTCGGACGTTTCGCTGGAAGATGCGCGCAAGGCCATCCACATGTTCCACCAGGTGAAGGTGCCGATCCTGGGGATCGTGGAAAACATGAGTTTTCTCCAATGTCCGCATTGCGGGGAGCGCATCGACGTCTTCAGCCACGGCGGAGGACGGCGCACAGCGGACGCGATGCAGGTCCATTTTCTCGGTGAGTTGCCGCTCGACCCGCAGGTGCGGGTGGGAGGAGACACCGGCAAGCCGATCGTGCTGCAAGAAGGCCAGGGCGAGCCGTTTCTGGAACTGGCGCGCAACACCGCCGCTCGCAGCGCGGAGGCGGCGCAGGAGACCGGGCCGGCGATCGAGATCAGCGACTGAGAAGCTTTCCGCGGTCAGCGTTCCGCTTTCAGCTCGCGTGTTGGGCGCCACCGGGGAGAACCGGGCTGGCGTTGCGCTGGACCTCCCGCTTCGACGGAGCCGGGAGGTGTTTCCAGCATGGCGGTGACAATGTATCCGGTCAGCAGGCTGACCAGATAGCCACACAACTGCGGCAGCCTGCTCCCTTGACCGGGAAGCGCCTGAAACAGTCCGATGACTCCGGCGCCGGGTATGACTGCGACCAGCAGAATGAGTTTCTTGGAGTCCGACCACCCTCGCGGCCCATCGCTGGCCCGCAACGCCGCGCCGAGAAGGACGCCAAGGAGACCTCCACCAATTATGAGAACGGATAACATACGCCACCTGTCAATCCCGATACGCCTGGGTACCCAGCGGCATATCGAGAGATACGGCCAGTATAGCCCTTTGGAGCTATTGCCTCAACTGCTCTCGGAAATTTGCTCTCGGAAACTGGCCATCAGAAGGTCAGGATGCCCGCGGTCCGGTCGCTGGCGGCACCGTTCAGCTCCAGCAACTCGGGGATAAGAGTTCTCAGCTCCGCGCGGATAGCTTTACTCTTGCCAAACAAGGGGATGTATCGGTTCAAAAGGCCGGTTCTGGACGACGTCGCAGAGTAGGGCCAGGAATCAAGTCTCCTGTATGCTTGATACATGTTGTTTCCAGGCCTTCCCGGAATCGCAACGGCGGTGGGGCTGTTCGCACTGATATGGCTCGTCATCTATTTAAAGAGCAGAGGGACGCCGGTCGTCTTCGACCCCGGAGGAGAACATGGCGAGTTTGGCAAGAGGCTGCTTCCCATGTACTTGGACATCACGAAATTCGTCTTGGGTTTGGCGGCTGGGTCGATCGTGCTGCTGGTAGGCTCGCTGAATTTCAATCAGTCCAGCGGCCGCTCTCTAAGGCCCTTCGCGTCGCCTTTGTTTCTGGTGGCGATGAGCATCATTTACGGCGTGCTTTTCATGATCTTGCTCGCCTTGAACTACGAGTATCATTTACACCATCCTAACGATCCGCGTTCCTATACCCAATTCCAGTACACGCGAAACCAGTCGCTTGGATTCGGCGCGCTCGTCTGTTTCTGTATCAGTTATATGTGGCTGATCGCGGTGGCGACCACATGAGAGGCGCGCCGCTTGTGGGGGCGGGGCTAAGAGGATAGATTTACTACCGACATGCGGATACTCCAGGGATTCTTACTCACGGCGGCCATTCTCATAGTGGCCGGTGCCGTTTTGGCTGCCTACTTAGTCCGCGGGGGATTCCGCCGATTCGAGATTACGCCGTATCCGGTTTCTCCCGCTGCTTTCACAAGCTGGAACGATGCGCTGGCGCATCCGCGTGACATCGCCCTAACGACCTTTCGGACCGGCGTTGTCCACATGGACGCGTGCCTGAACCTCGACCCTGCCAGCCCCAGGCAAGCCGACTGCGACCATGTGCCGCGTGATCTCGCCGTGCTGGTTCACTGGGTACACCATCCCCGCTTCGGCGACTTCCTGATCGACACGGGCTTCGACGACTCCTTCGCGAAACATCCGCCCTACGGCAGTTACACCGAGGCGATGAAGTTCTTCAATTGGGCCAACGGCGTGACCAACCGGCAGGAGCCGGGCATGGACCTGGGGGCACAACTCGCGCGCCTGAACGTTCACCCGAAGGCGGTGTTCTTCACGCATCTCCATCCCGATCATACCGGGGGCGTTTCCGCGCTCGGACCCCAGACCGAGTTTGTTTTCGGCAAGGCCGAAGCCAGCTTTTTGGCGCGCGCCGCCGTCGCGAATCACTTTACCGCCAAAGCGAAGTTTTTCGGCCTCGATTTTCTTGTCGCGCCTTCCATGGCTCCCCTCGGGCCGTGTGTAGATCTGCTCGGCGATGGCTCCTTTTGGGCCATCTCCGCGCCTGGTCATACCGACGACGACATGGCGTTTCTGATCAACGGCGCATCGCCGACTCTTTTGACCGGCGATGCAAGCCACTTCGCCTGGGCTTTCAAGGCCGGCGTCGGACCAAAGGGCTGGAATGACGCCGGAACCGCTCGCGGCCGCGTAAGCTTGGAACGACTGCGCGCCTTCGCAAATGCCTACGCAAAGGTCAAGGTCATCTACGGACACGAAATGGCGAATTTCTAAGCTGTGTGGCGGCTTCAACGAGCCATTAAGTCTGGAGGTTAAGTGAATTCCATAACTACGATCCTTGGCGCCGGAGGCGTGATCGGCAATGAACTCGCCAAAATCCTGGCAGCCAAGAACAGGCCCTTCCGATTGGTCAGCCGCAACCCGAAACCCGTTCCCGGAGGTTCGCTGTTCCCAGCGGACCTTGCCGATAGGGAGCAAACCATCCAGGCAGTCGCCGGCTCAACGGTGGTGTGCCTCCTCGCCGGTCTGAAATACGGCCTTGCGGTTTGGCAAGAACTCTGGCCGCGGATCATGGCGAATACCATCGAAGCCTGCAAACGCGCCGGAGCGAAGCTGATCTTCTTCGATAGCGTCTATATATATGGGAAAGTGGTCGGCCCGATGACGGAAAACGCTCCCTACGCTCCTTGTTCGAGGAACGGGGAGATCCGCGCCAGGATCGCCACGACTCTCATGAACGAGGTGCAGGCCGGCGGCCTGACCGCCATGATCACGCGCTCGGCGGATTTCTACGGACCCGACACCCAAAACGGCGTGCCGAACGTTCTGGCCTTTGAGCCTTTTGCGAAGGGTTCAAGAGCATCGTGGTTGGTCAATGCCGCGGTACCTCACTCGCTGACCTTCACGCCTGACGCAGCGCGCGGCGTGGCGATGCTGGCGGACCACGAGTCAGCGTGGAAGCAAGTGTGGCATCTGCCGACGGCGCCCAATCCGCCAACCGGCAGAGAGTTTATCGCTATGGTTGCGAATGAATTCGGGGTGGCCCCCAAATATCGGGTGTTGAACAGGCCGATGCTTCGGGTGGCCGGATGGTTCAACCCCCAGGTTCGCGAGTCCTACGAGATGCTGTATCAGAGCGATTCTCCTTACCTGTTCGACTCGACAAAGTTCGCGAACGAATTTGGCTTGGCGGGAACTCCGTATCCAGACGGAATCCGAATCACATCTGATTCCTACAAGGGGAAGACCCGAGCCTAAACATGAGTCACACATCAGAATTCGTTTTGCGCGTTTTTTTTATCGGCGTCGGGGCCACGGTCGTGATGGACCTTTGGGCGCTTTTGCTACGGCAGTTTGGCATCCCATCGCTGAACTTCGCCTTCCTCGGCCGCTGGATCGGTCATCTCCACGAAGGTCAGTGGACTCACCAGAGCATAGCGAAAGCGGCACCCATCAGAGGCGAGTTGGGGATCGGATGGTTTGCTCACTATTCAATTGGAGTTACCTTCGCAGCACTTTTACTCGCCGTGTACGGGCTGGAGTGGGCAAGAAAGCCAACTTTGCTCCCTGCACTCATCATTGGGATCGCGACGGTCGTTTCGCCACTATTCATTCTGCAACCGGCACTGGGAGCAGGAATCGCTTCCTCTAAGACCCCAACGCCGGTCTTCAATTGCATCAAGAGCCTGATCACACACGCCGTCTTTGGACTTGGTTTATACCTGGCGGCTCTCGCGACACCCTAATCCCCGCCCCCCGGGCGGAACTGGAGCGCGTTGCGAAAAAGGGGCCGATACCGTTGAAAGCGTAACTGACTGGTTGCAACGAACGACGCTGGCGGCGCTGTGTCGAACAAAGCAGCCGACGCCCGACGCCGAGTGGCCGGCGACCCGGATTTTATGAGCTTGGACGTGGAAGTCGTGATGCTCCATGCCCCAGCCAGGATTCGAACCTGAAAACAGAGGACTTAACCCTTCCGGCTTCTCTGCGGCCCAATGTTTTCAACGTGTTGAAAGTTGGCTCCCCACCTTGGACGACTTTAGAACTCTGGCAACCGTTGGACAAGACCTCGTTTGTCTGTAACCTGCTAGGGGCAAGTCACTTGGCTGCGATTTGTTGGGCAGGCCTTGAATCGGGGGACAGACCAGAACCCGCCAAGGCTCCCGATTCCCGTCGCGACGCGCGCGAATTCCGACAACGGGATCGCACGGGACTCGTCCAGTCGACACTCGCCCTAACTAACGCCGCTTCGGGTTAGCCTCCGAGTGGCCGACCAATCGGGAGTTATCCAGCCAACGCGTTTCCAATGAGGATGTTAACGAATATTTGCTGCTATCGGCGACTGACGCACTATCGCTCCCTGGAGAATTAGGTGCCGGCCAACGATTCTCCCTTGCCGGCTTCGCGACTCTACGGGAGTTGAGACCACGGAAGAGACGAGTGCCGACTGTCAATCCGGTTCGAGGAAGCCCGCCTGGAACAGCGGCCGCCCGGCCACGGCGGTGTGGAAAGCGTAGGCGGTCAGGGCGAGCAGGATCGCGACAACAAGCACAATTCCGCCGGCGTACCACGCGGAGAAGTCGGTGGTCAGCGGGTAGGAAGCCAGCAACTGAGCCGTGAAAGCAGCCAGCACGATCGACAATACTCCGAAGCGAAGCATACCAGCGATGAGAAACAAAACTGTCAGGGCTTCAATAAGGGCTCCAGTCACTAAGTGACTACCAAATTGGAGAATGCCTATCCCCGTAAACAGGAGAGCGAACGCGGCTGCCGCGAGCCATTGTCGCCGCAGCAGCACCCGGAGCAGGAAAAACAAGAGAATCAGAACCAGCCCTATCATGATCGCAGAGATCAAACTAGACAGCAACAAGCCCGCCATTCGCCGCGCGCCCAGAAGTGAACTCATGCGGATGACGATGTGGATCGGCCCGAAACGCTCCAGCGTAAGGTCCCCAAGCGAGGCACAGAGCGAAAGTGCAATTCCCAGAGCGACGCCGGCGAGCAGGTGGCCGCCCACGAGAGGGTCGCGGAATCCGCCACCCAGGAGCCGGCTCCAAGTCACCATGCTATAAGGCCAGCGCCGCCTGACATACGGTTCGAGAGCCAGGTAGAGCATCCACACGAAGCCCGCGCTAAATCCAGCCCAGCTAACCCCGCCAACCAGGAGGTCCACCTCGTCAATCGTGGAGACATGATGGGCTATGCACAACCACTCGAGCAACTCCACGCCAAACACGAATGCCGCCAGCCGGCTCCCTCCCCGGATGTCCCCTCTTCCGGCGCGGAAGTTGCGCCACGCGAGGAGAGCTGCCAGCACGGACAACGCCAGAAGAACCGGAATTAGGGCGCGATCAAAGGCGTCAGGCTGAACGGCCTGCATCCTTTCCGGCTTGGACCACGGCCCGATTACTCGAAAGAACACAGCCTTCCCGCGCCACGAAGCCGCTTCCACGCGCAAGGGAGGCTCAGGCGACTGCGGGTATGACCCGATCCACGCCGCCCGGGCATCGGCGATGTCCAGGGAGAGCCATTGCGGCTCCGCCGGTGCAAATCGGGTTATGTCCAGACCGGCAGCGGTGAACAGCGCCGGCCAATCCGGCGCGTGGGTTGATTCCGGTTTCTTTTCTACCTGGGGCGGCACGGCGTCGAAGAGAGTGAGACGGCCCTGTGGGTCGATTCAACGCAACCATTCCGGAGTTGATGGGCGGCGGGTCGGTTCGGGAAACTACGCCATCGAAAAAATCGTATGGCGCCAGCGATTGCGGGCTCTGTCGATACCAGAATTGGATCAGCGACGGCTGGCCTCTGGCCAGCTGATCCCGATAGGCCGCGGGGTTCTCCTGGCCTTCCGCGTAATTCTGATAGTCGGTATAGACTATGAAGCCGTAGGCGCGATCGGAGGGTGGCTCCGCATACCCGAAGCTCTGAATCAGATCGCGCGCTCTCTTCGCCAGGACGTCGGGCGAGTTCTCGAAGGGCGTCTTACGGAGCACGCTGGTCTGGGCGCCCAGCACGACCGCGGCCACCAGACCCACCAGGATCAGCGCCAGCCAGATGCCGGCCGCGCGCACCGAAATTCCCTGTGTGTCTCCGGAGGCGGCCACCATACCGGGCGTCGGCGTATCGCCGGCGGCCAACGCGGCGGCCAGAGGGTCGCCACCCGGCAATGCCGCAGCCACTGCCAGTGCCGATGCCGGCCGGTTGCGCGGGTCCACATCCAGACAGCGCAGAATCACCCGCTCGACCAGAGGATCGATGTCTTTCGCCACAGAAGTCACGCTGGTGGGGGTGGTGCGCTGGGAGTTGCTTTCGAAGAGCCGCTTCCCGGTGAACATCTCATGCAGCACCAGCCCCAGCGCGTAGACATCGCTGCGGACCGAAACTTCCTTGCCGGCGAGTTGCTCCGGGGCCATATAGGCGGGCGTACCGTCGCGGACGTGCGCTCCCTCAAGTTGCCCGGCCAGGGCGGCAAGGCCAAAATCCGTGATCAACACCTGCCCTCGGCCGTCGATCATGATGTTGGCAGGTTTCAGGTCGCGATGGAGCACGCCCTTGTCGTGCGCGGCCGCAAGTCCTGCGCACAGCTTGCGCGCGATCTCTACCGCTTTGTCGCCGGGCAGGCGTCCGATGCGGCGCAGCAGGGAGCACAGGTCCTCGCCATCCACGTATTCCATGGAGAGAAACGTGGAACCGTCCACTTCGCCAATATCGTAAACGCGGCAGACGTTGGGGTGCGAAACCTGACGCGCGATGCGCACCTCTGCGTGGAAGCGGGCCAGTAGTTGCGGGTTCTTCGCAGTGGCCTGGGGCAGAAATTTCAGCGCGACCGGCTGTCCCAGCTTCAGGTCGCTCGCCCGATAAACCTCGCCCATCCCTCCCTGGCCGATGAGCCCGATGATGCGGTAGCGCTTGGCGAGCACGGTGCCAGCCGGGAATCGACCTTCTTCAGAGTAACTGGAGGGCTCCGATGTGCTGAGAGACATCGCGTCGGTGGCCACCTCGGATGCCGATCCCAGCGCCGCGCCACAACTCAGACAAAAGCGGCTGCGCTCTGGGACTTCAGCAGAACAGGATGGGCACCAGGCCATTGACACTCACTCTATCACCGGAGGGAGGCCGGTGTGGCCTTCTGGGCGCTCAAGTCCCGTATCACGGCGCATCCGAAACTATCTCGCACCCGAAGCCTCGCTGGTTTGTCGACGCGGAAACCAAAAGTCTAGACCTGGAAGCCAAGCGGCGTCCTAATGAGACTCCGACTGTGGGACCGCATCAGTGGGTGGCCTGAGCGCTGCCACCCGGACGGTAACCACGCCCCGCGGACATCACGACACCAGCGGAGGCTATATATTTCAATTACATAGCGGTGGGGAGTTCGAAAGTCAAACTGGGGCCGCTCGCAACTCTAACATTCTACAGGGACGTTTGATTGGCTCCCCAGTCTGGATTCGAACCGGCGGCCGCCCTTCATTTAACTGAAGCTCCTTTGATGCGCGATGAAAACTGGGTGTGCGGGGCAGCAATTACCGGCACGAGGATCCTGGGGAATAATCCGGTTTTTGGCGAGCGCCGATCTGGACGAAGCGATCGTGGCCGATTGGTCGCGTAGCCAACCCACGATAGACCTCATCTCTGGGGAGTGAGGCGAAAGCCGAACGGATTAGCACTCGCGACCGATCTGAATCCCGTGCTGGTCCCACACGATTTCCAAGCCCTCCCACAGCTCTTTGGCGAGTTCCTTCAGGCTGGCGGTTTCAGCCCAGGAGTGCAAACGGTACTGCAGCTCGGTCTGTTAGCCAGGCAATCGAAGAGGTCATCCTGATTTGGGGCGCTTCGGATGCCGAGGGCCGGGTAAACCGAGTCCTGATTCCGTTCCGAACGTTTGACGCTCTACCCTACTCGCGCCGGAATTGCTTGTCCTTGGAGAACACGAACGCCACGAACCCTGCGAGAATCAGGAAGGGCGGGGCGCCCAAAATCAGAATTCCCATATCGAGCACGCGGGCCCGTGCGTGATTCTGCGCTTGCGCCGTGCGATAACACATCACGCATTGCGCCGCGGCGGGCATCGAGAGCGCGGCGGCGAGGGCCGCGATGGGCAGCAGCTTTTTCATACCGGCGGCCTCATATTGGGAATGCGCACCGCGTCTCCCAGAAATATCAGCATCAGCACGATGCAGAAAACCAGCATCGGGAAGAGCGTCAGGAACAGGCTGAGCTTCTCGAACTTGAGGTGCATGAAGTAGGCGATGATCAACGCCGCCTTGATGATCGAAAGCCCCAGCAGGCACGTCAGCATGATGAGGGTCGGCACCTGTTCGTACGCCAGCAGGACCTCGATCCCGGTCATCCCCAGCAGCGCGATCCATACTTTGGCGAACGTCGAGATGCTGGCCCCAACGTGTAGAACTTCCGCGGCTGCGTGTTGCACTTCTTCAGAGTGACTGCTCATGGTTCGCTCCTATCCAACTCTTGCCGACATCAAGTAGACCAGCGGGAAGATGAACATCCACACCAGGTCGACGAAATGCCAATAGAGGCCGCTGACTTCCACGTCCTCGGCTTTGAATTTGCCGCGGGCGACCCCTTGCGCGATGATGGCCAGGTAAATCAGTCCGCAGATTACGTGAGTCATGTGCAGCCCGGTGAGCGCAAAAAAGGTCCCGCCGAACAGCGGGACGCCCCAGGGGTTATTGAGCGGCGTCACGTGTTCCACGTTGATCAGCTTCAGCCACTCGGACATGTGCAGCACCACGAACGCGGCGCCGCCGAGCATGGTGGCCAGCACCCAGCGGACTGTGGCCTTGCGGTCGCCATGGTTCATGGAATGGACCGCCATCACCATGGTCAGGCTGCTGGAGAGCAGGCAGAACGTCATGATGGTGGAGAAGATGATGGCCGGCGAAAAATCGAACGGCTTGGGCCAGTCCGGATTGGTGACGCGGCTGTACGTGTAGGCGAACAGCATCGCCGAGAACGTCAGCGAATCCGAGATCAGGAACAGCCACATCCCGAATTTCTTGGAGTTAGTTGCGTACGGCGATTGGCCGCCTTCCCAAACCGATCCGGCCGAGCCCACGGCGCTGGCATGCGTCGACATCCGTTACCCCCAAACGTAAAATAAAATCATCAGGTACAGCCACAGGCCATCCAGGAAATGCCAGAAGATGGCCGTTACGTCGATCCACGTGCGCTTCGCCGGGCCCAATCGCAGCCGCACCGCCTGCACGTCGACGTACACCAGCGCGCTCACGCCGCCCAATATGTGGGCCGCGTGCGCCGCCGTGAAAACGTAAAAAAACGAACTGGCGGGGTTGGTTGAAATGAAAATACCCGCCTGTTTCAACTGGTACCAGGCATACGCCTGGCCTAACAGGAAGAGAATGCCGAGCGCCGTAGCGGCGGTCCACCAGAGGGTGAAATGGCTGCGCTCGCCGGCTTTCAAAGCGCGTCGCGAACGGTCGAGCAGGAGGCTCGAGAGCAGCAGAATCCCGGTGTTCCAGAACAGGATGGAGGGCTTGCTGATGCTCACCCAGTCGTTCATGTCGGAGAGACCGCGCCGCACCACAAAAGCGCTGGTCAACGCCGCGAATACCATGGTGCAGGCGGCCAAGCCTACGAAAAGCCCCGTGAAAGAGGCGCGCCGGTCTGCGCCGCGGCCTTCGGAATCGTCTCCGCCACCGCCCCAACCGGTGTCGACAGGGGGTGGTGGTCCTTGGATAATGTCGTGAGTGAGTGAAGCGGCCATACTCATATAGATGCGCTAATCGCCCGCGGATTCGCTAATCTCCCGAGGCCGGCACATTCGATGGGTCGGTCTGCATGATGAAATCCGCGGACGCGCCAGGCACACTGTACTCATACGCACCGTGGTAAACCACGGGGTGCACGCCGGCGAAGTTGTCGAAGGGCGGCGGCGAAGGGACGGTCCATTCGAGGGTGGTGGAATTCCAGGGGTTCACCGGCGCCTTGGGACCCTTCCACATGCTCCAGAAGAGGTTGAACACGAAAATCAGTTGCACCGCCGCCGTAAAGAACGCGGCGTAGGTCATGAACTGGTGTAGCGGCATCATTTTAGCCAGGTAGCCCACGTTGGTGAAGTCGGCGTAGCGGCGCGGGTTGCCCACGATTCCCAGGTAGTGCATCGGAGTGAAGATGCAGTACACGCCGACGAACGTGCAGTAGAAGTGGATCTTTCCCAGGGTCTCATTCATCATCTTGCCGAACATCTTGGGGAACCAGTAAAAAGTGCCCGCGAACATGCCGAAGATGGCCGCCACGCCCATGATCATGTGGAAGTGGCCCACCACGAAGTAGGTGTCGTGGAAGTACAGGTCGAGCGCCGGCTGGCCCAGGAAGATGCCGCTTACACCGCCGGTTACGAACAGCGAAACGAAGCCCAGGGCGAACAACATTGCGGTGGTGAAGTGAATCTTGCCGCCCCACAGCGTGCCGATCCAGTTGAAAGTCTTGATGGCCGAGGGCACCCCGATACACATGGTCATGATCGAGAACGCCATGGCGGAATACGGGTTCATGCCGCTCATGAACATGTGGTGTCCCCAAACCAGGAAGCCCAGGAAGCCGATGCTGAGGATGGCGTAGACCATGGCTTTGTAGCCGAAAATCGGTTTGCGCGAAAAGGTGGAGAGCAGTTGCGACGTCACGCCCATGCCCGGCAGAATCGCGATGTACACTTCGGGATGTCCGAAGAACCAGAAGAGGTGCTGCCACAACAGTGGCGATCCGCCCTTGTGATTGGCAATGATGTGGTCGTTGATATACAACCCGGCGGGCAGGAAAAAGCTGGTGCCCACGGTGCGGTCGAGCAGCAGGAGCACGCCGGCGGCCAGCAGCACGGCGAAGCCCAGCAGCCCCAGGATCGCGGTTACGAGCCACGTCCAGCAGGTGAGCGGCATGCGCATCAAGGTCATGCCCTTGCAGCGCAGGTCCACGGTGGTGGCGATAAAGTTGATGGCGCCCATCAGGGAGGCGCCGCAGAAGATCGCGATGCTGAGGATCCACAGATTCTGCCCCATGCCTTCGCCGGGACCGGTGAGCGGGCCCGCGCCGCTCAGCGGCGGATACGCGGTCCACCCCGAGAGCGGCGCGCCGCCTTGCACGAAGAAAGCCGATACCATTACCACCAGGGCGAGGAACGTGGTCCAGAACGACATCATGTTCAGCACCGGAAAGGCCATGTCTTCGGCGCCGATCTGGATGGGCAGGAAGTAATTGCCGAAGCCGCTCTGCGGCACAGTCGTCAGCACGAAGAACACCATGATCGTGCCGTGCATGGTCATCAGCGAGAGGTACAATTCCGGCGTCATGATGCCGCCGGCGGCCGCTGTGGGCCAGAGCGTGGCGAACCACTTCACGACCACATTTGGGTTGACCATGTGGAACCGCATCAGCAGCGACAGCGACATCCCCAGAAACACCGAGAATAGTCCGAGGAAGTAATACTGGATGCCGATGACCTTGTGGTCGACGCTAAAGATCCATTTCCGGATAAAGCCTTCGGGCGCGTGGTGCGCCGTGTGAGTGGAGGGAGAAGCCATAAAATTACCTCGGGGTATGGACGACGGGTGTCATTACTTGTTGGCCAACTGGGTCGCTTTCCATTGTTCGAAATCGGGCTCGCTCATCACCTGCATGGTGGTATGCATCTGGAAATGGCCCAGTCCGCACAGCTCCGAACAAGGCACCTCGTAGACGCCGATTTTGTCCGCCTGGAAGTGCAGGGGGATCTCCATGCCGGGCACAATGTCCTGTTTCATGCGCAATTCGGGGACGAAGAAATTGTGGATCACATCGCGCGAGTGCAGGATCAGCTTGATGGGCTTGCCGACCGGGATTTTGAGAGAAGCGCTGATAATGTCGTCTTTGCCGGCCGGGTCTTTGGGATCCATGCCAAACGGGTCGCCGTTGGCGTCGTTGATCAGCCGGAGTTCAGTATGGCCGAACTTGCCGTCGGCTCCGGGATAGCGGAAGTTGAAGGCGAACTGCTTGGCCATAACCTCGATCTGGATCGCGTTCGGCGGCGCTTCGTCGAAATGGACGCCCGCCCAGATTTTGGTGCCCATCACCACCAGCCCCAGAAACAGGAGCGCCGTGGCGCTGGTCCAGAGAGTTTCGAGTTTGTTATTGCCGTGGGAGTGAGTGGCGCGTCCGCCGTCATTGCGGAATCTGACGATGACCCAGCCAAGCGCGAATTGCGCCAGAAAGAAAATGACTCCGACCACAATCAGGGTGCGCATGAACTGGCCGTCGTAATCCAGTCCGTGCTGACTGATCGGCGGCGGGAACCACCACGTTTTCGCTATGAAGAAATAGCAAATAACAACCGTCAAAACCCATACGATGGGAGCAAGCAGCATCCAGGTACTCCTCCACCCAGCACATCTCTCAAGTGTGAGATCGAGTGGAGAAGACACTATCACATCGCGTGCGGGAGGCGCAACTCGTTTTTTGAGCTAATCGCGGTCGAGGGCTTCGAGCGGAACCTCGATCGGCGTACCGGGGACGCGCAGAACGCCATCCTCGATTTTGCTGCTTCCTTCGGGGGTGTGGATCTCGGCCTCGAAGGTCTCCGGATCGATTATCCAGATGTTGGGCACACCGAACTCGCGTAGTTCGCGGACTTTCTCATTCACTCGAATGGGGCGGTCTTCAGGCGACAAAATCTCGATCCAGATCAACGGCGGTTTGTCGAAGACCTTGTCGGGCGGCCGTGGCGCACGGATGACGCACACGTCCGGGATCATGAATCTGCCAGGGCGAATGAAGTGCCGCTGTTCGGTAAAGGCTTCGATGCCCCAGGTTTTGCGCCTTCGGAAGAAGTATGCACCCAATGCAAGTTGCAACCAGCTATGATCTTGTTCGCCCAAGTTTCTCTCGATCAGCACCCCGTCGGCGTATTCGCAGTCGGGCTCATAGGACGTGCGGCGGTATTGCTCTTCTGAGATAGATGTCGCCGTCGTCCCCACGCCACCAATCTACCACGGCCAATTATCCGAGAGCGGCCCGCCAGACGCCGTACATTGCGATGGCCGCGAGACCCCAGGTCCAAAGGTGCGCCCGCCATCGCCAGTTCCAGAAGAGCGAAAACAGCATCGCGAAGGCCAGCGGACTCAGCGCATGGAAGTGAACGGCCTGCGTCCAGTGGCCTTTTGCCAGGGCGAAAAAGGCCCGCGTGATTCCGCACAGAGGGCACGGACGCGCCGTCAGCCAATAGAACGGGCAGAGCCGAAACGATGGTTCGGCCGGGGGTTCCAGCCACCAAAAGAAAACAAAGAGGGCCACCGCACCGATTGCGGGAAAGTATTTAGCCGCCGATGAACGCAGATGAACGCCGATGAGAATAAGTGTCGCCTTCCTCTAGAGAGCGGCCACAGTAACTTGATCGAACCCCACGATCTCCTTGTACGCCACCGTGATGGCCGCGATGGTCACGGGGATCGACACCAGCAGACCCACGATGCAGCACAGCGCGCCGAGGATGTTCACCAGCACGGCCAGCAGCAGGAACATGGTGAAACCGAAATAGTCGTTTTTCACCACCGCGTGGCTGGCTTGCATGGCCGGCCAGAAGTCCATGCGCTTGTCCACGATGAACAGGTACGTGAATTTGTACATGGCGGCGACCACCAGGCCGGGGATGATGCAGAGTAGCGTCCCGAGGAATGTGAAAAGGCCGATCAAAATGGCCGCCACAAGCGTGGGAATAAAGAAATTGAAACCCTTGAAAAGGTCGCCGAACTCGGCCGGGCGCCCAAAGAGTTTCTTCATGGTATAGATGTGGAATCCGGCGATGAGCGCGCCCTGAATAAACGGCACGCCATTGAGCAGGAAGAAAATCAGCGAAATCAGGACGTAGGTGCCCATGTCGGCCTTCACCAACTCCCAGCCCTCGCCGATCCATTTGCCGGGTGTCGCCTTGACGCCGGCGGGGGCGGTCCACGGCACGGCCGACGGAACGGCCGATGCCAGCGGAGAGCCCATCGCCTGCCCGCAGGAGGGGCAGAATTGAACATCGGGATTGACTTGAGTACCGCACTTGTGGCAGAACATAGCTTCCATACAGGATACGCCTGTTCCGCGCAAACAGTTCGGAGTTTTTGGGTTTTGTGGCGGAGAATGCTATCGTCACCGGGATCCACCTGGACACGCACAGCTCGATGACACCAGTTCAGCCATGGAGGCTCGCGCTATACAGCGACAAGCGCCGATTACCAATCGGCGCGCAGGATGCCATTCCTGCCCTACTAGGGCTGTAACTCACTTGTGCGGGACTCAGCCGCAGAAATTCGTCGCGCGTCACATTCACCCGATCCAGCCGCCGCCTAAAACCAAGTCGCCATCGTAGAACACCGCGCCTTGGCCAGGGGTGACCGCGCGCTGCGGATCGTCGAAGACCACCTCGATACACGCGGGGTCGGCGGTGGGGTGCAGCGTCGCCGGAGCACCGGCATGCTTATTGCGGATCTTCACGTGCGCGCGCACGGGCGAAGTCACGCCTGCGATCGAAATCCAGTTCACCTGCCGGGCGAAGAAGCGGCCGCAGAGCAGGTCATCGTTGCCGCCTACTACTACGCGCTGCGTCTCGGGGTCGGTCGAGATAACGTACAACGGTTCTCCAGCGGCGATTCCCAGGCCGCGGCGCTGGCCCACGGTGAAATGATGGATGCCGGCATGCTCGCCCAGGGTGCGCCCATCGGTGGTCACGATGGCGCCGCGCGTCGCTTGCGGCTGGATGCCCTTGTCCTTCAAATAAGCGTTCAGAAAAGCTGCGTAATCGCCGTTGGGCACGAAGCAAATCTCCTGGCTATCGCCCTTCGAGGCCACCGCCAGGTCCATCTCGCGTGCCAGTTCGCGAACCTCGGGCTTGACCATCTCCCCCAACGGAAACAGCGTGCGGGCGAGTTGCTTCTGCGTCAGGCCGAAGAGGAAATACGTCTGGTCCTTGGATTCGTCGCGGGCCCTCAGAAGCTGATAGCGGCCCGAGGGTTCGTCGAAGCGCACGCGGGCGTAGTGGCCGGTGGCGATCCGGTGCGCGCCCACCGCGTCGGCCATTTCCAGGAAGCGGTCGAACTTAATATAGTTGTTGCAAAGGGTGCATGGAATGGGCGTGCGGCCCGCCAGATACTCCTCCACGAAAGGCCGCACCACCTGCTCCTCGAACTGCTGCTCGAAGTTGACCACGTAGTAAGGGATGCCGACCTGCTCGGCCACGCGGCGCGCATCGTAAACATCGTCGAGCGAGCAGCAACGGCCGTGGCCCGCTGCCTCAGGGACTAGTTCCGGCAGCCGCCGTTGATTCCACAACTGCATGGTCATCCCGACGATCTTGTGGCCCCGGCGCACCAGTAGCGCGGCGACGGTGGAGCTGTCGACTCCGCCGCTCATGGCGACAGCGATGGTGGCCTCCTCAAGCATGTACGGAAATCCTGCGCAGATGAGTTACCGAAGCCGCTAGCGCCTCCACCAGCGCGTCCACTTGCGCGGCATCGTTGGAGCGGCCCAGCGAGAAGCGCAGGCTGGAGCGCGCGCGGTCGGCCGAGAGTCCCAAAGCGGTGAGCACGTGCGAGGGCATGATGGCGCCGGAGGAGCAGGCCGAGCCCGTCGATACGGCAAAGCCGCGCAGATCGAGCGCGATCACCATGGCTTCGCCGTCGACGCCGTCGAAGTAGATGTTGCTGGTGTTGGGCGTGCGATTCCAGCGCGCGCCGTTGATGCCCGTGCCGGAAATGCGGTCGAGCACGCTGGTCTCGAACCGGTCGCGCAGCGATGCCAGGCGCTCGGATTCGGCGGCGAGCGTTCGCCCCGCAAGCTCGCAGGCGGCGCCGAAGGCGGCGATGCCGGGAACGTTTTCGGTGCCTGGACGGCGATCGCGCTCGTGGTGGCCGCCGAAGGCAATCGGCGCGAGCCTGGTTCCCTTGCGCACGTAGAGCGCGCCCACGCCTTTCGGGGCGTAGAGCTTGTGCCCGCTCATGCTATAGAGGTCGACCCCGAGCGAGTCCACGTCGACCGCGATCTTGCCGAGCGCCTGGACGCCATCCACGTGCAGCGGTACGCCGGCCTCATGGGAGATGCGGGCAATCTCGGCGATGGGTTGCACGGTGCCCAGTTCGTTGTTGGCGTGCATGATGGAGACCAGCACGGTCTCGGGCCGCAGCGCGCGGCGCACGTCTTCGGGATTCACGGCGCCGCCGGCGCCGGTGGGCAGGCGTGTCACGGCTACGCCTTCGCTTTCGAGCTGGGCGGCCGATGCCAGCACGGCGGGATGCTCGATGGCGCTGACGATCAGGTGGGCCTGCGGGCGCGAGGCTGCGCGGACTACACCGAAGATGGCCAGATTGTCGGCTTCGGTGCCGCCGCTCGTGAAAACCACTTCCGCGGAGGTCGAGTGGATGAGCGCGGCCACCTGCCGGCGGGCGGCTTCCAGCTTCTGCTTGGCGGCCTGGCCGAAACGATGGATGCTGGAAGCGTTACCATACACTTGACCGAGACACGACACCGCCGTCTCCAGAACTTCGGGAGCGACCGGGGTGGTGGCGTTGTGGTCGAAATAGAAATGCTGCACGTGGACCTATTTTACCAATGCGGGCGCCCATCCTTACTCTGACCACGGATTTCGGCCTTTCGGACCACTATGTGGGCAGCATGAAAGGCGTGATTCTGGGCATCTGCCCGCGCGCCCAGATCGTCGACATCAGTCACCAGGTGAGCCCCTACGCGATCGGCGAAGGCGCATTCGTGATCGCGCAGGCTTACCGCTCGTTTCCGCGCGGAACGGTGCACGTAGTGGTGGTGGACCCGGGGGTGGGCAGCGATCGGCGGCCGATCTTGATGGAGGCCGCGGGGCAGTATTTCGTCGCTCCGGATAACGGCGTGCTGGGCATGATTTTCGCGCGCGAAAAGCACAAGGTGCGTCTCATTTCGAACGCGCGGTACTTCCGCCGGCCGGTGAGCCGGACGTTTCATGGCCGCGACATTTTCGCTCCCGTGGCTGCCCACGTGGCCGCCGGCGTGGCGACCTCGCGGATCGGGAAGGTCATTGCGGACTATGTCCGCCCGCCCTTCGAGAGACCCCGACAGACCGGCGCGCGCACGTGGACGGGCGAGATTCTCAAGGTGGACCGGTTCGGCAACGTCGTTACCAATTTCCACGCGGATGATTTCCCGGCGCTGGAGCAGTTGACCATCGGGCGTTCGAAGGCGCGCCGGCTGGTGCGCAGCTACGCCGAGGCACGGGTGGGAGAGCTGGTAGCGATCGCGGGCAGTTCGGGATATCTGGAGGTGTCGTTGAATCAGGGATCGGCCGCGGAAAAGATCGGCTGCCGCAGCGGCGGCGCGTGTCGGATTCGCGTGTAGGGGAGGCCACGAGTGTTCCGCGGAGACACGGGAAATATTTCACCGCGGAGACGCAGAGGCGCGGAGAAAAGACACAAGAACACAGGGAGAGCGCAGAGGGAGCGGAGGTAATATGCGTTACCTTCAGGCGAACGCGAAAGGTGCAGGGCTTTCCAAGGCACGCCGGGAAGCCAACCGCCAAAAGCTAATAGTTCTCCACTGGCTGCTTCACAGACTGTTTGCTCCGCATGCGGCCATGGCGGGCTGAAGCCCGCCCCACGTCTGGCTTGTTGGTGGGGCGGGCTTCAGCCCACCAGCCAGTCAGTGGCTCCATGGATAGCGCCGCAGGCGCGTCAGAGGTGCTGATAGCTGATCGCTTCCCACCCTGGCCCCCCAAATGCCCATACGCGGCGTGAAGCGTCCCCCGCTTCAGGAGAAAAGACGAAATGCTTACCGTGAAGTACCTGCTCGAAGTCGCCGGCATCGTGCTGATGGCCGCTGCCGCGGCGATGCTGCTCCATGACCTGTACCGGCTGTACCTACAGTCGAATCTCATCCTCAACGATCAACCGCGTCCCGCCGCGATTGAGCCGCGTTACCACGCGGCGGGACGCGTCACCATACTTGGGCTGGTCTGTCTGCTTGCCGGTCTCAGCGTGCAGGTAGTGCCCGCCGGCATGGCGAGCGTGCGCGTCAGCCAGATCTCCGGCACCTTGCCGGGCACGTTGTACCCCGGTTTCCACCTGGTGATTCCGCTGGTCCAGACCATCGAGCTTTACGATATCCGCGATCAGATCTACCAGACCGCCATCGGAGACAAGTCGGCCCAGGCACTAACAATTCAAACCAAGGAGGGGCTTTCGGTGGGCCTCGCCGTAGCCGTGCGCTATCGCATCGACCCGCGGCGGCTGGCGTTCATCAACGCCAACCTGCCGCAACCCGTCGATAAGGCCCTGGTGCCGCCCGTGGTGGGCAGCGCGTTTCGCGAAATCGCGCCCAATTACCTGGTGCGCGACCTGTTCGCGGCGCGGCGGGAGGAAATCCGCCGCGAAGCCGCTAGCGCCATTACGAGCAAGCTCGCGCCGGACGCGATTCTGGTGAAGGAAGTGATGCTGCGCGACATCGAACTGCCCGCGGAGTATGCCAAGGGCCTGGAAGGCGTGCTTCTGAAGGAGCAGGAGAACGAGCGTCTCACCGTGGAAGTGGAGGTGAAGCAGAAGGAAGTGCGGACGGCCGAACTGGAAGCCGAAGCCGAGAAGGCGCGGCAGGTGAAAGAGGCCGAGGGACAGGCGGAAATCACGGTGCTGCAGGCCAAAGCGCAATCCGACGCCATGCAGTACACCCTGCCGCTCAAGCAGAAGCAGATCGAACAGACGCGGCTCGAAGCCGAGGCGAGGGCGCAGGCCAAAGTGATCGATGGAAAGGCCGAATTGGAGCGGCGCAAGCTGATGAACCAGGCCGACGTGGACCGCGTGGAGGTGATGTCCAAAGCCGACACCGATAACCTGCGGCTGGAGGCCGGGGTCCTGAAAGAGAGCCCCATATTGCTGCAGAAGATCATCGCCGACAAGCTGTCCGACAAGGTGCAGATCATGATGGTGCCGAGCGACGGCAAATTCTTCTTCGCCAACGATGTGCTGCACGGGGCGATGCCGTCCGTGAGCGTCCCGGCGCCGGATAAGCAGTAGGACGGGACAGGAAAGAGAATCTCGCCACAGAGGCCCACTCCTTGGGATTCTCAGGTCGAAGATCGTAAACAAGAATACTTCAACATTTTCCCCAAGGTCAGGTTGGCGGGCTAACGCCTGGCTAAAGCCCGCCCCACCAACAAGCCAGACGTGGGGCGGGCTTTAGCCCGCCATTCAGCAGGGCCCGCTTCTGCTTCCCAAATCCCGAAAGGATTTCAAGGGTGGAGCCCTTGGCTAGGATTCTCTTTCTGCTGGAGAGCGGTAGAAGCGGGCGGCGCTGGTTGCCCGGTCAGCTCCGGCAGCCATTGTTCCAGGGTCATCCGGCGAGCCTCGGCCTGCGGCGCCAGCGCGGCTTTTCGTTGCGGTGAAAGTTCCGGCGTTACGGTTATGGCCCAACGCCTTACACCCGATTCCCAGCGTGTCGCATAAGCCGTCCGCTGTGACGGCATCGCCGCCTGGAACTTCTCATTTCGGGGTTGGGCGCCCGGCTTCGCAGACTTCTCTCGAGAGGACAGCAGTCAGACTTTTTCCCCGTATCCTCCGTCACAATAAAGAAGACATGCCTGAGAGCCGCGCGGCACGATCGATACGCCAGGCCTTCCAGTCGGGAAGGCCGCTTGCTTATGTGCATTCGCCCGAAGAGCAGCGAGTCGCCAGAGTGCTCGAAGAAGTAAGCCGCGAGGGGCTCGATTCCCAGCCCCTCCCGCTGTGGACCTGGAGCATCACGGAAGGCATGTGCCGCGACGGCGGCAGCGCCGAAGCCGGAGCGGATACCGCCCGCGGCGCGTTGGATTTCGTGGTGGCCTGCCAGCATCCCGCCATTTTCCACCTCAAGGATTTTCACGAGCCGCTGCGCGAATCGGCCGAGGTGCGGCGCCGCCTGCGCGACGTCTACGAAAGCTGCCGCGACCGGCAAAAGTTCGTGGTGATCACGTCCCCGGTGCGTTTTCTGCCGGAAGAGATCGAGCGGAGCGTGCTGTTTCTGGAATTGCGCCCGCCCGACCTGATTGAGCTGGTGGAGTTTCTGCGCGAGGAAACCCGGCAGACCCACGCGGGCGAAGCTCCGCAGGACGTGATCGAACAGGTGGCGCGCGCCCTGCTGGGCCTCACGCTCGACGAGGCGCGTTTCGCGCTGCGCCGCGCTCTGGTGGGCGGACGGCAGTTGGGGCATGACTCGCTCCCGGCGGTCCTCGAAGAGAAACGGCTGCTGGTGAATCGCAGCGGCGTGATCGAATATGTCGAATCGGGTACCGACTTGAACGACGTGGGAGGGCTGGACGGCCTCAAGAAGTGGCTCTTGGAGCGGCGCAAGCTGTTTGAGATGCGCGAAAGCATCAGCGCGGAGATCGTTCCCAAAGGGCTGCTGATGATGGGCATTCCGGGCTGCGGAAAGAGCCTCTGCGTGAAGGCCATCGCAAGCTGCTTTCAGCTGCCGCTCTACCGCGTGGACATGACGGAGATTTTCTCCGGCCGGCACGGCAAGCCGGAGGGCGTGTTCGTCCAGGCGTGCCGCATGATGGAGGAAATGTCTCCGGCGGTGCTGTGGTTCGACGAAATCGAAATGGGCCTCAAGACTACCGAAACGGGCGGGGAGCAAGGCCGCATCTTCGGATTTTTCCTCACCTGGATGCAGGAAAAAACTCGCGGGCTGTTTGTGGCGGCCACGGCCAACCGAATCGAGTCGCTGCCCGCCGAAATGATCCGCAAAGGCCGCTTCGACGAAGTCTTTTTCGTGGATCTGCCCCTCGAAGATGAAATGATCGAGATTTTCCGCATTCACCTTCTGCGCCGCAAAGTGGACATTTCGACGTTCAATCTGGGGCAACTGACGCAGTTCACCGCGGGGTGGACCGGTTCGGAGATCGAACAGTGCGTGGTCTCCGCCATCACGCGGGCACGTCTGGCCGACCGTGAGGTCACGGAGTCGGACCTGATCGGCATCGCGGCCAAGCAGGTGCCGCTCTCGCGCACCATGAAGGAGCAGATCAGCAAGATCCGCGGCTGGGCCTTCGAACGGGCCATCCGCGCGTCACCGCATAAGAACGGGTAAGGCTTTCACCGCGGAGGCGCAGAGACGCAGAGAAAAACAAAAGTCAAAACCGGAGAGCGCGGAGGTGGCGGAGGACGCGGAGGGGTATAGGCCCGGGGGTATCGGCGTCTCAGTGGCCTCGGTTCGCGAGAATCGTCGCGGCTTGCGAGATTGTGCGCGCTAGCATTGCAGCGATCACAAGAGGGAAAAGGGCCCCCGAACTCCGCGGCTTCGCCCGGAGGTAACCGGAGTTTCCCGAAGGCAAAAGCATAGATTGTAGCCTGCGAGGACGAACCCGTCCCGGTCGACGCTGGTTACCTCTGCCCCCTCAGCGCTCTCCCCGTGTTTTTTCTCCGCGTCTCCGCGTCTCCGCGGTGAAAATCCCTGCTCCTATTTCTGCCCTTCGCTCGAAGGCGGCACGATCCCCTTGAGGCGCATGTACGTCACAAGGTTGCCGTAGTGCTCCATGGTGTGGGCGGTATTGAAGTCCATCAGGCCGATGCGGGTCGACTTCAGGCCGAAGAGCGTCTCCATCTCCACGGCGCTGGCGTCGGTCATTTTCGCATAGACTCCATCGCAATAGGCAAACGCATCCTTGACCGCGGCGACGATCTCGGCCTTTGTCTTGGCAGTCTTTTCGATCGCCTTATCGACGGGCTTCCCGTCGGCCGCGCTGCAGAATTCGTATTGGCCGTCGGCGATGTGGGCGAACAACTGCCCCACGGTGCGTACCTCCGGAGTCGGCTGGAAGGACCAGAGATTGTCGGGGATCTTGTCCGCGGACTTCAGCACGTCGCCTTTGGCGACGCCGTAGATAAACTGCGAGGACGAGATGAGCGGGCTTTTGGAATTGGTCTGCATCGGTTGCGCGGTTAACGCAACAGTGCATAGAAGTAGCGTAGCAGCGAGTTTCATAGAAAATATGATACGAGTTTCCGGAAGCTGCCGGGGTGAATACAGTTGTTACAATCGTCATGTATGTGGCGACCGCTCATTTTCCTCCTCGCCGCGGGCTCGCTGGCTTTCGCCCAGAAGCGGCCATTCGACGCGAATGCCATGATGGAGCTGAAGCGCGTCAGCGACCCGCAACTTTCCCCCGATGGCAAATGGATGACGTTCACGGTGCAGACCGTCGACGTGGCGGCGAACAAGAAACCTTCGCAAATATGGATTGTGGCGGGTCCGGATGGATCGGCGGGAAGCACGCCGCGCCAGATCACCCACGATGGCGAATCCAACCAGCGGGCGCGCTGGTCTCCGGATTCGAGGCGGATCGCGTTCCTCTCCGACCGCGGCGGGTCATCGCAAATCTGGCTCATGGACCCCGATGGCGCCAACGCCAAACAGATCACGAACCTCTCCACCGAGGCCGACGGCGAACTGTTCGCGCCCGATGGCAAGAACCTGCTCTTCACCAGCGAAGTTTATCCCGAATGTGGCGCCGACGATGGCTGCAACCGGCGGAATCTCGACGCCGACAAGGCCAGCAAAGTTCATGCCCACATCTACACCGAATTGCTGTATCGCCACTGGACCGCGTGGCAGACCGGCCGCCGCAGCCATCTGTTGGTGATTCCCGTGGCGGGCGGAGCGGCCAAGGACCTCACGCCCGGGAAAAATATCGTCCCGCCGTTCTCCCTGGGCGGTCCCGACGATTACGACATTTCGCCCGACGGCCAGGAAGTCTGCTACTCCATGAATGCCGACGCCGTGCCGGCCACCAGCACCAACGCCGATCTGTACGTGGTCTCCATCAAGGGCGGCGACGCGGTCAAAATTACATCCACGCCGGGAGCCGATTCGAGCCCGCTGTACTCGCCCGACGGCAAATATATCGCCTGGCGTGCGCAGTTCCGCGCCGGCTATGAGAGCGACCGATGGCGCCTGCTGGTGCTGGAACGCGCCACCGGCCGGCTGGTGAATCTCACCGAAACGCTGGACCGCTGGGTCAACAGCTTCACCTGGTCGCCCGATTCGGCGCGGCTGTTCTTCACCACCACGGATCGCGGCCGGCAGTCCATCCAATTGATTTCGGTGACCGGCGGCGCGGCGCGGCAGGTGGTGGGTGGCGACAGCGAAGTGGACGACATGCAATTGACGCGCGACGGCAAGACCATGATCTACACCGAGCAGAGCGGCGTGGCGCCGGCGGAGATCTATCGCGTGGCCTCGTCGGGTGGCGCACCGGTGGCCATGACGCACTTGAACGACGCGACGCTCGGGGCGCACCAGATGACGCCGCTCGAAGAATTCTGGGTGAATGCGCAGGATGGCTCGCGCGTGCAGAGTTTCCTGGTGAAGCCGTACGGGTACCAAGAGGGCCGCAAATATCCCGTGCTGTTTCTGATTCACGGCGGGCCGCAGGGCTTCTGGGGCCACTCGTGGACCTATCGCTGGAACGCGCAGGTTTTTGCCGCGGAGGGGTTCGTCGTGGTGATGCCCAACCCGCGCGGATCGACCGGCTACGGGCAGAAGTTCATCGACGAGATCAACGGAGATTGGGGCGGCAAAGCGTACGACGACATCATGGCGGTCACCGACCATGTCGCGGCGGAAGTGCCCTATGCCGATGCCAGCCGGATGGTGGCGGCCGGCGCGTCATACGGCGGCTACATGATCGATTGGATACTGGGCCACACCGAGCGGTACAAGGCGCTGGTGACGCACGATGGCGTTTATGACTTGCCCAGCGAGTTCGGCGCCACCGAAGAACTCTGGTTCCCGCTGTGGGAGTTCGGCGGAACGCCGTGGGACAAGCCGGAGGACTACGAAAAATGGTCGCCGAGCCATTATGTAAAGGACTTTCATACGCCCACGCTGGTGGTGCACGGCGAGCAGGATTTTCGCGTGCCGTATACCCAGGGGCTGCAACTTTTCACCGCGCTGCAAATGCAGAAAGTTCCATCGAAGCTTCTGCTTTTTCCCGATGAAGGCCATTGGGTATTGAAGCCGCAGAACAGCCTGCTGTGGTACAAGACGGTGATCGACTGGCTGAAATCCTGGAGTAGTAATCAATGAAAGCCAATCAATGAGGGTAATCATAGGTGTCGTCGCATCGGTCTTGATAGCGGCGGTGGTCGCGATGCTGGCGATGTCGACGCACACGGAATTGAATTTGAGCCCGGTGACGGTGATCGGAGTGGCCACGCCGGTGACGGTGCGGCTGGCGAATCCACACGGCGTGCGCAGTATCGATGCCTGGCTGGAGCAGGATGGCAAACGGTATCCCCTGTTCGATGAAATGGAGCCGTCGCACCGTCTGTTTTGGAAGCGGCACGAAGCGGTGCGGCGCGTGACCTTCGAAGCGGGCAAGAACAAAGCGGCCGACTTGAAAGAGGGAAAAGCGCGCCTGGTGGTGGAGGCGGTGTCGAACGACCTGCGCGGCAGCACCGATTCGGCGGCTTCGGACGTCAACGTGGTGCTGGCGCCCCCGCGCGTGATGGCCGACGGTCTGCAGCACTACATCAATCAGGGCGGCATGGAACTGGTGACGATCACGCCCGGAGGATCTTGGAGTGAAGCCGGCGTGCGTGTGGGCAAATACACGTTCCGCAGCTTTCCGCTGCCGGGACACGCCGACGAGCGCTTTGCCATGTTCGCATATCCGTGGGACCTCCCGGCGGACGTCACACCGCAGGTCTTCGCACGGAATCAGGCGGGCACGGAGGCTACTGCGACATTCTGGTTTAAGCTCTTCCCCAAGAAATTCCGCGCCCGCGATTTCCCCGTGGATGACGCCCTGATGACGAAGCTGGTCAATTCGGTGGATCCCAACAATACGCTGGCGCCGGGCAAGGATCTGCTGGGCCGCTTCCTCTATATCAACGGGGACCTGCGGCGCAAGAACAACCAGCAACTGGCGGACTTACGCTTCAAGACCGAGGAGAAAATCCTGTGGAACGGCCCGTTCCTCCACTGGGGCAAAGAAGAGGCCAACTACGCCGATGTGCGAAGCTACATATACCACGGCAACAAAGTGGACGAGCAGGTGCATCTGGGATTCGACCTGTCGGACACCCAGACCACGCCCGTAAAGGCCGGAAACGACGGCAAGGTGGTGTGGGCCGCGGACATGGGAATTTTCGGAAACTGCATCGTGGTGGACCACGGGTACGGGCTGCAATCGATCTACGGACACCTGCGGGAAATCGACGTCAAGGTGGGCGACGCGGTGCAGAAGGGTCAGAAAATGGGGATCGAGGGGCAGACTGGGTTGGCCGGCGGAACGCATCTTCATTTCGGTATGCAGGTGGATGGCGTGCAGGTGAATCCGCGCGAGTGGTGGGACGAGCACTGGATTCAGGATCGTATCTTAAGCAAGCTGGCGCCCGATGCGAAGACGCCGCACGCGTCGAAGGCCGAGGACGAGACGCCGGCGCCGCATAAGAAGGCGAAGCGGCACAAGAAGTAGCACACTGGCTAAATGCCGGCTATGGCGGGCGGCCAGACGTGGGGCGGGCTTCAGCCCGCCGTCATGCCACAATGAGGCCGCGCCATTCTGACTCCCTTGTTCTCACTTCCGCCGCCGCCGGTCGCAGAGTATCTTCCCGCCCACCATCAGCGCTACAGCCAATACGCCGTCGACGATATATCGCAGCGTGTCGGTAGGGTGCAGCAGGCGCACTACGAAACCATCGGTGAGAATCATATCGCCGCCGACCCGGCCCAGGATTCCCGCGCCCAGGTAAATCGTGAGGGGGTAGCGATCCATCAGGCTAGCTAACAGGTTGGCCGAGAGCACCACGAATGGAATGCTCAGGCAGAGCCCGAAAATGATCAGCTCCTTGTGGCCGTTGGCGGTAGCGGCTATGGCCGCGATGTTGTCGACGGACATGGTCAGATCGGCGAAAACCACATACCAGATGGCCTGCAGCAGACTCTTCGCGACGGGTACGGAATCGGGCGGTTCGGTCACGTCCACCAGCACTTTCACGGCGATCCAAAGCACGAACGCGCCGCCGGCCAGTTTCAAGAATGGAATGCCGAGCAGAGTGGCCATGACCAAGGTAAGCCCGACGCGCAGAGCCACCGCGCCGGCGGCGCCGAAAATGGTGCCGATGCGCCGCTCGCGAGGCGCGAGTGACCGCACCGCCATGGCGATCACCAGCGCGTTGTCGCCGGCCAGCACCAGATCGACGAAGACGATCTGCAGTACGCCGGCTATGAGTTGGCCGAACGACATTCGTTACGTCCCGACCCAGGCCCGGGTGCGGCGGAAATAGCGCTGCGCCACGCTCACGTCGCGAAGAATTTGCTCCTTGAGCGCGGCCGGGGATTCGAATTTGCGTTCGTCGCGGACACGCCAGAGAAATTCCAGGCGAATGCGGCCGGGCGTGTCGCCGGCGAGCGGATCGAGCAGGAACGTCTCGATGGATAACTGGCCGCTCGCGCCAAAAGTGGGGCGGTAACCGACGTTGGTGATGGCATTCCACCGGCGTCCGCCGGCAAGATCGAGCGCCCGCGTAACGTAAACGCCAGCCGCCGGAACCACGCCGGAGTCGGGCGCGAGATTGAGGGTCGGGACCGTCTGTTTGGAGCCGACACCGCGGCCTTCGACCACCGCGCCATCGAGAGCGTAAGGGTGCTGCAGCATGCGCGCCGCCAGCGAGACGCGTCCCGCCCGGAGAAGAGCGCGGATGCCACTGCTGCTGATCATGCGGCCGCGCCATGTGACAGCCCGCACGATCTCGGTTTCGAACCCCAGCCGCGCGCCGAGTTCCGCCAGCAGGCGAACGTTGCCCGATTGACGATAGCCGAAACAGAAATTATCGCCTACCAGTACGGCGCGGACACCCAGGCGCTCCACCAGCAGTTGCCGTACGAAATCTTCGGGCGAAAGGTGCGCAATCTCCGCGGTGAATGGCAGTATCAGGACCTCGCCGATGCCCTCCTCGTCCATCAGCTCGGCGCGATGCGCGGGCGAGGTCAGCAGTACCGGCGTGCGATCGGGCGCGACCACCTGCGTGGGGTGGGGATCGAAGGTGAGGACGGCCGGCTTCCATCCGCGCGCGGCGGCCAGCCGAACGACCTGCCGCAGGATGCGCCGGTGGCCGAAATGCACGCCATCGAAATTGCCGATGGTAAGGGCGCACGGGCCGAAATCGGCGGGCACTTCGTCGAGGCTGCGATAGAGGCGCATCGAGCTACCCGACTTCGATCTCGAGGCCGTCGTATGCCAGCCGGATGTGCGGCGGCAGCATGCTTTCCGCGCGTTCGTGGGCCAGATCGTGGCAGATATGGGTGAAGAAAGCGCGCCGAACGCCGAGCGTTTCGACGGTCTTTATGGAGCGCTCCACGGTGGAATGCGTGGGGTGCGGCTTGTAGCGCAGGGCATCGAGAAAGATCACGTCGAGGCCGCGCAAGAGCTCCATGGAGCTGCCGGGGATCTCGCTATGGTCGGTCAGGTAAGCGGCGTTGCCGAAACGGAAGCCGTAGATGGGCCATGGGCCGTGCAGGACCGGGATGGGCAGGAACTCCAGGCCGAAAAGGTCGAAGGCCGAGCCGTCCACGATGCGCGGGTCGACGTGCGGCACGTTGTTTTTCCGCTCCTTTCCATCGAACACGTAAGGGAAGGCGCGGCGGATGGAGTCCATGGTGTTGGCCGCAGCGTAGATGGGGATATCGCCGTTCTGGCGGAAATTGTAGGGGCGGATATCGTCGAATCCCATCACGTGGTCGGCGTGGGCGTGGGTGAAGATCACGGCGTGAAGGTGTTCGATGCGGGCGCGCAGGGCCTGGGTGCGGAAATCCGGCGTGGTATCGATCAGCACGTTGCGGTCCTGGTAGCTGATCAGGACGGACGGGCGCAGGCGATTATCGCGCGGGTCCGTGGAGGTGCAGACGGCGCAATGGCAGCCGATAGTGGGCACGCCCACGCTGGTGCCCGAGCCGAGCACGGTGATCTTGAAGGGAGGCGCCGGCATTCAGGCTTTCTGAGCCGCCGCTTTGGCCATATCGTCGGACACCTGTACGAAGCGAAAACGCAATTCGGTGAGTGAATTCTCCAGCAGGCGGTGTTCGTCGAGCGCGAGATTGCCCTTGGTTTTCTCGAGCAGGACGGCCATCAGGTCGATGGTGTGGCGGGCCAGTTGGAGATCGGGCGGCTGTTTTTCTTCCTCGCCGAATTGCATCAATCCGAGCTGCATTTCGGCCTGGGCGCGAAGAGAAAGCACGATGAAAGAGAAGGACGCCGGCGGCATTGGGATGCGGATTTCCTCCTGCGCGGGCGGGTTGGGGGCTGCGTCGCTCATCAGCTTCTATTTTAGAACGGCGGGGAAGGCCGGCGGAGCCGTCCAAATAGTACCGCGAGACACCACAATTATCCTTGCCCGGTACCATTTGGCGCCGGGCAAGTAAGACAATAACTGCGGGATGGAAGCATCGTGGCCACTCCTTTAGGGCATTTCCCTGGAGCAGGCCACAAGGTTAATCGCTAAACTGCCTCGATTGAGGTCAATTGCGCATCCAGATCCGCCAAGGCTTTGGTCAAAACAGCCCTGTAGCGCGGATTCTGTGCGTTGTCCAAATCCCGCACCACTCTGGTACGGGAGAGAAGGATATTCTCCTTCCTGCGGATTAATTCGAGCGATTCAGGACTCGGCGCTGTTGCTGCTGCGGTAGAACGATGGGCCTCGGCAAGGTCGATTTGCGCCTCGACGGCCTTGCTTTCCCAACCTCTTGCCATGCTTTTATTGTACTCTCCGTCACCGCAGAAGGGAAGCGCGCAGCCCCGCGCACCCCGTGGTGCCGCAGACGGCGGAGCTCTTTCGATTGGTCGACCAGGCAGCCAGCCTGTAGGGTTTCAGATGCCGGCCCTGTACGTTACCAGACCGTCTGCACGTTGGAGGCTCTGATGCGTTCCATCTCGACTGATGACCGGCACGCCGAAATACACGGCTGTGGCGGCGACAATCCGATCTGGCATATCCGGGATGTCCACGCCTGGCACATGGCGCATTGCTTCCACAACATCGCCGTTAAAGGGGGCTTCTCCAAGAACGAACTCGGGATCGTTGAGCGCTTTTCTCAGCTCGTCGTACGCCGATTCCGGGAGACGCCCTTTCTCCAGCAGATAGACAATCTCGGCCAAGCTGATTGGCGATAGCACGATGTCATAGCCGGCGCTGGCAGCATTGTCCATGAAGCTGCGCGCAACGGCAGAGAGGCTCGGATTTTTGAGCAGGTACCAAAGCGCCGTGCGGGTATCGGTCACTCCGGCGATCACGGAACATCCTCGGCGAATCCTCGGAACATATCGCGGCGGTTTTCCTCAATTCCTTCCGCGGACGGCCCCGGGCCGTACTTCGCGAGCAGGCCGTACCCGGACTTCTTGGGCTTGAGATCTTGCCCTTCCGCCGATTTCACAGCCTCTTCCAGCACCTGCCGGGCAAAACCGGCCAGCGAGACGCCCTGAGCCATGGCTTTGGCTTTCAGCGCCGCCTCCAAATCGTCCGGGATTTCAATGGTCAAGTTCATGGCCGTTCATCCTTAGGTTACCCCGATCGGTATACGTGCGGCGGGAGAGGCTGTCATGCCGAGCTTTCCGATCCGAACGACTCCCCACGCGGTAGTGTCCTGCGATTTAGGACTACTCCCCACCAGCACCTTATTCTGCGCTATACTCTTAAATGTAAACCGAAGTTGATCCGCTTCCTCTTCTTCCCTAGTCGGTAGTTGGTTCGCTGATTTCCTTCCTCACAAACGAAAAATGAAAAGTTTCACAGAACTCACTCTCTCCCCCGTCCTCCAGGCCAACCTCCTGAAGCACGGATTCACGCAACCCACTCCCGTGCAAGAGCTTGCCATTGAGCCGGCGCTTGCGGGCCGCAATGTTGTGGCCACGGCGCAAACCGGCACTGGCAAGACCCTCGCGTTCGTCCTGCCGCTTATCCAATCGCTCCTCGCGGAACCCGGCCCCAAGGGTGTCCGGGCCGTTGTCCTGAGCCCCACCCGGGAACTGGCCATCCAGATCCATGAGACCTTCACCAAGATCGCCCACGGCACGGGAATCCGCGCCGCCATCGTGGTCGGCGGGGTCGGCGAAAACCCGCAATTGCAGTCCATCCGCAAGGGCGCCCAAGTCGTTGTCGCTACGCCGGGCCGCTTATACGATTTTCTGAGCCGCCAGCTCGTAAACCTGGCCGCAGTCAAGATCCTGGTGCTGGATGAGGCCGATCGCATGCTCGACATGGGCTTCTTGCCCACCATCAAGCGCATCATGGCCACCACTCCCGCCACGCGGCAGACGCTCTTCTATTCGGCGACCATCGAAACTTCCGTGAAGCACCTGGTGGAAACCCACGTTCCCAACGCCGTGCGCATCGAGGTCGGCTCCATCACCCGCCCGGTCGAACAGGTCGACCTTCACCTCTACGAGATCGATCAGAGCAAGAAGCTGCCGCTCCTTCAATCCATGCTGGAGACCGAAACCGGTTCGTTCCTGGTCTTCGCCCGCACCAAGCACGGCGCCGACCGGCTGGCGAAGCAGCTCTCGCTGGGTGGCGCCAAGACCGCGGCCATCCACGGCGACCGCAGCCAGAATCAACGCAACCAGGCGCTGAAGGGCTTTCAGGATGGCTACTATCGCGTCCTGGTGGCCACCGATGTGGCGGCCCGCGGCATCCACGTGGAGGGCATCTCGCACGTGGTGAATTACGACCTGCCGCAAGTGCCCGAAGACTTCATCCATCGTGTGGGCCGCACCGGCCGGGCGGGAGCGCGCGGCACGGCGCACACCTTTGCGACGCGCATGGAACGCTCCGAAGTTTCCAGAATCGAGCGCGCCCTTTCCGTCCGCATGGCCCGTCAACTGGCCCCCAAGGAAATCGTGGGCGACAACCAGACCATGGCGCCGGTAGTCGAGATTGCCGCCGCGGTCCGCTTCGAGCGTACGCCGCAGCAGTGGCAAGGCGGGAAGATGGTTTTCCGGTCACGTAATCGCCGGCCGGTGCGACGCGCGATATAGTGGCTGGTTGCAGCCTGCTTTAGATCTCCGAAAAGCCGTAGCGGCGGCGATCCTGCTCGTGCTGATCGCCTCCGCCCGCATCGTCTCCACTTACACCGTTTTCAACCACACCGTCGACGAGCCGGCGCACTTGGCAGCGGGCATGGAGTGGCTCTCTGCCGGCAAGTATCTATATGAGGACCTGCACCCTCCCCTCGCCCGCATAATGGGCGCGCTGGGGCCGTACCTTGCCGGCGAGCGCTGGCACGGCGGACCCGATTCCTATCACGAAGGCTACCGCATCCTGGGCCGCGATGCGCATTACGACCGCACCCTGGCACTCGGACGAGCGGGAATTCTGCCGTTTTTCTGGATCGCCTCCGCGGTGGTCTTTCTATGGGGTCTGCGGACCGCGGGGGCTCCTGCCGCGCTCGCCGCCACGCTGCTCTTTACCACGCTGCCGCCGGTGCTGGCGCACTCCGGCCTGATTACTACCGACATGGCGGTGACCGCATGGATCGGCGCGGCGGCCTTAGCGTCGCTTTACTGGGTGGAAAAACCCGACCGGCCGCGAACCGCACTTTTCGGCGCGGCCATGGGACTCGCCTGCCTTTCGAAATTCTCGGCGCTGCTGTTTCTTCCCGCTGCTTTGCTGGCGATGCACCGCACCCAACTGTGGCGACACCGGCGATCCCTGGCGGCCGCATGCGGAGTGGCCTTTCTGGTGATCTGGGCCGGCTACCGATTCTCCTTCGCTCGCGTGGAATACCTGCATCTTCGTCTGCCCGCGCCGCGTTTCTTCACCGGGCTCGCCACTCTGTGGGCGCACAACGCGGCGGGGCACGCTTCTTACTTACTGGGCCGGCGCAGCGCCACGGGCTTCCGGTATTACTACCCCGTGGTGCTCGCCATCAAAACGCCGCTGGCCCTTCTGCTGCTGGTCCTCGGCGCGGCCGCCGCCCCATGCCGGCGATTCGCGCGGCTCGGTCCGGCGCTGGCATTTTGCGCCGCCATCCTGGTTTGCGCCCTCGCCAGCCGCATCAATATTGGTGTCCGGCACATTCTGCCGATCTATGTGGGGCTCTCAGTAATCGGCGGGGGCGTTGCCGCGGCCGCGCTCCAACGCCCGGCGGCCCGCTGGGTTATCGCGGCCCTGCTGCTGTGGCACGTGGCCTCGGGCGCGCTCCAGCACCCCGACTACCTGGCCTACACCAACGAAATCGCCGGCAGCCATCCCGAGAATTTCCTGGCCGATTCCGACCTCGATTGGGGCCAGGACATGAAACGCCTGGCCGATCGCCTCTGGCGAGCCGGCGCCGCCGAAGTGACCTTCGAGTCGTTCAACAAGACCTACCCGGCCCTCGCCGGCGACCCCTTCCCGCGCATTCTGCCGGTCGATTCGGATCGCCCGGCCGCGGGGTGGAATGCCGTCAGCGTCAGTACCTGGAAAATCTTTGGAGTACCGAAATGGGCCGATCGCATGCAGCCCCAGGAACGCGTGGGCCGGTCGATCCTGCTCTGGCACTTTCCGTGATTTGGTAATATTTGGATGAAATTTCGAGATTGCGTCTAGGGTTCCGTAGAGCCAGAATCATGCCCGTTTTCCCCGCCGATTGGCCCTTTCCTTTGGATCGAGTCTCGCTCCCCGGCAGGCTGGTTCGCTTGGAGCCTTTCTCTCGGGACCACGCCCCCGAACTCCTGGCCTTTTCGAACGACCCCGAGATCTGGCGCTATCTGACAAGCCGGCCGCAGTCGCCCGACCGGATGCAGGCCTACCTCGATTCGCTGCTGCGCGACCATGCCAGCGGCTCCGCTCTTCCGTTTCTCGTCCGCCGCCAGTCGAGCGGAGAAATCGTCGGCATGACCCGATTCAAGACTCTCTCCAGGGAGCACCGGAAGGCCCTGGTCGGGTCCTGGTACGCGCCGGGCGCCTGGGGCAGCGGGTGCAATACCGAAGCGAAACTCCTGCTGCTGGAATACGGTTTCGAGTGTTTGCGCTGCCTGAGGATTGAGTTTCAGGTCGACAGCCGCAACCAACGATCCAGGGCGGCGCTGGCCAGGATGGGCGCAGTGGAGGAAGGAACGCTTCGGTCCTACATCATCACCGGAGACGGTTATCGCCGGGACAGCGTGATATTCAGCGTTCTCGACACGGAATGGCCGGAAGTGAAGCGGAACTTACAACGGCGATTGGAAGCGCAGGTGGCCGGGCAATCCGCGGCCAGCCCATCCAAGTGATGCGCGGCCTATTGCTTGGCGGGGTCGCCGGTGATGAAGACCTTCTCGTCGGGATGCACCAGCTTGAGGCGTTCACGAATCTCGCGTTCCTGCTCGTCGGGATTCCCGTCCAGGCGGTTGATGTGCTCCTTGATGCGCTCGATCTTCTGCGCCTCGACGGCATTGCTCTTTTGCATCTCTTCGATCTGACGCTGTTTCTCCATGAGCGCGTGGACGCCGTGCGGTCCGGTTAGCGTGACCGCCGCGTAAATCACCACCCCCATGAAGAGGATCCCGAATGCCCATCGACGGAACACAGTTCTCATTGCCACGAAGCCTGGAACATAATAGTACCATCGCTTGCAATAGAATGACAGACAAGATTGTGGTACTGAACACGTGCGGCAGCGAGGCCGAGGCCGAACGGCTGGCGCGCCTGCTGGTCGACCAGCGTCTGGCGGCTTGTGTCAGCATCGTGCCGCGGCTCCTCAGTTTTTACCGGTGGAATGGCGCGGTGGAATCGTCGGAGGAATGGCTGCTGCTGATCAAATCCTCGCGCCCGCTCTTCGAGCGGCTCCGCGCGGCGCTGGAAAACGCGCATTCTTACGAGGTGCCCGAAGTGCTCGCCCTTCCCGTAGTGGACGGGTCGGCCGCTTATCTGAACTGGCTCCAGGCCAATTTACAGGCCAATTTACAGGCCAATTTACAGGCCAATCCACAGGAAGGACCGGCTGCCGAATAGTGTGCGATTCCCTACCAAACTGCATCTCCTTGGCTGACGGCTTGGCCCTGATTTTCGACATGGACGGCGTGATTGTCGATTCCAACCCGCTCCACCGCGAGGCTTGGACGGCATTCAACCGCCGGTATGGCCTGGAAACCACCGGCGCCATGCTGGATCGAATGTATGGCCGCCGCAACGACCAGATCGTCCGGGATTTTTTCGGGGATCTGCCCGAAGGCGAGGTGGCTGCGCGCGGCGCTGCCAAGGAAGAGATCTACCGCGAAATGCTGGCCAGCCGGATCGAGGAAACCCTGGTGCCCGGGCTGCGGCCCTTTCTCGATCGGTTTCGCGGCGTCCCCATGGCGTTGGCCACCAATGCCGAGCCGGAAAATGTGGATTTCGTGCTGGACCGGGCCGGCTTGCGGCCCTATTTCCGGGTGGTGGTCGACGGCCACCAGGTGAGCCATCCCAAGCCCCACCCGGAGATCTATTTGCGGGCCGCGGACCTGCTCGAAATCGCGCCGCCCAACTGCATCGTCTTGGAAGATTCACACGCCGGAATCGCGGCGGCGCGATCCGCGGGCATGCAGGTTATTGGCATGCGTACTACTCACGTTAACTTGCCGGGGGCAGCTATAATGGCGGATAATTTCTGCAACGGAATTTTAACTTCATGGTTAAAAGCCCAAGAACGGGCGATGTGAGCAACGTTTGCTTGGGTGCTTTGCTGGCGGCTCTTGGGGACCTGCCGGCGGATGCGCAGGCTCGGTCTGTCTTCTCACAGGACCGCAACTGGCTGCTGGAGCCGCTGATGCTGGCCTTCGGCCTCATCCTGCTGCTGTGCATCAGTTTCTTCCTGTGGAGCCGCGAACGGCGCCTGCGCCGGCAGCGCGAGCGCTTGCGCAGCACTTATAACCTGGGTGAGGAAATCCTCAGCGCTTCTTCGCCGGAAGCCATTCTGAAGCGTGTTAGTGCTTCGCTCACCGCCGTGCTGGGCGTGACGCGGGTACATTTGTATGTCTACAACCGGGCCGCCAAGACGCTGGATTCCCTGGGGAGCGAAGATTCCGAACCGGCTTCGATCTCGCTTTCATCGCCGCCCGGCGGCACGGAAGCCGGCGCCGTGGCCTGCTTCCACTACCGCACCCTGCTGGTCATTCCCGATATCGGCCGCAGCCCCTTTCCCATGAGTCCGAAGAATGGCGAGCGCGTCCCCAAGAGCCTGCTGTTCGTCCCCTTGCTGACACAGGGCGAGGTGACTGGCGTGCTGGAGCTGAATCAGGATCGCGCCCATGATTTCACGGTAGACGAACAGGCCTTGGTCCAGCATGTGGCCAACCAGATTGGCGTGGCCTTCCGCCTCTTGGACCAACGCTCGGTACAGGAACAGTTGTTCCGCACCGAAAAGCTGGCCGCCGTCGGCCGCCTGATATCCGGCGTGGTCAACGAACTGCAGACACCCCTGGCATCCATTTCCGACCTTGCCCGCCGCGCGCTCGACAGGGCCCGCGGATTCGGCGCCGAGCGCGAAGTTTCGGCCATCGCCGCCGAGGCGCAACGCGCCGCCGCCATGGTGGCCCGCCTGGTCTCGTTCGCCGCCGAGCAGGTGGAGGCGCGCCCGGTTTCGGTCACCGCACTGCTCCACAACCTGATTGAATTCCGCGAGGGCGACCGCAAAGCCTCGGGCATTAAAGTCCGCGATCTTACGGCGCAGGAACCGCTGTACGTGCTCGGTTCGCAAGGCCAGTTGGAGCAGGTTTTTCTCAATCTACTGGTGCACGCGGAGCAGTCCCTGGCGAACACCCCGCAGAAAGTGATCACGGTGCGCACCAGCGTGTTGGCCAAGCGGCTGGTGGTGGAGGTGGCGTACACCGGGCAGCCGGCGTCGCGTAAGGCCGAGGAGACCGCGGCGGTGTTGGGTGTGACCCGCAGCGTGATTGCGGGCCATGGCGGCGAAGTGAGGCTCATCGAGAAGGGCCACGCCGATCCGCGCTTCGAAGTGGAATTGCCGCTCACCACCGCCAGGGAACGGACGCCCTTCGCGCAGTCTTCATCGGGCGTGGACGATTACTCCCGCGGCATGACGGCGCTGGTAATCGAACCCGACGAGGTTGCACAGCGGCAACTGATGGGCTTGCTGGCGGCCCGCGGGTACCGCGTGGTGCCCGTGGCCAACGCCGACACCGGCCTGGAACTGGCGCAGCGCATCAAGATCGACGCCGCTTTCTGTTCGGTGCACGCGCCGGGCCTCAACTGGGTGGAGTTATCCGAACGCATGCAGGCTCGGGTAAACGGCTTTATCCTTCTTTCCGACGGCTACGATGCCGAACTTGCCTCCAACTTCGAAGGATACAACCGCTACGTGTTGGCGAAGCCCGTCCAGGAGCCTGAACTGGAGCGGGTTCTGCGCGACCTGGAGCCGTCGATGCCGTTGATCAAGCACGGCGCCGCGTAGGATTTCCACCACAGCCCTTTCGTGGGGCGGGCTTCAGCCAGGCTTCAGCCTCAATACTCTTCACTTAATAACATTTTTGTGCCATTATGTTCTGGAAAGGTTCGGTACTCCAGCATATGGCTCGCACGCGCGCTCTGCTTCCTCCCGGTACTCGTCTGACCGACTTCGTGGCCGTTGG
>Ga0326727_10001093_pt1 | contig 104195 bp, 100 predicted proteins | sample MB2enrmetagenome_FD_207643 | JGI IMG/M metagenome (GOLD analysis project Ga0326727, IMG submission 207643) | Lab enriched peat soil microbial communities from McLean, Ithaca, NY, United States - MB29MY | ecosystem: Environmental > Terrestrial > Soil > Wetlands > Peat | place: USA: New York... | reverse complement strand
TGTCCCGCCAGCGCTCCACGCGCTTCGCCCACGTCTCTCGCGACGTCCGATCCATCCCGGCCTCCGCGCTGGAGACCTACGTGAGCACGGCCCCGGCGTCAGGAACGCGACTCGTCGAACGGATACTCCATTGAAGTTGTGCGCTCCGAGGTCACGCAGCTCATCGGAGCCTAAGCCTCGCGTGGCACCGTCAGCAGAGCGGCGATTCGCACCTGAGCAGATCCGGGAGATGCGCAAATTGCGGGCGGCCCGCGTTCCTGTAAGCTCGCTCGCAATCAAGTACGGCTGCAGCGCGGCGCTGGTTCACCGAATCTGCGCGGGCATCTCGTACGCCGACGTCACCTGAGTGGCTGGGTCTGGTAGCTCATCCGCAAAAAACAGCTGGACCGCAACCCGTAGTTGGATAGACTTGGCAAACCCTCATTGGCGGCCCCGGATTCCAACCCCGGAAGTCTCCCTGAGGGGACTGGTTGTGTGCACACGACTGGTAATGCTCCGGCAACTCGCCGCAGGTCTGCAGCCAGCGGTATCCGGCCGGAGCAAACACGCCCCACCCAGCAACACCCCGCATAGGAACGCCTCTGACCCTGCAGGGTTGGGGGCGTTTCCTTATTTAGGCCCGGTCGCTGCGCGGGCGGCGTGTAGACGACGTTCTCCGCGGGAAGGACGAGCGTGAAGGAGTGCGACCCGTCGGGGAGGACCGTGTGCACCACCAGCTCGGGCTGCACCATGCCCAGGCGCCAGGCCGCGCGTTGCAGGGCATCGCGGAGGCGGAGGGCGTCGACGCGCACAGCCGGACAGTTTACGTCATGCTGGACTGATGTCCAGGTGCCGGGCCGATCGTTGGGGCGGTGCGCGGCGGGAAGAAGGAGAAGGAGTAGGGGCGGCTCCCTGCCCGTCGCGTGCTGACGGGTGCTGACGGAGCGGGGAGCCTGCACGAGACCCCGTCTTTTCCCGGGCCTTCGTAAGATGGGTCGGGGAGGCGGGATTTGAACCCGCGACGACGAGCACCCAAAGCTCGTGCACTACCGGACTGTGCGACTCCCCGGGGGACAGGGGATCTCTAGCATCGCACCCCGCGTGCGCCTACGGCGCAAGTGCGTCCGCTCCAAAGAGCGCCAGGTGCTCTTTGCCGGGATTTGAACGGTGGACGGAGTGCAGCGGCGTCCACAAGCACGGCCGCAGGCCGCGCGCAGTGAACCCGCGACGACGAGCACCCAAAGCTCGTGCACTACCGGACTGTGCGACTCCCTGGGGAACACGGGATCTCTAGCATCGCGCCCTGCGTGCGCCTACGGCGCAAGTGCGTCGCTGCAGGGAGCGCGGCGCTCTCCCCGACTCTTTCGTTTGCCCCCGTCCCGGCGTTCCCCCGCAGGAGCTGGGCATTCACCGCATGTTTGCCCCGTGCTCGACCCCACCCGGGGGGGTGGGGTGAATCAGGGAACGCAGCTCTCGGGTGAAGATGCGATGAATGATCAGCCGCAGGAGCCGGAGGGAGGAGTCTGGGATGGCCCGTGTGTGAACCAGACACCCTCCGCCCGCTCCTGCGGGAGGGCTGGCGTGGGGGGCGAGCGACTTCGAGGACGCGCACCGAGCCGACGACGGCAGGCCAGCGACTTCGAGGACCCCACCGAGCCGACGACGGCAGGCGCTCGCGTAGCAGCTTGCGCTACAGCCGCCCGCGCAGCGCGGCCAGCGCCCTCGGCAGCCCTCGCGGGCTCGCTTTCAGCGCGATGTAGATGTGATCCCTGTCCGTCTCCACGGCCCGGATGTTCACCACGGGGGTGATGATCTCGAGCAGCCGGCGCAGCCGCGCGTTGTCGGCCACCGCGGGCACCTTCATCAGGTCCACCACGATGCGGTCCCCGTCGGCCTCGACGATGGCGCCCGGGCGCTTGGGGAGGAACTTCACCAGGTTGCCCGGCTTGGAGAGGTCGAGCGCGCCCGACTTGATGAGCGTGGCCACGGGCGCGTCGCTCTCGCCGAGCAGCGCCAGCTTCACGTCGCTCAGCTTGATGCCGATGCGCATCGCGCTCGGCGAGAGGTCGATCTCGTCGACCTTGATCGCGGCGCTCGCCCGCACGGGCGTGCCCATCGCGTCGACCGAGAGGCTGATGCGCACGGCGGGCGGCGCGCTGCCGATGTCGATGTCCTTGGGCGCCTTCTTGGGGAGGGTCGCCTGGGCGGTGAGGTAACGGAGCGCGGCGATGGGGACGCCGAAGCGCAGCCCCGCCGCGTTGATGACCGCCTTCACCAGCTCGTCGGGGTTTCGGCGGACGTAGTCGACGGCGGCGCTGATCAGGTCGCGAGCATCCAGCATCGGACCGTCGAGGCTAGCACTTCGTCCCGCCGAAATGGGCCCTACCGCTTGCCCCACCCGGGCGGGGGGTACTGGTTGTACGGGGGCGCAGGTTGCTGGGGTTGCTGCTGCTGCAGCGGCGGCTGCTGTTGCTGCGCGTAAGGCTGCGGCGTCTGGTACTGCGTCGCCTGCTGCCGCTGAGGAACCTGCGGCGGCTGCTGGGGATACGGCTGCTGGGGAACCTGCTGCTGCTGCGGGGCGTACTGGCCCGGCGTCCACGCCTGCGGCATCGGCACCGCGCGCCCCATCGACCGCGCAACCGCCATGCGCTGCTCCGCCAGCTCCTGACGCAGCGGGACAATCCAGTCGGCGCTCACCGTCATCTTCCGGCCCTTCATCGCCCGCCCGGCGTGCCACTTGCTGAGCCCGAGCCGCGCCGCCGTGCGCACGAACTTGCGGCCGGCCGCCCCGCCCCACCCGAACGTCGCCCGCATCCCCGCCCACGGCGAGCACACCAGCTCGAGCTCCTCGCGCGTCAGCGTCCCGAGCAGCACCTCGTCCTGCAGGTGCATGCGGATGATGCGCCCCTTGCGCACGACCAGCCAGATGAGGATGCCGATGAACGCCGCCACGAAGATGAGCCAGAGCGGCAGCATGACGAGGAACAGGAACCCGCTTATGGTCGAGGCCGTGTTCCACAGGCAGTGCAGGAACATCGCCCCGCAGTAGCCGAAGAGCGGCGCCATCCACTTCAGCCAGGTCTTGTTCGTCTCCCGCGAGACGCCGAAGCCGATGCCGATCATCGACGTGTAGAGCGGGTGACCCCACGGGGCGAGCACGCCGCGCAGCACGAACGTCGCCGCCAGGGCCGTGCCCTGCGTGTCGTGCATGGCGGCCTTGCCGTAGTAGATGATGTTCTCGGTCGCCGCGAAGCCGAGCGCCGCGAAGGTCGCGTAGATGACGCCGTCCACCACGCCGTCGAACTCGCGCCGCAGGAAGTAGAACACGCCGAAGACGGCGAGCCCCTTCATCCCCTCCTCGATGAACGGCGCCGAGATGCACGCGCCCGCGACCTCGCCGAACTCCTTGCCCCCGAGCTCGGTGGCCACCAGCTCCACCCCCGTGTTCACCGTGGCCGCCACGCCGCACGCCGCGATCGCGCCCCACCCGAGCACCAGCGCCAGCGCCCACCACGGCTCGGGATCGAAGCGGTCGATGAGCCGCGGGATCCACAGGTAGATCGCCAGCGGGGGAATGGCGCAGAGCGCGCCGATACCCATCGACTCGTACTCGGCCTCGGGGTTGGGCGCCTGCAGCGGGAGGACGAGGAAGAAGAAGACGAGGGCCGCCGCGCCGCCCAGCATCATCAGGACGTAGATCACCAGGCCGACGATGCGGCGAGTGCGCTCGGGGTCCGGACGGGGCAGCGCCATGGACGCGTCAGTGGTGGGGCGGCGGCGGGGGCGCCGGGCGATGCCCGGGCCTGCCCATCACGACGGGTCGGGGCATGGGGACGATGGCGGTCGTCGCCGGGTTGCCGGCCATGGCGCGATCGTCGGAGTTCAGATCGTCGTTGGTCCACGTGTTGCCGTCGGTCCCGTCCCGGTTCACGAGCGATACCTTGACCACCTCGGCCTCGATCTCCGCCGTCCCGTCCGGGATGCTGGTCTTGGCGAGGTTGATGGTGAGGTCGCGCGACTCGCCGACCCGGACCGGCGTCCCGAACGCGTCGCCGGGCACCGCGTACTTCTTCGCGCCGGCCACGTCGAGGCGGGTTCCGCTCTTGTCGTAGAACCAGATCGAGACCGTCGCGTTCTTCATCCCCATGCCGGAGAGGTTGCGCAGGGTGAGCACCTGCGTCGTGTCGCCGATGGTGTTGTTCCACGCCAGGGTGGCGACGCGGGCCATCCCGGTGGCCTTGCAGTTCGTGCCGTCGAGCGACGATCCCGCCGGGCACCTGGGGACCACCAGCGCGACCGTGCTGGCCGACGGTGCGGGAGCCGAGGTGCCCGCGCTCTTCTTGCTGCAGGCGGTGAGGGTGAGCGGCGCCGCGAGCGCGAGCGCCAGTACGATAGCGGTCGTGTGCATGGCGCGGACGGTACAGCAGCATCGCGATTCGGCCTAGTCTGGGGGCCTCGAGGGCATCGCGTCATGGACCGACTGGCACCGCAGCGCCGCCCCGAGGGGGCCCCGGGGGGGCTCCAGAAGTGGCGCAACCTGCTCTTCGTCCACTGGGAGGTCCCGGTGGCGGCGCTGCGGCCGCACGTCCCGCCGGCGCTCGCCATCGATACCTTCGAGGGCAAGGCGTACGTGGGCCTAGTCCCGTTCGAGATGCACGAGGTGAGGCCCACGCGCTTCCTGCCGCCCGTCCCCACGGCCCGCACCTTCCTCGAGACCAACGTGCGGACCTACGTGCACCTCCGGGAGCGCGATCCGGGGGTCTGGTTCTTCAGCCTCGAGGCCTCGAGCGCCCTCGCCGTCCTCGGGGCGCGCGCCTTCTTCCACCTGCCGTACTGGCACGCCCACATGGAGCAGGCACGCGAGGGCCACCGGGTCTCCTACCGCTCGCGCCGCCACTGGGCGAGCGCCGCGCCGGCCACGCTCGAGGTCGACTACGAGACGGGCGACGACCTCGGCGTCGCCTCGGAGGGCACGCTCGAGCACTTCCTCGTCGAGCGCTACTACCTATACGCCGCCACCTCCGGGGGCAAGCTCCTGCGCGGGCAGGTGCACCACCGGCCGTACCCGATCCGCGGCGCCCGCATCCGGTCCCTCGACGAGTCGCTCCTCGCCGCCGCCGGCCTCCAGCGCCCCGACGAGCGCGCCTCCGTGCTCTGGAGCGAGGGCGTCGACGTGGAGATCTTCGGCCTGAAGCGCGCGCTCTAGACCTTGACGATCCCGTCCCAGCTGTCGGCGATCTCCTGGGCGGTCCACACGCCGTTGTCCGTCTCCTTGAAGCGGCCCGGCGTCTCGATGACCTTGAAGGCGTAGACGCGTGCCCCCGCGACGGCCAGGACGTGGCCGGTGCGGTCGCCGCACAGATCGCTCGCGAGGAAGAGCGCCGACGGCGCGATGTGCTCAGGCGTCAGCGTGTCGACCCCCTGGAACATGGGCAGGTCCTCGGTCATCCGCGTCTTGGCGATGGGCGCGATGGCGTTGACGGTGATGCGGTGCTTCTGCAGCTCGATCGACATCGTCCGCGTCAGGCCGTAGATGCCGGCCTTGGCGGCCGAGTAGTTGGCCTGGCCGAAGTTACCGAGCATCCCGCTGACGCTGGTGGTGTTCACCATGCGCCCGCCGCCGCCCTGGGCCACCACCTGCTTGGCGAAGAGCTGCGCGCACAGGAAGGTCCCCTTCATGTGGACCTCGACCACGGCGTCCCACATGGCCTCGTCCATCTTGAGGAAGCTCTTGTCGCGGAGGATGCCCGCGTTGTTCACCAGCACGTCGACCCGTCCGAAGGCGTCGACCGCCTTCTTCACGATCGCGGTCGCCCCGGCCGTCGTCGCCACGCTGTCGTGGCTGGCCACGGCCACCCCGCCAGCGCCCGTGATCTCCACCACCACCTGCTCGGCCGGGCTCGCGTTCGTGCCGCTCCCGTCGCGGGCTCCGCCCACGTCGTTGACCACGACCTTCGCGCCCTCGCGCGCGAACAGCCGAGCTTCGGCGCGTCCGATTCCCCCGCCCGCTCCCGTGATGATGGCCACCTTGCCGTCGAGAAGACCCATGGGTGCGCTCAGCTCCCTCGCCCGCGCTTGTAGCGGCGGACCGGCACATCGTCCAGGCAGGATGTAGGATGGGGATGATGAGTCGCAGGTGGAAGACGCCGGGGGTCGCGCTGGCCGCCCTGGCGCTGGCCGCAGCGTGCCATTCCTCCGGCGGTGGCCCTCCCCCCCCGCCGTCCGAGGTCGACTTCCCCGCCGGCTTCAAGTGGGGCTCCTCGACCGCCGGCTTCCAGGTCGAGATGGGCGACGTGAACACCGACTGGTCGAAGTGGGTGGCCGCCGGCAAGATCTCCAGCGGGGACAGCCCCGACGTGGGCGGCCCGGACTCGCTCGATCACATCGACGACGACGTGGCCAACCTCGTGGCCAGCGGGCAGAACACCTATCGCTTCTCGATCGAGTGGGGCCGCGTGTACCCGACCGCGGCCGACTTCGCCGCCGACACGCCCGATCCCACCGCCATCGCGGTCTACACCACGCTGCTGCAGAAGCTCGTCGCCGCCCACATCACTCCCGTCGTCACCCTGGTGCACTTCTCGCTGCCCGACTGGCTGAGCGACGGCACGCCGGCCACCGAGGCGAACCCGCAGGGCTGGGAGCGCCCGGAGATGCCGGGCGACTTCACCGAGTGGTGCACGCGCGCGGCGACGCGCTGGGGCAACCTCATCGACTGGTGGGTGACCATCAACGAGCCGCTGCCCTTCGTGCTCGGCGGCTTCGTGCAGGGGAGCTTCCCTCCGGGCGACGTGCTCGACGTCAGCCGCGCGCTCGCCATCGTCAAGACCGAGACGCGCGCCCACGCCGCCTGCTTCGACGCCATCCACGCCGCCGACACGGTGGACGCCGACGGCGACGGCAAGGCAGCGCAGGTCTCGCTGGCCAAGCACCAGCGCACCTTCCATCCCTACGACCCCACCGATCCGGACGACGTCGCGGCCACCACGCACGTCGAGTACATCTGGAACCAGTGGATCCCCAACGCCATCGTGAAGGGCAACTGGGACGATGACCTCGACGGGGCGTACACCAGCCCCGGCGACATCGTGGGGGACCCGACCCTCGTCGGCCGCGCCGACTACCTCGGCATCAACTACTACTCGGACACCCTCATCAGCGCGCACACGGGCGTGGTCCTGCCCATCATCAACGCGGCGGTGTGGGAGACGGACATGCCCACGGGACGTCCGAGGACCGACTTCGGCTGGGACATCTACCCCGAGGGCCTCGGCACCGTGCTCGACGAGGCCGCGGGCTACGGCCTCCCCCTGCTGGTGACCGAGAACGGCATCGCCGACGCGGCCGACGCCAACCGCGCGCGCTTTCTGCTCGAGCACCTCTACCAGCTGGGCTGGGCGATGCAGCGGGGTGACCAAGTCATCGGCTACATCCACTGGGCCCTGGTCGACAACTTCGAGTGGGCCAACGGCTACTGCCCCCACTTCGGCCTCTACTCGTACGACCGGACCACGGGGCAGCGCACGGCCAAGGGGAGCCTCGCGACCTACAGCGGGATCATCAGCTCGGGCATGGTGACGACGTCCGACATCGCCGCCGCCGCTCCCTACGCGCCGCCCAACGAGTGTCCATGAGCGAGACCGATCCGCGCGACAAGGCGACGCAGAAGCTGACGGTCCTGACCCCCGAGCTCGCGCGGGATTCGCAGCCGTCCCCGCGCTCGTCGAACCGGCCCAGCATCGTCGACTGGCAGGACGAGGAGTCGAGCACCCGCGACACCGACGCCTTCCTGGTCGTGGCCGCCCCCTCGAACCCGGCGCTCCAGGGGACGCGCGCGGTGCTCACGGTGGTGAGCGGGCCGAGCACGGGGCGCGTCTTCACCGTCGCCGAGGGCGGCGAGGAGATGATCATCGGGCGAGGGAAGGAGGCCCAGGTCCGCATCGACGACGCCGGCGCGAGCCGCGCGCACGCGCGGGTGCTGCAGGCGGCGGACGGCAGCTACGTCGTGGAGGACCTCGCCTCCACCAACGGGACCTTCGTCGACGGGGTCCGGGTGCAGCGCGCCACGCTCGAGAGTGGCGACCGCATCCACATCGGCCCCAACGTGGTCGTGTCCTTCGCCATCGTGGCGGCCCAGGCCGAGCACGTGGCGCAGCAGCTCTACGAGTCGTCGGTGCGCGACCCGCTCACGCGCGCCTACAACCGCCGCTACCTCGTCGAGCGCCTGGCCAGCGAGTTCGCCTACGCACGGCGGCACAAGACCCACCTCGCGCTCATGGTCCTCGACCTCGACCTCTTCAAGCGCGTGAACGACACCCACGGCCACCTGGCCGGCGACGAGGTGCTGCGCGACGTGGCGGCCCTGGTGCAGCGCCTGGTCCGGGCCGAGGACGTGTTCGCGCGCTTCGGGGGCGAGGAGTTCGTCCTGCTGGTCCGCGGCATCGAGCACGGCAACGTCGGGCGCTTCGCCGAGCGGGTGCGCACGGCGGTCGAGCGGCTCGACATCCTCTACCAGGACGTCACCCTCCACGTGACCATCAGCATCGGCTTCGCCTCCACGAGCGAGCTGGAGGCGGACCACCGCGACGCCGAGAGCCTGCTTCGCCTGGCCGACGAGCGCCTCTACAAGGCCAAGACGGCGGGGCGAAACCGGGTGTGCGGCGCTTGACGACCGCGCTGAATCGCGATTCACTCCCGCACCGAATTCGAGGTCCCTGGAGGAACGCCGATGGCCGTCGACATCAAGCATCTGTTCAACGATACGCTCCCCGCCGCCCTCACGAAGAACGCCGAAGAGGCGAAGACGATCGGGGCCAAGTTCCAGATGAACATCACCGGCCCCACCGGTGGCGAGTGGAACATCGACGTGAGCGCCAGCGGGCCGCACTGCAAGTCGGGCACGGGCGAGGCCGACTGCACCATCAGCATCACCGACGAGGACTTCCAGAAGCTCGTCGAGAACCCCCAGGCCAACGGCATGCAGCTCTTCTTCGCGGGCAAGCTGAAGGTCACGGGCAACCAGATGCTCGCGATGAAGCTCCAGAAGCTCTTCAGCTTCCAGTGAGGGACGCGCCGTGAGCGCCGGCCCGCTCGCCGGCGTCCGCGTCCTCGATCTGACGCGCCTGCTGCCCGGTCCCTTCGCCTCGCTGGCGATGGTCGACCTCGGCGCGAGCGTCGACAAGGTGGAGGACACGGGGGCGGGCGACTATCTCCGCCTCACGCCGCCGCTGGCCGGGGACGACACCTCGGCCACCTTCCTCGCGCTCAACCGCGGCAAGCGCAGCGCGTGCCTCGACCTCAAGAAGGCGAGCGCCAGGGCTGCGCTGCTGCGCATGGTCACGCGCTACGACGTGCTCTTCGAGCAGTTCCGCCCCGGCGTGCTCGAGCGGCTCGGCCTCGGTCACGCCACCCTCCGCGCCGCCAACCCGCGCCTCGTCGTGTGCGCCCTCACAGGCTACGGGCAGGACGGGCCGATGGCGGCGCGCGCCGGGCACGACATCAACTACCTCGCCCGCGCGGGGGTGCTCGGGATGCAGGGGCCACCCGGCGCGCCGCCCCAGGTCCCGGGCTTCCAGCTCGCCGACTTCGGGGGCGGGCTGTGGAGCGTCATCGGCATCCTCGCCGCGCTCCACGAGCGCGCGCGGACGGGGGTGGGCAAGGTGGTCGACGTCTCGATGGTGGAGGCGTCGATGGGCTTCGCGCTGGCGAGCCTCGGTCAGCTCTTCGGCGGCCACTCTCCGGAACGCGGGGCGGAGCCGCTGACGGGCGGGCTCGCCATCTACCGCACGTACGCCACGAAGGACGGTCGCTACGTCAGCCTGGGCGCGCTCGAGCCCAAGTTCTGGATGGCGTTCTGCGCCGGCGTGGGCATGGAGGTGGACCCGATGGCGCTGATGCCCGGCCCGCACCAGGCCGCGCTGGCGGACAAGCTGCGCGAGGTCTTCGCCTCGCGCACGCGCGCGGAGTGGGAGGCCTTCGGTCGCCAGCACGACTGCTGCCTCGAGCCCGTGCTGGAGCCCGACGAGCTGCGCGGCGACGAGCACCTGCGCTCCCGCGGCGTGTTCTTCGAGATGGACTCCCCGTGGGGGCGCATCGGGCAGCTCCGCACGCCCCTCGGCGAGCGGGGCGCGACCTACGCGCCGCCGCCGAGGCAGGGCGAGCACACCGACGCCATCCTGCGCGAGGCGGGCCTGGACGACGCCGCGATCGCGGCGATGCGCGCCGAGGGCGCGGCGAAATGACTAGACCTTGCGGAACTCCTCGACGAACTCCCAGTCGGCGATGAGCCCCTTGCGGAGCAGGATCGAGAGCAGCGCCGAGAACATCGCCTCCCAGCGCGGCTCGACCCCGAGGATCTCGCTCGCGTCGGCCCCGTGGGCGACGGCGCGGAGCGCGCTGACGAGATCGCGCGCCGTGAGCTGATCGCTGAACTCCTCTCCCGGCGGCCCCTTGTGAGCCTGCTCCGGCTCGTCGGCGTCGGGCGCCGAGGCGCGCTTCTTTCGCGGAGTCGGCAGGGAGATCGTCGTCCCGTCCAGCAGGGTGAGCGAGAACATCTTCGCGCGGGCCTTGCGTGGCGCGACGACCTCCTTCTCCTCGGCCTCGAGCTCGGGCTCCGACCCCGGGGCGTCCGGCGCCTGGGCCTCGGCGGCGCTGACGGGCTCGGGCACGGCCGCCGGCGTGGGGGGCGGCGGAGGCTCGGGTCGAACGGGTCGAGCGGGTACGGCGGCGATCGGCGGCAGGGCCTCGGAGACCGGCGGCGGCGCAGGCTCGGGCGACTCGCCGAGGTAGTAGACGCGGATGGCCGAGCGGATGTCGCTCGGGCAGGCGATCATGGGCTTCACGGGGAGGCGCGAGGCGCGGGCGACCTCGGCGATGGCGGCCTCGTTGGTGGGGTCGTCCATCGCGACGTACAGCGTCTCGCCGTGCTTTCGCACCCGGCGGACGAAGATGGGGATGAGGCCGTACTTCTCGGCGGTCTCGTGCGGGACCAGGTTCAGCAGTGAGCGCGAGAAATCGACGTGGTAGAGCGACACCCACGGCACGCTGAGCTGGCGTGACAGGGTCTGGGTCACCTGCACCTCGCTGACGAGCCCGAGCTCGACCAGCAGCTGCCCCAGCTTTCGCCCGTCCTTTCGCTGGGCAAAGAGGGCCTGCTCGAGCTGCGACTGGGAGATGACGCCTCCCTCGACCAGGAGCTCGCCGATCCGTTTTGCCACGAAAGCATCGTACACAGGCGGGCCGGACAGGGCGACAATCTGGGGTACCTCGCGCCAGGGAAGCGCGTGGTAGCCTCGTGTGACCCCGCAGGGGGTACGCGCATGCGGTCGTGTCCTCAGTGCAGCAGCTCGTGCGACGACGGCCACAAGTTCTGCCCGTCGTGCGGGTTCCCCGTAGGCAAGATCGCCCTCAGCCCCGACGATCCCCTCATCGGCCGCAGCCTCCCGGGCGGCTACCTCATCCTCGAGCTGGTGGGCATCGGCGGCATGGGCCGCGTGTACCGCGCCGAGCAGACCAACCTCAGTCGCACCGTCGCGGTCAAGATCATCCACCCCCACCTGGTCGGCGAGGAGAACGCGGCGGCGCGCTTCATCACCGAGGCGCGCGCGGCCAGCCGCCTGAACCACCCGCACTCGGTCGGCATCATCGACTTCGGCAAGTCGCCCGACGGCCTGCTCTACCTGGTCATGGAGTTCCTGCGCGGCCGCGACCTGGCGCGCGTCCTCTACGAGGACGGCCCGCTGCCCTTCCGGCGCATCGTCGACGTCCTCCGGCAGACGCTCGAGGCGCTGGCCGAGGCGCACAGCGAGGGCATCATCCACCGCGACCTCAAGCCCGAGAACATCATCCTCGAGCCGGTGCGGTCGGGCGGCGACTTCGTGAAGGTGGTCGACTTCGGCCTGGCGAAGATCCGCGCCGACAGCCAGCAACCCAGCATCACCAGCCCCGGCATCGTCTGCGGCACGCCCGAGTACATGAGCCCCGAGCAGGCGCGCGGCGACACGCTCGACGCCCGCAGCGACCTCTACGCGATGGGCGTCATCTTCTACCAGCTGCTCACCGGCAAGCTCCCCTTCGAGGCCGAGTCGCCGACCCAGGTGGTCCTGGCGCACCTCACGCAGCAGCCGCGCGATCCGCGCGTCGTCGCCCCCGACCGCCAGATCCCCGACGCCCTGGTCGACGTCGTGCTCCGCACGCTGTCCAAGGAGCCAGCCGACCGCTACTCGAACTCGGACGACATGTCCGGCGCGCTGGCCGACGCCATGGCCAGCGTCGAGAACCGCGTTAGCCTGCTCGGCCCCGGCTCGGTCGCCGTGCGCTGTCCGGTGTGCAACGCCCTCAACCCCGCCTCGCAGAAGTTCTGTGGCGAGTGCGGCGCGGCCACCACCTCCACCCAGCTGACCACGCTGCCCCCGCGGCGCTCCCAGCCGCCCCCGCCGGTGCCGACCATCGACACGGCGCCGGAGACCCTCAGCGAGCCGCGCCCGTCCGTCGACAAGCTGCGGCCGGGGGTGCTCCCGTTCATCGACCGGCAGGAGGAGCTGGCGTGGCTCGAGGGGCGGCGGGCCGACGCGCGCTCGCTGGTCGGGGCGCGCGTCGTCGGCGACGTGGGGATCGGCAAGACGCGCCTGGTGCGCGAGTTCCTCGAGGTCGCCGCGGCCGCCGGGGACGTGGTGGTGCAGACTGGCCCCGATCCCGCGTGGGCCGAGGTCGGCTACTGGGCCCTGCGGCGCGCGATCGTGCAGCTGGCGGCGCTTCCGGCGACGGGGGGAGGGGTGCGCGAGTGGGTGGCGGCGACGCCCGAGGCCCGGCGCGGTCTGGCCGACGTCTTCGGGCACGAGTCTCCGGATCGCGCGGCCGCCCTGTCCCCCGACGAGCGCCGCTTCGCCTCCGCCGAGGCGCTGCGCTGGGCCTTCGTCCGCGCCAGCGAGCGCGCGCGCGGCCACCGCGTGGTGCTCGCCGTCGACGATCTCCACTGCGTCGACGGGGCCAGCCGCAACGCGTTCTCCGACAACCTCAGCGATCCGCCCCTCGTGCCGGCGCTCATCATCGCCACCTACACCCCCGGCTTCGATCCCGGGTGGGCGGCGGACGTCGCGGCCGCCCGCGTGCTCACCGGGCTCCCCACGGCGGAGGTGTCCAGGGTCGTCACGCAGAGCGTCCGCCCCAGCAACCTCACCCCCATGGGCGCGCGCACCATCGTCCCGCTCTACCTCGAGCAGCTCCTGCGCTACGCGCGGGAGGAGTCCGGCGGCGCGCCCGCCGGCCTGGCCGACGTCATCGCCGTGCGCGTCGAGCGTCTGCCCGCCGAGGCGCGCCGCGTCCTGCAGGCCGCCGCCGTCTGGGGCGACGACGGGGACGACGAGGTGCTCACGCGCATGCTGGGCGACGACGTGGATCTGGTCGAGGCGCTCGGCTTCCTGCGGCGCGCGGGGATGATCCTGGTCGGCGAGGGGGGCATCCGCACCTACCACCCGCTCCTGCGCGAGGTCACGCTCGCCACCATCCCCGCGGCCGTGAAGCGCGAGCTCCACGCCGCCGCCGCCGTCATCTGCGACGAGCGCGACCTGCCCATCGAGGTGCGCGCGCTCCACGAGTTCTACGGGGGGACCGCGTTCCAGGCCCTGCTGCTGCTCGAGCGCGTGAGCGTGCTGGCGAGCGCGCGCGGCGACCACCCGGGCGCCATCATGGCGCTGCGCCGCGGCCTCGAGCTGGCGCGCCGCGAGCTGTTCCGCGGCGAGCTGGACGACCCGATGCGCGCGGTGCTCATCTTCAGCCGCAAGCTCGGCGAGGCCCTCGTGCGCGGCGGCCAGCTGAACGACGCCGAGGGGGTGCTGCGCGAGGCGCTCGACGTGGCCGGACCCAGCGGCAAGGACAGGGCTGCCGTGCTGGGCGCCCTGGCGCACGTCGCCCACGAGCGGGACCGGCGACAGGAGGCGCGCGACTACCTGCGCGAGGCGCTGGAGCTCGCGTCGCGCTCGGGGGCCCACGAGCTGATGACGTCGCTGGAGACCCTGCGGCGCGCGATCGCGGTCTGATCTGGTACTCTACAGGGAGTGCGATACGCGCGCGTGCTCGGTCCGGCGGCGGTGGTCGTCGTGATCGCTTGCCACGGCGGCGGCTCCGCGTCGTCCCCCGGCGCCGCGGAGCGGCTCGAGCTGGCGGCCCGCACCTGCGCCAAGGTCGCCAGCTGCGCCCACGCCCACGACCCGCCGCGCGATCGCGATCCCAGCACCTGCGTCGACGCGTGGGTGGCCCGCGCCACCGCCGACGCGGATCCCTTCGAGACCTGCGTCGCCGCCGCCGTCGGCTGCGAGCAGGTCGACGCCTGCATGCGCGCGCGCGGCGACGCCGTCGCCACCGCCTACTGCCGGGCCAACCCCGGCGCCCGCTCGGGATGCCAGGGCAACCGCCTGGTCACCTGCACCGAGGACGATCCCACCGAGAGCACGTCCACCGACTGCGCGGCGTTCGGCGCCACGTGCGGCGACTCGAAGCAGGCGGGCGGCCTGCTCACCCGGGCCTGCGTCTCGGCCACGCTGTGCCCCGCCGGCGCCCCCGAGGTGCGGTGCGAGGGGGGCGCCATCGTCGGCTGCCACGACGGCGTGGTCGACCGCGAGGTCTGCGCCGGAGGCTCGCGCTGCGAGGAGCACCGCGCGCAGGACGGCACCTCCAGCGCCGTCTGCGAGTCCCCCGGCCACCGCCACTGCGACGCGGTCGGCAAGCGCTGGTGCGAGCAGGGCAAGCTCGTCTCGTGCGGGCCGCACGGCCCGTTCGGGGAGGCGCTGGTCACCGACTGCGGGGCGGTGGGCCTCGCGTGCGACGACCACGCCGAGGGCGGGGCGGCCTGCGTCGTGTCGGGTCCGCGGGCCTGCGTGCACGCCGCGGCGCGCTGCGAGGGGGACGCGCTGACGTTCTGCGCCGCGGGGAGGCGCTTCCGCCTGGCCTGCGGCGACCTGGGCTTCCGGGGCTGCGATCCCGACGCCCACGGCGTCGACGCCGCCTGCGCCACTCACTGATATGCTGCGCCCCTCACGATGGATCCGTCTCCCAGCCCCGAGGTGCGCGTCCGCCGCATCCACCGCCGGGACCTCAACCGCGCCTGGGAGTTCCTCAAGTACGTCTTCCGGGACGTGAACCGCGAGACCGTCGAGTACCAGCGCCCGCGCACCAAGCGCCGCTTCCTCGAGATCTACGACCTGGAGGACGTGGAGCAGCTGCTCTTCGAGGTCACCGCCGAGAAGGGCGACCAGATCGTGGGCTACGCCGAGTGCGCCTTCGAGGTGAGCGGCGCCGACAACTGGATCAACCTCCGGTACTTCGAGAAGCGGGAGATGCGGCCGCTCTTCGTGGAGGAGCTGGCCGTCCACCCGGACTACCAGGGGCGGGGAGTGGGCAGCTTCATGCTCGAGCAGGTCGAGCACCTGGCGCGCGTCCGCGGGTGCACGCACCTGGTCCTCGAGGTGGCCGAGAACAACGACAACGCGCTGAAGTTCTACCGGACGCGGAGCTTCTACAAGCTCGACGCGGCCATCTTCCTCGCCAAGAAGGTGCCCACCGAGGCCGAGCTCCTCCCGCCCCGGAGGCTGAAACGCCCCCGCCGCGTACCGGCGAAAAGTTGAGGGCCGTGTCAGACTTTGCGATGTGTGAACCGAAGGCGAATGCTCTCCCGGACGCCGCTCCTCTGCCTGGCCGTGGCCGCCGTGGCGCTCATCGCCGCCGGTAGCGCGAGCCACGCCGAGCCCCCGGTCGCGCCGGCCGCCGCCCGTCCCCCCACGTCGGTGGCCGAGTCCCAGCTCGCGTCCGTCGTCCCCGTGCGCGCGCCCCGGGTCGACTCCGATCCCTCCACCTACTCCGCGTGCGCGGCCCCCAGCGTGCTCAAGCTCCACGGCCTCGACGACGCGCGCGACCTCGCCTCCCTGGCGACGTGCGCCCCGGGCGACCCGTGGTCGCGGCTCGCGGACCGCGAGCAGGCGGCGGCCCTTCACTGCGACGTCGCGGGGCGCCCGGTCGACCTCGCGCGCGTGCTCGAGGGCGCCCTCCCGCTCGACCCGGCGACGGCGGCGCACGTCCACGCCCTCTACCGCGCGGGCCAGGCGCAGGGCCGGCGCGGCGACGCCTTCGGCCTCGTGGGCGACAGCCTCACCGTCGACGCGAACTTCCTCCGGCCCTTCGCCCCCGGCGCGGGCCACGTGGTGCTGCCCCCCGAGGTGCAGGCGGCGCTCCCGCTGGGGCGCTTCAGCGCCACGTCCTTCACCGCGCCGCGCGCCGCGAAGGTGGGCGTGCGCGCGACCTGGCCGCTCACCCCCCGCGGCTTCAACCGGCCCAGCCCCCTCGAGGAGATGGTGGACGCCGAATCGCCCGCCTACGCGGTCGTCCTCTACGGCGCGAACGACGCCCTCTGGCGCACCGACTCGATCGAGCTCCTGGTGCGCGGCTTCGACACGGCGCTGACCGCCATCGTCGACGCGCTCGAGGCCCGCGGGATCATCCCCATCCTCACCACCGTCCCCAAGCACGGGCGCGAGCGGGGCTGGCCGGACTGCGCGGCGACCCCCACCTCCGGTGGCAACGAGCGCTTCGCCGTGCAGGCCGCCGTCCTCAGCGCCGACGTCGCCGAGCTCGCGTGCCGCCGTCACCTGCCGCTCGTGGATCTGCGCTGGGCGCTCGAGCCCCTGCTCGATCACGGCGTGGGACCCGACGGCGTCCACCTCTCCGTGCACCCGGGCGGCGGGGGCGTGCTCGACGCCTCGGGCCTCGAGTGCGGGTACAACGTTCGCAATCTCGTCACGCTGCGCGAGCTGGGGCGGGTGGTGGACGCGGCGGCGTGGTAACGAGGAGCGGGCGTGGCTTCCCACATCGCGCGCTGGGATCTCGACAAGACCTACCTCCGCACGGAGTTCGACACGCTCCGTGACCTGGTGAAGACCGCCCTCGAGCGGCCCGACCAGAAGATCACCAACCCCGGCGCCTCCACCCTGCTGCGCGAGATGGTGCGCGCCGGCATCCGCGTGCACATCCTCTCCGGCTCCCCGGAGCAGATGCGCCGCCGGCTCGAGGACAAGCTGCGCCTCGACGGCATCACCTGGGACAGCTTCACGCTCAAGCCCAACCTGCAGAACCTCCTGCGCCTGCGCTTCCGCGCGGTGCGCGACCAGCTCGGGTACAAGCTGCCCGCCCTGCTGGCGTCGCGCGCGCGCCTCTCGCAGTCGGGCGAGCCCAGCGCGGGCATCACCGAGACTCTCTTCGGCGACGACGCCGAGGCCGACGCGTACGTCTACTCGCTCTACGCGGACTTCCTGGCCGGCCGGGTGCCGGAGGAGGTCCTGCTCCAGGTGCTGGAGCGCGGCCGCGTCTACGAGGACGTGGTGCAGGCGGCCATGGAGTCGGCGCGGACGACGGAGCACGGCAGCGTGGTGGAGCGCATCCTCATCCACCTCGACCAGCAGACCCCGCCCGACGACTTCCGCGCCTACGGCCCGCGCGTCGTGCCCTTCTACAACTACCTGCAGGCGGCCTTCGTGCTGCACGAGGACCAGCGCCTCGGGCCCGACGGCGTGCTGCGCGTGGCGGTGGAGCTCGTCACCGAGCACCGCTTCGACGGCGACGGCCTGGCGCGCAGCTACCTCGACCTCGCGCGGCGCGGGCACCTGCGCGGCCTGCACGTCGAGGCCGTCGGCGCCGAGCTGGAGGGCTGGCTCGAGCTCGGTCAGGTCCCGGCGGTGACCGAGCTGAAGGCGATGGTGGCGCGTCTGCCGTCGATGGCGAAGCAGGCGCAGGCGAGCTGGCGCGACGGCGAGCAGCCGCTGCCGGACTACCTCGCCCTCATCAAGACGCACAACCGGCGCCGCAGCCCGCGGCGCGAGTGAGACCGCGGGAATCTCTCCCCGGGCTCCCGGGTTACCCCGTCGATGGCCATGCGCAGCCGCTCCCTCCCCCGCGATCTCGTCACCCTCCTCGGCGGCGCCGCCATCGTGCTGGTGGCGCGCGCGTCCTTCGCCGACCACTACCAGGTGCCCTCGGGCTCGATGCAGCCGACGGTGGAGGTGGGCGACCAGATCTGCGTCAACAAGCTGGCCTACGGCCTGCGGGTCCCGGCCTCGCAGAAGTACCTGGTGGAGGGCGAGGGGCCGGCGCGCGGCGACGTGGTCGTGCTGACGTCCCCGGCGGACGGGGAGGTGCTCCTCAAGCGCGTGGTCGCCGTGCCGGGCGACGTGGTGCAGGTCACCGACGGCCAGGTCTCCATCGACGGCGCCCCGGCGCCGGTGCGGGAGCACGACGGCGGCGCGGTGGAGGAGCTGGGCGGTCGCGAGCACTCGGTCTCCATGGACCTCGGCGGCGGGCCCGACTTCGGGCCGGTGCGCGTCCCGGCGGGCGCGTACCTCGTGCTGGGCGACAACCGCGGCAACAGCCGCGACGGGCGGTACTTCGGGTGGGTCGCGCGCGAGGCCCTGCTGGGCAAGGCCGTGGCCGTGTGCCTGCACGGCGGCAAGCCGGTGTGGCAGGCGCTGTAGGGCGTCGAGGCGGGCGCGGTCCAGCTTCTCCGCGCCCGCCCCGTCCGCGACCCGCGCCTAGCTCTTCGCGGGCGTCTGCACTGCCGGCGCGGGCTGCGCCGCCGGCGTGGGTCCGGCCGGCGTCGAGGGCGTGGTGAGCGCCTTCTTCGCCGCCTTCTTCTGCTGGGGACCCTTCGTCCCCAGCGCCTTTCGCGTCGCGGCGGCCTTCGCGGCCGCAGCGCTCTTCACCTCGGCCGACTTCACCGGCACCTTCGGCGGCTGCAGATCGAAGTCGGCGAGGACCGTGGCGTTGCTGGCGTATGCGGCCAGCACCGTCCTCTTGAGGGCGAGGGCGATGGGCTGGACCTGCGCCGCCAGCGCCGCCGCGTTCTTGACGGCGGTGGCCCGCTGCACCTCGGCCTGGGTGGCCGAGGCCGCGGCGTCACTGCACGCCTGGAACAGCTGCACCAGCTGCGCGACGGGGTAGCTCGTGTTGTCGAGCATCAGCGTCGCGTTCGCGTAGTGCTTCTGGAGACCATGGATGTAACCGAGGACCTGGGCTGCGATCGTGTGCGTTTTCATGACGGATCACCTTGGCTGGAACTGCGAGACAGCGAGTCCAGGCACCGTGCCCGGGGGCTCGCCGGCCCTTCACCCCTACTTGGTGACAAGTCACCCGTGTCACGACCGGAGCGACGCGATCCGGCGCGGATCACGCCCGGTTTCGCGGTGATCCTCCCGGGATCTCGCGGGGATGCGCCGCGAGGAAGAAAGGGCGCGGCCGCCTGCGATTTCTTCCCGGACGGCCGGGTCGTGTCACCACCACGGCGCGTCAACGCCGCGGCCTTCCACACCCTGACCCGAGGTGGACACGCCGTGCCCCGGGCCTTCCACGCCGTGACCCGAGGTGGACACGCCGTGACCGGGGCCTTCCACGCCCTGACCCGAGGTGGACACGCCGTGCCCCGGGCCTTCCACGCCGTGACCCGGGGTGGACACGCCGTGCCCCGGGCCTTCCACGCCGTGACCCGGGGTGGACACGCCGTGCCCAGGGCCTTCCACGCCCTGACCCGGGGTGGACACGCCGTGGAAAGGGCGGGACACGCGCAGCAAGGCCTCGAACACGGGAACACGGAGCACGGAGCGGGAATGCGGAATGGTCCGCCGCTCCTCCATTCCCCGTTCCCGCTCCGTGTTCCCTGTTCCCCGTGTCCCTCTCGCCCCCGCCGCCTCGCGCCCGCCCTACACCCACGCGTTGTTGAGGATCTCCCCCACGCCGCCCGCCCCCGGGACGATGTACTGGTGCCCGTCGAGGCCGCGCTCGTCGTCCCAGCGCGTGCCGGGGACGGTCTGCAGCACGTCGTCGGGGCTGAGGCCGCGATCGAGGCGCAGCGCGTAGACCAGCGTCTCGGGGTGCGCGCGCAGGACGTTGCGCAGGTACTCCGGCGTCACGATGAGGTGCAGCGCGATGCAGCGGGAGGGCTTGCCCTGGAGGCGCGTCTTGTAGTGATCGAGCGCGCTCACCAGCGACGAGCCGGTGGCTCCCATGGGATCGGGGAAGAGCAGCACGCGCCCCTCCACGTCGCGCCCGATCTTCGCGTCGTGCCACGTCGCGCCCGTCACGCGCCCCTCGGCGTCGGTCGCGCGCGACATGAACAGGTGGTCCTGCCGCACGCCGGCCGGGTCGAGCAGCTCGTTGAGCAGGTCGTACACCACCTGCGACGGCATGGTCCCCGCGCGGGCGATGCCCACCGTGACGACGCGCGTGTGCGGCGCGATGCCCGAGCCGCGCACCACCGCCTGGGGCGACGAGGTGACCATGCGCGTGGGCACGTCGAGGCGCGCGCGCGGGAACTCCGCCGCGATCACGGCCTCCGCGAGCTTCTCGTAGAGGAACTTCACCAGCCGTCCCACCTCGGGCTGGTGCGTGTCGTGCGCGCACAGGCGCGCGAGGAGCGTCCACGCCAGCGGATCGTCGAGCAGGTGGACGTTGTCGCCGTACCGGTGGTCGATCTCCGGCGGGCGGTACTTGCTCTGGGCGTAGGCGGTCTCGCTCATGCGGGCGAGCGCTCAGGTCCAGTGACCGGCCCGCAGCGCCTGGGCGTCGATGATCTTCACCTTCGGCCCCAGCGCCTCGCGGAAGGCGTCCTCGTCCTCGTCGTCCATGATGGCGTCGCCGAAGCCGGCGGCGATCTCCATGGCGGTCGACAAGATGCGCAGGAACTGGGCGAAGCTCGACGCCGCGAGCGTCGGGACCCAGCGGTCCTGACCGGACATCGCCGTGTAGACCGGGCAGTCCCCCTCGGGGTCGGGCTTGCTCACGTCGAGGAAGTAGGGGTCGCCGAGCAGGGAGCTCTCCCCGATGACGACCCACGAGGCCTTCCAGTCGGCCGGGGCAGCGCCGCTGTCGCCGGGCAGCTTGACCAGGTCCTGTGCTTTCACGAGCTCTTCCGCAGGGATGAGCCGGATGCGCTCCACCGGGGTGACCGTCTCCACCTTCTCGGGGTTCGCGCCCAGGAGGAAGCTCCTGTAGCGCGAGACGATGCGCAGCTGTTTCTTCAGTTCATCGACGAGCGCCGGGGGCGCCTTGGTGAAGGAGCAAGGCAGCTTGCGCTTGGCGAACACTGCTTTGAGAGCCTCCACCGCATCCGCGAGATCACTGTCCACGTGGTCGCCTCGCACGCATGGTAGGACCTGCAATAAAGCCTGCCCACGCTAGCATCCTTCACTCGATATTCGCACGCTGTTTCGCATGCATTCGCCCCTCTAGGGACGGGGCGTGGCCAGAAGACACTCCACGCTCACGTCCACCCGGGACGTGGACGCCTCGCCTCCCAGGCCGCGCAGAGGCTCCAGCAACCTGGCGACGGCCTGCTCGGCCAGGGTCGAAGCAGCGGGGGTGAGGGTGTGCGGCGAGCTCGCGGTCACCTGGGCGCTGACGCGCGTGATGTCGTCGTCGGGGACCGAGAGGGCGACGTGTAGGCGAACCGTGAGCTCGTCGCCAGGGGTGAGGCCGAGCGCGAACGGATGGGACTGAAGCGGCCGGCAGAGCTCCGGCGATCCCGGGCCGCCGTCCACGCCGAAAACGAGCACGGTCCACGCCGGGAGCTCGACGCGGGGCGCGCCGTGGACGCCGCGCTGGACGATGGGCTGGCAGGAGCCCGCCGCGAAGAGGGTGCCGGGCGGGCAGTCGGGAGAGTGCACGCAGGCGGAGCCGGCGGCGTGGGTTCCTGCCGGGCAGGCGGCGTCGGCGGGGACGCAGGCGAGCCGACTGTCCTCGACGACGAGGGCCGCGTCCTTGCCGCACGCGCGGGGACCCCCGGTGTGCAGCGACGGCAGCGGGATGCACCCCCGGTCGACGTCCACCGCCTCGTCCGTCCCGCACGCGGGGAAGGCGCAGCCTCCGGTCGCCGTCGCGCGCGCGATTGGGCCGCAGTAGCCGTCGGCGACGGACGGCGGGACGCAGGCGCCGAGCACCGGGAGATCGGGGGCGACGCAGGCGCAGCGGCCGCGCGCGTCGGGCCGGGAATCGCGCGGACAGGCAGCGGACGCGGCCGTCGCGGCGGCAGGGGCGAGGGCGCTCCGGCAGGCCGTCGCGAGCAGGACGACGCTGAGGGCGGGGGTGCTCGCCGCGCGGCGCATCGGCGCGAGACGTTACGCGTGCTACACCCTGCGCGCCATGCTCGCCATCGTGCTCGAAGGCACGCAGGAGTTCGACGCCGCCCTCTCCCGCCTCGAGTCACGGGGGGAGTCGGATTTCGCGCGCGTCGAGCCCGCCGTGCGGGAGGTGCTCGCCGCGGTCCGCGCCGAGGGCGACGTCGCCGTGCAGCGCTACAACGAGCGCTTCGGCCGGCGCGCTCCGCAGCTGATGGTCCGCGAGTACGACGGGGCCGGCGCGCTCGCGCGCCTCCCGGTCGAGGCGCGCGCGGCGCTGGAGCTAGCGGCCGAGCGCATCCGCGCCTTCCACGAGCACGAGCGCGAGACCGGGTTCCGCTACGAAGAGGACGGGATCACCCTCGGCGTGCGCGTGCTCCCGGTGGCGCGCGCCGGGGTCTACGCCCCCGGCGGCAAGGCGCGCTACCCCTCGAGCGTCCTCATGTCGGCCATCCCGGCGCGCGTGGCGGGCGTCGAGGAGATCATCGTCGCGACACCCCTGGCGGGCGACTCCAGCGACGATCCCGTGCTCGCGGCGGCGCACCTCTCGGGGGCGAGCGCGCTGGTCGACGCGGGCGGCGCCCAGGCCATCGCCGCGCTGGCGTACGGGACCGAGAGCGTGCCGCGCGTCGACAAGATCGTCGGGCCGGGCAACCTCTACGTCGCCTGCGCCAAGCGGCTCGTCTTCGGCGCGGTCGACATCGACGGCATCGCCGGGCCGAGCGAGATCCTGGTCGTGGCGGACGACGAGGCCGACCCGCGCTTCATCGCGGCCGACCTGCTCTCGCAGGCCGAGCACGACGAGGCGGCGTACCCGCTCCTCATCACCGCGTCGGAGCTCATGGCCCGCGCGGTGACGCGGGAGATCGTCTCGCAGCTGGCGACCTTGCCCCGCGCGGCCATCGCGCGCGCCGCGCTCGGCAACGGGGTGGCCTTCGTCGTGGGGACGCGCGAGCGCATGGCGGCGGTGGCCGACCGCATCGCGCCCGAGCACCTGGCGCTGCACGTGGTCGAGCCGCAGCTGCTGCTCGCGAACATACGCCACGCGGGCGCCGCCTTCCTCGGGCCGGCCACGCCCGAGGCGATGGGCGACTACCTGGCGGGCCCCTCGCACGTGCTGCCCACGGGCGGGGCCGTGCGCTTCAGCTCGCCGCTCGGCGTCTACGACTTCGTCACCCGCACCTCGCTCATCCACTACAGCCCCGAGGCCCTCGCGCGCCACGAGCGCCCGGTGTGCGCCCTGGCCCGCCTCGAGGGGCTCGAGGGGCACGCGCGCGCGGTCGAGGCGCGGGCGCCGTCGCGCTCGTAGCTACCGTCGCTCGACGTCGCTGCGCGAGGCCATGTAGGCGCTGATCCAGCGCATGGCGCCCGGGGCGTGGCGCGCCGCCGCCGAGGCGAGGCGCACGAAGGCCGTGGTCTCGAGCACTTCGCGGCCGCGGTCGACCGCGGCGAGCACCTGCTCCGCCACGTCGTCCGCGGTCTGCACGGAGGCGCGGGTGGGGCGCACGCCGGCGCGGCCGTCGGTGGTGACGGCGTGCTCGCGGAACGGGGTGTCGACCGGGCCCGGGCGCACGACCACGACGCGCACGCCGGTGCCGCCGAGCTCCGCGCGGAGCGCCATGGAGAGGGCCTCGAGCGCGAACTTGCTCGCGGAGTAGGCGCCCATGCGCGGCGGCGTGACCACGCCGACCACCGAGGACATCATCACGATGGCGCCGCCCGAGCGCGTGAGCGGGTCGAGGGCGAGCTGGGCGAGGCGCAGGGGGGCGACGACGTTGAGCGCGAAGAGGGCCTCGAGCTGGGCGACCTCGATGCGCGCGACGCTGCCGTAGTGGCCGCGTCCGGCGTTGTTCACCAGCACGTCGAGCCGCCCGGTCTCGCGGGCGCGCTCGATGAGGCGCACGCGGTCCTCCTCCCGGGTCACGTCGGCGCGCTGGACGATGGCGCGGCCGCCGGCGCCCTCCACCTCCCGCGCCGCCCGGGCGAGTCCGTCCTCGTCCCGGGCGCTCACCACCACCGTCGCGCCCCGCCGTCCCCAGGCGCGCGCCATCGCCTCGCCGATGCCGCCCGAGGCGCCGGTCACGACGACGGTGAGGTGCTCGCCCCCACCCTCGCTCGAGCCAGCCGGAGACACCGCCTACTCCACGCGCAGGTACGACGCCTTGATGAGCTTCATGACGATCTCGGCCGTCTCCAGGTCGGTCGCCAGGCTCTTGTTGAGCACAGTCTCGAAGACGCCGTAGTTGTGCGCGAGCTGCAGCACGTCGAGCTCGTCGGGCTTGAGGTCGCGGAGCGGCGGGATGAGCGGGGCGTTGATGGTGATGCGCGCCGCCAGGTCGGGCAGGTCCTCGCGGATGCGGTTGAACTCGTCGAGCTGCCGCATGCCGTCCATGAGGACTTCCTGCACGGAGGCGTTCATCTCGTTGGGGAACTCGCGCTCCTCGGGTGGGTCCAGGTCGAAGAGGCCCTTCTGCCAGGTGAGCATCCGGTAGAGGCTCTTGAGCGGCTGGACGTCGTCGAGGTCGTTGATGATCGCGAAGGCGATGTTGCCCTTCTTCAGGTAGATGCGGCCGACGTCGTCCTCGGTCCGGATGACGAGGACGCCGCTCTTCTTCGACGTGCCGAAGAGCTGGAGGAGGTCCGGCAGGGGCACCTCGTCGATGCTCCCGCTCATGGTCCGCTGCTGGCTGGTGCGGCGGGCCTGGGCGACGTTCTCCAGCTCGCGCTTGGCGTCCATCCCGTCGCGCGGCGCGTCGCCGGCGATGAGCTTCAGGATGCTGGTGCCGATGAGGACGCGATCGCCCTCCTTGAGGCGCGCCCGCTTGATCTTCTCCCCGTTGACGAACGTACCGTTGGTCGAGCCGAGGTCCTCGATCCAGATCTGGTCGCCCTGCATCGAGATGCGGGCGTGCTTGCGCGAGACCATGTCCTCGACCAGCACCATGTCGAGATCGCTCGAGCGCCCGACCACGATCTGTTTGTCCGCCGCGACGGGGAACTCGCCGCCCTGGTACTTGCCGCTGATGAAACGCAGAACGTACGACCGCCCTCCTGGGGGTCGCGGCGCGGGCGACGTCGGTGCCTTGGGGGACGGGTCTGCCATGTCGGATCCGACGGGAGCGTCTCGTTCCATGCGGGGGAGTCGGCGAGCCATCGCGTGCTACCGCGCACGGCGACGAAAACGCTGGCAAAAAAAGGTTAATGGGAGCGATAGAGAGCGGTCAAGTCGAGGTCAACGGACAGGAGCGCCGACATGGACAAACGAGCCACGCGGGACAGTGGGGATGCATTCGGCACACACCGGGCCCTCGAGCCCCGGGGGGCCCTCCCGCAGCCTGCCTGGCGTGTCGACAACGATTTCACGCGCATCTTCCCTGGGGAGGTCCTGCTCGCAGTGGAGACGTTGAACATCGACGCGGCGAGCTTCACGCAGATGGAGAAAGAGGGCGACCCGGCGACCATCGTACTACGGACGGTCGCCCAGCGTGGAAAGCAGCACAACCCGGTCACCGGCTCGGGCGGAATGCTGCTCGGACGGGTAGTCCAGGTCGACCCGCGCGGGAGGCCGGCGGGGGAGGCGCTGGCGGTGGGTGATCGCGTCGCGACCCTGGTCTCCCTGTCGCTGACGCCCCTGCGGGTCGACCGCGTGCGCGCCGTCCGCCCCGCCAGCGCGCAGATGGACGTCGACGGGGAGGCGGTGCTCTTCGCCAGCGGCGCCTATGCCAGGCTCCCCGGGGACATGCCCGAGCGCCTCGCGCTCGCCGCGCTCGACGTGGCGGGGGCGGCCCCGCAGGTGGCGCGCCTGGTGAAGCCGGAGGCGGTGGTGGTGGTGCTGGGGGCAGGGGGCAAGAGCGGCATCCTGTGCGTCGCGGAGGCACGCCGCCGAGGCGGTCCGAGGGCGTGCATCGTGGGGCTCGAGGCGAGCCCCCGTGCCGCGGAAGAGCTACGGGCCCTGGGGCTGTGCGACGCCGTCGTGGCCGCCGACGCGCGCGATCCGGTCGCCGTGCGCGCCGCGGTCATCGACGCCACGGGCGGGCGCGAGGCCGACGTCGCCTTCTCCTGCGTCAACGTGCCGGACGCCGAGCTCGGCGCCATCCTCGCCACCCGCGATCGCGGCGTCGTCTACTTCTTCGCCATGTCGACCAGCTTCACCAAGGCGGCGCTGGGCGCCGAGGGGGTCGGCAAGGACGTCGACCTCTTCATCGGCAACGGCTACGCGCACGGTCACGCCGACCACACCCTGGCCATGCTGCGGGACATGCCCGCCATCCGCGCGCTCTTCGAGCGACGCTACGGCTGAGGAGGAGGGGGCGGCTCGCTCTTGCGGCGCACCGCGGTCTCGCCGGGCGTGGGGGTCACCAGCGCGTCGAGGGCGGCGGGCAGGACGATGGTGAACCTCGTCCCCGCGCCGGGCTGCGAGTGGACCTCGATCGTGCCACCCGCGTTCTGGACGATGCTCTGGCTGATGGCGAGGCCCAGGCCCGTCCCCTCCGTCTTGGTGGTGAAGAACGGGACGAACAGGTTCCGCAGTACCTTGGGGGAGATCCCGGGGCCGGTGTCGCGCACGCTCACCTCGACCAGCTCGGGGGACTCGTCGGACAGCGAGCGGCGCGAGGAGGGGATGGTCCCGTCCTGCGGCGGGACGCGCCCTCGCGTCGAGCGCCGCATCTGCGTCGACACGGTGACCTTGCCGCGCCCGTCCATGGCCTGGATGGCGTTCTGCATCAGGTTGAGGAGCACCTGGCGGAACTTCTCCGGGTCGATCTTGGCGCGCTGGAGCGGCTCGCCCAGGTCGAGCTGGAGGTCGATCCCGCCGTCGCTGATCTGGCTGGAGAGGATCTGCACGGTGCGGCGCACGGCGGCGTTCAGGTCGAGGGGGATGGGGTTGCCGGCGTGGGGGCGAGCGTAGTCGAGGAAGCTCCCCACCACGCGATCGAGGCGGTTCACCTCCTCCAGGATGATGCCGACGAACTCGGTGGCCGTCGGGTCGTCCTGCGCCCCGGTGCCGACCTCCTCGAGCAGCTGGGCCGCGCCCTTGATCGCCCCCAGCGGGTTCTTCACCTCGTGCGCCAGGCCGGCTGCCATCGAGCCGAGCGCGGCCAGGCGGTCGCGCTCCTTCATGCGCGAGTAGACGCGGCTGTTGGCCACGACCACGCTGGCCTGCGCCGCCACGGTCTCGAGGAGCGCGATCTCCTCCGGCGTGAAGGCGTCGCGGACCCGGTCGTCGGCCAGGAAGAGCAGTCCGACGCACGCGTCCTCGTCGCTGCGCACGGCGAGGGCGACGGCCCCGCGGAGGTTGCCCAGCGTGGCGGCGGCGGCGAGCACGGCGGCGTCCGCCGGGTTGGCTTCGCGCGCCAGCTCCTCCAGCGAGAGGGCGGGCTGCTTCTCCAGCCGGTCCAGCATGGGCCGCGCCCCGAGCGACTCGATGCGCTTCGCCACCGCCGCGCCGATCGAGCCCGCCAGGTCGAAGCCGTCGCCGTCCTGGTCGCGCAGGTAGAGCGCGGCCGTGGTGACGCGCCGCGAGCGCTCCAGCCCCTGCATCAGCGTGGTGACCATCTCGTCCAGCTCCAGCACGTGCGCCAGGCGCTTGCGGAGCTCGGCCACGCTGGTCTCCAGGTCGTAGCGCTCTCGGAAGAAGAACTGGTGGATGCGCGTCTCGACCTCGGTCTGGAGCGGCTCGAAGAGCACCAGGAACACGATCGCCGCGAGGACCGCGTTCAGGTACATCGTGTCGAACCCGCCCAGCACCCGCACCATCACGAACATGTAGAAGATGCCGGCCAGGCAGAAGGCGAGGGCGGTCGAGACCAGGAGGCGGCCGGCCATCTCGTAGATGTCCGCCAGGCGCGGGCGGGTGAGGGACTCGGCGAGGACGAAGAGGAAGACGATGCACAGCACGGCGCCGATGGGCGGCAGCTGGACTCCCAGGTACGAGAGGAAGTCACCCATCGAGAAGGCCGTGGCGGCGGCGCCGACAACCACCAGGAAGCGCACGCGGTCGCGGACGGCCCGCGACGGGTTGCGTTGCCCGCGGCGCGCGAGGGAGATGAGGGCCGCCGCCAGGAGCCCGAAGACATAAGTATAGACGGCGCCCAGGGCGAACGCCCGGTCGTGGTAGGGCGACACGGCGAGCGCGAGCACGACCAGGCCTACGATGCCGGCGAAGCGCGCGAGCCTTGGCTTGCTGGCCTCGGCCTCCAGCGGGACGACGCTCTGGAAGAGGTGGATCGCGATCTGCGGCAGGAGGACTGTGAGCAGGCCGGTCACCCGCTCCCAGACGTCTGCGCGGAAGAACCCGGCGAGCGACTGGCTCCCGTACCAGAGCGCGATGTCCGCCGCGAAGGCCGCGAACAGCCAGTGCACCGCACGCCGTCCGCGGAGCAGGACACTGAGCGCAATGGCGAGCGCCAGCACCGCGCAGAACAGGATGGTCTTCGGCCTCAGGTCCTCCACGAACGGGAGTGTGGCACGTCCTGGGGCGTGTGGGTCACGCCCCACAGCCTCGCGAAGGTGGTCGACGGGCCGGCGCGCTCGTTACGGGTGAGCCAGGCCGTTGTCGTGCGGGAGGACCGGGCGAACCGTGGGCGCCTCGCCCTCGGCGTTGGCCGCAGCGCCCGGATCCGGGCCCGAGACGCCCCCGGGCCCGATGGGCTCGGGCTGCCACGGAGAGGGCTCCGGGTTGCTGTTGGCCTGGTTGATGTCGTCGGTCTGCCAGGGCGAGGGCTCGGGATTGGTGATGGGCGTCGTGGGTGCAGGGGGAGGCGTGGTCGTCCGCACCTTGCCGACGGGCGCCTCGTTCGCCACTTCGCTGCCGGTGGTGTTCACCCCGCCAGGGTCGCCCGTTTCCAGAGCGCACCCCGCGCCGACCATGGCGGCGACGATTCCGAATGCGACGACGACCCTCATCTCACGAACCCTCCGAAGAAACGGCGGCCAGCCCGTACTGCTTGACGAGCTGCGACAGGCGCGGCCGCTTCATGCCCAGAAGTGCGGCTGCCCGGGTAATATTCCCCTTGGTCTCTGCCAGAGCGCGGGCGATGCAGTCGCGCTCGATCTGGCGCTTGATGTCCGGCAGCGACGTCGCCCCTGCGCGAACCTGGGAGTAGGCGACGGCGGTGGCGCTGGCCTCCACCGGCGGGAGCGGCTCGTCGAGCCCCTCCTGCTCGTCGTCCACCAGCGTGTCCGTGGAGACGTCCTCGGCGACGACGGGCGGCGGGGGAAGGCTGGGGCCGGGCCGACGAGCCGCAGCGGCGGCGCGCAGGTCGTCCACGTTGTCCGTGAGCGTGGCGCTCGTGATGACGTCGCCCTCGGCGAAGAGCGCGGCGGCGCGCAGGGCGTTCTCCAGCTCGCGCACGTTGCCCGGCCACCGGTGGCGGCCGAGGAGCTCGAGCGCGTCGCCGGCGAGCACCTTCTTGCTCTCGCCCCGCTCGGTGGCGATGCGGGACAGCAGGTGATCGCTGATGCGCGGCAGGTCCCCCATGCGGGCGCGCAGGGCCGGCACCTCCAGCGTGATGCCGCAGAGCCTGTAGTAGAGGTCCTCCCGGAAGTCGCCGCGCTCGACCAGGGCCTTTAGGTCGCGGTGCGTGGCGCAGATGACGCGGACGTTCGCGCGGATGGGCGCCGTGCCGCCCACGCGCTCGAAGGTGCGCTCCTGCAGCACCCTCAGCAGCGCCACCTGGGTGCGCGGCGAGATGTCGCCGATCTCGTCGAGGAAGAGCGTCCCGCCCTCGGCCATCTCGAAGCGGCCACGGCGCCGGGCGATCGCGCCGGTGAACGCACCCTTCTCGTGGCCAAAGAGCTCGCTCAGCAGAAGTGTCTCGACCAGCGCGGCGCAGTTGACGGTGACCAGCGGGCCGCTGGCCCGGTCGCTCGCGCGGTGGATGGCCTCGGCCACGAGCTCCTTGCCGGTGCCGCTCTCGCCGCGGACGAGGACGGTGCTGTTCGAGCGGGCCACCTTCTTCACGGCGGCCAGCAGGCCCCGCACGCCGGGATCGTCGCCCACGATCTCGCGGACCGCCGCCGCACGGACGCTCGGGCGAGACATCGACTGCGAGGAGGGCGGCAGCTCGCTCTGCGAGGCCGAGTCCGTCAGCAAGACGTGCAGCTTGGTGAGGGAGGCGAGGTCGGGCCGCGACAGGTAGGCCGCGCGCACGTCGCCCGGGAGTGACGCGGCGATCTGGTCACGGAGCACACCCGCGCTCTCGACCTGCGCGCGCGCCGCTTCGATCCGGCCGGCGCTGCGGTGGATCTCCGCGAGGAGTGCGTGCGCCTCGATGATGAGGTCCTCCTTGCCGCTGGCGCGGGCCGCGGCGAGGGCGTCGACCGCGAGCGCATCCCCCGCATCACCGTAGGCGCGGGCATGCCGCGCCGCGATGATGGCCACCTCCGCCTGCAGCTCGTCGGTCGTGGCCAGGGCGCGGGCTCGCTCCAGCATTTCGCCGGCGCGGGTCAGGTCGCCGTCCTCCAGCGCGACGCGAGTGGCCACGCAGTAGGCCTCGCAGACCGAGCCACGAAGCCCCGCGGCCTCGCTCTCGGCCAGGGCCCGGGTGGCCTCGCGACGAGCTTCCACCGTGTTGCCGCGCATCAGCGCGTTGCGGGCCGCGCGCAGCGAGAACTGCGCCGACCGCGCCGGAGGCATCCCCGGGCCGAGCGTACGGCGCCCGAAGGTGACGGCGTGCTCGGCGTGGTCGATGAGGCCCAGCCTCCGCCGCAGCTCGGCGAGGTTGCCGAGCACCAGCGCGAGCCTGACGCGGTCACCGATGCGCTGGCGGAGCTTCAGCGTCCGCTCTGCCAGCGCGAGAGCCTCGGCGTAGTCATGACGCCGCGTGGCCACCACCGAGAGGTTGTCGAGGGCGAAGGCGCACGCCCGTGCGTCGCCCGCGCGCTCACCCTCGGTGAGCACTGCCTCGAAGATGGCGCGCGCCTCGTCGACGAGGCCCTTCGACAGCAGCGCGATGCCGCGGTTGAGGCGCGCCCGCAGCTCGTCGGTGCGAAGGCCCGCCGCTGCCGCCGCCCAGGCGTCTCCAGCGAAGTGAGCATCGGCCTCGTCCCAGGAGCACGACGCCAGCAGGAGCTTGCCCGTGGTGTTGCGCGCCTTGAGCCGGGTGGCCTCCGCCGGGTCGAGCGCGAGGGCCTGCTCGGCGCGCCGCCCCGCGCCCTCCAGGTTCCCGGCGAGGTACTCCAGCTCCGCCAGCTCTGCGGCCACGAGGGCGCGGGTGGCGTCGTCCTTCGCGTCGAGCTCGCTGCGCTCGAGCGCCACCCGGGCCGCGACCAGATCGCCCAGCGCGACCGCGGCGCGGCCGAAGAGCAGGCCCACCTCCGCGTCGCGAGGCGTCAGCGCGGTCGCGCTCTGGGCCCAGCGGAACGCCTCCTCGGCCTCGCCGAAGGCGAGCGCCCGCTCGGTCGCACGAACGCACAGCGGGAGCTGCGCCTGTGCCGGGAGCTTCGAGACCGCTCCCATCCACCGCGAGACGAGCTCGCGCCGGACGATGGAGTCCTCGGAGACGACGAGCGCGCGGCCCAGAGCATCGTCCGCGGCCGACCACGACCCAGCGCGGAGGAGCAGCTCGGCAGCCCGCGCCAGCGCCCACACGTCGTGCTCGAACCGCGTCAGCATCGCGCGGGCGACGGACTCCAGCACCTCGGGGGAGGCCGCTTCCGTCAGCAGACGGGCCCGCGCCTCCCACGTGGAGTCCAGGGCCAGCCATCCCCCTTCCGTCTTCACGCCGCCGATGCGCGCGAGAACCTCGACTGCGCTGACGTCGGCTCCGAGGATGGCCACGTCCGCCGCAGGCCACGCCCGCGCCGCGAGGGCCAGCCGCGTCGCCAGCGACTCTGCCGCCGGGCCGAGGAGCGCGTCGGCCCCCGTCCTCGTCAGCGGTGCGTGACGCGCGTTGCGCCACCACGAGTCGAGCGAGGCGATGGCATCGGCACCGATCTCCACGTGGGCCGCCTCGGCCACCGCCGTCCACCAGCGCAGCCGCTCGAGCGGATCCAGGGTGGCGCTGACCTCGTAGACGTCTGCCTGCAGGTCCTCCACCGACTCGTTGCTGGAGGTCACCAGCAGGACGGGGGGAGGCGTCCGCGAGGCCATGGCCTGCGCCACGGCGCGGTCCCAGCTGCCCACGGGTGGGAGCAGCGCCACGACCAGCGCGCGCCGGAGCGACGCAGCCCGCGCGATGGCCTCGGCCGCGTCCGCCGGATCGCCAGCCAGCATGCCCACGCCGAGACGCGACGCCACCTCGCGCCAGAGGGGTGCTCCGAGCGCGGACCTGGCCTCGATGGCGCACAGCCCCGCTGCGCGTGCCCGGCGCGCCATGTGGCTCCCCATCGCGCTCGCAGCCTCGGGAGAGGGCGCACGCACGACGACGACCCCTCCCGTCCCCGTCGCGACCCGGTCGTCGAGCTCGACGAAACCGCGCGGGGCAATCGTGGAGATCGCCGCGGGGAAGACACGCGGCGAAGAGAGGGGGTGGGCCACGAGGGTCATCAAGGCTACCTTTGGAAGGTCATCCGTCAAGCCTGGAAGCGCCTGTTTTTCTGGGGGAAACGAGTGTCCGGAGGCGCTGGAACATTGCGTCCGGGATACGTCGACGCAGTGCGGCCTTCACCCACCCGGGCTCAGCCGAGTAGCACCCGGCGTGCCTCGCCTTCTCGGGCAGCAAGTCATCGAAACGACGTCCGTTTGCTCCCGCGCCACGAGGGGCGTCAGGGAACGCACGGTGACGTGGTGTCAATGGATGGCGTGTCTTGCTGCGTCGAGGACCGCGGCCACCGCGTCGAAGCTCTCCGCGGGGGCGTCCCCGATCGCCCGGGCCAGGGGGAGCTGGGCCTCTGCCGCAGCGAGGTAGAGAGCCACGGCCTGAGGAAGCTTCTCACGCAGCGTCTTCAGGTGCTTCTCCACGCCGGTCACGTCTCCACGGCGCACCGGACCCGTCAGCGCCTCGGGGAAGCCGAGAGCCTCCACGTTGTCCCCCACGCTGCGCAGCAGGGGCCCCAGCATCTTCGGCGCGACATCGCGGGGCACTCCTGCCTTCACGAGGAGCTCGGCCCCGACTGCGGCCAGCGCGGCTGCGCCGTTGGCCACCAGCCCTGCCGCGGCGTGGTAGGCGACCGTGTCCAGCGCCGGGACCGTCCGCGGTGTCATCCCGAGCAGACGCGCGAGCTGGCGGCCGCGCGCGACGGCTCGTGCGTCCCCCTGGACGTGCACGTTGCCCCGGGCGAGCGACGGTCCCTTGCGCAACGAGGCGAAGGAGATCATCGGGTGCATCTGGGCGATCCCCGCGCACGCGCCGCGCACCGGCGCCAGCACCTCTGCCCCCAGCGCGCCGGCCACGTGCACGACGACGGCCCGGCGGCTGACGACGCCCACCAGCTCGCCGGCCAGCCGCCCGAGGTCGCGGTCACGCACTGCCAGGATCACCACGTCCGCGTCCACCGAGCGCGGCAAACCACTGCGTGCCGGGCGCAGCGTCACCTTCGCGCCGTGCGCACGGAGGGCACGCGCCAGGGCCGAGCCGAGCTTGCCCGCGCCGAACACGAACACCCCCAGCTCACGCCGGCGCGTCATACAGGCCCCTCGCCCGGATGCGCGCCAGCACGGCCCGCGGTACCAGCTCCTCGACGTCCTTCCATGCGCCGCTCGCGATGGCCGCCCGCACCTTCGTGCTCGACACCTCGGGAAGCAGCGCCGGCCCGGCGCCCGGGACATCGACCCCCGCGCGCGCCAGCACGAGGGGCGGGGCCAGACGGGTGATGGCGTCGAAGCCGAACCACTTCGGCGTCTCGGCGAGGATGTCCGCGCCGATGACCAGGCGAAGTCGCCAGTCGGGGTGCCTCGCCGCCAGGTGCTCGAGCGTTCGCAGCGTCCGGCTCTCGCCCCCCAGCTCCTCCTCGACGCGCGAGACCTCGACCTCGCGCATGAAGGCCACGGCCAGCTCGCACATGGCGACGCGATCGTCGTAGGGGGCGAGCGCCTTGGCGAAGGGGTGCTTGAAGGTCGGCACGACCAGCAGTCGGTCCACCTCGCCGCGAGCCATCACCAGCGCGACTGCGAGGACGTGTCCGACGTGAGGCGGGTTGAAGCTGCCTCCGAAGACGGCGACTCTCACGGCGCGGTCATCCCTGCACGCTCATCTTCGTCGCGCGCCGGGTCGACAGCGTCTCGGTGCGCGACGCTCGACCCTCCGAGTCGTACACCGTGGCCACCAGCTCGTCGCTCGAGTCGTCGAGGACGATGGCGCCGCACGCAGCTCCCCCCACCGGACCTGGCGTGAGAAACCAGCGCGAGCCGATGGCCTTGACCAGGGCCGCGTCGCTCTTGCCGTAGACGAGCAGGCTCGCCGAGAAGATGTCCTCCTCGTCGAGCAGCGCCTTATCGTGGATGAGCACCGCCACGCGGTCGCCCAGCATCTCCACCGTGCGCAGCTCCTCCGGTGGGAGGCGCTCCAGCGACTTGAGCCTCAGGCGCGCGCGCTCGGCGCGCAGGAACGCGTCGAGCTGGTCGGCCGTGCCCGTAGCGGCCACGGGGAAGGCGCGGCCCCACACACCATCGTCGCTCGGATCCGGGCCCACCAGCGACTCGGCCCACAGCGCGACCGTCTCCTCGAGCGCCTCGTCCGCGCCCAGGTAGATGGCGCGCGTGACCTTCGCTCCGTTGAGCAGGAACTCAGCCGTACGCGCAAGCGCGGCGAGATCCCCGTTCGCGGGTCCGAGAAGGCCGAGTCGCACAAGCCTACTCTAGTCGACCTTCGGGAGAGTGTACCGCACGACCCCATCGCCCCGTCCGGCTCTGCTTGTGGAGAGTTCGGCCCTGGTGGTTATGTTCCCCGGGTGCAGCCCCCCCCGACGACCCTGCCTCCCTCGAAGGCCGGCGAGGCGATCCGCTCCAAGGTCGATGGAAAGGCGCCGCTGACGGTGGCCGACGCGGCGGCGAAGACGGGTCTGGCGCTCCGCGACGCGGAGAACGGGCTGAAGTGGCTCTCGTCCGAGTTCCGGGGCCAGCTGCGCGTGACGGCGGACGGCGAGCTGGTGCACGTGTTCCCCACCGGCTTCACCCGGCCGTGGGAGGCGCGCGACGCGAGGCGTCGCGCCGTCCAGGCCCTGGGACGGGCGGTCGCCGGGACCTTGCGGTTCGTCGTGCGCGCGTGGGTCTCCATCGTCCTCGTCGCGTACGCCGCCATGTTCCTGGCGCTGATCATCGGGATGACCTTCGCCCGGCAGGGCAACGACAACGATCGGCGGGGCGGGCTGCCCGGCGGAGCGCTTGCCTACGGGCTCATGCGGATCCTCGGCGACGCGCTCTTCTGGACGTTTCACCCGTGGTCGCCGTTCGCCGTGGGCTACGGGGGCTATGCCGGCGACGGCTGGGCCGCCACCCCGCGCCGGGCGCGCGCCGCCGGACCCAAGGTCCCGCTCTACGAGCGGGTGAACCGCTTCTTCTTCGGCCCGCAGGTGCCGCCCGAGGATCCGCGCGAGAACGAGCGCCTCGTCGTGGCCGCCATCCGCGCCGGCAAGGGGCGCATCGGCCTGGCCGACGTCATGAGGGTGACGGGTCTGCCGCGCGAGAAGGCCGACCCGATGATGGCGCGGCTGATGCTCGACTACGAAGGCGACGTCGACGTGAGCGAGGACGGCGGCATCGTCTACCGCTTCGCCGCCGTGCGGAAGACCGCCGCGTCCGACACCGCCGAGCGCGAGCCACCGCCGGCCTGGTCGCGCGTGAAGCCGCTGCCGCCGCTGACGGGCAACCCGGCCGGCGCCAACCTCGCCATCGGCGCGATCAACGCGTTCAACCTGTTCATGGGGCTCTGGGCCATCGAGAACAACATGACGCTGGAGCGGGCCATCCACCTCTTCGACAGGCTGCCCCACCACGTGGTCGACACGGGCCTGCCCATCGCGCTGGGAGTGGTGCCGCTCGTGTTCTCGGCGCTGCTCTTCCTCCTCCCCGCGGGTCGCGCGCTCCTCCGGCCGCTCAAGGTGAAGGCTGCAGCGGAAGAGCAGGGCCGGGTCGCCGTGCTGCGCGAGGTGCTCGAGCGGGTCCGCGCACGGCAGCCCGTGACCGACGAGCGGGTGGTCTCGGCGTGGACCGCCGCGGCCGGTGCGGCTCCGACCGGCAAGCGCGTGGACCGTGAGCTCGTCGCGCTGGGCGGGGACGTGGTGATCGAGGACAGCGGCAAGACCCGCTGGCGCTTCCCCGAGCTGGAGACCGAGGCGGCCGCCGTCGAGGCAGAGCGCGAGGCTGCGGCCGAGGACGAGGCCCGGCTGGGCAAGATCGTGTATGCCACCGACGAGAGCTGAAGGCTCGAGCGGGAATCTGGCGGTGGCTGCCTTGTTGTTAAGGCAGCCATGCAACCGAGAACTCTCGTCCCCCTCGCTGTCCTCGCTCTCTCGCTGGGCACCGGCTGCCAGCATGCCGCCTCCGCGTCCCCCCAGCCCGACGCTGTCCCACAGACCCCCGCGCCCTTCGCCACCCCGCCCGTGCTCACTGGCACGCCCGACATCGCGACCCTGGTCGCGAAGGTGAAGCCCTCGGTGGTGAACATCACCACCGTGCAAGAGGTGAAGGTCCAGCACGGCGACATGCCGGACCTGGGCCAGCTCTTCCCGTTCCTCGACCCGGGGCAGGTCCCGGGGGTGCGCCGGCACGGCGGGCAGGGTGGCGATGGCGTCGCCAAGCAGCAGGCGCTGGGCTCGGGCTTCCTGGTCGACGCCCAGGGGCACGTCGTGACCAACGCGCACGTGGTCGAGGGCGCCGACACCGTGAAGGTGCGCCTGGCGGACGACCGCGAGTTCAAGGCCAGGGTGGTCGGCAAGGACGAGCGGCTCGACGTCGCGGTCCTCCAGCTGCAGGACGCACCCCGCGACCTGCCCGTCGCCGCGCTCGGCCAGAGCGAGGCCACGCGCGTGGGCGAGTACGTGGTGGCCATCGGCAACCCCTTCGGGCTCGGCAACACGGTGACCATGGGGATCGTCAGCGCCAAGGGCCGCACCATCGGCGCCGGGCCCTACGACGACTTCATCCAGACCGACGCCAGCATCAACCCGGGCAACAGCGGCGGCCCCCTGTTCAACCTGCGCGGGCAGGTGGTCGGCATCAACACCGCCATCAACCCCCAGGGCAAGGGCATCGGCTTCGCCATCCCCATCGACGCCGTGAAGCAGGTCTACACCGAGCTGGTCGCCACCGGGCACGTGTCGCGCGGGCGCATCGGCGTCGTCATCCAGCCCATGGACTCGGATCTGGCCCAGGCGATGGGGCTCGACCGGCCCCGCGGTGCGCTCGTCGAGGAGGTGGAGCCCAACGGCCCCGCCGACCACGCCGGACTCAAGGCGGGCGACGTGGTCCTGGCGGTCGACGGCCAGAACGTCGCCCACTCGGAGGACCTGCCGCGGATGGTCGCGGGCCACCACCCCGGCACGCAGGTGAAGCTCACCGTGCTCCACGAGAAGCAGACGCGCGACGTCGGGGTGACCCTGGCCGCGCTGGAGGACAAGGGGCAGCACGCGTCGAACGCGCCGGCCGATCCGGCAGCCCCCCCGAGCCCGTCGTCGACCATCGGCGTCGGCGTGGGCGAGCAGGACGGTCAGGTCATCGTCGAGAGAGTCGCGCCCGACAGCCCCGCGGACGGCAAGCTGCGACCGGGCGACGTCATCGAGGAGGTGAACCACCAGCCCGTCACCAGCGCCAGCGACCTCTCCACCAAGATCCGCTCCGCGGCCTCGGACCGGCCGCTCCTGCTCCGCGTGAAGCGCGGCGAGAGCTCCCGGTACGTGGCCATCGCCCGGTCCGTCGGCTGAGCGACGTCACAGACTCGCGCCGCCGCGTCGGCTATCGTCGCGGCCAGAGATGGCCGCCGTCGCGTCGAGCTCCAGCGACCCGTACGCGCGGGCTCGTGCGCGCACCCTCTTCATCCTCTGGACGACGTACGGCTCCTTCTACCTGTGCCGCGCCAACTTCGGGCCTGTGCGCTCGACGATGCAGGGGGCGCTCGGCGTCACCGCCCTCCAGATGGGCGTGGTCCTCGGCGCGGTGAAGCTCGGCTATGCGCTCGGGCAGCTGGTCAACGGTCAGCTCACCGAGCGCTTCGGGCCCAAGCGGATCCTCGCCATCGGCATGCTCGGCTCGGCGGCCGCCACGCTGCTGCTCGCCTTCTCGCCCCAGCTGGCGACGCTCTCGGTCCTCGGCGGAGGCGCGGCGAGGCTGGCCTCGACCGTCTCGTCCATCGTCGGCGACCCTGGGGGAGGGACCAGCGGAGGGTCCCTGCTCGGCGTGCTGCTCTTGCTCGCCTTCGCCAACGGCTGGTTCCAGGCAGGCGGGTGGCCCCCCTGCGTCAAGATCGCGAGCCACTGGTTTTCGCTCGAGCGCCGCGGCTTCACCATGGGGATCCTGGGGACGAGCCTCACGCTCGGCTCGGCCATCGCCATCGCCTTCGTCGGCCTGCTCCTGTCGCTCGCAGGCGGATGGCGCGTGGCGTTCACCGTGCCCGCCCTGCTGCTGCTCGTGTCGATGGGGCACACCCTGCTGCGCCTCGAGCCGAGACCACCGGACGGCGTGGCCGTGGACGTCGCCACCGCACCCGACCGCCTCCCGCTCCGTGCGGCCCTCGCGGCGACCCTCGGGAACCCTCGCATCTGGGTCCTCGCCCTCGGTCTCTTCGGCCTCGACGCCGTACGCTACGGCTTCCTCGACTGGGCGCCGGGTCACCTGGCGGAGGCGCAGCACTCGGGGGTGTCGGCGTCGGCGATAAAGGCCGCCGTGTTCCCGCTGGCCGGCGCGCTGGGAGCCCTCTCGTCGGGATGGATCACCGACCGCTTCTTCCAGTCTCGCCGGGCGCCCGTGTGCGCGATCCTGCTCGGAGCCGTGGGTGCGCTCACGCTCACCTACCGTGTCGTCGTCGGCCTGGGTACGTTGCCGACGGTGGTCTGCCTCGCCCTCACCGGCTTCTGCCTCTACGGCGCCCAGATCCTCCTCGTGGGCACGGCGGCGCAGGATTTCGCGCGCCGCGGCGCGACGGCGGCAGCGGCTGGCTTCGTCGACTTCACGGGCCACGTGGGCGCGTTCAGCGGCGACGTGGTGACCGGGTCCATGCTCAAGCACTACGGCTGGGGTAGCGCCATCCTGTGGTGGGCCTGCGCCGCCTTCGCCGCGGCTGCGCTCGTGGCCACGCTCTGGCGTGCGCGCCCCAACGACGCTGCGCCTGTCGTGCTGCGTCAGCTGTAGCAGCGTGTGGCGCGGGGCCGCGCCGCGGTCCACACTGAAGACAGGTGGATGCCGTTCATGGTCCGCCCCGCAACACGTGGGCTCACTCTCCGGGTCACGCTGATCGTCGCTCTCGCGGTGACGGTTTTGGGATGCGCCTCGCGCAGCCCCGCCGGGGCTCGCTCCACTGAAGCGGCGAAGGCCGACCTCGCCGCCGAGACGCAGCGGCTGATGGCCTGCCTCGATCTCCGCGATCACATCGTCGCGCTCTATGCCGACCGGTACGTCGAGGAGCAAGGGCTCGACATGAGCATGGACGAGCGCGCGGCGTTCCACCGGGGGTGGGCCGAGGAGCTGGCGAAGAGCGGCACCTTCGAGAGCTTCGAGAAGACCTGCTTCTCGAGCCTGACGCCGCGCAAGTACGAGTGCGGGATGGCGTCACACACCACCGACGGCCTGGTCGCCTGCATGAAGCTCAGCTCGCGCGACTGATCCCGCACGCCCTGCTAGGGCCCGAAGCACTCGATGGCGCTCCCGTTCATCGCGTCCGGTGCGTCGAGCGCCGCGAACGCGACGAGGCGCGCCACGTCGTCCGGGGACATCTGCGGCGGGAAGCCCCCCACCTTCACCATCGGCGTGTCGACCGACCCGGGCAGCACCGCCATGGCCTGAAGCCCGGAGCCGCGCAGCTCCTCGGCCAGCGACTTGGTGAAGCCCACGGCGCCCCACTTCGACGCGCAGTACGGCGCCATCCCGGCCGTGCCCAGGGTCGACGAGATGCTGGCGAGCGTGACGAGCCGTCCCCGGCCCGCAGCGCGCATGGTGGGGAGGAACCCGCGCGAGACGAGGAACACGCCGCGCAGGTTCACGCTCATGACGGCGTCCCACTCCGACGCCGTCGTCTCCTCCACCCGTGCCTTGCGGCCCGCGATCCCGGCGTTGTTGACGACCACCCGGGGGGCGCCCATCCGCTCGAGCACCCGCGTCACGGCGTCCGCGACGTCGCGCTCCACGCCAACGTCGGCGCGGGCGACCAGCGTCCTCACCCCGGCCCGCTCGGCGTCGGCGGCGGTCGCCCGGAGCGTCTCCTCCGTCCGCCCGAGGAGCGCAACGTCCAGCCCGCGCCGGGCGAGCTCGAGCGCCGTCGCGCGTCCGATCCCGCCCCCTGCTCCGGTCACGACGGCGAGCGCCATGCACGCTATAGGAGCACCTGGAATCGCCGTGCGTCCACCGAAGCGGGTGCATCTCCCGAGCGGCCTGGTGGTCGGGCTCGAGGCCAGCGAGAACCTCGCGCCGCGCGCGCGAGCCGCCGGCGCGCCGCTCTTCTCGGAGCTGGTCGCGCTGATCGAGAGCGGAGACCTGACGCTGCGGGACCGCGCGGCGGTGGTCGACGTCCGGTCGCTCGAGCTCCGCGACTTCCACGCCCTCCGCGCCATCGCCACCCGGCTCGGGTGGCTGGAGGAGGAGGCGGTCGACATCACGTGCCGCAACTGCGGGCAGACCCTCGCGCACCGTCCGTGCGCCGCGCTCGAGCTGGGCCCCTTCGTCGACGGCGAGCTCGACGACCCCGAGCTCGATCGCACCCTCGCGCTCGACGCGTCCCACCCCATCCCGCCCGTCCGCGTCGCCGGCGTCACGGCGGGCGAGGTGAAGCTGCGTAACCTGACCGCGGGGGAGGCGGCGCCCCTGCATCGCGCGCTCCGGCGCCGGCGCCTGGTGGTCTCGGAGCGCGTGGTGCGCGCGATGGGAATCGAGGCGCTCGGCCCCGTGACCGACCTGCGCCACATCGCGGCCGCCCTCGCGCGCTGTCCCGACGAGGTGTGGGCTGCAATCGGCGATCTCTTCCTGATGGCGCACTATCCGCCGCGTCTTTCATCCATCGCGCTTTGCTCGAAGTGCGGGGCGCGCAACGACGTGGACGCTCCCTACGAGCGCGAGCTCGAGCCTTCGCGCCCGGAGCAATCAAACGTGGAAGTCTTCCCCGATGTCGACGCCTTCGACGCGCGTGCGCGGGCTGCGTTCGAGCGCACGGCGGGGGCGCGCGCGGCCGGGGTGAGCCTGATCGTCGACGAGAACGTGCCCGCCTGCGACGACGGCGGCGAGCCGCTCCTCGGAGCTTACCTTCCGCCTGGAGGTGACCCCACGGCCCCCGTCGGCGCCGGCGAGATAACCCTCTACTACAGGACCTTCCGCGCGATGTGGGAGGAGGACGGCCCCTACGACTGGGCCGCCGAGGTAGACGAGACGATCGCCCACGAGCTGGAGCACCACGACGGGTGGCTCGTGGGCCACGACCCCACGGACGACGACGAGCGCGCCGACATCGCGCACGAGCGGGCGCGGCTGGTGGGCAGGAAGGCAACGGTGCGCGACGGCGTGGCCGCGCTGGGCGCCGACCTCCGCGGTTTCGTGGCCAGGACCTGGCTCATTTGGCTGATTGTCGCAGCGGTGACGCTCGCCGTGACCGTGTGCGGTCGCTGAGGCATTGCGCAGGTGCTCGGACAGAAAGGCCCCTTTGACAAGCGCGGTGCGTCGCCGCTATGGTCAGGCTCAGTCAAACCATTGAGCGAGGCCCTCGAGATGGCGAAGACGAGCAGAGCCGCGCCCAAGCCGCAGAACCGGCGGGGCAGCCCCGAGGCCATCGAGAAGCGCCGCGTAGCGCGTCTGTTCAACGACATCCTGGGGGGTCGCGGCAACGGCGCGCACAAGCGCGACGGCCGCACCGAGAAGCGCCGCCAGCGGATGATGCGCGAGCTCGAGTCCGGCAAAGTGCGGGGCTCGCGCGAGCTCAAGCCGCTCGACGTCCTGCAGCGCGTGAACGAGCTGATGGCGCTGGGCGAGCCGCTCAGCTCCATCCGGAAGATCGCCAAGGTGCGCAAGGCGACCGTCCCCGCCGACTCGATGGTCGAGGTGGTGACGCGCCTGCACAAGGCGTACGGGTTTCGCCCCGAGTGCTACCGGTTCGTCGGCGTGAGCGACGACGTCCTGCGCAGCGCCGGCGTCCTGAGCCCCGAGGCGCCGCGCCGCGGCCGCGTCCGCAAGCGCGCCGCCTGAGCGACGGCCATGCGACGCCCCTCCCTCGCCGCCCTGCTCGCGGCCGCCCTCCTGCTCGCGCACGGCGACACGCGCGCCGACGAGGCCCCCGACGCCGCGCGCCGTGCCCAGGTCGTGGCCACCGTCGGCGGCACGCGCACCATCACCGTGGGCGAGCTGGAGGACCGCATCGCGGCCCTCCCTCCGTTCCAGCGCGCCACCTTCGGCGCCGACGCGGCGGCCGTCCGTCGTGCGTTCCTCGACCAGGTGCTGCTCCCCGAGACGCTGGAGTCCCTCGGCGGCGAGGCGGACAGGCTCGACCAGCAGCAGCCCACCGCGTACCAGCTCCAGCGCGTGCGCTCGCAGTCCGTCGTGCGCGCCATCCGCGCGCGCCTCGGCCCCGAGTCGGCCGTGTCGATGGAGGACGTGCAGAAGTACTACGACGACAACCGCAACCGGTACGACACGCCGGAGCGGTACCAGATCTGGCGCGTCCTCTGCAAAACGAAGGACGAGGCCCAGTCGGTGCTCGACGAGGCGAAGAAGGACCCCACGCCCAAGAAGTTCGGCGAGCTCGCGCGCGAGCACAGCATCGACAAGGCGAGCAACCTGCGCGCAGGCAACCTCGGCTTCATCTCCGCCGACGGGACGTCGAGCGAGCCCGGGCTGCAGGTGGACGTGTCCATCGTCCGCGCCGCGCAGAGCGTCAGGGACGGGCAGCTCGTGCCCGCGCCCGTACCGGAGGGCGACAACTTCGCCGTGGTCTGGCGCAAGGGCACCATCGCCGCGACCAAGCGCACGGTGGACCAGGTCGCCGCACAGATCCGCGACACGCTGTGGAAGACGCGCGTGAAGACCGAGACCGACGCCCTCGTGGCCCGCCTGCGCGCCGCCAGGCTGCACGATCTGAACGAGTCGCTGCTGGCGACGCTGGGCGCGACGCCCTCGGGCGACGGCGGGGGCGGCGCGAAGAAGTAGCGCGTCGCCGCTCAGCGCGTGACGGTGGGGCACCCCTCCAGCACCTGGACCGAGAGCGCGCGGCCCGTCTGGATGGCCTCGCAGGTCGAGCCGAGCAGGGTCAGCTTCGTGCCCTGCAGCGTCCACTCGGCGCCCCCGTCGCTGTCGTCGAGCGGCACGACCGAGCCGCCCACGACCACGTTCACCTCGTCCGGCTGGTCCGGCGGGTGGGTCAGCGTGAACGAGCAGCTCGCCGTCGCCTGCGCCGCGATCTCCGCCAGCGCGCTGCCGAGGGCGCCCGTGTCCGCGGTGTCCACCGCGTAGTAATAGGGCTCGCTGCTGCGCGCGACGCCGCCCGCGAGGGCCAGGTCGTCGAGCACCGCGGCGTAGGGCGCGCTCCCCGGGATGCCCATCACGAACGTCTGCACCCCGGCGGCGCGCAGGCTCGACACCGCCTGCGTGGCCGCCGTGCCGTCCAGGCACCCCAGGCCCCCGATGCCGGTCGTGGGATCGCAGCAGTTGGGCGGGCCTCCCGTGGGGCAGCCCTGCACGCCGTCCATGTTCGACGTGCACGTCACCGCGCTGCACGAGAGCGCGGCGTCGCAGTTGGGGCCGCCGTCGGTGGCCAGGATGGCGAAGGTCACCTGCGGGAACGAGCTCAGCTCCGGCGTCAGCGCCGCCAGCGTCGACGCCGTCGGCGTGCCGCCCACCGGCGTGAGGGACGTGGCCGCCAGGAAGACGCTCGCCGTCGACCCCTGGGAGTCGCCCGTCTGCACCGGCATCACCTCGCTGCCGACCGCGCACGGGTCCGCGCCCTGCGTCGGGAACACGGCTGCCCCGAAGAGCGCGCGGGGCCCGAGCTCCGTGATGAGGGTCGCCACCGCCGACTGGACGTTGGTCCACTTCGACTCTTCCTGCATGCTCCCGGAGGCGTCGAGCACGAAGTAGAGAACCGGCGCGTTGGTGTCGAGGGGGATCGCGGTGCCGGCGCAGGTCGGCACGTCCGGTCCCCCGCCGTCACGCTGCGGGACGAGCAGGCCCGTCCGCGCCCCGCACGCGGTCGCCACCAGCGCGGTGACACCCGCCGTCCACGCCGCACGCGACACGCCGGTCAGGCCAGACCTCATGGTTCGAGCCTCTCGCCAGGTCATGGCCGCTTCGCCTAGCAACCGTCGCGCCGGGGCGGGTCAGCTCTCCCCCGGTGGGGTCACGGACTCTAGGTCGAGCGACACCAGAGCCTGCATCGCCGCCGCCCGCTCCGCCAGTCGCTTGCTCCGCCCCTCCCCGCGCGCGAGGGTCTGCTCGCCCACCATCACCTCCACCTCGAACGTCTGCTCGTGCGGTGCCCCGCGGATCTCCACGACGCGGTAGGTGGGCGACGGCAGCCCGCGCGCCTGCACGCGCTCCTGAAGCCCGCTCTTGGGGTCGGCGGCGCTCAGCGTCTCCACCTGCGCGAAGCGCTCCTTCACCACGTCACGCACCAGCGCCCGCGCCCCTGCCAGCCCGCGCGACTCGTACACCGCCGCCACCAGCGCCTCGGCCGCGTCGGCCAGCACGTTGGTCTGCTCGCGCTCCGAGCCGAGCTTCGCGCCCCTCCCCAGCGCCACGCACGCGCCCAGCTCGACGCTGCGCGCCCACGCCGCCAGGGCCTCGCCGTTCACCAGGGCGCTGCGCATCCGCGTCAGCTTGCCCTCGTCGGCCTCCAGGTGGGCCTGGACGAGCATCTCGCTCACGCAGAGGCCCAGCACGGCGTCGCCCAGGAACTCCAGCCGCTGGTTGTCGGGCTGGCCGGTCTCGTTGGCGAAGCTCGGGTGGGTGAGGGCCTCCTCGAAGCGAGGGATGGGCCCCTCCCCCACGAGCGCCTCGACGTGCGCGCGCAGCGCGAGGCGAGCGGCGGCGACCTCTTCGTCGCTCATCCGGCGAGCTTGTCGGTCGCCTCGCCCGCGTCGAGGTCGAGCTGGGAGATGCCGCCCGCGTCGTGCGTCGACCACAGCACGCGAGCCCGCCCCCAGCCCAGCTCCAGGTCGGGGTGGTGGTCCCGCTTCTCGGCGAGACAGCCGACGCGCACCACGAAGCCCAGCGCCGCGGCGAAGTCCGGGAACGAGAACCGCTTCGCGATCGCGCCCTCGCCCACCCGCTCCCACCCCGCGTGCGCCTTCAGCCACGCGTCCACGGCGGCGGAATCGAGCCTGGTCGGTCGTGCCATCGCGCCATTGTAACCCGCCCAGGAACTCGCGGTCCGGCGCGCTGTCATCGTCGGGGAGATGAAGGACATCACCCTCAAGGGAGTCGCCCGGCCCCTGCGCTATGCTCGCCCGGTGGCGCTGCTGGCGTGCCCGTTCTGTCGCGAGATGTTCCAGCCGGGGGAGAGCAAGAGCTGCCCGGTGTGCGGCGTGCCGCTCGTGGCCTTCGAGAAGCTGCCGCCCTCCCACGACGCCCTCAGCGAGGACGGCGTCGTGCACGAGCCCGAGTGGGAGCCCCTCCCTTTCACCTACCTCCGGCGCAGTCGCGGCGCGCTGGCGCTGCTGGCGGTGGCCGGCGCCGTCTTCTTCTTCGCCCCCTGGGTGCACATGACGATGCCCGACATCGCCTCGTACTCCGGGTTCGCCGTGGCGCGGCGCATCGGCTGGCCCTGGGGCGCGGGCGTCGCCTGGTTCGTGCTCTTCCCCATGGTCCTCACCCGTCGCAGCATCATGAAGATGCGCGGGGCCCGCGTCGCGGCGTCCTTCCTCTCCGCCATCCCGGGCCTGGTCGCGGTCCTGCTCCTGGCGCGGCCGCCCCACGGCGGCAACGGCGTCCCGGTGCACATCACCTGGGCGTGGGGGCTCTTCGCGACCCTCGCGCTCTCGGTCGTGGCCGTCGCCTTCGCGCTCTTCTTCGGCGGTCGCGTGGACGACATCGCCGTGCGCCGCGGCAGCTCGGCGGGCCAGGTCGTGCACTGATCCGACCCCCGTGTCACACTCCGCCCCGGAAGGGAGGACGCTGTGCCGGGCGCGAAGGCCGTGGCAAGAGCACGCGAGGGCGAGGAGCTCGTCGACGCCGACGTGCCGGCCGCGGTCGTGTGTGCCCACTGCGGCGACGCCGATTGCCCGGGCTGCGCGAACGAGCTGACCCGCTCCGGGGTCGTCGCGGTCGTGCCCTGGGAGCGGCCCGGCGCCTCGGCGCTCGCGCGGCTGTGGACCACGGCGCGGGCCACCACCTTCGACGCCGAGCGCTTCTTCGAGACGCTGCCCGACGGCCCCCTCGCCCCCGCGCTTCGCTTCGCCATCGCCAGCGAGGTCCTCGCCTCGGTCGCCATGGGCCTGCTGCTCTTCGCGCCCCTCGCCCTGCTGGCCCCCGCCTGGGCCAAGCAGGTGGTGCTGCACGAGGGGGTGACGGTGGCGCGCGTGGTGAGCGTGGGCATCCCGGCCCTGGCGACGCTGCTCGTGGCGGCTCACGTGGCCCACGGCTGGGCGCTCGACCTCGGCGCACGCCGCTCGGGCGCGCGCGGCGCCACGACGCGCGCCATCCGCTTCGGCCTCTACGCCGCGGGGTGGGACCTGGTCATCGGCCCGCTCGGCGTGGTCGTGGTCGCCTTCAAGGAGGGCCTGCGTCCGGCCCTGTCGGTCGCGGCCGTGGGCGTCGGTCTGCCCGGGCGCAGCGCGCGCGCCTTCCTGCGCGGCTGCTACCGGCTCGACGGGGTGACCGCGCAGCCGGCGCTGCGCGCCTCGTACGCCGCCGCCGTCATCGCCACCGCGGTCGGCACCATCGCCGTCCTCGGGGCGATTCTCGTCGTGTGCATGCTCTAGCGTCAGGGCGTGACGCCCGCGTCGACGGGCGTCGCCACGACCGGCGTCCCCTCCACGCGGAACACGGAGTCGTGCGGCGCGTTCGCGTGGCACGCCGCGCAGGCGGCCTCGCGCGTCCAGGTGACCACGTGCCACCCGCCGTCGACCACCACGAACCTCCAGGCGGCGCCGTGCTTCTCCATCACCAGCACGCCGGCGTCGCGGTCGCCCTTCGGGGTCCGCTCGATGGCCTCCTCCACCAGCACCGCGCCGTCCGGCATCGCCCCCTCGCCGGGCCACGCCGCGCGCGCCGGGTCGTTCGCCCACACCACGGCGTCGAACCGGTCCGCGTGCCCGCGCGAGAGGCTCCGCTCGCTGACCTTGCTCATCTGCGCGCGGAAGTCCGGGCCGACGGGGGACGCGACGGCGGGGGGGCCCGCGTCGGCGACCCTCGGGGTCGTGCTCCCCACCGGCCGGAACACCGACATGCCCACGGGCGGCCCCGCCTCGACGCGGCACGCGCCGGCGAGGCCGACGCCGAGGGCGCCTAGAAGGAGGCGCCCGCCTCGAGAGAGAGCGTCCACTGCTTGGCTCCCGAGACGCCCAGGTTCGCGTTCTCGACGCTGGGGTCCTCGAGGTCCATCGCCCACTGGCCGGCGAGGTAGAGCAGCTCGTACCTGTACGTGAGCCCGGCGATCCACCGCCACCGGTCGATGGTGTCCTTCGAGAACGTGGTCAGGTTGTTGAAGCCCTGGCCGCTGTTCGGGCCGTTCTTGCAGACGGGACCGCCCGAGCCGCCCGCGCCGTTGTTCGGCGCGTTGGGGTTGCCCGGGACGTCGGTCCCCTGGTAGCCGCACTGCTGCAGCGGGTCGACCGTGGGCGTGAGGTTCACCACCGTCGAGTCGGCGTAGATGATGAGCCGCTGCACGCCGACGTAGGGCGTGAGCACGGCGCTGTCGGCCAGCGTGAAGGGCTTGGAGATCTGCCCGTCGATGCCCACCGTCGTCAGGAAGAAGCTGGAGGCGCCGCCCACGGTCCTCACCCCGCCGCCGACCGCGATGTCCGGCAGGTAGCCGAGCACGCCCGTGCGGAACCCCTCGAGGATCGACCAGTGGATGTCGGCCCCGCCCACCCACAGCGAGGTGTTGGCGACGTAGCCGAGGGCGCCGGTGAGCTCGAGGCCGAAGGGCAGGCCCTTGCGCGCCTTGAGCGTGTAGATCTGCAGGATCGAGTCGGGGTTCTTGTTGATGCTGGAGAAGGCGTTGGTGTTCGGGTTGACCGCGCCCTGCGTGCCCGTGTGCCAGTACTGCGTCCCGGTGCTGTCGGTCGCGTCGGCGTTGATGTGCGCGAAGCTCGCCTCGAAGCTCAGCGCGAACCCGCCGAGGCCCGTCGTCCGCGCGGGGTGCATCGCGGTCGGCGCGATGGCGTAGCCGAGCTCGCTCATCAGGTTCGACCAGGACACGTTGTTGGGCAGGCACGGCTGGTAGCCGGCGCTGGTGATGCCCACCTGGCAGTTCGTGCCCGGCGGGTTCAGGTAGAAGCGCTCGGGCACGGGGTCCATGGGGGCGGCCCCTGCAGCACGCGTCGCGGCGCTCACGGCGGCGAGCGACGCGAACGCGAAGACGAGCTTCCAGTGTCGGCGCAAGTGGGCTCCCGGGCGTGACTTCGGCGTCGAGACGACTTCCAACTGGCGAGGCTACGGTTTGCGCGGCGGGAGCGTCAAGGTGGTGCTAGGCGGCACGCTCTGGATCGCCCCCGTGCCGCGCAGCTCCTCCACCACCCCGCGCCTCCGGGCCAGGCCCCTCGCCACCCCCCTCCACGTGGTGCTGGTCGAGCCGGAGATCCCCCCCAACACCGGCAACGTCGCCCGCCTCTGCGCGGCCACGGCGTCCCCCATGCACCTGGTCGGCGCCCTCGGCTTCCGCATCGACGAGCACAGCGTGCGCAGGGCCGGGGTCGACTACTGGCACCTGGTCGACGTGCGCCAGCACGTGGACTTCGAGACCTTCCTGCACGCGTGGTCGCGCGAGGTGCCCGCCGGGCGCCTGCACCTCTTCAGCGCGCTCTCCACCCGCAGCTACCTCGACGCCGGCTTCGCCCCGGGCGACGCCCTGGTCTTCGGCAAGGAGAGCGTCGGCCTCTCCGAGGAGCTGCTCGCCCGCTTCCCCGACCGCGCCGTGGGCATCCCCACCCTGGGCGCGGTGCGCTCGCTCAACCTGGCCAACGCCGTCGGCATCGCCCTCTACGAGGCGCTGCGCCAGGTGGACGCGCTGTCGGCGACGTTCACCGGGTAGCCGCCCCCTCACTCGTACGCGGCGATCCCCGTGATGTCCTGGCCCAGGATGAGGGTGTGGATGTCGTGCGTCCCCTCGTAGGTGAACACGGTCTCCAGGTTGCACATGTGGCGCATCACCGGGTACTCGAGCGTGATCCCGTTGCCGCCCAGCACGTCGCGGCAGACGCGCGCGATCTCCAGCGCGGCGCGCGCGTTGTGGCGCTTGATCATGCTGACGTGCGCCGGCCGGAGCTGCCTGGCGGCCTTGAGGCGCGCGGCCTCGTGCACCTGGAGCTGCATGTTGGTCAGGCTGGTCAGCATCTCGGCCAGCTTGCCCTGCACCAGCTGGTGCGAGGCGATGGGCTTGCCCCCGAACTGCACCCGGTTCTTCGCGTAGTCCACGGCGCAGTCGAAGCACGCGGCGGCGGCGCCGATGACGCCCCACGCGATGCCGAAGCGCGCCGCGGTCAGGCACGACAGCGGCCCCTTCATGCCGCGCACGCCGGGCAGCACCGCGTCCTTGGGCACGCGCACGTCCTCCAGAATGAGCTCGCTGGTCACGCTGGCGCGCAGGCTGACCTTCTTGTGGATGAGGCGCGCCTCGAAGCCCTTCGCGTCGGTCGGCACGAGGAAGCCGCGGACCTCGCCCTCGACCCCGCCGACCTTGGCCCAGACCAGCGCGACGTGCGCGAGGTTGCCGTTGGTGATCCAGCGCTTGGTGCCGTTGAGGACGTAGCTGTCGCCGTCGTCGTGCGCCGTCGTGCGCATGCCGCTGGGGTTCGAGCCGTAGTCGGGCTCGGTCAGGCCGAAGCAGCCGATGATCTTTCCCTGCGCCATCTCCGGCAGGTAGCGCTGCTTCTGCTCCTCGGAGCCGAAGGTGTGGATGGGGTACATCACCAGCGACCCCTGGACGCTCGCGAAGGAGCGGACGCCCGAGTCGCCGCGCTCGAGCTCCTGCATGGCGAGGCCGTAGCCGACCTCGCTCAGCCCCGCGCAGCCGTAGCCCGTGAGGTTGCAGCCGAGCAGCCCCATCCCGGCGATCTCGGGGATGAGCTCCACGGGGAAGGTGCCCTTCTCCCAGTGGTCGGCGATGGTCGGCAGGATGCGCGCGTCGACGAAGGCGCGCACGCTGGCCTGGATGGCGCGCTCCTCGGCGGAGAAGTGGCGGGCGAGGTCGAAGAAGTCGGGCATGGGGGAAATCGCGTACCACACTGCAGAAAGATTGGAGAGGCCGCCAGGTCACCCAGGACGCCAAGAAGACCTGGCGGCCCTCCGTTCAGGCTAGGACTTCGTCGTCGGCACCGGCGTTGCCGGCGCAGGCGTCGCGGCCGCAGGCGCCTTCACCGCCTTTCGCTGCTGCTTGCCCTTGGTCCCGCGCGCGGCGCGCGTGGCCTGGGCCTTCACCGCCGCCGCGGCCTTGGTGGCCGCGGTCGGCTTCTTGCGGGCGACCGGCGCGAGGCCGTAGTCCGCGAGCACCTGCGGTTGCTTGGCGTAGATCGAAAGGAAGTACGACTTCAGCCCCTGGTACATCGTGTCCGCCGCCGCGTCGGCGGCCTGCTCGTCGGCGACGGCCTTGTGAAAGGCCGCCTCGGCCGCCGTCGTGGCGTCCCCGGCGTCGATCGGCGCCTGCAGCGCCGCGATGACGTCCTTCTGCTTGGTGGCCACACCATCGACGAGGATGGTGCTGCTGGCGCCGTAGTGCTTCTCGACGCCGGCGATCATGAGACGGTTGCGGTTGGTCTTGTCTGCCTTGTTCATGACGTTCTCCTGCTCCACACACACGAGGGCGCCGACCGCCGCACCACGCGACGAGCTTCGTGCCCTCTGCTGGTTAAGTGCCCAGGTGGGATCCCGTTTCCGCGGCTATTTTTCGCGGGCCGGTCGATTTCTCACAAGTGCGCGAGATCTGTGCGTCCCCGATGGCATCACGACCATCGCTGGGCGGCCCGAGAAGGTCCCGGGGCGCCCGACGACGGTCCCGGGGCGGTCCGAAACGGTCGCCGGTAGGCCAGAAACGACCGCGGGTCGACCCGGGACGGTCGCGAGCCGCCTGGCGACGGTCGCGGGGCGGCCGGAGACCGTCTCCGGGCGCCCCGGGAACGTCTCCGGGCGCCCGGGGACCGTCGCCGCGCGCCCGGCGAGCTACCGCTGCAGCCGGATGGTCGGCGTCGCGCCGGTGAAGTCCGCGCGCAGGGTGGCCTTCTCGCCGCTCCTGACGGTCACCGACGTCCCCTTCGACTCGCCGGTCGCGGGGAACGTGAACACGACGCTGTGCTGCCCCGGCTCCACGCCGACCTTCACCGGGGAGCGCCCGCGCGTCACGCCGTCCACCGCGATGAACGTGCCGTCGCCGAGCAGCGTGAGCGTCGCCCGCTCGACGGCCGCCGAGGCGGAGGGGAGGGCGGTCGCGGTCGCAGTCGCGGTGGGGGTCGCGGTCGAGGTCGAGGTCGCGGTCGCGGTCGCCGACGGGGTCGCGGTCACGGTCGCCGTCGCGGTCGCGCTGGGGACCACGGGCACCACCGCCGGCTCCGTCGTCCCCGCCCCCTTGCCCAGGAAGAACGCCGCCACCGCCACCGCCGCCGCGCCCAGCAGGCCCCCCACCAGCAGCCCGCGCCGCTGCGGCGACCCCTCGCTCGCCTTGCCGGCGCGCGGATCGGTCTCGATGGGGCGCGTGGCCACCGTCTCCACCTCCTTGGGGGCGGCCGGCGGCTTGTTCGACACGATCTTGCGCGTGCCCGGGCTCGCCCCGTCCCACGCGTTGACCTCGCTGCGCGCCGCGAAGGTCTTGGTCCCCACCTGCGTCGCCGTCGGGCGCGACGGCGGTCGCTGCAGGATGGCCCGCTTCTCGTTCGACGGCGGGGGAGGGTTCTCGCGCACCGACTTCACGCGGTCGCCGAGCTGCTGCGCCACGTCGTGGCGGTCGAAGCCGCTGAGGAACTTGCGCAGCGCGCGCGACAGGTCGTCGGCCTGCTGCGGCCTGGCCGCGGGGTCGAGCGCCATCGCGCTGGCCATGACCTCGTCGAGCGGCAGCAGGCGGATGTCGATGTCGCTCGGCTTGGGGTGGGGCGCGCGCATGGCCGCCTCGATCTCCTCGCGCGTCCGCTTGCGGAACGGCGCGCGGCCGCTCCACAGCTCCATGAGCAGGACCGCGACCGCGAACACGTCCGCCGCCGGCGAGAGCTGCTTGCCCTCCATCTGCTCGGGCGGCATGTGCCCCGGCGAGCCGAACACGCCCTGCCCCGTGGGCGCCGTCGCCACCGGCGTGCTGATGCCGAAGTCGATGACCTTGACCTGCCCCTCGTAGTCGACCATCACGTTGCGCGGCGTCACGTCGCCGTGCACCACGTTCATGCGCCGGTGCGCGTAGTCGAGCGCGCGGCACACCTCGATGCCCACGTACGCGCCCTCCTCGGGCGTCAGCGCGTGCCCGTCCTTGGCGCAGCCGCGCAGCAGCTCGGCCAGGCTGGTCCCCTCGACGAACTCCATGGCCAGGAAGTACGTCCCCAGCTCGACCCCCAGCTCGTACACCGGGACGATGTTGGGGTGCGCCAGCGCGACCGTCGTCTTGGCCTCCTCGACGAAGCGCTTCACGAACTCGTCGTCGCACGCGAGCTCGTCGCGGATCTGCTTGACCACCAGCTTCTTCTCGAAGCCGCCCGCGCCGCGCAGCGTCGCCAGGACCACGCGGGCCATGCCGCCGCGCGCCAGCTCGCGCTCGAGCACGTACTTGCCGAAGACTTGGGGGTACATTCGGGTCTCGGTGGGACCGCGCCTCGCTCTTCATTCTAGCCTATCCGGGCTCGCGACTGCGCTTCTGCTCGTGGGCGTGCTCGCGGCGGGATGCCACAAGAGCGCCGTGGTCACGACGCGCGCGGTGACCGCGTACGTCCCCGAGGCGTGCGCCGCCGACGGCGGAGCCTTCGTCGAGTACCTCGCGTACGGCGACTTCGAGCCGCCCGCGGCGCCGGCCACCGGGCACCTGCTCGGCGCCGTCGGCACGGCCCTGCCGGAGATCGACACGCAGGCGCGCGAGCTGGTGGTGACCGCGAGCGAGGGCAGCAGCGCCTGGGAGGGCCTGGGGCCGATGCCCGCGTCGGGGGACGTGAGCGTGCTGCTGCTCCCCACGCTGACCTCGTGTCCCCTCACGCAGGGGGTGGGCGCGCGCGCGGGCTCGGTCATCGCGCCCATCGGCGGCGAGCGCGTCCTGGTGGTCGGCGGCACCGGACAGACGGTGCCCTCCACGTACTTCGCCCGCCTCGACACGGGCGAGGTCGACGCGCTGACGCAGGACCTGCAGACGCCGCGGACCTTCGCCAGCGTGACGGCCTTCGGCGACGGCGCGCTGGTCGCGGGCGGGGTCTCCCCGGCGGGCGTGCTCTCCAACGCGGAGGTGTACTCCGCCTCGAGCGGCGGCTTCACGTCGGCCCCCATCGCGCTCAGCGGTCCGCGCGCGCAGCACGGGGCCGTCGTGCTGGCCAGCGGGCAGACCCTGCTCGTCGGCGGCCTCTCCAGCAGCGATCCCGGCAGCGTCCTCGCCTCGATGGAGATCGTCGATCCGGTCCTCGGCAAGTCCATCGCCGAGGGGGTGGGCCAGCTCACCTACCCCAGGAGCAACCCCACCGTGCTGCGCCTCGCCTCGGGCGAGATCCTGGTCGCGGGCGGCCTCGACGGCCACGGCGAGCCGGTGCCGTGGCTGGAGTGGTTCAACCCGTTCGGCGCGCCCGAGGCGCCGGGCAAGCAGCCGATCGCGCTCGCGCAGGGCAAGGGCAGCGTGTTCGTCGCGCTCGAGGCGGGCGGGGCCCTCGCGGTGCTGATGCCGCCGGCGACGCCCGCGCCGGCGGGCTTCCAGAACGTCTACGTCGTCGACGCCACCGGCGCGCTCGACGTCGCGGCCCCGGTCACCGGGACGCTCACCACCCCGGCGCTCTTCGGCGGCGCGCAGGGCTCGCCGGTGCTGTGGACGGGCGACCGCTGGCTCCAGTGGCAGCCCTACGCCGGCGCGTTCGGCGCGCTCGACGTGCTCGACGACGTCCCCGCGGCCATCTCGCCCCAGACGCCCACCTGCGCGCCCGACCCCGGGCTGGCGATGTGGCTCGACGCCGCGCACGGCGACGCGCTGACGCTGCTGCGCTTCGACACGCGCAACGCGTACTCGTCGCTGCCGGGGCCGCTGCTGGCCACGGGCACGGCGGAGACCGCGCCGGATCGCCTGCAGGCGGCCGTGTGGAGCGCCGACGACGGGACCCTGACCCTGCCGCCGGGCACCCCGGGGGCCGGCGTCTTCGTGACCGATCGCACCTACGCCGACGTGACGATCCAGCTGACCGCGCCGACCGGGCAGACGGCGCTGGTCGTCCTGCGGGACGACGCCGGCAACGAGCTCGAGGTCCCGGGCGCGAGCTGCAGCGGCGTCTGGGCCGCCGGCGACGCGTCCACCACGCTCACGGTGCAGCGCGCGGGCGCAAGCGTGACGTGGAGCGCCGACGGCCAGCCCCCGACGGCGTGCACCGTGCCCTTCGAGGGCAGCGCGCGCGTGTCGGTGGGGGTACGCGCGGGGACGAGCATGCCCGGGGTGGTGAGCCAATTCATCGTCACGCGGGCCGGCACGCCTTGACTACTTGGCGAGTTGACCAAAACATCAACTCCCATGGCGCAGCCCCTCCCCCAGGCCTCCTACTCCGGCTCCCCCGCGACCCCCCAGACCACCTACGCCGCCGCCGCCAGCGCCGCGTCGAAGCCGGCGAGGGAGGGGCCGTCGGGCACCGAGACGCTCTCGGTCACCAGCCCCCTCACGTACACGTGGGACTACGCCTCGCAGCGGCCGGACCTTCGCATCCTCTACGAGAAGAGCAAGGACCTGATGTGGAACGCGCGCACCGACCTCGCGTGGGACACGCAGGTGGACCCCACGGCCGAGAACGTGCCCGACAGCATGAACCCGCTCATCGAGGCGAGCTTCTGGCACAAGCTCGATCCCAAGAAGGACATCCCCGAGGTGCGCCGCCACCAGACGGCGTACATGTTCTCGAACTTCCTCCACGGCGAGCAGGGCGCGCTCATGGCGACCGCGCAGATCGTCGACCTCGCCCCCACCGCCGACGCCAAGTTCTACGCCGCGGCGCAGGTCTTCGACGAGGCGAGGCACGTCGAGGCGTACGACCGCTACCTGCGCGAGAAGGTCGAGCTCGTGTACCCCATCACGCCGTACCTGAAGGAGCTGCTCGACATGATCCTCACCGACGCGCGGTGGGACTTCAAGTTCCTCGGGATGCAGATCATGGTCGAGGGCCTCGCGCTGGGCGCCTTCGGGATGATCCACCAGATGACCCGCGAGCCGCTCATCAAGCAGATCACGCAGATGGTCATGCAGGACGAGGCGCGGCACGTGGCCTTCGGCGTGCTCGCGCTCAAGGACCAGTACCGGGAGATGAGCCCGGCCGACCTGCGCGACAGGGAGGACTTCGTGGTCCTCTCCTCGAAGCTGATGTACGAGCGGCTGATGGGGCACGAGGTGTGGAAGCGCCTGGGGTTCCCGGTCGACGAGTGCGAGGCGGTGACCAAGCGCTCGCCGGCGATGGGCCTCTTCCGCAAGCTGTGCTTCTCGAAGATCGTGCCCAACGTGAAGCGCCTCGGCCTGCTCACGCCCTACGTGCGCAAGGGGTTCGAGGAGCTCGACATCCTCGAGTACGAGACCTGGGAGGCCACGGCTTGAGCGCGCTCGCCGCGCCGTCGAGCGCGCCCGGCGTGCGTCGCGAGGGCAGGGGCGAGGCGACGAGCAAGCGCATCCTGGAGGCCGCCGAGCAGGAGTTCTCGGCCAAGGGGTTCGACGGCGTGCGGCTGGCGGCCATCGCGCGGGCGGCCGACGTGCCGCAGGCGCTCATCCACCACTACTTCAACGACAAGGCGGGCCTCTACCGCGCCGTGCTCGAGCGCGCGCTGGCGGCGATCGCCGACGTGGGGTGGCACATCCTCGACACCATGGCGCCGCCCCGCAGGCGGACGCGCGGCAAGCGCTTCGAGCGTGCCGAGCTCGAGGCGCTGGTCGACGCGCTGGTGGGGATGCTGGTCAGCTTCTACGCCAGCCACGCGCGGGTGCTGCGCATCCTCCGGCACGAGGCCATGCGCGGCGGCCCGCTCGCCGACGAGCTGGTGCGCGCGCACGTCAAGCCGCAGCTCGACGACATCGTCGCCCGCTTCGAGGCCATGCGCGCCAGCGGCGAGGTGCGGGCCGACGTCGACGCGAGGCAGCTGTGCATCTCGGCGGTGGCCATGGCCTGCTTCCCGTACACCGAGGAGGCCTTCCTCGGCGCGGTGTGGTCCATCGACCCGCAGTCGCCGGCCTTCATCGAGGAGCGCAGGCGCGAGATCGCGCGCACCGTCATGGCGCGCATCGCTCCGTAGAGCGCCTGGTACCGCCCGGCCGAAGTCCTGCCGGACCTCTGCCGCCGCTTCGCGGTCGGCTTCGCCGAGGCGGTCCTGGTTGGTTTTCCCGGGGCTTCGCCCCGGACCCCCAAAGCCGCTCCCGCGGCTTTGCCTAGTGCCGCCAACTCCGGCAACACGTCAGCCGAGCGGCACTAGCCTCGCAGCTCGGCGATGTTCTTCGCGCCCTCGCGCTCGACCATGGCGCCGAGCTCGCGGGCGATGCGCGCGGGGGCGCCGGGGCCCTCGTAGACGAAGCCGGTGTACATCTGCGCGAGGTCGGCGCCGGCGCGCACGAGGGCCATCACGTGCTCGGCGCGCTCGACGCCGCCGACGCCGACCACCACGGGCTTCGGTCCCAGCCGCGCGCGCACGCGCCGCACCACCTCGAGCGCGCGGGCTCGCAGGGGCGCGCCGCTCAGGCCCCCCGCGCCGATGGCCGCGACGCGCGCCGCGGCGGTCGCCAGTCCGTCGCGCGCGATGGTCGTGTTGGTCGCCACCACGCCGGCCAGGCCCACCTCCTCGACCACCCCCAGCAGCGACTCGATCGCGGCGTCGTCGAGGTCCGGGGCGATCTTGAGCAGCAGCGGCACGGGCGCGCCGGCGCGGCCGAGCGCGGCGTCGGTGTTGGCCCGGACCAGCGCCGACAGCAGCGCGCGCGCGAGCGGGGCGGCCTGCATGGCGCGAAGATCCTTGGTGTTCGGCGAGGACACGTTGACCACGATGAAGTCCGCGCCCAGGGTGCGCGGCGGCCCGAACGCGGCCAGGTAGTCGTCGATCACCCGCTGCAGGTCGTCGATGGGCACCGCGCGCGACTTGCCGATGGACACGCCCACCGGGACGCCCGCGCCGCCGTGCCCCAGGCCGCGTACGACCATGCGCTGCCCCAGGCGCGCCGCCCCCGCGTTGGGGAAGCCGAGGCGGTTGACCAGCGCGTGGTCCGCGGGCAGGCGAAACAGGTTGGGCCGGGGGTTGGCCGCCTGCGCCAGCGCGGTCACCGTGCCGAGCTCGAGGTGCCCGAAGCCCAGGGACGCGAGGGCGCGCGGGCGCACGCCGTTCTTGTCGAAGCCGCCGGCCAGGCCGAGCGGCGAGGGGAACGTCAGCCCCATCGCGCGGACGGCGACGCGCGGATCGTGCGGGCCGAGCAGGGCGCGCGCGGCCGCCCGGAGGGGCGCCAGGTACTCGAGGGGGGCCAGGCCGGCGAAGGCGAGGGCGTGGGCGGTGTCCGGCGGCAGCAGGAAGAGCAGGGGCCGCAGCACGCTGGCGTACACGAGGACCCTGGTAGCCAGCGCGGCGGCGGGGCACAAGCTCCACCGCGCACCGCGTCACGCGCTCGCCTCATTGCGCCGCATATCCATCTGCTATGGTCCGCGCCTCGAAAGCCAAGGAGAAGCCGCCGTGATCATCGGAGTGCCCAAGGAGATCAAGACCCGGGAGTATCGCGTGGGGATGACGCCGGCCGGCGTTCGCAGCCTGACCTCGAAGGGCCACAAGGTGCTGGTCGAGCGCAGCGCGGGCGAGGGCAGCGGCATCAAGGACGCCGAGTACGTCGCCCAGGGCGCGACCATCGTCCCGACGGCCGCCGACGCGTGGGGCGCCGAGATGGTGGTCAAGGTCAAGGAGCCGCTCCCGGCCGAGTTCGGCTTCTTCCGCAAGGACCTGGTGCTCTACACGTACCTGCACCTCGCGGCCGAGCCCGAGCTCACGAAGACGCTCGCGAAGAGCGGCGTGACGGGCATCGCCTACGAGACGATCCAGATCGAGGACGGCAGCCTCCCGCTGCTCAAGCCGATGAGCGAGGTCGCCGGTCGCATGGCGGTCCAGGTCGGCGCGACCTGCCTCGAGAAGGAGCGCGGCGGCAAGGGCGTGCTCCTCGGCGGCGTGCCGGGCACGCGGCGCGGTCGCGTGGTGATCCTCGGCGGCGGCTTCGTGGGGCGCAACGCGGCCACCATCGCGGTGGGCATGGGCGCGCAGGTGACGGTGCTCGACGTGCGCGGCGACACCATGGCGTACCTCGAGGACGTGTTCGGCGGCGCCATCGAGACGCTGTACTCGAACCCCACGAACATCGAGGAGGCGTGCATGCGCGCCGACCTCGTCATCGGCGCGGTGCTGGTCACGGGCGCCGCGGCGCCCAAGCTGGTGAGCAAGGAGCTCGTCGGCAAGATGAGCAAGGGCAGCGTCATCGTCGACGTGGCCGTGGACCAGGGCGGCTGCATCGAGACGTGCCGCCCGACGACGCACGACCACCCGACCTACGAGGTCGACGGCGTGGTGCACTACTGCGTCGCCAACATGCCCGGCGCGGTGCCGCACACCAGCACCTGGGCGCTGACCAACACGACCATCGCCTACGCGGTGAAGATCGCCGAGCAGGGCCTGGTCGCGGCGGCGAAGGCGGACCGGGCCCTCGCGCTCGGCTTCAACACCTACGGCGGCCACGTCACGTGCGAGCCGGTCGCCCAGGCGCACAACCTCGAGTACGTGCCGGTGCAGAAGCTCCTGGGCTGATCGGGTCCGCGACCCACTCAATTCGGCGCGTAGGGGTAGATGCTCGTCTCGGGCACGCCGAGGGCGGCGGCGAGCGTCTGCCAGTACTGCGGGTTCGCGCTGAGCACGACCGAGGAGTCGCTCGCGATGGTGACGGTCTCGCAGCCGCCCGGGTCGAGCACGTACTGCGTCGTTCCGTTCTGGGTCACGAACGTGAGGTGGTAGGTGACGCCGAAGTCCGCCGGGCAATTGTACTGACCCGCGGGCAACACCGGCAGCGCGTTGGTCTCCTGGAAGAGCGCCTGGACGGTGGTCGGGTCCGAGACCGTCACGTCGACGCTCGGGGCCGGGTTGGTCGGGATGGTGGTCGACGTGGTGAAGGTGAAGTCCGTGGCCTGCGAGACGAGGCCGCCGCAGCTCTGGTCCCCGTTGGGGTTGGACTGGTCCGGCGAGGACTGATGGGCGGTGGAGGGGTCGGCGCCGCTGCAGGCGACGAGGGAGAGGGCAGCGACGACGGCGAAGGTGCGGGGCAGGGTGAAGAGGGCCATGACACACCCTCTTAGCGACAACCGTACCAGCCAGGATTTCAAGGACTTGGGGCTCTCTCTCGCGAGATGGTCGTGTGCCAGGACGCGCCATCAGCGACCAGGGGTTCATCGCCCGGCCACCCGCTCGTGGTACTGCACTGTCATGCGCGTGGAGTGGCTGCTGGCCGTGATGGTGGCGGCAGGATGCAAGGGCAACGAGGGGCCCTCGCCCGCGCCGTCCGCCTCGACCATGCAGGCCCCCTGGGGCGCGCCCGCGCCGAAGCGCTCGACCTGCCGGCCGTGGCCTTTAGGACCCTTCTCGCTCGCCGCCCGCACGAGCGGCCCGCACGGAGCCGACTCGCGCGAGCTCGACTTCGACGACGCGAGCGGCACGGTGACCCTGAACGACGCCACCGGCACGAAGGCCCTCCCGGACAGCGACCACGCGGCGCTGCGGCGCAACCTCCTCGCCATCTGCCCCGACGCCGCGGCGCTGGCCCTCGCGTGCGCGCCGGGCGGCTGCTCCGAGCTCGAGGTCACGTGGCCCGGCGGCAAGACGAAGGTGCAGGATCACGTCACGGTGGCGCGCGTGATGGGACTCCTGGAGGCGTTCTTCCCCGAGCTTCACCGGGAGAGCGCGGTGGACCCGTCGGGCAGCTACGACGTGCTCCTCGCCGCGGACGGCTCGGGTGCGATCGGCACGATGCGCCTGAGCCCCACCGCGGAGCTCACCGTCACCTCCGTGTCGCCCGACCGCGCCGTGTGGCTGGGCGACGTGGCCGACAGGACGAACCACAAGGTCACGCTGGGATCACCGCCGCTGCAGCGCATCGAGCCCGCCTTCGCCGCCGCGCTCCACGACGAGCTGCGGCGCGCCTACGGCATCGAGCTGCGCAAGCGCTGAGGCTGTACGCTGGGCGTCCTCATGGCGACGCTCACCGAGGAGTCGGTCGATCTCCCCACCCCCACCGGGCCCATGCGGGTGCACCTCTACCGCCCCGCCGGCGCGCCCGAGGCCGCGCGCTTCCCGGGCCTCGTCCTCTACTCCGAGATCTACCAGCAGACCCCACCCATCCGGCGCTCGGCGCTGCGCTTCGCGAGCGAGGGCTTCGTCGTGGCCGTGCCCGAGGTGTTCCACGAGCACGAGCCGCCGGGCACCGTGCTGGCGTACGACCAGGACGGGACCGACCGGGGCAACCGCTACAAGTACGACACGACGGTGGCGAGCTTCGACGCCGACGCCGGGGCCGTGCTCACGCTGCTGGCCGGCCACTCCGCGTGCAGCGGCCGGCTCGGCGCCGTGGGCTTCTGCCTCGGCGGGCACCTCGCCTACCGCGCCGCGCTCGACCCGCGCGTGCTCGCCACCGCGTGCTTCTACGCGACCGACATCCACACCGACACGCTGGGACGCGGCAAGCAGTCCGACTCGCTGGCGCGAGCCGGTGACGTGCGCGGGGAGCTGATGTTGGTGTGGGGCCGTCAGGACCCGCACGTCCCGGCCGAAGGGCGGACGCGCATCCACGCGCGCCTCTCGGAGGTCGGCGCGCGCTTCACGTGGCACGAGCTGAACGCGGTGCACGCCTTCATGCGCGACGAGGGCCCGCGCTACGACCCGGCGCTCGCCGCGCTCGGCTACGCGCTGGCGCTGGAGACGTTCGGGCGGACGCTGCGGGCCTGAAGGGCCCGGACGCGTCAGAGGCCGAGCTTCGCCTTCAGCTCTTCGACCGCGCGCTTGGCCTCGAGCAGCCCCACCTTGTGCCGCGTCTCGTAGAGCCGGATGGCTCCGATGAGGTCGCGGTCGATGATGAGCCGCTCGATCTCGTCGGGCGGCGGGCGGGTGTCGACGAAGGCGACGCCCAGGTGCCTGAAGAGGAAGTCGACCTTGCGCTCGAGCAAGCCGACCTGGAAGTGGATGGCGTTGAGCCGCCTGTAGAGCTCGGGGTCGTCCATGGCGAGGAGGATAGCGCGCGCCTGCGCTCACCCCCGCCGCATCATCCGGTACAGCGTGTCGCGCGCGACCCCCAGCCTGCGCGCGGCCTCGCTCACGTTGCCCCCCGAGGCCCGCAGGGTCTCCGCCGCCGCGTCGCGCAGGACCTCGCGGCGCGTGCGACCGTCGTCGCGCGAGGGTCCCAGCGGGGGCTCGGGGAAGTGCTCGCGCTCGACCGGGCCGTCGCCGCAGAGCGCGAGCGCGTAGGCGACCGCGCTCTTCAGCTCGCGCGTGTTGCCGGGCCAGGAGTGGGTCTCGATGTGCCGCACGGCGGAGGGGCCCAGCTCGGGTGGCGGCACGCGCTGCTGCGCGAGGAGCGCGCGCGCGAGGCCGACGCGATCGCTGCGCTCGCGCAGGGCGGGGATGCGGATGCAAGCGCCGTGGATGCGGTAGAAGAGGTCGCGCCGGAAGGCCCCTTGCTCGACGCGGGCGGCGAGCTCGCGGCAGGTCGCCGCGACGAGGCGGAACGTCGAGCGCCTGGGGCGCGGGTCACCGACGCGCCGGTACGCCCCGTCGTCGAGCGCCCGCAGGAGCGTCGCCTGCAGGGGCTCGGGCATCTCGGCGATCTCGTCCAGGAACAGGGTCCCGCCGTCGGCCTCGCCCAGCAGCCCCAGCGAGCCGGCGCGGCTGGCCCCGGTGAAGGCGCCCGGCGCGTACCCGAACAGCTCGCTCTCCAGCAGCGAGGGCGACAGCGCGCCGCAGTTGATGGCCACGAACGGTCCCGCCGCCCGCGCGCTGGCCTGGTGAATGGCGCGCGCGAACAGCTCCTTCCCGGTGCCCGTCTCGGCCAGCAGCAGCACGGGGATGGGCGTGGCCGCGAAGGTGGCCGCCAGGCGCTTGGCCGCGACCATCCCCTCGTCGGTGGCGTGGATCGCGTCGAACGGCGGGGGCAGCGCGGCGGGCTCCCCCCGGCGCAGGCGCGCCGTGGTCGCGGCCGGACGCGCGACGGGCTCGAGGTGCACCACGATGCCGAGCGTGCGCTCGCGCGGATCGAGCACCGGGTCGAGGTGCACGCGGAAGGTCTGCTCGCGCGTCTCGAAGCGGGCCTCGCTGCCCTTCGCCGCCATCTCGGCCAGGGCGGCGAAGCTGGCGCCGAAGATGGACTCGCAGTCGAGCCGGTCGCGCCCGTTCAGCAGGGCGCGCCGGGCCGCCTCGTTGTGCAGGCGCACCGGTCCACGCGGCTCGATGAGCAGCGCCGGCGTCCCCGCGCGCAGGACCAGCCGCTCGAGCATGGCCAGGTTGCGGAACCCGGCGCGGGCGTAGCCGATCTCGCGCAGGGCGCGCTCCAGCTCGAGCGCCGCGCGCTTCACCGAGCGGGCCAGGTCGCCGTCGTCCTGCTCCACCGCGCCGCTGACGTCGATCACCGCCACCATCTCGCCCGACGCGTCGAAGACGGGCGACGCGTAGCAGAACAGCGCGCCGTTGCGGCGCTCGTAGTGCGCCCGGCCGATGACCGCCACCGGCCCGCGCTCGGCGATGGCCGTGCCGATGGCGTTGGTCCCCCGCGCGGTCTCGCTCCAGTCGGCCCCGTGCACCAGGCGCACGCGCGCCGCCGGGTTGTCGAAGGCGTCGGCCACGTGGGCCGAGAGGATGATGCCGTCGGCGTCCGCCACGATGCCGCAGTAGGCGCGGGCGGCGAGCTCCTGCGCCAGGGGCTGCAGCAGGGCGCGCCGCTCGCAGAGGACGTCGTCGAAGCGCGCGTGCCGCTCCGCGAGCTCTGCGTCGCCGGGTCCCACCGGATACGCGTCGCCGTCGCGGCGCACGCCGAGCGCGGCCGCGCGAGCCCATCGCGCCGCGACCGGGTGCGCGACGTCGCGTTCGTCGAGGGCCGTGCCGCTTTCCGAGAGAACGAGCACGTGGGGAGTATGAGCCACGGTCCTCACCCGGGAAAGCCTGGCGGGATGACCGCGTGCGGCATCGACGGGTGTCGAGGAACTCGACAGGACGCGCTGCGTCGATGCAGTGCGCGCGGGCGACGAACTGGCCGAGAAGGCAGCGTCCGGGCGTGACGCACGGCGGCGGTCCACGCCGTGCACAGGCGGCGTCCCTCAACGGAGGTCGTCCATGATCCACACAGCCCCCAACCAGCCGGGCTCCCTGGTCACGTTCAAGTCCCGCTACGCCAACTTCATCGGAGGCGAGTGGTGCGCGCCCGTGAAGGGCCAGTACTTCGAGAACATCACCCCCGTGACCGGGCGCGCGTTCTGCGAGATCCCGCGCTCCACGGCCGAGGACATCGACCGCGCGCTCGACGCGGCGCACGGCGCCAAGACCCGCTGGGGCCGCACCTCGGTGGGTGACCGCTCGGCCATGCTGATGAAGATCGCCGACCGCATCGAGCAGAACCTGCCCATGCTGGCGCTCGCCGAGACCTGGGACAACGGCAAGCCGATCCGCGAGACCCTCGCCGCGGACCTGCCGCTCACGGTCGACCACTTCCGCTACTTCGCGAGCTGCATCCGCGCCCAGGAGAACCGGACCTCGGAGATCGATCACGACACGATCGCCTACCACTTCCACGAGCCGCTCGGCGTCGTCGGGCAGATCATCCCCTGGAACTTCCCCCTGCTCATGGCGGCGTGGAAGCTGGCCCCCGCGCTCGCCGCCGGGAACTGCGTCGTGCTCAAGCCGGCCGAGCAGACCCCGGCGTCGATCCTGGTCCTCCTCGAGCTCATTGCGGATCTCATCCCGCCGGGCGTGCTCAACGTGGTGAACGGCTTCGGCATCGAGGCCGGCAAGCCCCTCGCGTCCAGCCCGCGCATCGCCAAGATCGCCTTCACCGGGGAGACCACGACGGGCCGGCTGATCCTCCAGTACGCGTCGGAGAACCTCATCCCGGCGACGCTCGAGCTGGGCGGCAAGTCGCCGAACATCTTCTTCGAAGACGTGCTCTCGAAGAACGACGACTTCGCCGACAAGTGCATGGAAGGCTTCGCCATGTTCTGCCTCAACCAGGGCGAGGTCTGCACCTGTCCGTCGCGGGCGCTCGTCGCCGAGAGCATCCACCAGGAGTTCATGACGCGCGCGGTGGAGCGCACGCGCCGCCACGTCCCGGGCAACCCGCTCGACACGGCGACGACGGTCGGCGCGCAGGCCTCGAGCGATCAGCTCGAGAAGATCCTGAGCTACATCGACATCGGCAAGAAGGAGGGCGCCAAGGTGCTCACCGGCGGCGAGCGCGCCGTGCTCCCCGGGGATCTCGCGGGCGGCTACTACGTGATGCCGACGGTGTTCGCCGGGCACAACAAGATGCGCATCTTCCAGGAGGAGATCTTCGGACCGGTCGTGTCCACGACGTCCTTCAAGGACTTCGACGACGCCATGTCCATCGCCAACGACACGCTCTACGGTCTGGGCGCCGGCGTGTGGACGCGCGACGGGACGCAGGCGTTCCGCGCGGGCCGCGAGATCCAGGCCGGCCGCGTGTGGACCAACTGCTACCACCTCTACCCGGCGGCCGCGGCCTTCGGTGGGTACAAGCAGTCGGGCATCGGCCGCGAGACGCACGCGATGATGCTCGACCACTACCAGCAGACGAAGAACCTCCTCGTGAGCTACTCGCCGAAGGCGATGGGGTTCTTCTGAGATGGGGACGGCGAGTATGCCCGTGATGCGCGTGCTCGCTACCGGAGCGGCCCGTGCGCTGATCGCCGAGCTGCGTGAAGCGCACGGGCCCCTCCTCTTTCACCAGTCGGGTGGGTGCTGCGACGGCAGCGCCCCCATGTGCTTCCAGCAGACCGAGTTCCGCGTCGGCGCCCGCGACGTGCTGCTCGGCGAGGTGGACGGCGTCCCCTTCTACATGGGCGCCGCGCAGTTCGAGTACTGGAAGCACACGCAGCTGACGCTCGACGTCGTCCCGGGCCGCGGCGCGGGGTTCTCCCTCGAGGCCCCGCGGGGCGTGCGCTTCCTCATCCGGTCGCGGGTGTTCGAGCCGGACGAGATCGCAGCGCTGGAGGGCGCTTCCTAGGGGCAGAAGCTCTGCCCGCCGGCCGAGTAGTACGCCTTGGCCTTGGCGATGAAGTTGCCGTTGTCGGTCTCCGGCGTGGTGCACCCGCCCGCGCCGGCGCCGTAGGCCACGCCGAGGGCGTGCGCCGCCGCGAGCTCGTCCATGTGGCCGAAGAAGTAGTCGACCCGGTTGTCCTGGTACTGGTTGTTCGTGTTGGGCAGGCTCGTGTTGCCGAGGGGCGTCTGCCAGTAGAGGGCCGGCTTGTTGAGCGCCTCGGTCAGCGCCGTCACGTAGGCGAAGTCCTGGTGGAAGTCCGGCAGCGTCGCGTTGGTGGCGTCCCACCAGTGGTTGTCCTGCTTCTCGACCACCTGGTAGTACCCCGCGTCGCGATCGCTGGTCTCGACCACCACGAAGTCCGCGCTGCTCTCCCCGCACGCGGCGAGGAACGCGGCCGTCTTCTGCGCGACGCCGGCGACGTCGAGCGACGCGCTGGTGTTGAGCGAGACGTCCACGTTCGTCCCCCACGCCGACGCGTGCAGCCCGACCAGCGCGTGCGGCGCGTACTTGCGCACCATGGAGATCATGCACTGGCCCATGCCCGCGATGGTGTTCGGCATCGACCCGCAGTCGGTCGCGTTCGCCGTCGCCACCGCGGCCTTCAGCGACGTCGGGTCCTCGCTCTGCTGCTCGGCGTAGCCCCAGAAGTCCGGCTCGATGTGCAGGAGCGTCGTGGCCTGCGGGATCTTCTGCAGGAGGAAGCGCCAGTCGCCGAAGTAGCGCGTCATGAACGCCACGTCGGTCGCCGCCTGCGTCACCTCGGGCGCACCCTCGGTCACGCCGCTCGACTGGAGCAGCTGATAGTACGTGAACATCGGCACCTGGGGCGGGGAGGCGCCGGTGCAGGAGCCGGCGAAGTTGGCCGGGAACTCGCCGGGCGGCTGCGTGTTGTCCTGCCAGCCACACCCCCACCAGCAGTTGCTCGATGGCGTCTGCGTGCAGCTCGACTGCGTGACCGAGCAGTTGCTCGAGCACGTCGTGCAGGGGCCCGTCTCCGGGATGCCGCCCGAGATGTACTGGTACTGGAGGTCGAAGGCCGCCTGCGGCGCCGCAGCGGAGTCGTTCGCCAGGCCCACCAGCACGTGCGTCTTCCCGAGGGCGCTCAGGACCGACGCGCCGAGGCAGCTCCCGCCGCCGTCTCCGCCGGACGAGCTCCCCGTCGAGCCGCTGCTGCTGCCGCTGCCACTCCCGCTGCCACTCCCGCTGCCCCCTCCACCACCACTGCCCCCACCGCTGCCGCCGCTCCCCCCGCTCCCGCTCCCGCCGGCTCCTCCGTCGCCACCCCCGGCGGCGCTCTTCGAGCTCCCGCTGCTGCAACCCGGCACCACGGCCACCACGAGCAACCCGGCTACGATGACGCTCCATCCCCGCATGATCGAAAGCCTAGCGCTCGCGCCGCTGGTCCGCGACGTCGACCTTCTCTGCCTCGACGCCGGCAACACCGTGGTCTTCCTCGATCACGCACGCCTGTCGGCCCTCGCAGCCCGCGAGGGCTTCGCCGCGACGCCCGAGGCGCTCATCGCGGCGGAAGGGCAGACCAAGCTCGCCCTCGAGCGCGGCGGGCTGCCCCAGGTCGCCTGGTCGGGCGCGGCGGTGCCGGCGAGGCGCGGCTGGGGGGCCACGGTGGGCTCCATCCTCGCCCTCGCGGGCCTCCCGCGCCGCGAGGTCCCGCGCCTGCTCGACGCCCTGTGGCCCGAGCACGCCGCGCGCAACCTCTGGTCGCTCGTGCCGCCCGGTCTGGTCGACGCGCTCGGCCGCGCGCGGGCCCGCGGCCTGCGGGTGGCGGTCATCAGCAACTCGGAGGGCATGCTCGAGGCGCTCCTCCGCGACGTGGGTCTGCTCGGCGCGCTGGATCTCGTCGTCGACAGCGGTGTCGTCGGCATCGAGAAGCCGGACCCGCGCATCTTCCGGATCGCGCTCGACCGCTTCGAGGTGCCGCCCTCACGCGCCCTGCACCTCGGCGACATCTACGCGACCGACGTCCTCGGGGCCCGCGCGGCGGGCGTCCGGGTCGCGCTGGTGGATCCCTACGGGCACCTCGCGGGAACGCACCCCGACGTGCCGCGCGTGCCCGGGGCGAAGGAGGTGGCCGACGCGCTCGCCGAGGCTGCCATCCCCCTCGGGCGGCGCATCACGTAGGATGCGCGCCATGCCGCGCGCCAGGGTCTCCACCGGGATCGAGCTCGAGTACGACGTCTTCGGCGAGGCCACGGCCCCGACCATCGTGCTGATCATGGGCTTCTCCATGCAGATGACGGCGTGGGACCGCGAGTTCTGCGAGTCGCTCGCCGGCCGAGGCTTCCGCGTCGTGCGCTTCGACAACCGTGACGTCGGCAAGTCGACCAAGCTCGCGCACGCCGGCTTCCCGGATTTTCCGCGGGCCATGCAGGGCGACCGCACCGCCGCGCCCTACGCCATCGAGGACATGGCCGACGACGTGGCCGCCTTCGTCGTCGCGCTCGGCGTCCCCGCGGCGCACCTGGTCGGCGTTTCCATGGGCGGCTTCATCGGGCAGGAGGTGGCCATCCGGCACCCGGGGCGCGTCCTCAGCCTCGCCTCCATCATGTCCTCGACCGGGAATCGCGCTGTCGGTCGGGCCAACCCCACGGCCCTCGCCGTCCTGCTCGCCCCGCCGCCCCCCGACCGGGAGGCCGCCATCGACCACGCCATCACCACCTGGCGCGTCATCGGGTCCCCCGGCTACCCCTTCGACGAGACCGCCGCACGCGAGCGCTGCGGCATCGCCTGGGACCGCGACCACGACCCCGCGGGCGTGGCGCGCCAGGCCGCCGCCGTGATCACGCAGCGGGACCGGACGGCCGACCTCGCGCAGCTGCGGGTCCCCACCGTCGTCGTGCACGGCGCCAGCGACCCCGTCATCCACGTCTCGGGCGGCCAGGCCACGGCGCGCGCCATCCCCGGCGCCCGGCTGGTGGTCGTGCCCGGCATGGGCCACGACCTGCCCCGGCAGGTGTGGCCCGTGGTGATCGACGCCGTCGTCGACAACGCCCGCAGGGCCGAGGCATAAAGACCACCGTGGACAAGAAGCTCATCGCCGTCATCGGGGGCGACGGCATCGGCCCCGAGGTCATCGCCCAGGCCACCCGCGTGCTCGAGCTCTATCGCGACAGGCGCGGGCTGCCCCTCGAGCTGTGGCCGCTCGACCTCGGCGCCGACCGCTTCCTGCGCGACGGGACGACCTTTCCCGAGGAGGTCCGCGCCCGCATCGCCGCCGAGGCCAGCGCCGTGCTCCTCGGCGCGCTGGGCGATCCGCGCGTGCCCGGGCTGGAGCACGCCCGCGACATCCTCTTCGGCCTGCGCTTCGGGCTCGATCTCTACGCCAACGTCCGCCCCGTGCGGGCGCTCGCCGACCGCCTCGTCCCGCTGAAGGACCGCACCGCGAAGGACGTCGATCTCGTCGTGTTCCGCGAGAACACCGAGGGCATCTACGTCGGCATGGGGGGCCAGTTCAAGCGGGGCACGCGCGACGAGGTCGCCATCAACGAGGACGTGAACACCCGCAAGGGCGTCGAGCGCCTCATCCGCGCGGGGTTCGAGCACGCCCGCATCCACGGCAAGAAGCGCGTGCACATGGCCGACAAGTCCAACGCCATGAAGCACGCCCACGAGCTCTGGTACCGCGTGTTCTTCGAGGTGGCGAAGGACTACCCCGGCATCGAGGCGCGCCACGTCTACGTCGACGCCATGTGCCTCTACCTGGTGCAGGACCCCTCGCAGTTCGAGGTCGTGGTCACCTGCAACCTCTTCGGCGACATCGTGACCGACCTCGGCGCCGCGCTCCAGGGCGGCCTGGGCATGGCCGCCAGCGCCAACGTGCACCCTCGTGTCCCGCGCTGCTGCGACGAGGGGCACGGCGACACGCGCGTGGCCATGTTCGAGCCGGTGCACGGCTCGGCGCCCCCGCTGGCGGGCAAGGACGTCGCCAACCCGCTGGCCAGCGTGCTCACGGTGGGGATGCTGCTGGCCCACCTGGGCTGGCCGGAGGAAGAGGCGCGCCTCGAGCGCATCGTCGCCCGCGCCATCGCCGAGAAGCAGTGCACGCGCGACGTGGGCGGCGAGCTGGGCACGCGGGCCGTGGGCGACTGGGTGCTGGGCGAGCTCGCCCGGTCCTTCTAGGAGCCGAGCATGAGGCACACGTCCTTCTCTGCGGCCATTCTCTTCGCGTCGGCGGTCGTCGTCGCCGCCGGAGGCTGCCACTCGTCGCCCGACGAGCTCGCGCCCAGGGAGGCTGCGGCTGCGCCTCTCGCCCCGGCCGACGCCGCACCCACGGCCGACGCCTCCGCCGCTGCTGCGAACCCGCCGGTCGACGCGGGAGACGCCGACAGCGGGCTCCGCGGGGAGCTGAACGACTTCTGCCACACCGCGTTCACCGCCGACCAGGACCGGATGCGCGAGAAGTGCTCCCCCTCCGACCTGGCCCTGTCCGGGCGCCTCGGTCGCGCTGCGGGCGATCTCTGCGCGCACGACATGGTCATCGCGCTGGGGCGCAAGCGCGCCGACTTCGACGCCGAGGCCGGAAAGAAGTGCGTGGAGATGCTGCGGGAGAAGCAGCTCGCCCAGACCAGCGAGACAGACTCGCTGTTCCAGCACTTCCCGTGCGACCGCGTCCTGCTCGGGATGCAAGGAGAGGGGCAGCCCTGCCTCTTCTCCGTCGAGTGCAAGGACGGCCTCGCCTGCGTCGGCTACCAGATCGGCGTCGACGGCACGTGCCGGAAGCCCCCGCCTGCCAGGCAGGCGTGCACGCTCCAGCCGTACGGGAGCATCCTCACCGAGGCCGCCTCGACGCTGCACCACCCCGCGTGCGCCCCCGGCGCCTACTGCGACGGGACGACGTGCCAGCCGCGTGTGCCCGCCGGGAAGGCATGCAGCAAGTCCACCATGTGCGCCGCGGGTCTCTCCTGCGTGATGGGCAAGTGCGGGCAGCGGCCGGCCGCGGGCGCGGCGTGCGCGGCGACGACCGATTGCGCCTTCGGGCTCTGGTGCGATCGCGGCGGCGACGGCGGCGCGGGCAAGTGCGCGCCCAAGCGCACCGACGGGCAGGAGTGCTTCGCGCAGGAGGCCTGCAAGGGCAAGTGCGATCTGCCCCCGAAGAAGGACGACAATCACCCGCCTCCGCCGGGCAAGTGCGTCGCGGTCTGCGGCTCGGGCTGAGCACCTTCGCCGAGGCGCGCGCTACTGCTGGCACGGAAGTGACGCAATAACGACCCGCACAGTTCGCCTCTGCTTCGCGTCGTCGTCATGGACGCGAGGCATCGTCCGCGTACGGCTGCGGAGGACTCGATGCCCGACTACGACGTGCGTCCGCTCGAGCCGAGCGACTTCGACACGCTGATGGCCCTGGAGCAGGAGCTGTTCGGCGACAAGGGAGAGAAGACGCTCGGGCCGTTCTACGTGCGGCTCTGCTGCGACTTCTTCAACGAGACCAGCTTCCTCGCCTTCGCCGACGGTGAGCCGGTCGGCTATTGCCTCTCCTTCGTGCGAGGGCGCGAGGCGTACTGCTCGACCCTGGCCATCCTCCCGGCCCACCAGCGGTCACGGCTGGTCTTCCGCTTCGTGCAGGCCTTCATCGGCGCCATCGCCTCGCGCGTCGACACGGTCTGGTTCACGGTGCACGAGACCAACGCCGACGCGCGCGCCCTGCACGCGACGCTGGGCGCCCGCGAGACCGGCGTCCACGACGCCTACTTCGGGCCCGGGGAGCCGCGCATCGTGTCGCGCATCGACCGCGTGGCCTTCGAGAAGCTCCGGGCCCGCATGCGCCGCCTCGGCCTCCTCCCGGCGGCCGTTGCCTGAGCCATGACCGTCGCCAGGGCGATCGGGCTGGCCGGCGCGGTCACGCGGCTCGTCGTGGAGGCGGAGATGGAGACGGGGGTCACGCCGCGGGATCTCGCCCGCCGGGCCATGCGCACCGCGCGCACCATCCTCCACGTGCACGGCGTGGACGTCCGCACGGAGGGTCCCCCGCCCCACGGCGCCTGCATCGTCGTCGCCAACCACCTCTCCTACATCGACCCGCTCATCGTCGCCTCCGTCGCCCCCTGCATCGCCATCGCCAAGGGAGAGACGCGGGGCTGGCCCCTCATCGGGCGCGGACTGAAGGCGCTGGGGGTCATCTTCGTCCAGCGGGGCGACCCGTACAGCGGCGCCGCGGCCATCCGCTCGGCGTGGCGCGCCCTCCGCGCCGGCGCGACGGTCCTCAACTTCCCCGAGGGCACCACGACCGACGGCAGCGAGCTCGCGCCCTTCCGGCGCGGCATCTTCGGGCTGGCGCTCCTCGCCGGCGTGCCGCTGGTGCCCGCGCGCGTCACCTACGACGACCACCGCGTCCCCTGGGTCGGCGCGGAGCCGTTCGCGCCCCACTACTGGCGCCTCGCCGGCGTGTCCCGGGTCCGCGCCCGCGTGCACTTCGGGGACGCCATGACCGCGCACGCCGCGGAGCGCGCCGGGGAGCTCGCCGGCCGTGCGCGCGAGGCCATCGCCCGGCTCTAGGGAGCCTGGCTTCAGAGGAACAGGAGAGCCGTCATGCCGCAGTCGTCCGCGATGTCGTACATCCGCCAGGGGATCACCCCCTTCTTCCGCCTGCCCACCGTGGACGTCCACGCGGCCTCGCCCTACGCCGGGCTCGACGCCGTCGTGCTGGGCGTCCCCTGGGACATGTCGGTGACCTACCGGCCCGGGGCGCGGTTCGCCCCTTACGAGGTGCGCCGCGTGAGCGCGATGCTCCAGGGGTTCCACCCCGTCCACAAGGTCGACGTCTTCTCCGCGCTGAAGGCCGCCGACGGCGGCAACGTGGCCGTCCCGCCCTTCGCGCCCGCGCTGGCGCGCGACGTCATCGAGAACGAGATCGCCTCGATCGTCGCGGCCGGGGCCGTGCCCTTCGCGGTCGGCGGCGACCACTCCATCGCGCTGCCGGCCATGCGCGCGGTGGCGAAGAAGCACGGGCCCCTGGCCGTGGTGCACGTCGACGCGCACCTCGACACGAGCGACGCCGAGGTCTGGGGCGACGCGTTCCATCACGGCACGCCGCTCCGCCACGCCATCGAGGAGGGGCTGGTCGAGAAGGGCCACCTGCACCAGGTCGCCGTGCGCGCGCCCTGGGGCTACGCCGAGGAGGGCGCCCTCGCGGCCAGTCACGGCGCGACGCTCTACGACGTGGACGCCATCGCCACGCGCGGCATCGCCTGCGTCGCCCAGCACATCGTCGCGTGCGTCGGCGACCGCCCGGTCTACGTGACGTTCGACATCGACGGCATCGACCCCGCGTTCGCTCCCGGGACGGGGACGCCCGTGCCGGGCGGGATCTCGTCGCGCGAGGCCCTGGCCCTGCTGCGCGGCCTGGCCGGCCTGCGCCTCGTGGGCATGGACCTCGTCGAGGTCTGCCCGGGCCTCGACCACGCCGACATCACCTGCCACCTCGCGGCCCACATCCTCTTCGAGGGCCTGGCCCTCGCCGCCGTGAACAGGCGCGCGCGCCTCTCGAGGTGAGAACCTTGCGTGTGTCGATTGCGCAACGGACCCGGGACGCTATCGTGGCGACGTGGGCTGGCTTCCGTTCCCCTGGCACGAGTACCCCGACGCTGCAGGCTTCGACGAGGCCTGGTCGCGCCTCGCAGACCAGGCCGGCGCCCGGGTCCACATGGTCGGCGCCTCGGTCGAGGGGCGCCCCATCCGCAGCTACGAGCTCGGCGCACCGGACGGGGAGCCGGTCCTCCTGACGGGGCTGATGCACGGCGTCGAGGTCGTGGGGTCGATGGCGCTGCTGGAGCTGGCCCATCACCTCGCGGCCGATCCGCGCCAGGAGCTGCTGAAGCACGCGCGCGTCGTCATCGTTCCGGTGGTCAACCCCGACGCCTTCCACGCCAACTGCGTCAACCTGGCCGACGGGCGTCGCGCCTCCCGGCGGACCAACGCCCGCGGCGTCGACCTCAATCGCAACTTCCCCCCGCTCCGCGCCGACATGCCCGCGCACCCGATGGGGGGCTCACGCTGGCGTCGCTCTCCCTACTACGTGGGCCACTGCCCCCTGTCGGAGCCCGAGACGCGCGCCCTGCGCGACGTGGCCCAGGCCCTGCGGCCGCGCGTCGCCGTCGGCTTCCACTCCTTCGGCGAGCTCCTGCTCTACCCGTGGGCGTTCACCTCGAAGCCGAACCCGCGCAGGGCGAAGTACGAGCGGGCGGGGCGCGCCTTCACGCGCTCGCTGCGAGGGGTCACGTACCGCGTCATGCAGGCGACGGACTGGTACTCGACGGTCGGCGACATGGACGACTGGCTCGACGCCGAGTTCGGGACGTATGCCTTCACGGTCGAGGTGAGCCGCCCCATGCGGCGCCTGTCCAACCTCCGGCGCCTGTCGAACCCCTTCGCCTGGTCGAACCCGGTCGATGTCGGCGGGGCGGTCGACGGCGTGGCGCCGGGTGTGGACGCGCTGGTGTGCGAGGCGCTCGCGGCGTGAGGCTGCCCCGGTCCGCAGGGAACCCGTTCCCTCGCGGTGTGGACAGGCTTGGGCCTCGCCTGGACGCGGTTCCTCCTCGCCTGGACGCGTCCACACCTCGCCTGGACGCGGTTCCTCCTCGTCTGATCGCGTCCACACCTCGCCTGGACGCGGTTCCTCCTCGCCTGGACGCGTCCACGCCTCGCCTGGACGCGGTTCCTCCTCGCCTGGACGCGTCCACGCCTCGTCTGGACGCGGTTCCTCCTCGTCTGATCGCGTCCACGCCTCGTCTGGACGCGGCTCCTCCTCGCCTGGACGCGTCCACGCCTCGTCTGGACGCGGTTCCTCCTCGCCTGGACGCGTCCACGCCTCGACTGGACGTGTCCGTCACTCGATCCACACCGGGTTCGTGAAGCCGAAGGGCTTCGCCCCCGGGCGTGCGAGGAACTTCATCTCGCGTTCCCCGCGGGCCACCGCGACGACCCAGTCTCCCTTCACGAGGGTCGTCGTGAACCTCGCGTCGAGCCGGCGTGTGCCCGTGGCGAAGGGCCCCGTCCACGCCTTCAGCGTCTCGCCGTGCTTCACCAGCTCGACGCGCGAGACGTCCACCCACGGCGGCGCGTCCACCATCACGTGGACCTCCTGCTCGCCCGCCGGCGCCGTGTCGCCCACGCCGTGGCCGGCGACCTCCAGCCGCACGAACGGCCCGCTCGACACCACCACGTGCCCGGCGCGCACCGCGTCGACGAAGCGCGCCTCGGCCGCCGCGTCGAACCTCGCCGGATCGTCGTCGCCGGCCTGGCCGACGAGCACCAGGTTCCGGGGGACGCCGCACTCGTGGTACGTGATCTTGTGCGAGTCGGAGTTGCCGGTGGCGGTCATGCGCACCCCGGCGTCGAGCAGCGCGTACCAGTCGCGCATCACCCGCTCCACCTCGCCGAGGTCCGAATAGTGGTCGCCGTTGAAGACCTCGATGGCGTCGAAGCCTGCCTCCACCAGCGACGAGCCTGATCTCCACCCCGCCACGTCGCGCGGGTCGAAGCGCAGCAGCTCGAAATACCCGATGCCGCCCATGCGGGGGTGGTTGACCTGGACCACCTTGGGTCTCGAGGCGGGCGCGGCGGCGCGCGCGGCGGACACCACCGCCGGCGGGCTGACGTGCTCGAAGGGCACCGGGTCGGAGCCCGGGGCGAGCGGGAACACGTTGTAGTGACCCAGGGCCGCGTCGCGCGTGGTCACCTCGTCACCGACGATCGAGGCCAGCCACCGCCCCAGCCCCTGCTCGCGGATGGCCACGGAGTAGTCGGTGACGGCGTTGTGGTCGGTCGCGACCGCGACCTCCACGCCCGCCGCCGCCAGCGCGCGCACGCGATCCGGCAGCGGCGACGGGGCATCGGGCGACGGGACCGCGTGCACGTGCAGGTCCGCCGAGATCCAGCCTGGCGTGTCCACCACCCGGGCGAGCAGCGCCTCGACCCGCGCCGTCTGACCCGCGACGACGCGCACGTCCTGCTCCTGCATCGTGTACTCGAAGCCGCGCGTGACCGTGACGTGGTAGCGGCCCGCGGGCAGGGGGATCTGGCTGTCGCGGTCGGAGTGGATCACGTCGAGCGCGGCGCCGTCCGCCGGCTCGTCGCCCCAGTCGGGATCAGGTGTCCCGTCGATGCCCCGAACCACGAGGCGCGCCGGAAGGACGCCTCCACCCTGCTCGCGCACCTCCCAGTGCAGCCACCCCGCCGTGGGCAGCGCCGGCTTCGACCGGGGTTCCCCGCGCTGGACCCAGGGTCCGGGCGCGTAGCCCGGCGCCGCGATGCGGACCGCGCACGCCCCCCGCGGGAGGAGCAGATCTCCGCCCGGGACGTCGAAGCGCGCGAACGGCTGCCCCGAGCACCCCTTCACCTCCGCGAAGGCCCGGTCCGGCGCGCCCTGCGGCATCGGCCAAGCCTCGACCGGCTCGCGCTTCACCCTCGGCAGCAGCCGCACCGCCTCCCCCAGCGCACCGCGCGCCTGGGTCATCGTGATCACGCGCCGCTGCGACGCGCCGCGGGCGGGGATGCTCTCCACCCGCTCGCCCGTGCGGGGCCACTCGTGAAACCCCGGCTCGCCGCGGGCGAAGCGCGCGAGCACGTGCCCCTGCTCGGGGGCGAGCGCGTAGGACACGCCCAGGCCCTCGCGCGCGATGAAGTCGCCCGGGAACGTGCCCTTCTCCATCGCGAACCCGTGCCCCTCCACCCAGGTCGGCACGTTCCCCCACGCCACCACCTCGCCCAGCGTCACCGCCAGCGCGGGCTGCTCCGGCGCGGTGGCTACCGACTCGAGCCTCAGCGCCCCGTCGGCGAAGGTCACGTAGGTCCAGAGGCGGAGCGGCGGATCGCTCAGCATGCGGCGCTTGATGAGCAGGGCGTGGTCGCCGGGCCCGGCCGGTCCGACCGACTCGACGACGGAGGTCAGCGCCTCCAGCCCGCTGAAGACGCTGGGCTCGACCGCCACGAGCGCGTCGTCCCCACCGTCCGCGCCGAAGTCCACCACCGTCCCCTTCGCCGACGAGACGACGGCGACCCCACCCGGTCCCTGGAGCAGCCAGTCCCCCTTCCTGGCCTCGACCCGCGGCCCTCGCAGCGGGACGTCGCTGCGAGCCTGGACCTGGCGGACGGCGGCCTCGGCCCGGGCCGGAGGAGGGGGAGCGGCCTCGGTGGCGGCCGCGGGGCCGGGGTTGTTGTCGCGCGAGGGTGAGCAGGCCAGCGCGCCGCTCAGCATCAGGAGGGGGAGGAGGCGCCGCATCGGGACGAGAAGGTAGGTCGGCGAGAAAAAAAGACCCAAGGCCGCCAAAAGTCGAGGTGTCGGTGGGTGACCGGGAACTCCGGAGCGCGAGCGTTGTCGCTTCACCTGGTAACCGAGCCTTCGCCTGCTTCCCATCGCCAGCGCATGTGAGGTCATGGCCCACACCACCGCGTCGCCTGCGTGGGTGACAGGTCCGTGCCATCCTCCCGTGTAACAAGTACTCGTCATCGCTCGTCTGACTCGCATCGGGAGGACGTCACCAATGGCAGCAGTTCGGGTGTACGGATTGGCGGTTCTGGCAGCAGCGGCAGCTCTGTGGGCCATGAGCGGGACCCAGAAGGAGAAGCCGGTGCTGGCCGCCGAGCCCGAGGCCGTCCGCGTCCTCGAGTTCGCAGCCGCGACCCATCCCGACAGCGCCGACTCGACGCGTACTCTCGCGCAGGCCTACCTCGATGTCCGGCAACCCGGTCTCGCCATCGCCCTGGTCGAGGGGTCGGGGCCCACCGTGCACGACGATGTGCGCGTCCAGCACGTGTATGCGCGGGCGCTGGTGGACGCGGGCCGGAACGAAGAGGCGCTGAGCGTGGAGAAGGGGGTGGTCGCCACCTGCCGTCCCATCGCGGAGGGCGGCAGGGCTCCGGCGGGCTGCGACTCGGTGCTGCTGGCCTCGGCCATGCGCCGCACGGACATCCTGCGTGAGCTGGTCCTGCTCGGGGTGGAGGACGCGCAGGCGCATCCGGAGATGAGCCTCGTCGCCTACCAGAACGCCACGCGCGAGGCGCGTGTGGCCATGCAATGAATCGAGAGTAAGCTTCACCCCTTCATCGCATCGCAGCCATCCGAGCCATCCCCCTCGCCAGGCGCGTCGCCGGCACGAGTCACGGAAAAAGCAGGTCCATGGACGACGGCGGACGACGAAGGAGCACGGGTCTCTACTCGTGCCTCGTGATGGCAGGGGCAGCGGCGGCCACCGGCTGCGCTCACCTCCCGTTCGGGCAGACCCACGAGCTACCGGTGAGACCGGCGAGCATGGAGGCCCAGGAGGACATCAACGCCTTCCTCACGCCCAGCGTGGCCCTCGCTTCCCCGGCGGACGCCGTGGTGCGCGTCGTGGGGCCGCAGATGACCTGTACGGGCACCCTCATCGCGGACGACCTGGTGCTCACGGCACATCACTGTGTCGTGGAGCGCAGCGCGCACGGCGAGTTCGGCGCGAGGTCCATCGCGGCCTCCGCTCTCGAGGTGGAGCTCGGGGGCGACTACCTGCCGTGGGGCAACGTCGGCCTGAAGGCCGTGCTCGCCCCGACGTGCGGCGAGTCGGGGGGGCGGGGGGACGTCGCGGTTCTCGTGCTCGAGCGCAAGCTGGTGGGCATCGCGACGCTGGCGGTCAGCGAGGCAGGCCCTCGTGCAGGGGAGAGGGTCTACGCCGCGGGTTTCGGCCGGTGCGCCCTGTCGCCCGAGGGGATCCGGCGCCGCGAGCGCGAGGGCGGGGCCATCTCGTCGGTGACGCGAGGGGCGTTCGAGGTCGAGGCCAGCGTCTGCCCGGGTGACTCGGGAGGACCGGTGCTCGACCTGCGTACGCGCGAGGTCGTCGGCGTCGTGAGCCTGAGCGCCATGGACTACGACGAGGGGACGCGCGGTCGCTCCGTCTTCACGCGCGTGGACGAGATGCCCAAGCTCATCGCCTACGGCAGGCTCGTGGCGGACGGGGCCGATCCGGCCGACCTGCCACCCCTCAGCTGCGAATAGCTCGCCCATGCGCTAGGTTCGCCGGCGTGAGCCAGGAACCTGCCCCTCCCGTCGCCGTCCCCCCTGCCCAGGAAGCGGACGAGGAGGTGCTGCCGACCTGCAAGTGCGGCACGAACGCGGAGAGTAAGTTCTGCGTCAAGGACCGGGAGTACAGCTTCGTCCGCCTGCTCTATCTGCTGTGGGGGGGGACGTCCGTACCCTCGAAGATCTCCTTCCGCTGCGTGAAGTGCGGGGAGACGTTCGAGGTGAGCACCGACCCCGCCGTGTGCCGGCAGTACGTCAAGTAGAAGGCTGGCTGGCGGATACGTCGGGAGCACCACCCCCGTTCCTCGGTAGACTGGAGCTCCACCATGTGCGGCATTGTCGGCTACGTCGGCGCGAAGGACTGCGCTCCCATCCTCGTCGAGGGTCTCCGTCGCCTCGAGTACCGCGGCTACGACTCGGCGGGCCTCGCTTTGCACACGGGGCGATCCCTCGAGATCGTCCGGGCCGTGGGCAAGCTGGCCAACCTCGAGGCGGCGCTGCTGCGCAGCCCGCTCTCGGGGACGACGGGCGTCGGCCACACGCGCTGGGCCACGCACGGGCGTCCGAGCGAGGTCAACGCGCACCCTCACGTCGCCGGCAAGGTGGCCGTTGTGCACAACGGGATCATCGAGAACCATGTGTCGCTGCGGCGCGCGCTCGAGGCGCGTGGCGTGCGCTTCACCAGCGACACCGACACCGAGATCGTGGCTCACCTCATCGACGAGAGCCTCCGCGCCGGCGCTGCGCGCCTGGTCGAGGCGGTCCGTGCGGCCCTCGGCCAGGTCCGGGGGGCGTACGCCATCGCGGTGCTCTCCGCGGACTCGCCGGACGAGATCGTGGTCGCCAAGGCCGACAGCCCGCTGGTCATCGGCCTGGCGCCGGGGGAGACGCTGTGCGCCAGCGACATCCCCGCGCTCCTGGCGCACACGCGCGAGGTCGTGTTCCTCCACGACGGCGAGGTGGCGACCCTCACGCGCGCAGGCGCCGAGATCACGACGCTCGACGGCAAGCCCGTCTCGCGCCCCTCCAAGACGATCGACTGGTCGCCCACCCAGGCGGAGAAGGGTGGCTACAAGCACTTCATGCTCAAGGAGATCCACGAGCAGCCGCGCGCGGTGGAGGACACGCTGCGGGGCCGCGTGGACCTGGTCGAGGGCGACGTCGTCGGCGAGGAGATCGGGATCTCGGCCGACCTGGCGAGGTCCATCCAGCGCGTCTACTTCGTGGCGTGCGGGACCAGCGCGCACGCGGCGATGGCCGGGCGCTACTGGGTCGAGCAGCTCGCGCGTGTCCCGGCCGTGGTCGAGATAGGCAGCGAGGTGCGCTACCGGGAGCCCATCTTCGGGCCGGGGGACCTGGTCGTCGCGGTGAGCCAGAGCGGAGAGACGCTCGACACGCTCGCCGCCGTCAAGACCGCGAAGGCGCAGGGCGCACACATCCTCGCCGTCGCCAACGTCATCGACAGTGCCATCGCGCGGATGGCCGAGGCCGCGCTCTACACGCACGCCGGCCCCGAGATCGGCGTCGCCTCCACCAAGTGCTTCACCACCCAGCTGGTGGCGATGCTCCTGCTGTCCGTGTACCTCGGGCGCCGACGCGGCACGCTGTCCCAGGCAGAGGCGCGCCGCGTCCTCGACGCGCTGGCCCGGGCGCCGCACCAGATGCGCGACGTCCTGGCCAAGGAGGACGAGCTGAAATACCTGGCGAAGAAGTACGTGCGAACCGCGCACATGCTCTTCCTGGGCCGCGGCACGGGCTACCCTGTGGCACTCGAGGGCGCGCTCAAGCTCAAGGAGATCTCCTACGTCCACGCCGAGGGCTACGCCGCCGGGGAGATGAAGCACGGCCCCATCGCCCTCATCGACGAGGAGATGCCCGTGGTGATCGTCTGCCCGCGGGACGCGCACTACGAGAAGACCTTCTCCAACATGCAGGAGGTCCAGGCGCGCGCCGGGCGGATCATCGCCATCTGCACCGAGGGAGACGCCGACGTGCGCGCGCTGCTCTCGGCGGACCCGGCTCCGCACGGGGGCCGCCGGTCGAGCATCCCGGCGCTGGAACCGGACATCGTGGAGATCCCTGCCGCGGAGCCGGAGGTGCTGCCGTTGCTGGAGGTCATCCCGCTCCAGCTTCTCGCGTACCACGTCGCCGACCTCAAGGGGACCGACGTCGATCAACCGCGCAACCTCGCCAAGACGGTCACCGTGGAGTGAGGGTAGGCTCGCCGCTGATGGCCTCCGTCATCCTCGGCGAGTGGACCCACCGGCGCGGCGACGCCGGCGGTGCGCGCGCAGTCCCGGCCGAGATCACCAAGCCACGCCCGGTCGTGGCCTGGTCCTGGAGGCCAGAGCACGGCGGTCCGGTCGACCAGGTCCGCGTGGTCGGTCAGAACGTGGTGGTCGCGACGATGATGCCACGCGACCCCGCAGCCCCGGGGTGGGAGCACGCCGTCGTGTACGCGCTCGATGCGCGCACCGGCGTCGAGGTCGCGCGGCGCGTCCTTCCCGATCCAGTCCCGGTGGCGGCGATGGTGGTGGAGGCGGGCGTGCTCCACGTCGTCGCGACGCGGCGCGGGGAGCCCATCTTCTGGTATGCGCTCGCGCCGGCCGATCTCGTTCCTCGACACCGTCGCATCGTGACGCTTGCGACGAGCCACGACGACGTCCTGGAGGCGTGGGCCTCGCCGGACGGGGGGCTCTGGCTGGAGCTCGAGGCGACGAGTGGCGCAGAGTCTCGCCACGAACTGGCGTACGTCTTCGCGGACGCCGCGGGCGAGGGTGCCACGACGCACCGGCACGAGGACGACGTGCCAGAGGCGCCGGGCATCGCGCGTGACGCCTGCGCGGGTGGGCTCGAGCTCTTCGCCCCGGTGGACGGTCGATGGCAAGAGGACAGCGCCATCCCGCCGTCCATCTCGAGGCTCAGCCCCACGGCCGACGAGGAGGAGACCTGGGTCAGTGCCACCGTCACCGGGCCGCGCTCGCAGCTCCACGCCCTCGGCGCCGAAGGTGCAGTGTGCGCGGTCGCCACCGCGCAGGACCCGGAGCGGCCCGATCGGGCGCGGGTCGAGGCGTTCGCCGTCGACCGGGCATCTGGCGTCGTGCGATGGCGCGCCCAGGTCGATCGCGTCGAGGTCAAGGAGCACCTGGGGGATGCCGCGCGGGTGGCGCGGCGTCCGAACGGCGAGCTGCTCTTCCAGAGCCTGGGAGCGGACGGCACACCATGCTCGCCGCTGCTGTGCGCCCGGCCGGACGGGAAGCTCGATGTGATCACGCTGGGGACGCGAGGGCGCTACATCCTCGACGCCGCCCTGGGCGACATGGTGCTGGCGCACCGCGCGAACAAGGAGGGGCGAGTGGAGGTCGGGGGCTTCGCGATCGACCACGAGGGCCGCCTGCTCGGGAGGCGGGGAGCGCTGAAGTGGACGATCGACGTCGGCGATCTCGGCGGGGCGACCACGGTCTACGCGGGTGCGGGCGCGGTGGTGGTCCGCGGGACCCGGGCCGTCTCGGCGGTCGCGCTCTAGGATTCGACCTCGCCGCGCAGCAGTTCGAGGAGGTTGCTCCGGGTTGCCTCGGACATCGCCCCGACATGCGCGAAGAGCACCCTCCCGTCGCGGCCGTAGAGAATGACGTTGCTCATCCCCGCCTTCGCCTCGAGGGCGCGCCGCGCTCCCCCATCCCAGTCGCAGTAGATAGGGGTGTGCGCCTTCTGCGACTCGCCCCGGATGGCGTCCTTCACGAAGCCGCGGACTGGCCAGTAGTCGTAAGCGGCCACGTCGGCCACGGCTGCGAGGACGACCCGCGTCTTGTACCGGTCGCCCTTGGAGAGCTCGGATAGCTCCTGCTTCAGGGCCGCGTTCTGCGTCGCGGAGTCCTTGTCCTCGTAGATGACGAGTAGCGGTCGGGACCCGACGTTGGACAGATCGAGGACGCGCTCCCACGCATCCACGAGTCGGAGCTGAGGCCGCGACGCGCCCACGGACGGCAGCGCACGGGCATCGTGCGAGAGCAGCGCGAGGGCGAGTGCGGTGAGGACGACCATCATGGGGGCGGTGAGGACTTTCATTGCTTGCTCCTGGCTCGTGTGCGCCCGTCCGGGGCGCCCGTGACTCGACGGAGGACGGCGCGCAGCGCGGTGGGCTCTTCGGGAGCCATCACGCCGCCGCGTGCGGTGACGAGGTCAGCGATGCTGAGGGAGCCCGCCCCGCCCACCATCCACGGCACTCTCTGGCAGGCCCTCGCGTAGCCATCCACCAGCTCTCGCGCCCGGGCTCGCGCCGGGGTGATCGTGCACGACAGCGCGACGAGCCGCGGCTCGATGGCATCGACGGCGCTGCCCACCGCCTCCGGCGGCGTCCGCGCTCCGAGGAACAGCGGTCGGTAGCCCCAGGTCGAGAAGCGAGCTGCCGTCGAGAGGAGCCCGAGGTCGTGCTCGTCGTCGGCGAAGGACGCGAGCACGATGCGCACTCCGCCCTCCCAGCCTGGCGCGAGCCGCGTCAGGTCGCGCACGAGCGTCCCCACGCGCTGGGAGGCGAAGTGCTCCTGCGCCACGCCGAGCTTTCCTGCATGCCAGAGGTCCCCGACCTCCCGCAGGACCGGCACGAGGATCCGATCGATCAGCGCCACCGTCGGTCCCAGGAAGAGCAGCGAGCGCAGGTGGAGGTCGAGCGCGTCGTCGTCGAAGCGCTTGATCGCGCCCACGATCGCCTGCCTCGTCAAAGCGTAGGGGTCGCGGTCGGTCGCCTCGACTTGCGTCGCGGCCCCGTTGGTCGGGCGCTCGCGGATCGTGCGGGCCGCCTCCGCCGCCGAGACCCCGTTGTCCACCAGCAGGCGCATCTCGCGGACCTGCTCGATCTCGGCCGGGCCGTAGAGCCGGTAGCCCGAGGGCGTCCGGGCGGGCGTCGGCACGCCGTAGCGTCGTTCCCAGGCGCGAAGTGTCGGCTCCGGCACCCCCGTCAGCTCGGCGACGTTGGCGATGCGCAGCTTTCCCGCCGGCTCGCCGTCCGGTTCCTTCGGGCCTTTGTCGCGAGAGGGCATCTATGAACAGACCTTGTACAGGTGATGACTAGACCTTATACATTGGTCGGGTGATGATGCAACACTGCATGAGCACGACAGCGACGGAGCCTGCGTTCGAGGCGGATCTCCAGGAGTGCCGCCGGATCCTCCAGGCCGGCTCGAAGAGCTTCTCCGCGGCCTCGGCGCTCCTCCCGCGACGAGTGCGTGCTCCTGCCACCGTCCTCTACTCCTTTTGCCGGGTCGCCGACGATCACATCGACGAGCAGCCCGGTGCGACCGAGGCAGCGGTCGACGAGCTGCGTGCCAGGCTCGACGGCATCTACGCGGGCCGCCCGCTCGACACGCCGACCGACCGCGCGCTCGCGCACGTGGTCGAGAAGGCGCGCATCCCCCAAGGGTTGCCGCTGGCGCTCCTCGAAGGGCTGGCCTGGGATGCGCGCGGTCGGCGCTACGAGACGCTCGAGGACGTGTTCGCCTACGCCGCACGGGTGGCAGGCACGGTGGGCGCGATGATGACCGTGCTGATGGGCCCGCGCGCCCCCGAGGCGCTCGCCCGCGCGTGCGACCTGGGCGTCGCGATGCAGCTCACCAACATCGCCCGCGACGTCGGGGAGGACGCGCGCAGGGGCCGCATCTACCTGCCGCTGGCGTGGATGCGCGAGGCGGGAGTAGAGCCCGACGAGTGGCTCGCGGCGCCCGTCTACGGAGAGGGGCTCGCGCAGGTGGTAGCCCGCCTGCTCGAGACGGCGGACGGGCTCTACCGGCGCGCCGATAGCGGCGTTGCCATGCTCCCGCTCGACTGCCGTGTGGCCATCCGCGCCGCGAGGCTCATCTACTCGGACATCGGGCGCGTCATCGCCCGACAACGCTTCGATTCCGTCTCGCGCCGCGCGCACGTGTCGGGGCTGCGCAAGCTCTGGCTCGTGCTGCGCGCGCTGGGGGCGAGGTCCCAGGGGGGAGCAGGCGCCACCCACCCTCCGCTCGAGTCGACGCGCTTCCTGGTGGAGGCGTGCGCCGGGGGAGCGGGAGCGTGAGCGACATCGATAGCGCCCGCGGGCTGGTGCGAGACGCCGGAGGAGCCGTGCTGCTCGAGCGGCTCGAGCACCTCGAGGCGCTGGGAGGTCAGCTGCCCATCCCCGAGGAACCTCCTCCCGCTCCCGGCGCCGGCGCGCGCCGGGACTTCGACGTGATCCTCGCCGGCGGCGGCCTCTGGCTGCTGCTGGCGCCCGTCCTGGCCGACCGTGGACTGCGCGTCGCCGTATTCGAGAGGTCCCGCGCCGGAGCGGCTCACCGTGAGTGGAACGCCAGCGGACCGGAGCTCGGCGCTCTGGTCGGTGCAGGCCTCCTGAGCCGGCACGAGCTGGAGGCGCTCGTGGTGGCTCGCTACCACACCGGCTTCTGCCGGTTCCACGGGGGTGGTACCTACCACGTGCCCGGCGTGCTGGATCACGCGGTGGATGCGGGGTCGCTCCTGGCGCGAGCGCGTCGGCTCGCCGAGGAGCGACACGTGGCGTTCTTCGACGGGCACCTCGTCACGTCCCACACAGCAGGGGCGGACGCCATCGCCGTCCGGGTGCGAGAGGGCGGCGTCACCCGGGACGTCACCGCTGCCGTACTCGTCGATGCGCGCGGCGCCGCCAGTCCCTACGCCACCGCGGACATGGTGTGCCCCACCGTCGGCGGAGTCATGCGTGGCCTCGCGGTGGGCGACGGCCCCGACGAGACGGATCCCGACGTGGGGGAGATCCTGGTCACGGTGGATCCGACCGAAGACGGACGCCAGCACGTCTGGGAGGGTTTCCCGGGGCGCGCCGGCGAGTTCACGACGTACCTCTTCTACTACGCCCGAGCCGGTGAGCCCATCTCGCTTCTGGCTCTCTACGCGCGCTTCTTTCGGCGCCTGGCGACCTACAAGCGCGGCGACGCCAAGCTGGTGCGGCCGACGTTCGGGCTCATCCCCGGCTGGTCGCGCCTCTCCCCCGCGCCTGCGCCCGCCATGCCGCGCGTCGTCCTGGTCGGGGACGCGGCGGCGCGCCACTCGCCACTGACCTACTGCGGCTTCGGCGCCACGCTCCGCTCGCTGGTGCCCGCCGCCGACGCCATCGAACGATCAATGGCTGGCGACGAGCCCTCGGCGTGCATCGTCCACGACGCGCCGATCCATGCGCTGACGGGCGCCCTCGCCCACGTGATGGCGTCTCGACGCTTCGCAGGCGACGAGCTCAACAAGCTGCTCGACGCTGCCTTCGCTGTGCTGCACGACATGGGACCGGAGGCCTACGCGCAGCTGCTGCGGGACGAGATGGACGTCGGGTCGTTCATGGAGTTCCTGCGCCTCACCGCCGCCAAGCACCCCGGAGTCTGGGGCAAGGTGGTGCGCGGCATGGGGATCGGCACCCTCAGCCGGTGGAGCGTGGGTCTCGTGCGCTCGCTGTGGCGGCGTGCTGCGTGAGGCGCTCGCGAACCGCTCCGCTCTCCCACGGCCCGAAGAACAGGCTGAACGGCGCGCCGCCAGCCCGACCGGTGTGGTGGATGCGATGAGCCCTTACCACCGTGCCGAGGTAGCCTCCGACGAAGGGTACCGAAAGGAGCGCCTGCACTGGCAGGCGCCCGTGGACCAGACCGTCGTGGACCAGCACGTAAGCGACGCCGAACAGGCTCATGCCGATGCCCACACCGAACGCGAGCTCCCGCGCGACACCAGGGGTGCCCCGACAACCGTAGAGGATGAGTGCGATTGCGATGGGGGCGTGCGACACCGAGAGCGCGTCGTTGGCCTCGAAGCGCCCGGGGCGAGTCCGATGATGCGACACATGCAGGCGCCACAGCGCGGTGTGCCACACGCGTCCATGAATGAGGCCGGCCCACCCATCCATCGCCACGGCGACGACCACCGCCACCGGGACCCACACCATCGTGTGCTCGAGAGCAGGGCTCACGGTGCAACCTCGCCGAGACCTACGTGATCCCGGCCGAGCGGAGCAAGTGGTTCGGCTGGTGGTTCGCGCGGGACGCGAAGCGCCGCATCGAGCGCCGCTTCGATCGGATCGTCGTGCGTGGCCTCGACGTGCTGACCCGCGCCGGCCAGGACGGACCAGTGCTGGTCGTGGCCAACCACACGTCGTGGTGGGACCCGCTCGTGGTGGTTCACCTGTTCTGGCGAATCGTCCCGCTCGAGGCCTACGCGATGATGGACGCCAGAAACCTGCGCGCGCTGCCCTTCTTCCGCAAGGTCGGCGCTTTCGGGGTCGACCTCCAGGACGCCGCGGACGGCGCCCGGGCCATCCGTTATGCCTGCAAGCGACTCGACAAGCCGGGCCGGCTGGTCTGGATCTTCGCCCAGGGACGGGAAGTGCCCATCACCGTGCGCCCGCTCGGCTTCCGCCCAGGAGCCGCGGAGATCGCGCGCCTTGCTCGCCGAGCGATCGTGCTGCCATGTGCCTTGCGCTACGAGATGGGAAGCCGGCCCGACCCCGTACTCTACCTCTCTTTTGGCGAGCCGGTGTCCCTTCCCGCGGAGCAGGGGCGCTGCACCAACGTGCTGGAGGCCGCCGTCACCGCGGAGCTCGAGCGCATCGAGGCCGTCGTTGTCTCTGGGGAGACGTCGGAGTTCGAGCCGCTCTACGCGAAGCGCGACGGCACTCTCTCCCTGCTCGCGATCCGCGCCCTCGCACTCCTCACGCGAGCCCCTGGTCGCTGAGCTCACGGGCGGACCTCTTCGATCCGGCCCCCCGGCACGTGCTGCAGCACTCGCCCGCGCCAGTCCACGCGCCTGGTTGCCACCGCTTGCACGAAGGCCGACAGGAGGAGGAAGTCGGCCAGGACGATGTCCATCGCGAGCGAGCGCAGCCTCGGAGGTTGACCGGTCCGGACGCGCGCCGCGAGCCCCGCGCCCAAGCGCGCCACGCAGGCCAGCGCCGCCGCGATCATCCCGGCGCTGCCGCCGAGGAGCGACGACAGCACCGCGGCTACGACGATGAGCGGAGTGGCAGCAAGGAGCCCGGGATAGGAGAACAGCAGAGCAGGACGCTGGGCCCGGATGACGTGAACCCACCGGGCGTAGCGCGCCCTCACCTGGGCCCACGACCGGCCACGGGCCAGCGAGCGCGCTGGCACGCTGGCCACCGCGACCGTGAACCCTCGTGACTGCAGGCGGCGCTTGAGCTCCATGTCTTCGCCCAGCGTCGCGCTCAGCGCCCTGAAGCCGCCGACCGCCTCCAGCGCGTCCGTCCGTATCGCGAACAGCTTGCCCACCATCCCGTCACCGTCGAGCGGGGAGAGTAGGGCGAACGAGTGGAGCGAAGCGTCGAGCACGGCAGCAGAGGCGCGATCACCGAGCGTCGCCGGGTCCACCTCGACGGGCACGGCCCACACCGCCGCGACGGAGGGAGCTTCCCGCAGCGATGCCATCAGGCTCGCGAACGTCGACGCATCCAACTCCACGTCGCTGTCTGCCACGACGACGATCTCGGCGCGGGGCTCGTCGTCGAGCACACGCGCGAGCTGCCCGGCCTTCTGGTTGGGCGCGTCGGGGCTGGTGAAGTCCACGCCTGCGTCGATGCCGGCGCGCACGAGCTCGGCAGCGGCCGCCCGCGCCACATCTGCCGCGCCGTCGCGAGGATGCGCCACGGCAAAGCGTACCGAGACCGGTCCCTCGCCGCAGGCCGATGCACTCGACGTGAGCGTCCGGCGCAACCACGGCTCTCCCCCCGCGCACGGGCGGACCAGAAGGACGCGCCCGGGCGTCGCCGCTGGTCTCGCTGTAACCGCAGGGAGCTGCGAGCGCATCGCAGCCCACAGCGACGTCGACGCGACTGCGCTCGACCAGGCGAGCAGAAGAGCGTTCAGCATGGCTCGCGCCTCGCCCGGAACCCCGTCATGAAGCGCGCCGTGCGGCTCGCCAGCCGCCGAGCGGACAGCATCTCGGACACCATCCGGATGACGGATCCTCCGCTGTCCACCTCCAGCACGTCCCGCCCATAGAACGGACCGCTCTCGAGCGAGCGGAGCAGCCGTGGCGTCGATGCGGAGGGGGTCCAGACCTCGCGCTCGAGCCCCCAGCGCGAGCGCGGCAGCGCGTGAAGGTGAACCCCCTCGACGGACCGCATCGTTTGGTCCTGCAAGGACAGTGCGCGAACCGTGGACGAACCATCGTGCTCGCGCACGCCGTATGTGATCACGGTACGGCGTGCGGGCGCATGCCCGCGCGACCAGCTCCACCGGTCGAACGCGGCGTGCAGCGGCTCATCACCCGCGTTCGCATCGTGGTAGCCCAGGCCGCGGAAGCGGACCCGCGGCTCTTGCAGGTTCACCTCCAGCCGCCCGCGCGGCGCGACCGGCCACCAGTGGTGCCTGCGCCCCCTGTCGAGCGCCAGCACTTGGTCGTATCTCGAGTCCGGCGTGAGCTCGATACGACCGCGGATCGGCCTGCGGGTCCAGGGTGAGACTTCGTCGACGTCTACCACCAGAGCGTCGCCCACCCACCCCATCGTCGTGCGTCGCAGCGCGATGCCATCACGGCTCCGTGCATGCCCAGGTATGGGACGCTCGGTGAGCACCCAGCGCGAGCCCCGGGGACCGTACAGCGCCACGTTGACCTGGGAGAAGCGGAGGGGGTCGGCGTGCTGGTCAGCATGCATCGCGCGGGCGTAGGCCGTCGAGAAAGGGCTGCCGACAAGGGCGATCACGACAATGGCCCAAGCTCCGTCATCGCTCAGACCATCGAGGTAGGACCAGTCGTAGCCCCCTGGCGGGACCGGGCGATCGAAGGGCCGCCGCATCGGCGGCCCTTCGTTTGGGAGCGCGCCAGGTGCAGGAACGAGCCTCAGCCTTCGAGTGTCCAGGATGTCGGCTGTGCGCATGCGCAATGCGGGACCTTGTTCATGTCTACCCGATGGCTTGCAGAAGTACAAGGTTTGTATAAGCTAGCTCCATGGCTACCGCCTTCTCAATGTTCGAGCGCGTCGAACTCCAGGTCGCAAGCCTGGCGATGACTCGGGTAGAAGCCTCTTTGCGAGCGGCGCTGGCGTGCGCGACAGCAAAGGGCTGTCCCCCGCGCCTCTCCGAAGCCCTGGAATACGCGGTGTTTCCTGGCGGAGGCCGCCTGCGGCCGCAACTCAGCCTTCTCGCGGCCGCAGGGTGCGGCGACGGCGACCCAGCCGCGGCGGATGCCGCCGCGGGGGCGGTCGAGCTCCTGCACTGCGCGTCGCTTGTCCACGACGATCTACCCTGCTTCGACGACGCTGACTCTCGCCGTGGCCGTCCCGCGTTGCATAAGGTTTATGGCGAACCGATCGCCGTTCTCGTGGGCGACGCCCTGATCGTCTTGGCCTTCGAGCAGCTGGGACGCATCACCTCCTCGAGGTCGGCGGCGCTAGTGGTGGAGCTCGCGAAGGCCGGAGGCGCGGCGGGCGGCATCGCAGGGGGCCAGGCGTGGGAGGTGGAGGCCGCCGCTCCCCTCGAGGAGTATCACCGCGCCAAGACGGCCTCGCTCTTCGAGGCTGCGGCGGCCATGGGGGCCATCGCCGCTGGGGCCTCGCCCGCGCCCTGGCGCCGCTTCGGCGAGCTGGTCGGCAGGGCCTACCAGGCGGCAGACGATCTGATGGACGCGGTGGGACAGTCCACCAAGGCCGGCAAGCCTACGCGCCGCGACTTCGCCCTGGGCCGTCCGAACCTGGTCCGTGCGGAAGGCGTCGCCGGTGCCCGCGCGCGTCTCGAAGCCATGCTCCACGACACGTTCGAGGCCATACCTCCGTGCGACGAGCAGGCCTCCGTACGTCGCTGGCTCGAGCAACTCACCGCGCGTCTGAAGGTCTGCTGAGCGGGCGCCTCAGTGCCGGGTCGTGGGCAGGGGGCGACCCTTCTCGTCGAGCTCCGTCATCCCAATCCGCTTGCCTCGCTCGTCGTATTCGAAGCGCACCGTGTATCCCCCGCGTGCGTCGTGCGTCGGTCTGTCGCTCGCGTCAAAGAACGTCGTCTCCTGCAGGAGGTTGCGCTCGTCGAAGCGGTGGCGTCTGCGCGCGATTCCGTCTCTGTCCGGTCGCAGCTTGCCGTCGGGGCCGTAGGTCGCCACGTCCACCGCGTTGGCGCGCGCGTCGTGCAGTGTACGGCGCATGGACCAGCCCTCGCTCGACGTCCCGAGCTGTCCCTGCACATCGACGCACGACTCCTCCACCCTGCGGCCCAGGCCGTCGTATTTGGAACGGTGGCCAGCGCACCCGTCGCGTGCCAACCGCGGCGCGCCTGCGCCGTCCACGAAGAGCTCCTCGAGCGCCCGACCCGCGTCGTCGTAGCGGGTCCGCACGACCTGCTTGCCCTCGATCGACTCCTGCGGCGCACCCGCCCCGTCCACGTAGGCCGTCTCGACCGCACGGCCGTACCCATCGCGCCGGTAGCGGACCGCTGCCACCCCCTCGGGCCCGTTGGCAGGCGCGCCGCTCGCGTCGAAGTAGGCCGTCTCCACCAGCCGCCGGCGCGCATCGAAGCGGCTCACCACCGACGCGTAGGCCACGCCCTTGACCGTCACCGCGCGGTGCTCGCCGTCGAAGAAGGCCTCCTCGACCAGGTTGCCCATCTCGTCGTAGCGGAGCTGGCGGACAGACCACCCTCCTGCGCCCGACACCGGCTTGCCGTCGGCTCCGAGCAACGACTCGCGGACCAGCTCGTCGCGCTCGTCGTACTCGTTCTTCTTCGTGGCGTGGCCCGCGGGTGTCACGACGGGAGTGTCTTGCACGCCGAGGCTCGTCTCCTCGACCACGTTCCCGCGGGCATCGTAGCTTCTAGTCGTCGACGCGCTCCCGCTCCTGGTGAGCACCGGGTGACGGGCCGCATCGAGGTGATCCCGACGCACGAGGAGGCCCCGGTCGTCGTAGACGTCACGCTCTATGGTCCATCCGGCCGCTCCATCGGCCGGCACTCCCGACGGATCGAACAGCATCGTCTCGACCAGGCGCCGGTGCACGTCGTAACGCATCGTCTTCTTCGCGTAGCCGCCCTCGCGCACGATGGGCTCGTCGTGTCGCCCCAGGTACGACGCCTGGATCACGTCCCCGTTTCGATCCCGGACGAAGCGCGCCGCCGCGTAGCCGTCCTTCCGCAGCACCCTCTCGCCGTGCGTGTCGAGGTACTCCTCCTCGCCGACGTAGCCGAGTGGATCGCGCGTCATGCGCTCCGTGGCGTACTCGCCCCTGAACATGGCCGGCGCACCCGTGGTATCGAAGTAGGCGCGCGTCAGCACGTCGCCGTCGTCGTCGTAGGTCTCGCGGCGGATGGCGTAGCCGTCGCTGTGGACGCAGGGGTGACCGTCCGGGCCGAAGTAGCTCAGCTCGGTGAGGTCGCGCAGTCGCGCGTACCGGGCGCGGGTCGTGGACCACGCCTGGGCGTTGGCGACTGGGTGCTCCTCGGCGTCGAGGTTGGTCGCGACCACCATGAGGCCACGCGGGTCCCACGAGTACCGCTGGATCGCCCCGCCTTCTCGCCAGAGCGCCAGCTTGCCGTTCTCGTCGTAGTGCCGCTGCTCGAGCAACCAGCCGTGGCCGTCGTGAACCTCGACCTGCCTCGCGAACCCGAACTCGCCCTGCATCAGGGCCCCGGTGACGTCGAGGTTCTCGATCGAGGTCTGATCGTCGTGCTCGTCCCACCCGAAGCGAAGAGCCGCGGCGCCGTTCTTCGGGTAGACGGCGTTGCCCTGCGCGTCCAGGAACTCCTGCAGCACCACGCGCCCGCGCTCGTCGTAGGTGAGGCGTACGGCGGAGTGGGACGAGGCCTTGCGCGGACGCGGTCGGCCTGCCTCGTCGAAGTAGGCCTCGGTCAGGGTTCGCTTGCCTGGATCCCACTGCAGGCGCTGCTCGTGAACGCCGCTGTCGAGGCTCACCGCGGGCTGGTCCTGCAGGCCCAGCTCCGTGACGGCGATCTGCTCGTGTGCTTCGCTCCACGTGCGGTGCTCGCGGTAGACACCATCGATGGTGACGGGCTTGCCGTCGAGATCGAAGAAGCGCACGTCCGCCCCGCCGGGCGTGCCATCGTCGACCGTCTCGGTGACCGATTCGCCCCGCAGCCCGGCGGCCGGCTTGCCGTCGGCGCCCAGCACGGTCTGGCGGATGGGGGTGCCCGCCGTGCGTCCAAACAGGTAAGCGTAGCCGTACGCGTCCTGCTCGTCCCGGGCAGGGCGCCCCGTGGCGGCGAAGAAGCGCTCGTGGGCGATGCGCCCGCTGGCATCGAGCTCGCGGCGGATGGTGGTGATCGTCGTCCCGCGCAGGCGCCGCGGCGTCTTGCCGTCCTCGTCCACGAGATCGACCCGCTTGCCCCCCTCCGACCACTTCTCCCAGCGCACCACGTTGTCGTGGTGATCGCGCACGATGAGCTCTCGCACCGTACCGTCCTCGTTGCGGACCACGTCCGTGCGTTCGAGGTGCTCGACACGGCGGCCAGCGAAGGTCACCTCCTCGAGGTGCACCACCCTCCCGCCGACCTCCGTGAAGCGGTGCGTGGAGCCGAGGCGCCGACCCGCGGTCTCCGCGTCGAGCTCGACCACGCAGCGAGGCCCGTCCACGTGAGCCTCGACGAAGGCGCAGTAGTGCACGACGGACCGGTGGGCCGACCTGTAGAGCGCGAGGCCCCCGGCACCCAGCGCAGCGATCGCCATCACCGCACCCGCGGCGCGCCACGGCAGCCGCCAGCGCCGCCCCGTGGGCACCGCCGGCACCTCGCCCTGCGTCGCTACCACCGCTGCCCCGGTGGTCCTGCCCTGCGGGGGTTCGACCGTGACCGCGCGCGGGCTCACCTTCGCCGGAGCCTGCGCGACCGCTGGCTGCGCGGTCGTCGCCGCCAGCGCCAGCTCCTCGGTGTCCACCGCGTCCGGCTGTGCCGGCAGCGGCGCCGACAGCCGCGCGCCACCGGCGTCCTTGCCCTCGATCGCCGCGACCAGCTCCTCCATCGAACCGAAGCGCAGCTCGCGCTTCTTCTCGAGCGCCCGCCGGATGGCCTCGTCCACACGCGGATCCAGCGCCGGGACCAGCTCGCGGACGGACGGCGCTGCGTCCGTCAGCACCGAGGCGAACAGCGCCATGGCGCTCGGCCCACCCGCCCAGGGCAGCTTGCCTGCAAGCACCTCGAACGCCATCACGCCCCACGCGAACTGGTCCGCGCGCCCGTCGAGCGGCTCGCCGCGGATCTGCTCGGGCGCCATGTACTGTGGCGTTCCGATGGTCACCCCCTTGGCCGTGATGGAGGGCGCATTGGGCGTGACCGTCGCCGCGCCCGGGTCCACACCCTCGCCCGCGTCGCTCCAGCGCGCGATGCCGAAGTCGAGCACCTTGACCACCCCCTCGGGCGTGATCATCACGTTGTCGGGCTTGATGTCGCGGTGGACCAGGCCGGCGCGATGCGCCACACCCAGGCCACGGGCAACCTCGAGCAGCCAGGTCAGGCGCTGCGCCTCCGTCGAGCGGCCCGGCTGCATCAGCGTCCGCAGCGTGCTCCCCGACACCAGCTCCATGGCGATGTACGGGCTGCCCTCGAACTCGCCGACGTCGTAGATGGCCACGACGTTGGGGTGATTGAACGCCGCCGCCGCGCGCGCCTCGCGCTCCAGGCGTGCCGCCGCCTCGCCGCGAGCCTCCTCGCTCGCGCCCTCCGCCAGCATCACCTTGAGGGCGACGCGCCTCCCGAGGCGTGGATCGAGCGCGCGGTACACGCGCCCCATGCCGCCCTCGCCGAGCACGGCCTCGATGACGTACCGATCGATGGTGTCGCCGGTGGAGGGCAAGCGAACACGAGGATACACCCCGGCCCGTTGGGGCAGCGCCTCACACTCCGGCCGGTGCGGCGTGCGCGGCGAGGCGTGCCTCGGCGCCCGCGCGCGGTCCGTGCGCGGGGACCAGCGCCCCCACCTTCCCGAGCCCGAACGGCGACATGTTCACGTACACGTTCTCGTAATCGCCCGGCCGCACGCGGTACGTCTCGTGCCAGATACCGACGTCGCCGTTCGTGCCGACGGCGCGGTTGAAGGCGCGCCAGGCCGGCAGGTGCGCCGACGAACGGGCCTTGGCGTAGGCCATGAGGTGGTCCATCGAGCGCCAGTACTGGAGCATGACGGTAGTCCGCCCGAACCACTGCTCGGCTCCCAGGAAGCCGAGCTCCGGCTTCTGCGTCAGCTCGCGGATCATGCGCGGCATCGCCATGGCGACGGGCATCCACCGGTGCGGGAGCCACCAGCGGTTGATGCGCATGCCGATGAGGAAGACCACGAACTCGCCGTCCAGTGTTCCCGTGACGCGCTCCTGGATGACCTTTGCCATGACTCTTTCTCCGTACGTGTCGAGGTGGGTGGTCGAGTGAACGGTGTTCACATCAAGGTCAAAAAAATTCAGGCCGCGAGGCCCGAGAGCAGGTGCTCGGTGGCGCGCTCGTAGAAGCGGGCGAACTCTCCGTCATCCCCCGCGCTGGAGAGATGCCCCGACAGGCGCAGCGAGACCAGCCCGTGAACGTGGGCCCAGATGATGGTCGCCACCTCCAGGGCGTCGCCTTCCTGAAGGATGCGCGCGTGCATGCACTCTCGGATGCGATCGATGAGAAACTGAAACGTCGGATCGGGCCCCTGCTTCGCCGCCTTCCCCACCGCCAGCTCCTGCGGCTCGCCCATGAAGAGAACACGGTAGTCCCGCGGGTTTTCCGTGGCGAAGCGGAGGTACTGGGTCGCCGTGGCGGTGAGTCGACTCCGGGGGGTGGGCTCGCCCATGGCGCGCACCAGGTACGTGTAGAAGAGCTGCAGGCCGGCCATGCACACCTCCGCGAAGAGGGCCTCCTTGCCGTCGTAGTGGCGATACACGGCGGCGGCCGAGACGCCCGCGCGCCGGGCGACCTCGCGCAGGGAGAAGTGTGCGAAGCCCTCCTCCAGGTAGAGATCACGGGCCTCGGTGCGCAGGCGGTCCTTCGTCCCCTCGCCGTCGGCGCCCATGTGAACACTGTTTACGTCCGGGGACGTGTCCTGTCAAGGCAGGGTCACTCTCCTGCGGGCAGCCCCGAGTCGTTGAACGCCCCGCACCCCGGGCACTTCAGCACGACCGTCTGCAGGTGCGTGCTGCTCTGGAGGCCGGTTGCCAGTGCGCGCCCGCAGCTCCCGCAAAGGAGATCGACGTCGGCGCCGCCCTGGTAGAAGCGGAAGGACGGGTCGGGGCGCGGCGCGACGAGCACGGCCCGCTTTCCCCGCGGCGGCTCGGGGATGACCTTCATGCGTACGCTCGGCATGGGCCGCAGCTATAGCGTCCCGGCACTACGTCTGGATATCCTCGCCCGCCATGGGTCACCACCTGCTGCCCGATCGCCCGGTCGACGAGGCGAGGAGCGCCGAGGCCGTGATGCAGGGCGGCCTGCCCCTGCGCGCCCAGCGGCGCCTCTGGGAGACCAGCCAGGCGCAGCACCCGATGGTCACCAGCACGCTCAGCCCGGCGGAGACGGTGGTCGCGCGCATGACCGGCCTCGAGCCGGTGGGGCAGGTGATGGGCTCGTCCGTCTACCACGTGGGCTTCGGCAACTACCGCTCGACGTGGAGCGGGGGCGAGCTCCAGAACCTCACCCTGGCCTACGAGCACGCGAGGTCGCGCGCGCTCTCGCGCATGCAGCAGGAGGCCACCCTCCTCCGCTCGCACGCCGTGGTCGACGTGAAGTTCGAGAAGCGGGGCTACGAGTGGGCCGACGAGCTGGTCGAGTTCACCGCGGTCGGGACCGCGGTGCGCCTCAAGGGGCAGACGCCGACCGAGGCGCCCGCGCTCACGCTGCTCACGACCGGGCAGCTGTGGAAGCTCCACCACGCGGGGTACTGGCCCGTCGCCATCGCGATGGGCAACTGCTTCTGGTACGAGCCGCACGCGGACTGCGCGGGCGAGGGCTCGTGGTACTCGCAGGAGCTCCCCGTGCACACACGCGCGGCGACCATCTCGCGCGATCTCGCCGTCGAGCGGTTCCGCCAGCACGCGCACCACTTCAACGCGCACGGCGTCGTCGGCGTGAAGGTGCTCCGCCACGCGCGCGATCATGAGTGGGAGAGCAACAACAGTCACCACACCGCCTTTCACATCGAGATGGTACTGATGGGGACCGCCGTCGTGCGCCGCGGCGACGCCGCTCCGCCGCCGCGCCCCAAGCTCGTCGTCGACCTGCGTGATCTGGTCAGCTCGCGCAGCGCCACCCGCGAATAGGAGAGGGAGACAGACTCATGGCAAACCAGCGCCCGCAGGGACAACCGCAGCAGCCCCAGCCCCTGCCGCAGCACGCCATCGAGCGCATCCAGGGGATGCGCGGCGCGCAGGGCCAGCGCTTCTTCACCAGCGACCTCTCGGTGAAGGAGTACCTGCTCATCCGCGAGAGCGGCTTCGAGGCCGCCGGGCTGGTGATGGGCTCGAGCATCTACCACGTGGGCTACCAGCGCGGGAACTGGTCGCAGAATATGGAGATGACCGTGCTGACGCAGGCCCTCTATCACGCGCGCGAGCTGGCCATGGCGCGCATGGAGGAGGAGGCGCACGAGCTCGGCGCACACGGGATCGTCGGCGTGCGGCTCAAGATCCGGCAGCACTCCTGGTCCACCGACCTGCTCGAGTTCGTCGCCGTGGGGACCGCCATCTATCCGCGCGACGACAAGCAGAACTGGCGCGCGCCCAACGGCCGCCCGTTCACCAGCGATCTCTCCGGGCAGGACTTCTGGATGCTCCTGAAGAGCGGCTTCCGCCCGGTCTCGATGGTGGTCGGCAACTGCGTCTACCACGTCGCCCACCAGACGCTCGGCGGCTGGTTCAAGACCGTGGGCCAGAACGTGGAGATGACCAACTTCACCCAGGCCCTCTACGACGCGCGCGAGCTGGCCATGGAGCGCCTGCAGTACGAGGCGCAGACCGACGGCGCCTCGGGTGTGGTGGGGGCGGAGATCTTCGAGTGGACCCACGGCTCGTGGGACCCGCACGTCATCGAGTTCTTCGCGGTGGGGACGAGCGTGCTGCCCATCGCGGTCACGGCGGAACTCCCCACTCCGCAGCTGGTCATGACGGTGGACACGTGAGCGCGCGCGCCTTCACCAGCGACCTCACCATCGACGAGCTCCTGCTGGTGGAGGAGGTCGGCTTCGAGCCGATCGAGTTCGTCCTCGGGACGAGCTACTTCCACACCGGCTGGGCCCCCATGATGTGGTCGCAGAACGTCGAGCTCGAGCAGATCTCGGCGATGATGCTCAACGCCAGGCGCATCGCCATGCAGCGCCTGCTCGCCCACGCGGCGCAGCTCGGCGCGGACGGCGTGGTGGGCATGCGCCTCGACATGGAGCGCGAAGGGCACAACGCCGAGTTCACCGCCTACGGCACGGCGGTGCGCAGGCGCGACGGCAAGGGAGCGGCGTGGCGCGACCGCCACGGGCGGCCCTTCACGTGCGATCTCTCGGGGGAGGACTTCTGGGGCCTAGTGCGCGGAGGCTTTCGCCCGCTCGCGCTGTGCCACGGCGTCTGCGTCTACCACGTGGCGCACAAGTCGCTGGGGCAGTGGTTCTCCTCGCTGTCGCAGCTCACCCAGAACCTCGAGCAGCCCCAGTTCACGCAGGCGCTCTACGACGCGCGCGAGCTCGCCATGGAGCGCATGCAGTGGGAGGCGCGGGACGCCGGCGGGACGGGCCTGGTCGCGGTCGATGTGCGGGAGTCCTCGCACGGGTGGGAGGGCCACGTCATCGAGTTCGTCGGGGTGGGCACGGCCATTCGCCCCATCGACGACCCCATGCACGAGGTCCACGAGCCGACCCGGGTGGTCCTCTTCGCGGGGGACGCGCCGGCGCCGGGTTGACGTACCCGGGCCTTCATTTCCCGCGGATGCGCGTGCTACGACTCCTCTCCCATGTACTTCCAGGAAGTCATCCTCGCCCTCCAGGACTTCTGGGCGAAGCGCGGCTGCCTCATCGTGCAGCCCTACAACTCCGAGGTCGGCGCCGGCACCTACAACCCGGCGACCTTCCTCCGCGCCATCGGCCCCGAGCCCTGGAACGTCGCCTACGTCGAGCCCTCGCGCCGTCCCACGGACGGACGGTACGGCGACAACCCCAACCGCACGCAGCAGTTTCACCAGTTCCAGGTCATCCTCAAGCCGTCGCCCCTCGACATCCAGGACCTCTATCTGGAGTCGCTGCTCGCCTTGGGCACGAAGCCCGACGACCACGACGTGCGCTTCGTGGAGGACGACTGGGAGTCGCCGACGCTGGGGGCCTGGGGGCTCGGCTGGCAGGTGTGGCTCGACGGGCTCGAGATCTCGCAGTTCACCTACTTCCAGCAGGTGGGCGGGCTCGACTGCAAGCCGGTGAGCGGCGAGCTCACCTACGGGCTCGAGCGCATCTGCATGTACCTGCAGAACGTCGAGTCCTTCTGGGACATGCAGTGGGCGCCGGGCGTGTCCTATGCGGAGCTCGTCAAGCGCGGGGAGTGGGAGTGGTCGACCTACAACTTCGAGCAGGCCGACACCCCGGCGCACTTCGCCGCGTTCGACCACGCCGAGCGCGAGTGCAAGCGGCTGCTGACGCTCTCGCAGGACCCGATGAAGAAGCTGGTGCTCCCGGCCTACGACTTCGTCGTGAAGGGGGCCCACGCCTTCAACGTGCTCGACGCGCGGGGGGCCATCGGCGTGACCGAGCGGGCGCGCTTCATCGGCCGCGTGCGCGGGATGGCCAAGGGCGTCGCCGAGGCGTGGTTCGCCCAGCGCGAGGCCATGGGGTTCCCCCTGCTGAAGACGCGCGAGGAGACCCGGAAGGAAGCCCCGTCGCGGGGCGCCGGGTCGACGACCCAGCCTGGCGCGGCCGAGTGATCGTGCGCGCGCTGGTGCTCCTGGGGATCGTGCTCGGCGCCGCGTCCGTCGGGTGCGGCGGCTCCTCGACGGATCCGCGCTATCCGGCGCGGGAGGACGGGTGCCCGGTGAAGCTGTACCCAGGGCCGCCCGCGATCGTGGTCGACGAGCTCGGCACGGTGCAGGTCCCGTGCGCGGGCGGCGCGTCGTGCGAGCGCCAGCTCGAGGACGCGGTCTGCCGCCGCGGCGGCGACGTCGTGTGGGGCACGGGCGACAACGCCCTCAACGCGGCGACGATGACGGCGCACGCAGCGCACTCGCGGCGGGTCACGAAGGGGCCACGCGAGCGCGGGTGCCCCATCCAGATCTACGAGAACGCCGCGCCCATGCCGACCGAGAACATCGGCCCCGTCACCGCGTTGTGCAACGAGGACGACTCGCGCGAGGTTTGCACGCGCGAGCTGGCGGACCAGGCGTGCCTGCTCGGGGCGGACATCCTGTGGCAGGTGGACGGGCCGACGCCAGAGTCGACGCAGAACGGTCAGAAGCAGCGGATGCACGGGCGAGCGGCGCACACGAAGTAGCGCTTCACGGGAAGACGACGAGGCGCCCGCCGATGAGCAGCCACTCGTGGAGCGCCTTCTGGGTGATGCCGGCGCTGCCCGAGCCGACCTGCGTGTCGGTTCCGTTCTCCATGGTGTCGATCGTCTCCTTCTGCGTCGAGTACTGCCCGAGCGAGAGGTCGATGAGCGGGCCGATGCCGATGAACCTTCCCAGGCGGAAGTCGAGCCCCGCCATGAAGTGGCCGAACTGCCATCCCTCGTCCGACACCGTGCCGCCGTTGCCGCTGCTGTTGGAGAGCGCCACGGAGCTCTGCTCGTAGCCGATGCCGTAGCCGAGCCAGGGATCCATCGACTGCGCGGGCGAGAAGTAATAGAGTACCTCCAGACCGAACCACGCGCCGGCTCCCAGGCAGCTGGCCTGGTTCTGCGAGCAGGTGTTCGATACCGCGCCCGCCGTCCCGCCGAAGGCCAGCCCGCCGTACAGCCCCACGAACCAGTTCGGGGTGAACTTCCACCCCGCCTCGAGCACGAACGGCACCTGCCAGGAGAAGGTGTTGCCCATGCTGTCGTTCGGCAGACCCGACGCCGAGCCGAAGGGAAACTGGACGCCCGTGCGGACCGCGAGCTGACCCCCAGTGTACGCAGGCGGCGCGTCCGAGGCGGGGCGGGGCGGGGGGAATTGTTCGGGGGGAGGGGGTGCGAGCACGGGCGGTGCCACCACTGCCGCCGGGGTAGCGGGGGTCCGACCGAACGTGACCTCCACCAGCTTGCCCTTGCCGCGCTCACCCGCCAGCGCCCTCGTCGTCACCCGGGTCCCGTCCGCTCGCTCGAAGACGAAGGAGTGCAGGCCCGGATCGACGTCGATGGCGCGCCCGTTGATGCTCCTGGCGACCTCCGTTCCGTCCATCGTCACCCGCACGTCGATTAGCTCGGCGCCGGAGCTGTCCCGCGCCGACGGGACGAGGGAGGGAATGCGGGCCTCCAGGTCGGCCAGCCACTGGGAGCAGAGCGTCTGCTGCGTCGAGGAGCAGCCCGGCCGGCTGCAGGTTCGCAGCAGCCTGCGCGCCTCGAGCAGCTTGCCCTCGTCACGCCGCGTCTGGGCCAGATCGAACGCCTCGCTGCACACCGCGGCGTCATCCGCGCGTGCACTCGATGACGCCCCGGTGGCGACCAGCACCACCAGGAGCAGAACTCCTCCCCGCATGAAGCCCGATGCTAGCGGGAAAAAGTGGGGTCTTCCGTCGCGTTCTTCGCCTTGTCGCGGTGAAAAGCGGCTTCTTCTCCCGAGAACGCCGCTTTTCGAGTCGTCGCGTTCGAGATCATCCCATTCATAGCGGCGATCACGCCGGAGAAGTTCGCTCGCTCGCCCGAGATCGCCGCTTTCACGACAGAGATCGTCGCTTTTGCGGTGGAGAAACTCGCTTTTTCCGACGAGAACGCAGAGATCACGACGAACAAAGCCGAAGTGAGATGTGAAAAAGCGGAGATCCACCGGGAAGAAGGGAGTTTTCGGTCGAACCAGCACAAGTCGCTCGCGAAGAAGCACGGGTCAATCGAAGCGAAGACGATTTTCCAGGCGAAGAAGAGAGGCCAACAGGAGCGTCACGACAAGTCGGGGCGATAGAGCCGAGGACAGCGCAAAAACTGCCGCCTCGAGCGCCTTGACCTGCCGGTGGCGGCGAAACAGAATCCGCGCGCGCTTGCCGGGTGCGCGCCCGGCCGCAGGGGGTGATGCAGCGATGACCAGGGGCAAAGGCGACGTGTCGATGGCGCGCGCGACGCGGAGGCTCCTTGCCCCGTGCGCCGCGCTCCTCGTCATGTCGACGGCGGGTTGCGCCTCCCAGTACGGGCGCGTCTACGACTGCTGCGACTTCTGGGGGCACCCTCACGAGGTCAAGCTCGGGCAGGACAAGGAGCAGATCCGCGCCCTGTTCGGCGAGCCGCTGACGATCATGCCGCTCGCCGAGCACCGATGTGCCGAGCGCTGGATGTGGTTCTCCTATCGAAACGCCCACACGGCCTACAACATGCGGACGCAGACGGTGGACTTCGACGCCAATGGGAAGGTGTGTGAGCCATGAGCGCACGAATCTCCGCGGCGGTCCTGGCGGTCCTTCTGTCGTCGCTGACCGGGTGCATCTCGGACGAGGCCGGACGGCCGTTCGACACCAGCCACCTCTCCGAGATACGCGTCGGGCAGGACGCGGCGGTCATCCGGAGATGGTTCGGGCAGCCACTCTACGCCATCGATCTGAACCGGAATGGCCAGTGCGCGTCGCGGTGGATCTACTACTCCGCGCCGTCGAGCCTCCTTCTGGTCGACTTCGACCACGGCGGGAAGGTGTGTCGATGAGCGTCGACCTCGACCAGGAACGCTGAGCACCATGCGAAGTGCCATCTTGCTGGCCGCCACCCTCGCGGCGCTGGGGCTCTCATCCGGCGCCCGCGCCGACGACGGCGCAGCCTGCGGCGACGCCTTCGATCAGTCGCAGGTCCGGCGCAGCGACGGCAAGCTGCTCGAGGCGCGGACCCTGTTCCGGGTCTGCAGCAGCCCGACCTGCTCCCGGACGCAGCAGAAGCTCTGCTCGGAGTGGCTCGGCGACATGGAGGCCCGCGTGCCGTCGTTCGTCCTGTCCGCGAAGGACGGCTCGGGCGCGGACATCGTCGACGTGAGCGTCACGATGGACGGCGTGCAGGTGGCCACGAAGCTCGACGGGCGGGAGCTCGAGGTCGACCCCGGCCCGCACTCGTTCGTCTTCCAGCGCGCGGACGGCTCGAAGGCCGAGACGACCGCGGTCGCCGTCGAGCGCGGCAAGGGCAAGGTCGTGGCCGTCACGCTCGGGCAGCCTGCTGCGCCCGCGCTACCACCGTCTGCTCTGCCGGTCCCGGCCTACGCGTCCACGCCGCCGGGCCCGACCCGCGGGGCCAGCAGCTCGTGGAAGACGGCGGGCTGGGTGCTGGGAGGCGCAGGAGTCGTGGGTGTCGGGGTGGGCACCATCCTCGGCTTCGTGGCGATCAGCGACAACAACGCCGCGCAGTGCAACGCGAGCCACCAGTGCCTGGCCGGCCCGCTGAGCAACGCCCGGGGCGCGGCCCTCGGCTCCGACATCGGGTTCATCGGCGGGGCGGTGCTCCTCGCCGGCGGCGCGGCGCTCGTCCTCTTCGGGCCGAACGGGACCGCGGAGCGAGCCGTGTCGACCGTGGCGATCGCGCCGGTGGTCGGACCGGGTGGCGGAGGTCTCGCCGTGGCAGGGAGCTGGTGATGCGGGGAGCTCGCAAGCTCGGTCTGGCCACGGTGCTGTCGTGCGTCCTGGTGTGGCTCAGCGGCTGCGAGGCCGTCCTCGGGCTGGGCAACGAGACGGACCTGCCGGCGCCGGGACAGGGCGACGACTCGGGAAGCGGGGGCAGCTCCGGGTCGAGCGGCGGGAGCAGCTCCGGCTCCACCGGCACCACGGAGGACAGCGGGGAGGGCAAGCACGACAGCGGCAGCACCGAGAGCGACGGTGGTCTCGGAGTGCCCGATGCCGTCGCCGTGTTCGACACCGGCGCTGCCGAAAGCGACAGCGGCATCCCGCCCGAGGCCGCGGTGCTCGACACCGGCACCGCCGAGGGCGATGGCGCAACGACGCCGATGCCGACCATCACCTGCCTTGATCCGCCGGCCTCCGGCTTCGGTAGCGAAGCGTGTCAGTCGTGCGCCACGACGCAGTGTTTTTCGCAGGGGGCGGCCATCGTGAGCTCTTGCCCCTCCACGGTCACGTGCCTCGAGTCGTGTGATTGCACCGACCAGACCTGCCTCGATGCGTGCGAGACCTCGGGCAGCAGCAGCTGTCAGCAGTACGTCCAGGACTGGGTCACCTGCGCCGTGCTCACCACGTGCAAGTCGTCCTGCGGCTAGCAGGCTGCGGAAAAACGGCAGTCGGGGGATCGACAGGGTGATCGGGTCGTGATCTAACCTGTTGATGCGCGGGACCGACACCAAGCAGTCTTCGATGTTGTGCCTGATTTCGCCG